>Ga0114915_1000469_pt1 | contig 18718 bp, 7 predicted proteins | sample MalvirAntarct_55_FD_87288 | JGI IMG/M metagenome (GOLD analysis project Ga0114915, IMG submission 87288) | Marine viral communities from the Global Malaspina Expedition - Malaspina viral metaG Antarct_55 | ecosystem: Environmental > Aquatic > Marine > Oceanic | place: South Georgia Island...
CTATCAGAAATAGTGCAAGTAATGAGAGGTAAATCTAAATGGATTAAATCGTAATTAAATGGCTAAACAAATTAAAAATACTTTTCTAAAATCCAAGATGAATAAAGATCTTGATGATAGAATATTGCCTAACGGCGAATATAGAGATGCTCGTAATGTATCTGTTGGTAGGTCTGAAAACAATGACGTTGGTGCTTTAGAAAATATTATAGGTAATAACTTAGTTGCCGGAACAAATGTTGGTGACGGATTAACTATTATTGGTGTTAAAAGCAATAATTCTACTAATCAAATATTTGTATTTTTAACAGATTACACAGACCCTAACACGTTTAGCCCTACAAATGCTCCTAGTACTTCTAAGCATTACATTTATGTTTACAACAGCTCTACTGAAGCTTACACAAAGCTAGTAGAAGGAGAGTTTTTAAACTTTTCAACAACAAATAAAATAATAGGTGTAAATTTAATTGAAAGCTTGTTGTTTTGGACGGATAATAGAAATCAACCTCGTAAGATAAATATTGGATTAGCTAATCAACCAGGAGGTAGTAGAACTATTCCTGTTCAATATTATACGCAAGAACATCAAATTTCCGTAGCAAAATACAATCCTTATCAGGCAATTCAATTATACAATAGAATAGATGTAGAGGTATTAGGATCAACTGCTGTAAGTTATTTTGATGTATCAGGAGATCAAGTAGCTAAATACACTCCTTTTGTAGGAGCTAGTGTAACATCTATTGAAAATTTTATAAGCGGTAATGAGTTTATTAAAGTTCAAGGGGTGTCTTTAAACCTGGCTACTGGCGATACAAGAATTTCTGTGTCTCCTAATTTTGCTTCAGCTCCCAGCGTTAACACGTTTATGACACTTATTCAGTCTACTATGACTAATAAAAGCGCAGATACTACTTGGGCTGGAGATCCTGATTACTTAGAGGACAGATTTGTTAGGTTTAGTTACAGATTTAAGTATGATGATAACGAGTATTCTTTAATGGCTCCTTTTACTCAAATAGCTTATATTCCCAAACAAAACGGATATTTTATTAATGGGGATGAGGATTCTGCATATCAATCTACTATAGTTGATTTTATGGAAAATCAAGTCCAAAACATCGGACTAGTAATTCCATTGCCAACTAACGCAAACAGAATAGTTAGAGATTACAAAATAAACGAAATTGAAATACTTTTTAGAGAAAGTGATCAAGTAGCTGTTAAAGTACTGGAAAGTGTTTCTGCTGGCCAAATATCTGGAGCTAGTGGCATTAGCAATTATTATACTTACGATTATCAATCAAGAAAACCTTATCGAACTTTACCAGAAGCACAAACAGTTAGAGTTTATGACAAGGTGCCTGTAAGGGCTTTTTCTCAAGAAAGTTCAGGCAACAGAATTATATACGGCAATTATAGAGATCAACATACTCCTCCAGCTAATTTAAATTATAATTGTAGAATAACCCCCAAAAGTGATACTGGTAAATACAACAACTGGATAGAATATCCAAATCATTCTATTAAAAGAAACAGAAATTATCAAGTAGGTTTTGTTTTATCAGATAAGTTTGGAAGACAATCTCCGGTTATACTTTCTTCAGTAGATAGTGGTGTTGGTAATATTACAAATTTTTATTCAGGCTCTACTATTTACAGTCCTTATGACGTAAGTCAAGAAAACACGGATGTGTTAAACTGGTTTGGAGATGCAATAAGTGTAATAGTTAATTCTGAAGTTGCGTCAGAAATAAACTTAGCATCAGGCACCCCTGGTTTATACGCTATAAAACAAGCTACTACGAATCCTTTAGCAGAAGGTTATGCTATTCAACCAAACGGCAGTGTAATAGTTAATGACACTACTAGCACTTTTAGATTATCCGCAACTGTTGGAAACCTTAATACAAATATTCCTATAATAGGCAACTACATGAGAGGAGCTTATGAAGATTTTGTGTTAGTAACTAATGTTGTAGCAACTAACCCTGTGCAAAGCCAATATACCGTAACAACTAGTGGAAGAGTAAACGACGTTTACCTTAGAGCCGATGGCTTAGAGGCTGGGGTAAAAGATTTAAAATTTGCGTATACTATAAATGATTTAGGTTGGTATAGTTATAAAATTGTAGTTAAGCAAACAGAGCAAGAATACTACAATGTATATTTACCCGGCATACTTAATGGCTATCCTGAACAAACTGTAGGAGAAGAAACTAATCAGGTTGGTAAATATAACGGCGTATTCCCTACTGGAGAAACTAATTTAACTGCTTTTACAGTACTGTTTAATGATAACATAAATAAAATACCTAGAGATTTAGCAGAGGTTGGCCCTGAGCAAAAGCAATTTAGAAGCTCCGTAACACTATATGGAAGAGTCACTAATACAATGAATACTCTTATACCTGATAATAAACAATATTATGCTCGATTATCTTCGCAGGGTAAAAACGCTATAGCACATACGTCTACAGCCATAGCGGATGCTAAAGAAATAAATATGGCAACTGTTGATGTAGTAATACCAACAACCGGTGTAACAATCGGTTTATCTCCTCTTTATCAACTAGAAACCAATCCATTAATAGCTAGAATATCTACAATAGAAAAATCTATAGGAACCATTTGGAAAACTGCGCCACCAGCAAATTATTATATGAAACCTTTCTTAGCTATATACGAAACAGAACCTGTTGAGTCTTTATTAGATATATACTGGGAAACCACTTCTGAAGGATTAATTGTAGACTTAAACGCTGATGTTATTTCTGGAGGCGGACAGGCTACAGGTTTTGTAAATTTTACATGGGACTTTACCGAAGGTACTTCAACAAACGGAGCTGTAACCACTAGTTATTTTGAACCTATTGATAGTGAAGGTGCAACTTATACAATAGCTCCTGAAGAAGTAAGGATTGACTCTCAGGTAAACGGTAACAATGAACCTGTAGAGTTATTTGAAATAGAAGAGGGAACAGGGGCTTTTGCGGGTAAGTATTTAATAAGATTTGTAGGAGCTAACGCATTAACGTTTACTAGCACAAGTAGAGACATAGATGTTTATCGTCTTGTAATTTACGTAAAAACTTCTACCGGTATTATAAGCATGATACCCGTAGGCGGAGTAATTGGAGGCGAAGGCGCTCTTAGAAATTTAATTCCATCTTATACTCAACTAGATAATTTTAGAACAGCTGTAAGTGATAATATAGTTGTGCCAGAATTAGGTGATACCGGCAAATGGGCCGATGCAAATCCATTAAACGGTAGTGCAGATACTAGTAATAATAGAGCTGGTTTAGAATATAGTATTACTACTAATCCTTCCCCATTTTCTATACATCCAACTACCGGAGAAATTACGCAAGTCCCAAATGTTAATGAGTTAAAAACATATCCAACAACCATAAGATTAACAGATGCCAATGGTATAAGTTCTCCTAATGGAGCTGGAGGACAATATAATCAACTTTTTATTGAATACACTACAAATATTTCTATAGATTATGCTAAGGTTAATCCTGAAGCATTAAGTGATGTTTGTATATTTGCTCCACAAGTAGAAAATAGCGATGTTATAAGAGCTACTTCTTCAAATTCTTTAGATCCACCCACAGGTACAAGTGGCGTTTCTGGAATATGGTATCTTAGAGAAAGTGCCAGCGAAAAGAATGCTCCTGTTAGAGCTGATGACACTTCTTTTCTTTCGCCTTCTGACGTAGATAATGAATTCGAAATAAGCGTAGGCTCTCATAAATCAGGTACTTTGTCATTTACTTCTAACGTTAAACAAACCCAACAATATTTGGGAACAATAGCGGCGTTTAAACCAGCAACAACTACATTTTTTTATAGAAAAAAAGGAGATTTTCCTTGGATAGAATTGCCTAGGTCACTTGAACTTAACCAGGCTGGAAATCTTAATTCTACAAGATCTGTTAAATTTGATAACCCAGGGTCTCAATCAACTGGCATAACTATTGGCGGAAACATACAGGGCGCTGCTTATCTATCAAATATAAGAGCTTTTGATCATTCAAACTTTGCTTTTAATGATGGTATAGAGTATGCTATAGTTATTGAAAAGTTACAAAAATTGGGTAGTCCTATTGGCGCATTTGATGCTAACGGATGGATTATAGCAGACGATTTGCATTATCCTGTTTGTATTCCTTGGCAAGGTAATAACGCTAAACCATTACTAGAAGGAAATTCTTACGAATATTTTAGGTCAAATGCAACTAACGAATTAATTGTTGATCTTCCTGTGCTACCAAATTTGAAACTATATGCCGAAACTCCTTATGGAGAATACGTTAATAAATTTTACACTGATCCAGAAAGAACAATATTATATATTCCGTCAGAAGGCTTTAACTATATAAATTTTGCATTAAACGATCCTGGTGGTCCCGCTGCTGGATTATGGACCACCCTAGGAGATCCTTCTGCTACTCCCCCTGTTCCACCTGGAAAAATTAATTTAAAATGGACTGCGGGATTTGATAATATTTCTGGAAACAAAATACCTAATGGAGAAGTTACAGCGGGAGTTAAAGCTGTACAAACTTCACCTCTTTTTCCAACATCTGGGCTTATATCAGCAGGATTAGCTACATCTAGAATAAAAAAACCAACCGAATAAATGGCAGCACTTATAGAACTTAAATATTTTAATACATTCTGGTTAAAAAAAATCAAGAGTATAGTCAATGTACTTCCCGGCGCTTCCGGTGTTGTTTATCTTAGTAATAATGGCACAAGAATAAATTTCAATCCGCCAACTCTTGTTATTCAAGTTAGTGTAGGACAAGAATTTACTATAACATATTCAATAGGGGGAGTAACTAAGTCTTATACAAGTACTATAGTAGAGGCATTTCCAACAATTGCAAATCCTTATTTTATAGCTGCCGTTGCTCCTACTGATGTTATTCCAGTCAATGCTGTAATAACTTTTGGAAAAATTACAGACTTTAGCAATATACCTAGAGCTTACGCTGCTACAGCTGATAGCGATTGGCTTATAGAAGAGTCTAGAATAAGGGGTGGTTATAATAATACTTCTGTAGATTTTGGCGTTAAAGCTTATTTAGTTGAGGATGAACCAAAACAATCGCATAAGTTTAGTGGGCTAATACATTCAGGTGTGTTTAACTCTAGAACTGGATTTAATGCCACTAATCAGTTTAGTGTGGGCGAAGAAATAACAAGAACAATTGATCCGGTAAATGGGTCAATACAGAAATTATATGCTGAAGACACAAATCTTATTATATTTCAAGAAAGTAAAGTAAGTAAATCATTAATAGATAAAGACGCTATATATTCAGCTGAAGGAAACGCTAGTGTTACTAGTCGTAATTTAGTTATAGGACAAAACGTTGCTTTTGGCGGCGAATATGGAATATCAACAGATCCAGAATCTTTTGCGGTTAATGGGTATAGAAAATATTTTACTGATAGAGATCAAAACGTTGTTTGCCGATTATCAATGGACGGAATAACTGTTATATCTAATTATGGTATGACTGACTTTTTTAGAGATAAATTATCAAAAGCAAAAATAAACAGCGGAATAATTGGCGGTTGGGATTCGCATAACAAAGAATATGTTATATCTATAGACTCTACGGAACGTTCAGCGGCTAGAAATTCATTTTCAACTTTATCTTTTGACGAAGGGGCAAAGGGATGGACTAGCCTATTTGACTATAAGCCTAATCAAATATTTAATCTTAATAATAATTTTTTTACAGCTAATTCTGGTAAACTATATAGACATTATACTTTAGCACCTAATACAACAGATAGAGGGGTGTTTACGGAATTACATATAATTCCAATGTTACCTTTGTATTTAACGGAGCTCCATCTATGGTTAAGAACTTTCAAACAATTAACTACGAAGGAGACACCGGCTGGAAAATGGTCAGCTTTAACACTAATACCGATAAAACTTTACCTATAACAGAAGCCGTATTTGTTACAACATTAGAACAAATGCAAAATGCATTACTGATTAATAGATTTAAATTAAAAGAAGACAAATATTTTGCGGATTTAGTTAATAATACATCGTCACAAAGCGGTGAGGTTGTATTTGGCGGCTCATCGTCTGGAGTAAAAGGTTTCTTTGGAGAAGTAAAAATGGAAATAGACAACGCTAATAATGCTAAAAAAGAATTATTTGCAGTAAGCACAGGATTTGTGCAATCATCGTAATTAACAATAAAATAAACAAAATGGCAATACCATTAATAGCGGCCGGAATAGGGGCAACAGTAAGTATCGTAGGAGGTATTATGCAAAGAAGACAAGCCGAAAGAGATGCTGCAAGCGCACGAAACGAGCGTGATAGAATTAATAGAGAAATGCAAATTTTTGAAGCTGGAAGACAAGAAGTTATTAATCCTTATGCAGGAGTAACTTCTTTAGCAGATATGGCTACTGATTTATCAGCGGACTTAACCAATCCTTTTGCTAATTTAGGCGTTGCTACAAGTGCTGCGGAGATCCAGATGGAACAAACAGATATTGCTTTAGCAAATGCATTAGATACGTTACAGGCTACAGGAGCAAGCGCTGGAGGAGCCACGGCATTAGCTAATGCGGCTAAGCGAAGTAAAAAAGAAGTTTCAGCTAACATACAACAGCAGGAAGCTCAAAACGAAAAGTTAGCGGCACAGGGAGAAGCTAGATTACAACAACAGCAAATGGCTGAAAAAGCAAGAATACAAGGTATTCAAATATCCGAAGGGGGTAGGGCTCAAAGTGCCCAAGCTCAAGGAGCTGCTTTTGAATTCCAAGCGCAAGAATCTAGAGACATGGCTACATTAGATAGAATGCAAGCAGGCATAGATCAAGCAAACGTTAATCAAGCAAATGCCAATGCCGCAGGACAAGCTGCTATAGGTAGCATGATTGGAGGAGTAACTGGTATGGGATCTGCTTTATTACAATCAGGAGCATTTAATAGTAGTACCGAGCCATCAGACTTTAAAACTGATACTAATTCAATTCCACCAATAACACCACCAATAACACCACCTGTAGTTTCTAGTGATCAAACAAGCAACTATAATTCTTTGTTCGGAATACCTTCTTTCGGAGACTTAGGGTCAGGTATCAACGGTTAAAAAAATAAAAAATGAGTTATAGAAATCCAAAAATAATAGACGATAAGTCTGGCTTAATTGTTTCACAAGCTATTGATAAAGCTACAGCTACACTAGGACAAGGTATTGTTGCTTTTGGCGCTGAAGAAAAAAGGCGCGAAGAAGTACGCAAAAAAGAGCAGGAAAGAAGAGATAAAATTTATATTGGTTTAGCTAATGACATGGCTAAAGATTCTACTCTATTTAATGAGGGAATAAGTAAAGGTAGCACTGAACTTAGAAATACTCTTATACCTCGCAACGAGATGCTTTTAAAAAGAATAAACGATATTCAAATACAACAGCAAATAAATGGGAATAGAGATCCTGAATTGTCTAAAGAGTTATCAAATTTAAGAATACAAATAAGTGATGGCAATAATTTTGCAGAGTCATTCATGGAAACAGCTGCTTTGCTTACCAAAACAATGGAAGATCCTCAAGCTTTTGTATTAGGAGAAAAAACTTTTACCATGATCGATGGTAGCCAAGATGAATCGGAAACAATATTTAACGCAATCGGTGGTAATCCTAATTACACTAGAAGTTTTACAAGCGATCTTTCTGTAATAGTTACTAATAAAACCACCGGACAATCATTTAAAAACACTAGAGAACAGTTTGAAGCAAAAGCAAAAAATCTTTACATAACAAAGAAGACCAATACCTCTGTGCTACAAACAAAGATTATGAACGATAAAATATATAATAAAGATGGTAGCATTAGTCACTTTTTGTTAGATGGTCAGGGGGGTGCTACTATGGGTCAAGAGCCTGATGGTACGGGATACGTTGCTCGTTACAAAACTCAACCTTTAAATGACGCTGCGGTTAATAACATTAAAAATGCTTTGTTAGATGATACCTTTGCTTTTGTAGAATCTTTTGTAAGTAAGCAAGAGCAAGGTTTATATCTTAAAGATATAGGTATAACGGGTGAGAACTTAAAAGACTATCAAAATGCAGATAGTGAATCTCGCAAAAGACTACTAAAAGGTTCTAGAGATTTAATTTTTAATAAAAATAGTGGTATCACACAAGATATAAAGGGCAATTACGTTATTAAAAAACAAATAGGAAATTCTACCAAAGTAAAAGGACCAAACGCTGCACAAATACGTGAAGCCGAATGGAGCAAAGTTACTACCCAAAACTTCAATCCGTTTGACGATAATGGCGTGCGTGTTGCAGGTCAATCTCTAGCGGAGGCTATAATAAACTCTCTGCCCCAAAACCGAATTAATGCAGGGGAAGATGGGGAAATTAAGGTAGAGGCTAATTCCGATGGTAACATAGTGGTTTATACTGGAAAAATTGATAAGGATAAAACACAAAAAGCGAGTGATAAGTTATTTGCAGACTTGTTTAATAATAAAAATAGCGCAGCTGTTACAGGTAAAGCCCCGGATCTTGTATATGAAACGCAAATCTATGACATTACAACCGGAACTAATGCTGAGAGAATAAGCAGATTATCAAAATATTTCATGACTTCACAAAAAGTGGGTTATGCAACGGCTGAGGCTAAAGCAAGAGAATTTTTAAACGCTCCTCTTAAATAAAATAATAAAATATGTATACATACTTAATAAACGAAAAAGAAGTTGTTTTTAATTCTAACGAAGAAAGGGCTGAAGGTTTAGAGGCTGCTATGGCTCAAGGGTTTGATATAGAGCTTGTTTCTGAAGAAGAATATGATTATAATGTCAAAAATGAAGAAGAAACGGTTAATGAGGAAAAATCAAATACTATAAATAAACCGGGTTTTCTCCCAGATGCTGCAGAGAGTGCGGATGCAGTGTCAGAAACTCTAGCACAAGATACGGAATTAGCGTCGGAAGATATTTCTTCGGCATCACGATATGTTAGATTTAAAGGTGGGCAGATAGTATATGAAAAAGATTACTTAGCAAACAATTCAGGTCAGGGTGATTATCCCGAATCCTTCGATGAGTATGCTGAAAAATTTGGAGGAGTACCTCAAGATCTTAGTGAAGTCACTACTGAAGGTGGAGAACTAGATGCTGTATTATTAGGTGATATGGGTCCTGAGTTTTATGTAACCAAAGAAAAACTTGAAGACGGAAGGACTTGGGTAAACATTGATTTACAGGCTATCGCTGAAGAGAATGGTTTTGAAAAGTTTAATGATGATCTTAATAAAGAGGAATTTGAAACGAAAGTTGTTGCGCCTGCTGATGGGGATGGCGAATTTGATAAACCTAAATTCAAAGAGGTAAGGAGAAAAAGGACTCCACAGCAAGTAAGAATCACAAGACAATTAATAAGAGCATTCGACGAAGGAGCTAACTTATTATTTGAAGGAACTGACTTTGCGGATTCTAATGGAGGCAGCAGTATCTTCTTTGAAGATAAAATAAATAAGAAGGGTTATCTTGGGGAACAAGCTGTATACTTAAGAGATAGAATAAAGCAAGTTACCTCGTTGGCACAGGCAGAAAACCTTGTTGAAAGATATAATACTAAAATGCTTCAGGATCTTAAGGATAATGAAAAAATAGTTTCAACTAGAACTTATGACATTCTAAGAAATAGTGGAGAGTATGTGCCTCTTATAGGATCTTTAGAAGAAGATGCTAAGAAGCAATTACCACCAGAAGGTAAGGAGATTGCTATATTAATAGGCAAAGGAAAAGAATTAGGTGCCGATGTATCCGCAATAAGAGCCAAAATGAGAACAATGGGTACCGCGGGTATTTATGGACCTGAAGATAAATTACGCCCTATTCCTACTATAAATTTAAGCACGGGTAAACCTAACAACTTTGATTATAACAAGGTAATTAGAGGCACTGCAACAGATTCACCAGAAAACGAAATTAAAGCAACGTTTGCATCTTATAACGATCTAGCAAAAGCTATTCAAGCAAATGAAGATGCGTTAACCAAAGCTTATGAAAAGTATGGTAGAAACACGCCATGGCAATTAAATAGTGAGAATAATCTAGTAGTAAAGAGGACTGATGGACCAGTGTTTACGGACGCTGATGGAAAAATATTAACACCTGCGCAAATAGAGGCGGCACAGGATGCGGGGGAAGAAATGTATGCAAACGATAAGCTTTTCGATTATACTCTTAAGCGAATAAACTTATTAAATACACAAGAGATAATAGATGACACCTTTGTAAATGAGTCTCGTAAAAATGCTGAACTTACTGCTCAAGGAGCAAAGGTATTTTACGTAAGATATACTAATGGTAGTTCAGTGGAATTCTTTAATTCTGCTACGCCAGGTATGTCAGATGGAGCTTCTTTCGTTGCAATGGAAAGAGATTCAAAGCAAGGTAGAGTACGGGACATAGTACATCGTAAAACAGATAAAGGTAACTATAAAGCATTTACGTTCAAAGAGTTAGCTAATCAAATAGCTAATGGAACAATTGAAGCCAATAGATTACAGTTTAGAGATGGATTGCCTGAGGGTTTTGGTAGAGACAAAAATAACTACACTCAGTATGACCTGGAGCGCAGGGAAAACAATATGATGCTTCCTTTGGTTACGGACATGAAAGTTCTTAACATTCAGCCAGGATCGGGTGGGGAGGTTAATAGTGCTAAAGATTATGCAGAATCGTTTTTTACCTCGATGGTTAATGCCACTCCTGGACTTAGAACTAATAGAACGACTGCAATGGAAAAGAACGATGCTTATAGTATTGCTCTTAATAAGATGGGTATTGATTCTAATCAAACAATGAAAGATGCATTCACTAGAAGCTGGGGTATGCGTATGGCTGAAGGTAGTGGTGCATTTGTACCAGTTATTGGTGAATTTGGTGTAGCGGGATTTTTTACTGGTGGGGTAGGAGCTATGTTTGGAGCTAGCAGATTTATAAGAACTGCATTTAGTGGAGGTAGAACACTTACTAACGCAACATCTAAAGCTAGATGGGCTAATTCATTTTGGGGCAAGCATCCCACTATAGCTAAGTTTACTGCTTATGCAATGAAAGGCATGGAAGAGGAATTAAAATTCTATATGATAGGTCCTGACAACTACGAAGTAGGTGTTGGTAGTTCATTTTATGCAGGATCATTAGGTGCTAGCTTTATTAGTAAATTCGCTAAGATGAGTAGTAAGTTTAAATGGGCTGCTCCTGTTAACAATGTAACTCAAAAGACAGTATTGTCTGGACTAATTGGTCAGACTGCTTCTGAGGTTTCACATTTTGGTGGAGCCTTGTACAAATCTTTAATGGACAACAAGTCTTTAACCAAATCTATAGACGAACTATGGGGAGATGGTGAAGAATTCATGAAAAGATTTACGGTTGGTGCCACTCAGTTTGGTATACTAGGTACTCTTAAGCTTAAGAACTATGACTTCATGACTGAACAAAAGGTTCAAGAGCTAAATAATAAACTTAAGTTAGATTTCTTTAAAGCACAAAAAGAAGGAGCTAATCAAGAATTACTTGAAAGATTAAATCAAAAAATAGAAATAACACAGTTTACATTAGATCAAGGGAAGAGAGAGACGGAGAAAGGAAACATGCGCGATCTAGATAATAGACTTTATACATTAAAGACTGCAAAAGATAAAGAAGGCTTAACTAGATTCGAAAGGAATAGTATAATGGAAAGCATTATTGAAACTGAAAAACAAAAACTTAAGTTAGAAAAAGAATTTGAAGATTCTGCTGCGCGATACAAAGAGATTGGTATTACAATGAAGTTTGGCGAAGTAATTGGAGGTGATAATGCTAGCATTAATGTTAAAAACAAAACTATAATTGTTGATAAGAACAAATATAGTAAAGGTGTGCAAGCACACGAAATAGATCACATATTATTAGGGACTATAGCTAAGAAACAAGGGCTTTTAACAACTATCTATGACAATGTAAATAGTAAGGTGGAAGATGCGTTTAGGATCGCTCAGGCACACGGAGAGGTTAAGCTACAACTAAAAGCAGGTAAGAACTTAGATGCTAATGGCAATGTTAAAACTAAATTTACGTTTAAAGAGTTAGTAGAGTCTTATTATGAAAAAGGAGATTTTGCTGAAGAATACGTTACTACCTTAGTTCAGACAATGAAAAACAATAGATACTTTGCTAATACTGTGTTAAAAAGAGGTGTAGGTCAAGAAATCTTTAGTGATCTACAAAAGGTTGCACGTAACAGTAAACTGTCCTTCGGAGAGAAGCCGATAAATCTTATATCAGGTAGCAAAGATAATTTAGCAGGTACTACATTCAAGCTATTAGAAATAATGGCTGATGTTAACCCTAAGAATTATGCGAAGACTGAGAAGATACTACAAGGCGTTCTTTTTGGTGGTGATGGTAAAACAGAAAAAACCTTAGCGTTTAACGAGTTTGGAGAAGTATTAAATACTGGTGTGAAAAAGTCTGCGAATATGGAGGCAACTAATCCTGAGCTTAAAGCTTTGAGAGAAAGTAAAGAAACAACTGGTAGAGATATACAAGAGTATTACAATAGTAATAAAACAACAGAATCACCTGAGAAGCTAGCTAATGATTTAGAATTTATGTTTTTGGATAATATTAGATTCCATGTATACAATTCTAAGATAAAAGCTAAAGGAGGAAAAAAACCTGATCCCACCGAAGTTTACGAAGAATCTTTAGATATATTATTAGGTAAGAAAGAAGATAAATCAGATAGATTTGCCACAAGAGTAATAATGCCTTTTTTTAGAGGACAAAATATTATTGCAGCTATTAAAAGAGATGGCTTAAGCGTTGAGCAAACAATGGAGTTAATGGATCAGGGTAGTATGGCTACTGGAGCTAAGACTAAGCGTCAAGCCGCTGAGAGCTATGTGAAATGGCTACAGGCGAAGCACCCGAAGGAGAGTTACTTACTTACGTGAATACTGCTTTAATGAAAATAGTTTATCCTGAAGTAATAAGGAATGAGATAGAAAAGTCTAAATACGTTGCTACAGATGACAATCAGATGATAGAGTACTTTGCTAATGAACTAAACGAGGTGGAGGGTACTAGTTTCAGCCCTGAGTTTATTGAAGAAGTAAAAGATGCAGGTGTTATAAAATCTAAAGACGTAGGATACACAGGTGCGACAGGAGCAATACGAGTTTTAGCCGATAGAGCTGCCACTATATTAAAGATCAAGCCTAAGACAATAGACAGGATTGAAAAGTTTGTAAAGGACAAAATTCAGAACGAACCTATTGAAGGGTTAGATTCTTTTAGTGTAGGTACGCTTAATATTGGGGGTAAAATATTTGATGTTGATGTATCTAACCAACCAAACCGTGCAACCGTGTATGGTGAAAACGGATTTAAATTAGATCTTAAAGGCATTCGAAAGCCTAAAGATATTGCTACTAAGTTAATGAAATATCTTAAGAAAGAACTTACTACTAAGATAATTGATCAGAGAAATACACCTGAGCAAACTGTTGAATATAAAAAAGAAATGGCTGATTTACTATCTTTAGAGATTCCTAAGATGGAGAAGGATCCTACTAGATTATTTAAAGTAAGTCTAGAAAGAGAAGCGGAAGCTGAGTTTTATGAAGACATTAGAGCAGAGATGGGCGAGTTGGGATCTGTTGAGAATGTAAAGTGGTTAGCTAAAGCAAGAACACAACTTGAAAATTACATTGATCTAAGTCAAATAACAAAACGATTTGATCTAGATGTACTTTACGAAAAGGTATATAAGACAGGTCCTGATGGTAAACCATTATTAAATTCTAAAGGTCAACCAATACAAGCTAGAAGTTCAGAACGTGCTTCTGGTGTGTTACTATTTAAGAAAAAGAACATATCAGCAAAAGATTTTTTAGATTACTTTTCTAACAGCGCTATAAGACAAGAATCATTAGCTAAAGCATTTGCAAGAGAATTTGCATTTGACAAAGTAGTAGACATCGTTAAAAGCGATATCATTAAAAAGATATCTATAAAATCAGGTACTGAAATAACTCAAGTAGATTTAACTAAAGGCTCAGAAATATACAAAGCTGATATGTTTAAGCATATCAGGCGTGGAGAAGATATTACTAAGTTATATAAAAATGAGATAATGCGTTCAGCTGATATGGCGGGCGAATCATACGAAGTATTTAACGGAAAGGTTAAAGAGATGATTACAAGAATTGCCGGGGGTGGTGATATTACTTTGGAGGATGATGTGCTTTTGACAAGATTGTCTAATAGTAATATGGAAATAGACATAGAAACTATGAGGGAGCTTAATGATAAAGCTATTCTTAATACTACCGCTAAAAAACTTGAAACATTAGAATATGACCCTAAAAATTTAAGTAAAGCAGAATTTGAAAAAAGAACATATAAAGTGTATGGTGCTTTTAAAGAAATAATTAATACCTTTCCTGAAGCTAAAGAAATACTTAATGTTAGTTATAATAAAACAGGGGACATTAACCCATTACAATTCTTTATAACTAGGGTTATGGGTGCTAATGATTTGTCTGTAGGTAGAGATAAATTTATAAAAGACAATGAGAGCCAAGGAGTTGCATATAATGTTAAAGATTACAAGCCCTATGACAAAGGTCCTAAAACAGATAAGAAAGGAGTAACAAGAGCAGGAGGAAGATGGTACTCAATGGCAGATGGTATAAAGCTATGGAATGAATCTAAGTATAAAGCTGGACAGGGAATTGAAGGCATGGAAAAAATGAAAGCAGATACTCAAATGGGAGAGTACTGGGGAGAAGTTGGTGTTACTATTAAAAATGCTGTTGAAAAATCTAGAAATGCTTTTATAGCTAAGGAGATTAAATATAACGGCGAAAAAAGAGTTATAGGTGATGCTGACGGCGTTAGAAAGCTATATGAGGAGGTAATGAGTTCAAAGAGTGAACAAAAAACATTAACTCGTGAAGAAGCTAACAAAAAATTTATAGAGTTTAAAAAGCTAGTAGGTGAGGAAATGATAGAAGCGGTAAACGCTGAAGCTGATGCAATGGAGGCAATTCAGAAGGCTGTGTTATACTCGACTGGTATGTTAAAAGCTAACACAAAAGTAGGAGGAGCTGGAGAAAAAGCTGTTAGAACTTTTATGACTGTTCTTAGCAACAACAGCCAAAAAGCGTACAGAAAACTGTCCCCCGAAATATGGTTTGATTTTAATACCTATGGAGGAAAAATTAAAGCTGGTAATGAACACCTGAAGCCTAGAGCGGAATACTTTAGAAGAGTTTACGATGCGTTCAAAGCTGAGCCAAATTCAGGAAAGTTTCTAACTGATCCAGGTGTCATAGACGCTATAGTAGGTGGGTATGAAAGTATGTTATCTTCTAACTTATGGCAGAGTCTTGGTGACTCTATGTTAATACCCAGTGGAAATAAAAAAGGACAAAAAGCTAACTCCGCGCCTATACCCTTTTTAGCTAAAATGTTAATAGCTTCAACGCCAGGGGGAAAAGCTGAAACTTTAAAAGCTTGGAATCGCGCCATAAACGGCAAGTTAACTATGGCTGATCTTATCCATTTGGATAATATAAAAAAGTTAGATGGCACTTCTGCAACACAACAATGGGGTAAAGATTTGCTTAAAAGGTGGGAAGAAACTTCCGTTAAAGAATCTGTTAAAGCAAGTTTTGAAAACAAAAAATTAGCAGAAGCATTAGGTTTAGAGAGCGAAGTCAACGGAACAACTTTGTTAAAAGAATTTAAAACGGAAGATAAAAACTACGCTTCTGCAGATATGGAAGCTGAAGGCAAAAGTTACGTTGAAGTTAAGGAAAAGAAACAATCTAGTAAAGACAAAATATTAGAGGGTGCATTTGCGGATATGATAGAACGTAAAGGCGGAGCGCCTGCAGACGCTAGAGTGTCTGATTCTAAAGCGTTTATGGAGGGCAAGAAAAGATTTGATGATATACATTTACCATCTAGCTCAGAAGACTTACAAGGTTTAATGTATAAACCATACGGCAAAGGAAAACAGGGGGATGCTGATATGGAGTTTATGAATGAACATATATTTAGGCCATTAACTAAAGCTGAAAATGCTCTTAGTGTATATAGAATGAAGTTAGCTGAAGATTATGCAGGGTTAGAAAGACAAATCAAAGAGATGGGTGAAACTAAACCTGAAAAAGAAGCAGCTAAACGTGTAGATAAACTTGGCTATAACATCGATCAAGCAGTGCGTGTATATATATGGTCAAAGTTAGGCATGAAAATACCTGGTATATCTGTATCAGAAAGATCACAACTTCTAGGTGCTGTAGCATCATCAAAAAAGCTGAGAGCTTACGCTGATGGTATAATGAATATAACTAAAACTAAAGAGAAATATCCAGAACCTAAAGAAAACTGGTTTAGAAGTAATGTACAATATGATTTATTCACACATGCTACCGATGGTGTGCGTGCGGATTTCTTATATGAGTGGCAAGAAAATGTTGACGCTATATTTACTAAGGAAAACTTAAACAAATTAGAAGCTAGATTTGGTGGTAAATATAGATATAACTTAGAACAAATGCTTAAACGTATTCAAGTAGGTAAATCAAGACCTGAAAGTACGAATGAAGCATTTAACACTACACTTAACTATATTAATGGATCAGTAGCAACTATTATGTTTTTGAACATGAGATCGGCTGCCTTACAAACTATATCTGCTGCTAACTATATTAACTGGACCGATAATAATCCTATAGCAGTAGCTAAGGTTATAGGTAAAGATCCTAAAGCGTTTATAGAAACCGCTAAAAAGATATGGTCTTCTGATGCGCTACGCGACAGACGTACAGGATTAAAGATTAATGTACAGGAAGCTGAAATGGCTAAGGCTATAAGACAAGGAGGCAGAACTGCAGCTCAAGGTATATGGGATCAAATGGTTCAAATAGGATTTAAACCTACGCAAATGGCAGATAGTTTTGCTATTGTAATGGGTGGAACTCCTTTCTATATGAACAGGATGAAAACATACGAAAAAGAAGGAATGAACAAAAACGAAGCCGCTGACAAAGCTTGGGAAGATTTCTTATATAAAACACAGGAAGGACAGCAATCGTCTCAAATGGATCGCGTGAGTAACATACAGACGGGTCTGATGGGAAGATTAGTATTTTCGTTTAATAATACTCCTTTTCAAATGTCTAGGTTACAGAAAAAAGCGTTCTTAGATTTGAAAAATAATAGAGGAGACAAAAAGACTAATGTGTCTAGAATGGCATACTATGGACTTGTGCAATCTTCATTGTTTTACGGCTTACAACAGGCCTTCTACGGAAGTCTTATGTCTGACGATGCTGACTTAAGTGAAAAGGAATTAGGTGAAAAATATAAAGATTTTGAAAAGCGCTTAGATAAAATGGGTAAAAGTGTTTGGCAAGGTATATTGTCTGGGTCGGGTTTACCTGGCAAAGGAACTGTAGTCGCCTACAATACAGTAATGGAGGCTAGGAAGCAATATAATAAGGGCTATCAAGGTGCTGACTTTTTTCCAATACTATCTCAAATAATGTCATTATCACCAACACTTGGTAGTAAAGTGAACAGGTTAGGTAGAAACTGGAAGAGTTTAATAATGGCTGAGCATACGAAAAAAGGTAGAGAGTTTGGTAATACATTTGATGCATTTGATCCACGTAATCCTAACAATAAAGCGTATATTTCAATGATTGGTACTGCTACTAACATACCTGTAGATAGATTAATTACTAAGATGGAAAATATATCAGATGCACTTGATGCTAATAATGAACTATGGCAACGAGCGGCTATGATTATGGGTACACCTAAGTATCAATTACAAACTAAAGAACAAAATACCCGAGACAGAGAAAATATTATTGAAGACTTTTATATAAAAAACACACCTAAAGCGCAAAGAGATTTAAATGCTATAGAAATGCTAACTATTGGAGAACAAAATAAATGGATGAGAGCGTTAGGAGTAAATAATTCATTTATTAAACAAATGCAAACTCAAAGCGATAGGACTCGGGCTATTTTGTATTTTGCTAAAGAGTTGGATTTTGATATCGAAAAAGAATACAGCAAGTACGACATACCTGCCCCTGTTCGTTCTCCGGAATATAAAAAGTTACAAGAAATTAAAAAAGATGGCCAAATAGAAATGCTTAGAGCATTAGGGGTTAGAAAATGGATTCTAGATAAAACTAACAGTGAAGAAAAAAGAATTGAATTAATAATGTCTATACAAACCCAAAGAAAAAATAGCTTAAACTCTTTAAAATAACTAACTAATGAATATAGGTGATTTGAAAATGTATATAATAAACCTCAGCACAATAGCTATTTCTATGACTCACGTAGATACCATTTTAAAAATAACTTTGTTAATTGTATCTATTGGATACACACTACATCGCTGGTACTTTGAAATAAAAAACAGGAAAAACAAAAACAAATAATTATGACTGACAAAAAAGACTCAAGATTTAAAAAATTACTTATATTGTTAATGAGTAAATGGAATTCGTTCCTTTATATGTTAATGTTTAAAAAGTATGAATAGAATTAAAAAAACAGGCCACCACACCTAATAAATTCTATAATTAAAAAGCCCACTACAATTAAGTA
>Ga0114915_1000473_pt1 | contig 18653 bp, 8 predicted proteins | sample MalvirAntarct_55_FD_87288 | JGI IMG/M metagenome (GOLD analysis project Ga0114915, IMG submission 87288) | Marine viral communities from the Global Malaspina Expedition - Malaspina viral metaG Antarct_55 | ecosystem: Environmental > Aquatic > Marine > Oceanic | place: South Georgia Island...
ACCGGTGCTGTATTGCAGGGCGTGGTTTAAATTGCCGGCCTTTGCGTGGAAGTTATTGGGCCGTATCAGGTAGTTAACGCCAGCCTCTTCGCAGAAGCGTCGAATATTGTCACGGCGACCATCATCCAATACCCATATCGATAACTTATCCGCCGGCCAGTCCAGGCCCAAGGCCGCCAGCACGGTGGGGCGCAGCACTTTTAAGGGTTCATTATAGGTGGGGATATAAATATCAACACTCGGCCATTCGCTGCGATCGGCCGGCAGCGGCGCTTCCTCACGATTCAATGGCCAAGCCGTTTGGAAGTAGCCCAGAAGTAAAATAGTGACTGCGTACAGTTCGGCAGCAAACAAGATAAGCGCGAAAAACAAGTCGACGGGCTCGCCCACGGGCATGGTCGCAGTCACTCGCCACCAGAGGTAGCGCAGCGTGGCCACTAAAGACAAGGTGAGCAAAAACACGCGCGCCGTTTTACCCGGCATCTGTCGCGCAAACATAGCCAGACCGATCATTAAGATGGCAAACAAAGCTTGATCTAGAGGTTGCAGAGGCGTGCTAACAATGAGGCCGAGTAACGGCAAGCAAACGAAGGCAACTAACAGCCGCAAACTCAGCGTCATTGTTGGCAGCGTTAGCGCTAGGCCATCGAGGCGCTTACCCAAAGCTGCGCGATCAACGCGAGCATCTAACCACGATTGCACAGGCGCCCAAAGCTGTTGGCAGAGTCGCTTAAGGTGACCTATACCCCGCGCCATAAACTGCAGCAGAGATTTCGTGTTTTGGTATTGATAAGCCTGTGGCAGCACGAATACGCGCCATAGCCATAAATGCATCGGCGCTGGCTGCTCAACACCTAGCTGCGACGCTACCCACGCGCGAAGTCGTAGCGCTAAACTATCAAGAATAGGGATAGCTTTGCGCTGATTTGCAGGCAGGACAAATAGCCACCACCACTTTAGGTTTGGCAGATTTCTCCAGTGATCAACCCAGCGCGGCGCCACAGCGCTATCTTGCTCACGCATCGTTGAGCCACTCACTACGCATCCAGTTCGCTAAACCTAATAAGTCATGCGCTGCCTGACTGAAACTGGCAAACCAAACCACCGTTGTGCCCTCAAGCAGAGCATCAGAAACCAATTCGTCTTGATGTATTGGCAAAGGCAACAGCTCTTCACCAACGAGTTCGCGCCAGCTTTTAAGCAGCTCGCGCCGCGAGCTTTTACTGGCATTGATTTGATTGAGGATATGACGGTGCTGGCAGCCGCTTGGCAGCACTCGAACATCGCTGCCCGTAAATGCTTTTTGCGAGGCGGCATCGCATAGCCAAATCGATAATGCCGATGTCGCCACGCGCTCTGCGTGATCGCTATAGGCATTAAAGCCACTCGGGGTATCGATAAATAGAACATCGACGTCATCAAAAACAGGCGACAGTAGCGTCTGCTCTAGCCAGTTTGGCTGCTCGTCCAAATGATGCTCAATGGATTTACGCTGCGCTGCGGTGATTTTGCCAAAGGGGAAAACACGCAGGTTTTCACGTGGCGACCAATAGCTTTTATTGGTAATTGCAGAAGGCTCGCTAGCATCTAGCAGTGTGTGTGCCCAGCCTATTGTTTGCTCATTAAAGCCATCGAAGTGTTGCGAGACAGTATTTTGCGGATCAAGCTCTAAGACAGCGACCCTGAGACCCTGTTCAGACAAAATGGCAGCAAGATTAACCGCGAATACCGTGCGACCTACTCCGCCTTTTCGTGAAAACAACGACACGACTCGCATAAACAATCCTCAACACAACGTCGCTAATCCGACAACCGTAATAATATAGTTTCACTATATACTGGATATACGAGAGTTTTTTTGTCTTTTTGCAGGAGTTGTGATGGCCTTTGATATGTTCGGCTTATTCAGTAGCCGTGAGCAAAAAGCTGAACGCTCTATTCTTTCTACTTATGTGCCTTGCTCAATTGGCATTGAGGGCCTGCCTGCCGAAGCCGCAGAGATGCTGCAAGGCGGGCTCTATGCCGTCACGCTACCCAGCAGCCAAGCCACTACGCCATTGGCCATCGACACATTAACCAACGGTTTGCAGCAAGGCAGCCGGCTCGTGCTCTGCTCGCCGCATGCGCAATCGTTGGTTGCACCAATGTCGGCATTAGCTCGCGACCATGAGCAAGACTCTTCAGCCATCGCGCTCATGCAGATCGACTCACTAGTGCTAAGCCAGCCATCTCGTAATATTTGGGATTTCCTCGAAAGCCTAGAAGCTCAAAAGGCGCAGAGCGCTGACTGCATTATTTATCTTAATGCTGGTGGCCTGCTTGCTACCGAAGTGCGCAGCTCCAACTTGCGCCAACTCGGCATTTTGCGCGAATGGCATCGTCACCATCGTTGCACCGGCGTTTTTATCATGGCCGAAGAGACTCATATTTGGCCCGTGCTAGTGCGCCATAGCAAAGAGCTCGATGGCCTTGCCGGCCTCATGCATGATGATAATCGCATGACCTGGCGCATCAATCATTGGCGCGCATCCAATACCGTTCTCGAGGATGCACGCTACGGCATGGGCTCTCGCCAAGATGGCAGGCTATTTACACTTGGCCTGCACCAGCAGCCCGAAAACAATCTGCGTGGCGCCGAAGATGCGCATCGAGTACTCAGCTGTTGGAACCCTGCGCGCTTTGGTCAAAGTACTCCAGTTAACTGGGAGATTTTTGATGATACCGCCGAGCTCATGGACGAAGTCACTAAGACTGCCATTGCCGCCACAGTCATCCTTGATCACTATGAAATGCAGGCATTTGAAGTGCTCGCGCGGCAAGTTCATAAGCTGCGTATTGCCTGTGGCCGGCGCTTGAAAATCGTCATTCACGAAGTCGATGACACATTAAATTATCAGCAGGAAATGCAGCTTTACTATATGGGCGCCACACGACTGCTGCGCCGCGACCTAGAAGTGTCCGAATGCTTCCGCGTAATTTCATCGCTAAAAGGTCAGTGGTTTTGGCGCGTCATCGAGCCAGACTTCGATCAATTCTTTGCCAGCGCCCAGCCTACCGAAAGTGTTGGCTATCAAACGCCCATCGACTTCGCCATCACTGCCGAAGAGTTCATGCGTGTTAGCACCAACACCAATATCGATAGCGTTATCGTGCGACTCACCCTACGTTCGGACTGCCCGCATTTGACCGCTCTCGACGCCTTTAGGCCTGATCGCCCCGGCATCTTTATCACTAACGACAACCAGTATTTATACCTATTCCTGTTTGCCTGCCCGGCCTCAGACGTCGATACATTGATGGGCAAGCTGTTTAAAATGGAGGTCGGCTCCTTATTCGCCTTCTATGAAATCATCGTCTTAGCGAATGAGATTGGCCAAACCCTAGAAAAAATTCGCTACAACGCTGAGTTTGTTGGCTACACTGATTACTCAGAACACTTATCCCAAGCACTAAACGCTCGCATCGACCCTACGACAGGATCTCTATTATGAGCTACGATTTCTTCCTGCTCTATTTGACTGCCTTTATTGGGTTCGGGCTGATACTGGGTTTTATCGTGCTCTTCCTGGCTTATAAAAATCGCATTGCGCTGCGCTCATTGCTCGCACCGATTCGCATTCGCCGCAGCCATTCACTGGTTAAATCCATTCCCTTAAGAGGGCCATCCGCGCCCTCTTCTAAGGCATGAAAACCAATCATACTAATATGGGCTGTTAGCCATCTGATGGCCCCATGAGCGCCATCAGATGTTGACAGAGATTTTAGAAGAGATAACTCGCAACCCAGAAGTAGGCGTTTTTCGCCCACTGGGTCGACTGCTCAAACAGCTACGCCCAAGCAGCCCCGACAACCTTGATGACATCAATAAATCCTTTGGTGCTCTGCTGGAGCTGCTCAGTCGTCGCCCCGAATTACGCGCCGGCCTTCAGCGCTATATCGATACACTCTTGGCCGGTCGTCGCCAAATTAATCTTTATACCGACACCGGCATTCTGAGCAGCGAAGGCTTATCGGCGGGCTTTTGGCGGCGCATTGGCGAGCATATTTTGCCGCCCGTTAGCGACGACAAATATCTCGATGAGGCCTTCGCGCGCTTGATTCGTCGCGGTCGTGATGCCGACTGGATTGAAGCTGTACCTGATGAACTGTGGGCTAGCGTGTTTGAAATGCTGCTTTCTGGGTCACACCCGAAAGCAGTGCTACGCCATACTCGTCTTGAGCAGCTTGATGCCTTACGCGTGCTCGCGCATCGAGTTTGCGCAATGGGTCTTGAGCCTGAGCTTGTGCGAAAATATCCTGCCGTGGAGTCCTTTGAGTCGCCGTTTATGGCGCTCAGCAACGAAACCGAGCGCTTTGTTAGGCATCAGCGCGAGCTGCTACAAGAGCTTCGTGAGGACGGCATCGACCATCGCCAGATGCAAGTTTTGATGGATCAATGCCTTGAGCTCACACGCAAAGTTAAGCGCTTAACTGAACAAAATGGCGTCAGCATTAGCCTGACCTATCTTATCGTGCGCATGAAGCAAGCACTGGCACGCATGGAGCTGCTATTAGATTTTATTGCCGGCGACACCGCATCACACCCGTTGCTCCTTGCTAAGTTTGTCAAACAAATGAGCCGCAGCGAGGCCGACAGCCACAGCCTGCGAGCGCTGCTCTCGCGCAACACCGAACTGCTCGCGCGCAACGTCACCGAACACGCCAGCGAAACCGGCGACCACTACGTCACATCTACGCGTGCAGGCTTTTTTGACATGTGGCGCTCAGCCGGTCGTGCCGGCGTGATTGTTGCATTTATGGCGCTGCTGAAGATTTTCTCTACTCGTCTCGCTCTAGCGCCGCTAGGGCAAGCATTTATTTACAGTCTTAACTACTCGTTTGGCTTCATGCTTATTCACGTGCTGCACGGCACTATTGCCACCAAGCAGCCGGCAATGACTGCTTCGCATCTGGCTTCAAGTGTTGAGCAAATCAGTACACACCGCCCAGAGAAACATCTCGGCGACCTCGCGAAGCTCTGCATAGATGTGTTTCGTAGTCAGTTCATTGCCATTATTGGCAACGTCGGCGTCGCCTTTCCGATTGCGCTTGCCGTCGGCATGATGTGGCAATGGTTCGGTCACTTCCCCATCAGCCCAGCCAAAGCTGATCATTTGCTACATGACCTTAGCCCGATTGATAGCCTCGCTATTTTTCACGCAGCTATTGCCGGATTTTTCCTATTTTTGTCGGGGATTATTTCCGGCTATTACGACAATAAAGCGGTCTACTCTCGCATCCCCGAACGCATTACGGCGCATCGTGCTTTGCGCTGGATGTCGCGACAGCGCCGCGAACGTATCACAAAGTATCTGCACCATAACCTAGGCGCTTTAGCCGGCAACTTCTACTTCGGCATCATGCTCGGCAGCATGGGCACTGTCGGCTTTTTATTCGGGCTACCCTTAGATATTCGCCATATCGCCTTCTCTACCGCCAACTTCGCCTACGCCTTAGTAGCTTTCGACTTCGCCTTGAGCTGGCAAGTAATAGTGGTTAGCAGTGTTGGCATTGCCATCATCGGTCTGGTGAACTTGGGCGTAAGCTTCAGCTTGGCGTTGATGTTGGCGCTGAAGTCTCGCGGCGTGAAGTTTCGCCTTTGGTGGCCTCTGCTAAAGGAGATTTTGCAGCAATTGAAGCAGCGGCCAATGACCTTGCTCTGGCCTGTTAAAGTCGTTGAAAACAACTAGTTTTTAAGCAGAAAAAAGCCCGCAGATGCGGGCTTTTTTCTTATCTACACCCTTTACCTACTCGGTAGTGAGGGCAAGCTAGGGATAGGAACAACAAGCGGAATCAATGGAATCCGTATGGTATTGGCATAGGCATCACCGACATTCTTCGGTTGCGCAGTCGGCACCATAATCTGCCATTGAGTGCCGTCTACTTCAGTTGTAGACAGTGGCAAGAAGGCGTTATCGCTGTCATGAGTGACGAAGTAATGAATGCCATTGGCACCATAAGCACCTTGGCGCTCATCGCATGTCACCTTGCCATCCCCATTTAAGTCTTTGTACGCATTCACCACACGTGGGTCAGATGAATCCTCGCCGGGGAATGGACGTGCGACAGGATCATCGCCGGTGCCATCATCAAGACAGGCATCATCACGATAAAATGGCACAACCAATGGATTGGCTAATGACGTAGCCCCTGTCATCTGGAAGGTATAGACCATAGAGCCACTATCACCCTTGCCAGATATTTGCTCCCAGTTACTAAAGGCTAAAGGCAGATTAAATGTAGCATCGGCAACATCTAAAAATAGCGGGCAGCGACCATTGGCATTCGGCGGTTTAGGGCCATCAACCGTGATGCATTGGTTAACAAATGGTATCGGCGCGATAGCATCGATCTGACCGATATCATCGTTTATGCCATCGATAGGCACGCCTTGTGGGCGCAGCACTGTGTAGTAGCGGCCAGCCTTCACGCCAGCAGCACGCTCCGCCGCCGTTGGGATCATCGCACTACGATTGTAGTCCCAGCTAGTGTAGAGGCCATCGGGAGGAATCGGATGCACACGAATGAGGTAACGATAACTAATGGCATCACGATAAAACACTTCGGTTTTCGTTACGTTAGTACCTGAGTCAGCCCCCCAAACCTCACGCATACAGCGCACAGGCCCGCAACGCTCACCCAAGATCACGGAGTTAGCTTCCCAGTTCACTTGCTCATCTTCGAAGCCAACCAAAGAAATAGTTGAGTCCGGTGACTGCTGAAAAGCCCTACCTTTCCAACGATCGATAAGGTCAGGCCGTGAGTCTTTGATAGTCGTCCAGTCTGGCTTCGCTGTACCTGGCGCCTTGATACGGATATCGCGCACCATCCAACGCCCTGTAGCCTCCCAACGATAAGTATCGGTGGACACTACTACGCCATCACGAGCAAAACGGTCATCAGACTCTTTCGCCGTTTCTGGGCTGCCATTTGGGCAAACCTTACCTTTTAGGTTTTGGCCATAACTAGTATTGCTAACACCTAGAGCTTCAGGATCATCTCGATTAAAAAAGCTCTTATCGATCCACTGATCAGCATTTTCGTTGCGCTTGAACTTAACGTAATGCTGGCCCTTGAATGAAGACCCACCTTCTTTTTGCACAAGGTAAACCACACGCTCAGCAACAGGATCAGCAACATCCATCAGTCGCACCATCTGTGTCTTCTTCACGCCCGATGGCAGTGCGCCTGGAGGTGCCATTTTGCCGGCATCGCTGGCCATAAAGACCACTTCATCATCCATGTCCAAACCAGGAACTGGGTCTTTTTTGGGATCTTCGTACACTGCGTTGCAGACGTTAGGATTAATTTTTGTCGTGTTATTTTTCTCTTCACGATCATCCACAGGGTTCCAACGTTCAATATCCCAAGCATAGGTAAGCTCAGGGTCGGTGCCTGAGTAGACAGAGAATGTTGATCCCGAGTTTGCCAAGAAGAAGGTAAATTTCTCATCAACTTGTACTGGTATTTCTTCGAAACCCGAACCATTCCATTTGTAAGCAGCAATCTCTTCAACCGGTACTAATACAGGGACTTGCGCCTCTGGAATGATGGGATAAATAAACACGCCGTTATGCGCATCTCGGACCTCACCGATACGCAATGGATCGCGCAGAACATTGAGTGCCGACAATGCCTCTGTTTCTGCAGACTGCCCGGTAATATTTGCCCCTGATGGATAAGGAAAGCCTTGGCCAACGGCTGGCAATGTAGACCAACCGAGCAACTGAGCACCTTTCATCACCACCGCCTCTGTATGACGAGCTGGCTTTATGCTGGTTAGCGCCGTGATAGGGTCATCCTGCAGACCAATAAAGCGGCCAACACCATCCATAAATCGATCGAAAATAGCGACTGGGTCGCTACCGGCACCGGCGGCGCTGCTGCCAGCGGCGATCAAGCTGTCATCGCCAGCCAACACACTAGCAAAGCTCTCTCCTAGACCCGTCATAGCGGCAATAAATTGCTCGCCTGCAGTCGCTGGATCTCCACTCAACAAAGCCATTAGCGCGTTGTTAAGAGAGGCAGTGAACTTAGCAATAGCACCGATAATACCGGTGCCGTAGTCAGGCTCGTAATCGCTTACAACAATGGGAGGTTCACCGCCATCTGAGCCCGGAACAAGCGCAGGAGCATCGCCAGTAAACGGTTGCTCTTGGCCATCTGTCATCGGGCAGTTAGCAGGCAAGCTCAGCAAATCGGTGTAAATAATACGGCCATCCGTACGCATGAATCGGGCCTTTTGGCAGCGCGCACTGATGCTGTTACGTGGGTACTCATGCGGATCCTCACCGGCAAACGGAGGCGTATTGTCAGCAGGTGGTGTCGGAGTTTTGCCACCGTCATAGACAATCATGGCCGACCCCATGCCATCGCCATAGCCAGCTTTCGACGGCATGCTCAATGGCAAGCCGAAGTATGGCTCGGTATCGGGGTAGCGATCAGCCAAGAAGGCATTGCGATCGATAACACAAAAGCTAACATCACCCGCAGCACACTTAGCTACGCGCTGATAATAAACATCAACGTTGTCGGCACCGATCGTTCGCGCCATGACCTCAGCAGTAGTCATGCTGACCTGATGATCGCCAAATGCTGGGTGCAGCAAGACATTTTTGGGAGGCAATGGCTGACCATCAAGATCAGGAAGTGTGTGATTAGGCTCGCCCAAGGTAATGGGCTGACCATCGAGCATGACAGTACTCACGCCATCGCCTAAATGCTGGGCGTAGCCATTGTTCTCAGCACGATCCCACAACATCTGCACCAGCCCTAAAGTCAGCTGCTGATCAATGGTGTTGGGATAGGATGGGTAATACACACGCGCATAGCCATCGAAGTCGACACTGCGCTGCAAGAGCGTGCTGTAGTTCATCCCCGGCACGCCGAGCGCGCCGCGATGGATATCAGGTGACACCGCCACAACTACGCCGCCATCGATACCACCTTGGCTATTACCATCGTAGAAAATATCCCGGTTATCGATTAATGGTCGGCCATCAGGTGCCTGGAAAGCCGCGTCTGTAATCAAACCATTAGGGTCTTTGAGCAATCGCCCCATGGCGACAAACTGCAAGATGCCCTGCTGCACACGATCAGATAAAGTCGGGAAGCTCGACATATCTAGCAGCAGCGTGAGGGCATTGATGACATCGCCAACGCCGGACATGCCAACCCAATCAAGCGCGCAGAACGTGTAGTTATGCTCATTGCTGAAGCGTCTCAGCTGGCCTTGCCCAACTTCACTTTGGCTGCCAAACAAGCCGTGACCATAGAGCGACACTCGAGAAGGCCGCACATCATAGCTGGCATTATCATCGGCAGTCGTGCTGCCACTAAACGCCGCGCGCGGAATATGGCAGGTAAATGGCACATCCACAGTCGGCTGAAGCGGGAATGGCTTTGGCACGTCATATGGGCCAGGGAAGGGGTTTTCTATACCGTAATAGAAACGTCCGCCAATTTGCCGGTCAAGCGTCCCAGAGCCTAAGTCACTAGTACTTAGCGGGCCCAAAGGTAGATTCGGCAAAGCACTTAACTGATCGGCTGGAAGTTGCGCCTTGTCGATAAAGTTAGGCACGGTAATTTTGCCTTTAATCACACGGGCAATGCAGTTATCCGTGTTGCCCGCCGTGGTGCAGTCATCTTTACCGGCATTAAAGGCATTGTCTTGCACGCTATCGATAGCGAAGCTGGGCAGCTTACCTTTAAGGGTGGCATCACGTATCGCTAGCATACGTCCAGTTAGGCTACGCTCACTGGCCACTGTGAAGTCCCAAGCGCTATACAGCGTTTCACGCTCAATTGCTGCCTCACTTTCAAGCTCAGCAAAAATAGCGTCAAGCTCACCGCAACGCTTACCCACAACAGGAATAGCACGAAGAGGGCTATCGCTAGTATCTCGGCAGAGAGAGAAACCTGCTGTTGAAGCAATGACATCACCATTTGCGTCTCTTAAGTCACGCAGAGCCACTATGTAGCGGTGCCCTTCCTCAAAGTTAATGCCTGGGCGAATCATTAATGCTGGCCCTGGATCACTTGTTGGATCAACACCATCCACTAGTGACACTAGTGGTTTAGCCGCACCATTACAGCCATCGCGGAAGGTTTGAATTGCAGATGCCAACTCGGCAGAGTCTGCCAACTCAGCCACAGTCTGCACAGGCCCAGGCAAATCACAGGGCGTATAACGCGTACGATTATTATCAATTTCCGCCCAAACGAGATGGCGCTTTTTAGCCGTCGCATCCCAAATAATGATTGCGGAGTTAGCACGCAGGCTATTTGACATCGCCTGTGCTGCGACATCAGAAGCCTGCCCTGCACCTGGCTTACCAAGGCGAGGAACTGGCCGTAAACGCGCAGTTTGGTCCAAGTCCAAGCCCGGTACGCGCAATAAAATTGCTTGCCCTGGCGAGAAGCCATCTGCTCGATTCTGATCACTGACATCAACAGGGCGGCCAGCAATATTGCGCGGCGGCGCTAGCGGATTGATATTGACCTGAATGCCGGTGTCATTACTCGCCACAGCCTTAGTGAAATGATTGTTAGGGAATGGCAACAAGCAAGCGGCAGGGTCAATAAAGTCACAGCCTGCAGCTTGGGCCTTTAAGATTTCCGGCAATAGCGTTAACTCTGCTGGCGCTGCCAATGAGGGAGCAGATGGATCGCCACCATCGCCAGGCACGCCTGGAAAAGCCGGAACATCTGGAATGACTGCAAACAGCTCAGCCAATCCATCAAAAACAATACACGCTGGGCTTAATGGGCCCGCCACTTCATGGCAGCCATCAGCAACGGTTTCTGCTAGATCACCAAAAGTACTAGAAAGGCCTAGAAGCTGCATGAATCGATCCAGACCAATACCGAGGATGCAAGAGCCGAAATCCCAAGCAATCGCACAATCTGTAAGCGCTGGAGGTAGGTTACGTGGATCGGTTGGCGCCACATCAAAGAGCGGGTTATAAGCCTGCAGGCGCAATAAAGGTGCTGTCAGTGGCCCTAAAGAAACAATTTCCTCATAGCCAACAACATCCCCCGTAGGGTCGACATAGCTAAACTCATCCTCAGGAATAATGTAGCCAAAACTATTTTGCGTCAGCCCCAGCAGCATGGTTTGCGTCTTCAGCGGTTCCCCGTCAGGAGAGTCCTCCGCCAAGCCACGAATATAACGACCAAAACTACCGGTCGCCTCACCAGGGATGGTGACAATCTCTAGGCGGTTCTGTAGCGGGTTAGCCGAGTTTTTAGTACCCAGACTGACACGACTGACATATGTACGCGCCATGGGTGCTGGCTGTGGCAGCTGGTTTTGCACACCCTCAAAGGCCTCAATAATCGCGGCTGGAATTTGATCTAGCCCCGGGATATCACTGAAAGGTAGTTGGCTAAATTGATAGTAACCGTTGAACTGACCTATCAGGCCTACGCCCAGAAACAAGGGGTTGGTGACAGGCAAGATGGCTTCAGCGCTACGCGCCTCCAGCACCGGGTCAATGGCAACAGCACTAGCAGCCAAATCATTAAGTGCTGCATCAACAAGGTTCTTGCCTCGAGCACGCACGCGATCATAAACGGTATCGCCAGTGGCACCATCAGTTGAGCCACTGGGTGAAGCGTCAGCAATTGGGCCATTAAAATATAGCGCCGTACCTTGGAAGCGTGCCTCTAACTCGCGCGTTGAACCCAACGGATAATCTGGGTGCGGTAAACGCAGCACTTCTCCCTCGCCGCCAGGGATTTTATAGTCATTTGCACCGACACTAGTGGGGTGAGCCGAGTACTGCATCATGCTCGCCAATAGCCTACTGCTAGCCGGCTCCGCATCATCAGCCTTTGCCATCAACAAGGTGGCAATTTTGTCGGTCTGATGATGTTTGGCATCACGATATTGCGGACGACGATAGTTATTAAACTGCACTGTTTTACGCGACATAGACAGCTGCGCGGGCCGTGACTGCGCAATCGCCTCAATCGTTGAGGCAGCAGCACCGGCGAGCAACTTCTCATTAATCCACTCACGCGGCACACCACCCCACAAGCCCTGCAAGTCGGCTCCGGCATGCGTATGAGTCTGACCAAACAAGACATTGCGCGGCAGAATGCAAGCACCTGCGTCACAGCTGGCCTTATTTACTGCTGCACGCATAGCATCTTGAATTAAGTTACCGGCACCAATGGCATCTAGCGTGACAAAGGCCACACGCTCATTCGACTTCGGATCAAGAATAACCATGACTCGAACCGAGATTTCATCATCACAATGTAGCTCGGTACGCTTCGCTGCGGTCAACTCATGACTAAAACAAGAAGCTCCCGCTGGCGCATTAGAAATGGATACTGGTGCATCACCAAAGGTGAGCTCAGGAATAGGACCATAGCCTGGCACTAGCTGAAATGGACCAAATCCATAACCACCTAAATGGAAGCGCTGAAGGCGCTCGCCACCTTGATAAGCCTCCATTTGACCTGCCACCTGCTCATCCGTCGGCGCTACTGAACGCGATGCTGCACCAACTTGCAGCAGCCTGGCCTCTTCATCATTTTTGATGGTAATAACTTGGCTGCTAGTGCCTAATCGCGCACCACTGACACTGTTCAAAACCACCGTCAGTGTCTCATCGCGCTCCTCATAGGCATCGCCGCGAATAGTGATTGGCAGCAAGCCTTGTGTCGCACCGGCAGGGATAGTCACTTGCGAGTTTTGCACTGGATCAAAGTCGCGACGTTGGCCCTGGCTAGTGGCAGAGCCATCCTCAAGTGAGTACGTCAGCGTAATCGCTTGGGTACTGGCCTCACTCAGCTGTGCAATCACATTAACCAGTTTCAGCCCAGAGTCGCCTTCATCTACTGGCTCTAGCGGCAGTAAACTCAGGCTTGGAAGCGCCGCATTGTCATCATCAATGATCGTGATGCGAGCTGCCGTTCGCGCCAGAGTGGCATTTGTTGGGCTACTGAGCAGAAGCGAAAATGTTTCATTCGCCTCCACAATGTCATCACCTAAAATACGCACAACAATGCTGGCGGAGCTAGCATTCGCAGGGAAATGCACGAGCTGATCTAACGCCACGTAATCAGCACCAGCTGTCGCCGTATCGTCGGCTCGTGACAACACACTCACTCGCACCGAACTAGGCAGCGATACATCACCACTACGCTGAAGCGTAAATGTTTCGTTACGCTCCGTGTCGCCCTCGGTAATCGAGCGATCAGTCAACGTAATAGTCGGTGCAACGGCTATTGGCGGCTGATCCAAAATACTAATAATTGCTTCACCAGCAGCAATATCTGCATTGCTCGCCTCACTCAGACGTAGCGTAAATGTTTCCGTCGGCTCACTGATCGCATCGGCATTAATAGTGACGTTAAACGACTGCGTCAGGACACCTGCGGGGAAGCTTAATAGTTGATTGACCGCCAGATAGTCTGTGCCTGCCTCGGCGCTACCATTTTCACTTTTCACGCGCACGGTTACCGCACTATTGGCAGCACCAGAGCGAGTGACAGTCACTAGCAGAGGCGCAGTACCACTTTCAGGCTCTTGAATGCTGCCATCAGCAATACTCAATTGCGAACGACTTGTAGCCACATCATCATTGGCAATAGTCACTCGCACTGGCGAGCCGATAATTTGTGCTTGCGGGCTCACGCTGGTGATATCGATCAGGAAGGTTTCATCATTCTCAACGGCGTCATCGGCAACAATTTTCAGTGGCACTAAAATCGACGTGTCATTTGCGGGGATGATCACCTCGCGATTAATCGCCTCATAATCACTAGGGGCCAGCGCACTACCCTCATCGCGACTCACCAAACGAATGCTTACCGCTTGATCCAGTGCACCTTGGCGCTCAATCCGCAACATCGCCTGAGTAAAGCCTCCGCCACTGCCTTCATTGACCAGTAGGGGCTGCGCCGAAATACGCAAAGGTGTCGCCACCGTATCATCATCACGGAGAGTGACCCGTATTGAGTCACGAACCAGTGTTAAGCCCGTAGCTTGACTGAGCTTAACGGTGAAAAACTCATCATCCTCAGGAGCAATATCGCCCAAAATGGTGATGGCGAGTGTTTGATTACGTGTTCCTGCAGGAAACGTTATGACCCCTGCAGCATCAACAAAATCATCGCCCGCAGTAGCTGTTGCTGCTTGAGTCGTATAGGCGAATGACACAGGCACAGCCGAAGTGCTCGACAAGGTAAATGTCATGCTGATGACATGACTGCTATTACCCTCAAGAATACTGATATCGCCAGCCGATAAAGCAGGCGTATTACCGTCACAAATACCATCTGGTGTGCGGCCCTCAGCCACGTCTTGCTCACTACAAGCCAAGTGCGCTTTAGCCACTTCGGCATCGACTAAAGCTCGGCCTTTCTCAGACAAATACGTAGTAATTGCGGGGTTATTAGCAGCAAAGCTATCCGGCTCTACAGCCAAGTTTAGGGCAATATTTCGCTCGGCCAACGCCGCACTCGCTTCGCGAATATCCAAGCCATTAGCTGAGTTGCCATCGGCATCTAGCGACTGCAGTAAGCGTGAAAAGTTAACGACCCGATTGTCATTGCTCGATGCCAGTTCGGCCGTGGAGGCGAAAATAAATCGCGGGTTCATTTGAGGCAGCGCTAGCGCCTCAGGCAAATCCACTCCAGCAAAAGAAAAGGTAATACGCTCGCCAGAACGATAAGTGAATATGCCGCCCGTATCAGTGATACCACTTTGGGTTGAGGTGCGGTAAGCAATGCCTTCCACCGTACTGTCATACACCATGCCAGTTTGTATTTCAGAGCCGCTAGGAGGAGATGAAACGCTATTTGGTGCACTATCGCAGGCAGATAGCAGTGCTGTGACTGCCGAGAGAATAAGAAGCTGCCGAATGACCATAGCTATCACCTTTGGCGCCCTGGAAGGCCGCTCTATTTTTATTATGAGTATGAAACTTATTTCTTATATTCAAATACTGTCACTAAAGTTACACAACTGCAACAGATTATATCAGACATGTAAGCTTGCACATCTAGTACAAAATACAGGCAATAAAAAGCCCGCAGATGCGGGCTTTTTAATCACTTCACGTTAGCTAATCAGTGCAACAGTTTATGACCACCACTGTCATCGCCAAGAAAGCTGATGCGATCATCGTCGAAAAGATTCATATCAGGCGCCAAAATACGAATATACCTATCAAAGTAAAGCATTTGCTTCAGCAACAGAGCGAAGGCACGAGGGAAGCGAATGCCGTGGCGCTCACCAACAGCGACAATCTCCAGCATGAGCTTATTGATCTCGTTGTCATTAGCCATGGCACCGCCAATGCTTAAGGGGTCAACCGTGGTTGCGGCGCCGTAAATAGCCTCAAGGTCTAGCGCAAGTTGGGCGTTATCGACCTTGCGTTTGGTCATGCCAATCAATGCCATGCTCTCGGCCATTTTCTTAAAGTCGCCATCGCCTAATGACTCGATGAATGCCATCGTCGCCGTCCAGGTATCGGGCGCAATACGACCCACGATGCCGAAGTCGATAAAGCCAAGGCGGCCATCGGTGAGCACCATGAGGTTGCCGGCGTGCAAGTCGGCGTGGAAACTTTCACAGAGCATCAGACTAGAAAACCACGTGTTGAGCGCAGCCACTAATGTGCCTGCTGGGTCACGCGTATATTTGCGAATGGTTTCAAGATCGGTCAATGGCACGCCATAGAAACGCTCCATAGTCAGCACGCGCAGGCTTGATGCCTCGGGATAAATCCGTGGCGCAGTCGCCTGCGTATTGCCCGTAGCCTCTAAGTAAGCGCGGAACTGCTCAACGTTGCGCGCCTCCTTATAAAAGTCGACCTCTTCCATCATGCAGCCTTGAATTTCACTGACGATACCTGACAGCGAAGCAAATTTCAGTTTTGGTAGCACGCGCTCTAATAGCAGCGCGGTGACGTATAAAAAGTTCAGGTCGGTGAGCAGAACCTGTTCAACACCGGGCTTCTGAATCTTGATCACCACCGACTCACCGGTAATCAATTTCGCGGCATGAACTTGGGCAATTGATGCCGATGCCAGCGGAATCTCATCGACTTCGCTGAAGACTTCGTGCATTGGGCGCTTGAGTTCGCGCTCTAACACATCACGCATAATCTCAAACGACAGCGGCTCAGTTTTATCTAAGCAATGCTGAAATTCAGTGACGTATTCGGCGGGAAACAATGACGGCGAGCTAGCAATAAACTGACCCAATTTCACGTAAGTTGCGCCCAGTCGCTCGAAGGTTAGGCGCAGCACACGCGGCGTAGGCAAGCGGTCACCGGTCGCCCAAGCAAATCCCGTTGCGGCAATAATCGAGGTCGTTTGACCAATTCGAAACACGCCTTTTAAGGCATGGCGCCAGCTCGCATAAGGGTTCATGTCACATCACTCCGAAAACAAATTACGTAGAAGAACACACGGGACAAGCCACATCACGCGGGATGCGCAGTGTGCGCATGTTCGCCTGATGGCCATCCCACAACAACAACTTACCGCAGAGATTGCTACCAACTCCTGCGATTAGCTTCAAAATTTCATTGGCTTGTAAGCTGCCCATTACCGCCACGGTGCTCGCCATAACGCCGACATCGTTGCAGGTCTGCTCGGCATCGAGGCTGTCTGGATAAAGACAGCGATAGCATGGCGACTTAGCATCACGGGCATCAAACACACTGAGCTGACCCTGCCAGGCAATGGCCGCTGCCGACACTACCGGCACTTGCGCCGCCCACGCGCTAGCGTTGATAAGATCTCGCGTACTGAAATTATCGCAGCAATCGGCCACCACTGCGACCTCCGGCATCCATCGTGCGAGCAGGGCGGCGTCGGCTCTCGCGGCCACAGTCACAATCTCTACCAATGGGTTTAACGCCTTTAGCGAGGCTGCGGCTGACTCGACTTTTAAGCGGCCAACATCGGCTTCACCGTGCAAGGGTTGGCGCTGCAAATTACTGATATCGACACGGTCGTCATCGAGCAAAATTAAACGACCAACGCCTGCAGCGGCAAGGTATTGCGCCACAGGGCAGCCAAGGCCGCCAAGGCCTAGCACCAATACGGTGGCGGCACGCAGCTTCTGTTGCGCGGCGATATCCCAGCTCGGCAATAGAATTTGCCGATGGTAGCGCAGCAGTTCGGCATCGCTTAGCTCATGCGTCATCATCTGATACTCCAGTCCAACGCCCGCCAGTCACGCGCTCATTACCGCCAAAATCCCGCGTCGAGCAAACATCGACAAAGCCTGCTTGCTGCAACAACTCGCGTACTGCTGCTGCTTGATCGTGGCCATGCTCGAGCAATAAATATCCATTCATGCTCAGATGCTTCGGCGCCTGCCTGATGATTTCGCGTAAGTCGGCAAGGCCGAAATCGGCCGCCGCCAAGGCCTGTATTGGTTCGAACTTCAGCGCTGCCAAGTGCGGGTCATCCTCGGCAATATACGGTGGGTTACTAACAATGACATCGAAGCGATCACCAGCAAATGCGCTAAACCAATCACTCTCACGGCAACTCAGCGCCAAGCTCAATCGTGCGGCATTTGTCTGCGCCACAGCCACCGCCAAGGCACTGCGATCGGCCGCAAACACCTGCGCTTGCCGGCGCTCATGCGCAATGGCCAAAGCAATAGCGCCGGAACCAGTGCCCAGATCTAAGACACGAACAGCGCCAGTGCTAGCAATACGTAATAGCGCTTGCTCGACCAAACATTCGGTATCGGCACGCGGCACTAAAATGCCCGGTGCTACTTGAAGCGATAATGACCAAAACTCTTGCTCACCGCGCAAATAGGCCAAAGGTTCACCGGCGGCGCGCCTCGCCAACCACGCATCCGCCCGCGCTAGCTCATCAGTGCTCAAACAAGCATCAGGCCAAGTTAAAAGCCAAGCATGCGTCTTCCCGATGGCGGCCAGCAAGACCGAGCTGGCCTCGCGGCGCGCACTCACGGCATCGCCGCTAACTGGCTGCCACGCCAAGCTTTGTGCCAATGTCGCCGTCGCAGCTTTAAGCCATTGCTTGAGAGTTATAGTTGCTGCGCTATTGCTAGGCATTGCGTTGTGGAGATTCATCGACAGGTGGAAATGGCGGTAATTGAGTCAAGCCTACAATGAGTATCTTGCTCAATGATCGGATCACAAAGTCTCTGCCATAGCGGCCAACTGATCGGCTTGATGCTCAGTCGCCAATGCATTCAGCAGCTCAGTTAAATCGCCATTCATGATCTCATCGAGACGATATAGCGTGAGGTTGATGCGGTGATCGCTCATGCGGCCTTGCGGAAAATTATAGGTGCGAATGCGCTCAGAACGATCACCGCTGCCGACAAGATCACGGCGCATGGTTGACGAGGCCAACTGCGCCTCAGCCTGCTGCGCCGCATGCAGCTTTGCCGATAATAACGACAGTGCGCGGGCTTTATTTTTGTGCTGCGAGCGCTCATCTTGGCACTCAACCACCACACCCGTTGGAATGTGCGTTACGCGCACCGCCGAATCGGTTTTGTTGATGTGCTGCCCGCCAGCACCACTGGCGCGATAAGTATCGATGCGCAAGTCACCGGCATTAATCTCGATGGCTTCCAGCTCTGGCGCTTCCGGCATCAC
>Ga0114915_1000474_pt1 | contig 18604 bp, 16 predicted proteins | sample MalvirAntarct_55_FD_87288 | JGI IMG/M metagenome (GOLD analysis project Ga0114915, IMG submission 87288) | Marine viral communities from the Global Malaspina Expedition - Malaspina viral metaG Antarct_55 | ecosystem: Environmental > Aquatic > Marine > Oceanic | place: South Georgia Island...
ACGCAAGCACTGCACCGCACGCTACAACAACGCCCAGATGCTATTGCCACCATTTATCGCGACCGTCGCCAGAGCTATCGCATATTTGGCGATCGCGTGGCGCGCTTAGCGGGCGCACTGCAAGGGCTTGGCATGAGCGTTGGCGAACCGGTGGCCTTGCTCAGCCTCAACTCCGATCGCTATCTCGAATACTTCATGGCCGTGCCTTGGGGTGGTGGCGTAATCAATCCCGTCAATACGCGCTGGAGCGCCAACGAAGTCGCCTTCTCGCTCGATGATTGCAACACCGCCATCTTATTGGTCGATGACCAATTCACCGGCATGGTGCCTGAGCTTCGCCAACGCGCGAACAGCCTGAAAGTCGTGATTTACACCGGCGAACACGAAACGCCAGAAGGCATGCTCGGCTATGAAGATCTAATCGCTAGCACCGAACCCGTAGCCGATACTTATCGCCACGGCAACGATCTCGCCGGCATCTTCTATACCGGCGGCACCACTGGCTTCCCCAAGGGCGTGATGCTTTCGCACATCAACCTAAGCTCAGTTGCGTTGGCGCTAGCTGCCAGCGGCATCGCCAAGCCAGGTTGCATTGGCCTACACGCCGCTCCGATGTTCCATCTGGCCGATTTTGCTCTACTCAATGCCATGCTCACCCATGGCAGCACCCATGTCATGCTGCCCAGCTTTGAACCACTCGCTGTACTAAGAACCCTGCAAGATGAATCTGTAACGGAAACCATTTTGGTGCCGACCATGATTCAGATGCTGGTCGATCATCCACAGGCTGGCGACTTTGATTTAAGTCATCTGCAAATACTGCTTTACGGCGCCTCGCCAATTAGCGAGTCCTTGCTGAAGCGCGCGATGGCTTTGCTGCCTAATGCCGGGCTGCTGCAAGCCTATGGCATGACTGAGCTGGCGCCATTGGCAACGCTATTACTGCCGCAAGATCATCTTGTCGAGAGCAAAATGCGCTCTGCTGGGCGGGCAGGCCTGTGTGCCGACGTGCGTATTGTCGATGAAAACGACCAAGAACTGCCGCGCGGGCAGGTTGGCGAGGTAGTAGTGCGCGGCCCTCACGTCATGCTCGGCTATTGGAATCGACCCGAAGCCACCGCCGAAGCGCTAAAAAACGGCTGGATGCATACTGGCGATGGCGCTTATATGGACGACGATGGCTATGTTTTCGTCGTAGATCGCATAAAAGATATGATTGTTACTGGCGGCGAAAATGTCTATTCGGCGGAAGTCGAAAACGCCATCGCGCAACACGCCGCCGTGGCTAATTGCGCCGTTATTGGCGTGCCATCTGAGACCTGGGGCGAGACCGTACATGCGGTAGTTGTGCTGAAAGCTGGCGCGGCGCTGACTACTGAAGCGCTCAGCGCGCATTGCGCCGAACGAATTGCCAAATATAAATGCCCGCGCAGCCTGTCGTTTATCGAAGCGCTGCCACTCTCTGGTGCCGGCAAAGTGCTTAAGCGCGACCTGAGAAAGCCATTTTGGGATAATCATCAGCGCGGCGTGGGTTAAGCAATCGCCCATACCGAGCTAGGTTTATTTATTAGCAGGGCTCATTGCTGCCAGTAACTATCGAAGCGCATATTGATCCAGATCAATAAAAACTAAAGCGACTTGCGTGAAACTACCTTGACCATTTTGGTTAAGACTTGGAGAACTGCGCATGTCCACCACCAAACGACTTTGGCTTGGGCTGGCACTGCTATTAGCAAGCACGTTTAGTGTGCTTTTGCTCATGGGCAACGAGATTTATCGCGTCGCGCCGCCATTGCCTGATCGCGTCGTCTCGACATCTGGCGAAACCATTTACACCCTTGATGATTTAGAGACTGGCCGGCAAGTCTGGCAAAGCATCGGTGGCATGCAGGTCGGTTCGATCTGGGGCCATGGCGCACTCATTGCGCCAGATTGGAGCGCCGACTGGCTGCATCGCGAGGCCGAAGGTCTGCTAACGCTTTGGTCGCAGCAAACCTATGCCATGGACTACGCCATGCTCCCACTCGCTCAGCAGCTCGCTCTGCAAGCGCGAGTCCAAGAAGAACTACGACCCAACCGCTACGACGCTGCCAGCAAAACGCTGACCGTTTCGGATGATCGCGCAACGGTTATTAAAGGCCTGATTACGCACTACGAAAGCCTATTTAGCGATGATCCTGCGACGGCCGCACTGCGCGAAACCTATGCCATGAAAGATGGCAGCGTCGATACTCAAGAGCATCGCCGCCAACTCAGCGGATTCTTCTTTTGGACCTCATGGGCAGCGGTGACTCAGCGCCCAGATAGCAAATCCAGCTTCACTAATAACTGGCCATACGAGCCGCTAGTGGGCAACACGCCAACGCCAGGCACACTGATTTGGTCATTGTTTAGCGTGCTATTCATGATCGCCGGCATTGCCTTATTGGCCTGGCATTACGCCGTTTATGCCAGTCAAGAAAAGCCGCTGACACCGCCAACCAAAGACCCCTTGCTGAACATCGTCATCACGCCATCCATGCGTGCGACAGCGAAGTACTTTTGGTTAGTCGTTGTGCTATTTATCGTGCAGATTTTGCTCGGTGCAATTACCGCGCATTTCCAAGTCGAGAAGGATTTTTACGGCTTAGATATCTCGCAATACCTGCCGTATTCGCTGACTCGAAGCTGGCACACCCAGCTCGCTATTTTATGGATTGCCACGGCATGGCTGGCTACAGGCCTCTACATTGCGCCTGCCGTATCTGGCCATGAACCGAAATACCAACGCTTTGGCGTTAACTTCCTTTTTGTCTGCTTGCTGATCATTGTTGTCGGCGCATTTACTGGCCAATGGTTTGCCGTCATGCAGAAAATGGGCCTGAAATATAACTTCTGGTTCGGCCATCAAGGCTGGGAATACACTGATATTGGCCGCTTCTGGCAGGTGTTTTTGTTTGTCGGACTAATGCTCTGGTTAGTCTTAGTCGGGCGCTCACTCTGGCCCGCCATGCGCCGCAAAGACGACATGGCCTCCATCGTTGGCCTACTGTTTTTATCCACCGTATCCATCGGCCTGTTTTATGGCGCCGGCCTGATGTGGGGGGAGAAAACCCATATCGTCATGGTCGAATATTGGCGCTGGTGGGTGGTGCACCTTTGGGTAGAGGGCTTCTTTGAAGTCTTTGCAGTAGCGGTGATCAGCTTCTTATTCGTCCGCTTAGGCTTGGTGCGAGCAAAAAGCGCCACCATTAATGTGCTCTTCGCCACCATCGTGTTTATGGCCGGCGGCGTGCTCGGCACCTTCCATCATCTGTACTGGAGCGGCACGCCAACCGCCGTGCTTGCGCTTGGCGCCTCATTCTCGGCGCTGGAAGTGGTGCCACTCGCGCTCATCGGCATAGAAGCTTATGGCACCTATAGAAATGGCCGCGCCACGCCGTGGATGGCGAGCTATCGCTGGCCGATTTTGTTCTTCCTCGCGGTATCGTTCTGGAACTTAGTCGGCGCCGGCCTCTTTGGCTTCCTCATCAACACGCCCATCGCGCTCTACTATATGCAGGGCCTAAACCTCACCGCACTGCATGGCCACACCGCGCTGTTTGGCGTGTATGGCATGCTCGGCATCGGCCTAATGATGTTCTGCCTACGCGGCATGAAGCCCGATGCGGTTTGGTCCGACAACACCCTGCGTGGCGCGTTCTGGTCGCTCAATATCGGCCTCGCCTTGATGGGCTTATTAACCCTGCTGCCACTGGGCCTAATGCAACTCAACGCCGTGCTTGAAAATGGTTATTGGTTCGCACGCTCTGCCGAGTTTATGGACCAACCATTGGTGCATTTATTGGTCTGGATGCGCATGCCCGGTGACATTATATTTGCTGCTGGTGGCCTGCTTATTTGCTGGTTTGTCTTCAGCTTATGGTTGCCCAAACGCAGCAAATAATAGGGGCTGAGCAAGCTCGTGTTTGAGTTTTACTTAGACACGAGCTTGCTCATATCTGCTTTATCATCGCGCGCTGGGATCTTTGGCATACTAGGCCGCACAGCTATGGAGCGGCCCGGCAATGCTAACGAAATTGGATCAGTGGTATTTTTCGGCAGAAACAAATCCAGTTGTTAAGAGGCGATATTTAGTTTTTATGCTGATTGCGTTCATCGCAGTGATGGCATCTTTTTCGCCATTATTCGTTGGCAATCGAATTGGGGCGGCCGTTTATGTATCAACTTTTATTTTTGATCTTTATTTGCAACTAAGGCTCCCACTCCGCTGTAAGTTCCCGATGTCTTTTTTGGTGGGAGCAGCTGCTTTGATTGCTGCCGGCTTAATAATGCTTGCTGGCGATTAAGCTAGAGGCTGAAATCAATTAGTTGCTACATCTACACTCCGGCTAGTGAAATACCCAATTTCTCAAGGATTTTATAGTAGCCAAAAATCACGCCGAGATAGAAAACGATAAGCACTAGCTCATGCTTAAAGTGATGGCGTAAATAAAATGCGCGATTTTTATGATGAAACACATCCATTAGCTCATCACCAAAACGAATCGACAAAAATGTACCTATGCCCGACAGGATAATTACACTCCAATACGGGTATGGATTTATGAGAATAACGCTCATAAGTCGGGTGATAAACGTAGTGTCATAAAACTGGGGGTAGTGCAGCATTGCCACTGCATTAATACCTATAGCAATCCCCCACACCACCAGCTCTGAGAAAACCATCCGAATACCAAATAGTACTCGCAGCGGGAAATCTAGCAAAAAGCCTGCATCCGCAACTGGAGTGCAGAGCACGAAGAAGCTCCATGTAATCAGTGAGGCAACACCGCCTGTTAGCAGGCCATACTCATAAGACAAATAGCCGAAGTACGTCACTAGAACCACGCACAGCACCACAAATTTGATCAGCACTTGATGCTTTGGTTGATTCATTTTTAGCCTCTACAGCTGAGCTGTATCAAAAACTTGGAATTACCAATTGAGTATACTCATACGCTACTAGCTCAATTCTTGATTCGGACCTTTTAGTGCCCACAGCCCATATTTTTTGCAGCGTTATCGACAACTTTGGCGATCTTGGCGTGTGCTGGCGTTTGGCGCGGCAACTCAGCGCTGAGCATGGCGCGCAGGTCGTACTTCTAGTGGATGACTTAGCGGCTTTTCAACAGCTAGATTCACGCATCGATCCCGAGCTCGCTGTGCAGCCGCTAGACGAGCTCACATTGATGCGCTGGAATAGCCACGAAGCCTTAGCGCTAATGCCGGCAGAGTTGGTCATTGAAGGTTTTGCCTGCACGCTCCCCGACAACTATCGCACGCAGCTCACGGCAAAAAACATCTGGATAAACCTCGATTATCTTAGCGCAGAATCTTGGATCGAAGACTGCCATGGCCTGAGTTCGCCACAACCTAACGGCGCTAGCACCACCTTTTGGTTTCCCGGCTTCACACCTCGCAGCGGTGGCATACTGTGCGAAACGGATCTTTTGCAGCGACTCGATGATCCTGCGCAAGCCTTCAACTTTTGGCAGCGAATTGGCCTAGCTCAGCCCACAACAGATACGCCTCGATTATCATTATTTTGCTACGAAACCGGTTCAGTTAGCGCCTTGCTGGAAGCCCTGCACGAGAGCAAAACGGAGCTGATGATTTGTGCTGGCAAAGCGCTCAGCGCCATCAATAAATTACTGCCAGAGCCGCTAACTATTGGCAGCTGCGTGCAACACGGCGCCAGTACGCTTTACGCCTTGCCCATGCTCGCGCACACAGACTATGACCAACTACTAGTGGCCTGCGACCTCAATATCATTCGCGGAGAAGACTCATTTATTCGAGCGCAATGGGCAGCTAAGCCGCTGCTTTGGCATATTTATCCGCAAGATGAGCTGGCACACGAAACTAAATTGGCGGCGTGGCTAGAGCGTATTGAAGCTATGAGCGCTGCCGGAAGCCCAGAAGCTTCAGCGCCCAATCACACAGCACAAAGCGCCTGGCTCAGCGCGCAATGGGCCTGGGTGCGCAACGAGCTCAACCCGGAACATATCCACGAGCTTTTGGCCGAACTCAAGCCATTGCGCGAAATGATGCAGTGTTGGCGCAAGCACTTGATGCAGCAGCCCGATCTCGCCACACAACTGATGCGTTTTTACGCAAATAAGGTAGAATCTCCGCCCGAGAAACCCCACCCGGATAAGCCTTTATGAAAACAGCGATGGAATTCCGCGCCGGCAATGTGATCAACATTAGCGGCCAACCAATGATCGTTTTGAAATCTGAATACAACAAGTCGGGTCGTAGCTCGGCTGTAGTCAAAATGAAAATGAAAAACCTGCTCACTGGCCAAGGCCAAGAGTCAGTCTACAAAGCCGATGACAAATTTGACCAAGTCATTCTCGAGCAGAAAAATGCCACGTACTCCTACTTTGCCGACCCCATGTATATTTTCATGGACGAAGAGTTCAACCAGTACGAAGTTGAAAAAGACAACTTGGGCGACGTGATGAACTTCATCGAAGACGGCATGGATGACATCTGCAAGGTAGTTTTCTACAACGAGAAAGCTATTTCGGTCGAGCTGCCTACCACTATCGTGCGTGAAGTTGCTTACACCGAACCATCTGCCCGTGGCGATACCTCAGGCAAAGTGATGAAAACCGCAAAGCTCAACAACGGCTTTGAACTGCAAGTGGCCTCATTCATCGAGACCGGCGAGAAAATCGAAATCGATACTCGCGATGCATCGTTCAAGTCCCGCGCCAAAGGCTAAGCCTCTGTGAAGCCTCTGGCATACCTAACCGGGTGTGCCAGGGCGTATCACCGCTTTTAGCAGCCTATAGCCAACCGGCCCAGCGCGACTAATCAGCAGCGCCATCAAGATCAAACTACAACCTACTAATTGCCACGCGGTCATGGTTTCGCCTAGCCACGCCATCGCTAACAGCGCTGTCCATACTGGTTCGATGACCATAATCACCACGCCATGGCTGTGATTCGACAAGCTCTGCGCATAGGTTTGCACCAAGAAGCGCATCGCTGAACCAATCACAGCGCTTGCTAACACCCAGCCCAGCATTGCGCCTGATCGCGCCTCCCACGTCGGTAGCCAAGGCTCTAGCATCGCCGAGAATACACAGGTCACAACCCCGACCGTGGTCAACACGATCGCTGTTAGCGCTAGCGGCGGCACTCTTTCTTTGTGCTTAGCTTTGTCGGTCTGCGCTTGGCTATTAGATGCACGCGTATTGAGAATAAAAAACAGCGCGAAGATAACGGCTGCAACGATGAACCATACTTGGCCCTGCGCAACACTAAGCTCATGCTGTAAGAACAATAACGCCAAGCCGGCACAGGCTATCGGCAGCGAAATCCAAGTGCTACGCGGCGCTGCTTCGTCAAAAATAAGCCAGGCCATGACCGGTACTAAGACCACGCCAAGACTGGTCAGAAACGCACCTTCGCCGACATGCACGCCAGATTGCAGACCCATGATCCAACAACTCATGCCAATGGCGAACACCAGCCCCACGCGCGCGCCACGCAGCCATTGCTGAGCCTGCAGATGGCGTAGCTCATGCCACCCAAATGCCGCTAGCAGCAAACCAGCTATGAGAAAGCGGCAGGCCATAAAGAGCAGTGGTGGCATCAGGGCGATGGCTTCGACCGAAAACATCCAGCTCACTGCCGCCAATAAAGTGGTGATAAGCAACAATCCATCGGCTTTTACTTGTGCAGATAGCGCCATAGTCGCGTTCCTTAGGTGAAATGCGTTTTAATGCGCGTCATCTTAGCGCATCTGCATAGGCAACCCCATGACACAACCTCGCGCAAACTCCGCTGGCCGCGTGCTATTTGCCAGCTTAATTGGCACTACCATCGAGTTTTTCGACTTTTATATATACGCCACAGCGGCGGTGCTGGTTTTCCCTGCGCTATTTTTTCCCAATGCCGATCCCACCACGGCCATGCTGCAATCGCTGGCGACCTTCGCCGTGGCATTTTTTGCACGACCACTAGGCTCGGCGGTATTTGGCCATTTTGGCGATAGAGTCGGTCGCAAAGCTACGCTAGTGGCAGCCTTGCTCACTATGGGTTTATCGACGGTAGCTATCGGCTTTTTGCCAACTTATGCGCAAATTGGTGTGCTGGCTCCAGCTTTGCTCGCGCTCTGCCGTTTCGGTCAAGGCTTAGGTTTAGGCGGTGAGTGGGGAGGTGCAGTATTGCTCGCCACTGAAAACGCACCGCCTGGAAAACGCGCTTGGTTTGGCATGTTTCCACAACTTGGCGCGCCCTTAGGCTTCCTACTCTCCAGCGGCACCTTCCTCGCGCTCACGCATTTTTTAAGTAACGAAGATTTCACCACTTGGGGCTGGCGCATCCCCTTCATCGCTAGCAGCTTATTAGTGTTTATCGGCCTTTATGTGCGTTTACGTATTACTGAAACACCGTCTTTTGCAAAAGCTATCGAGCGTAATGAGCGCGTTGAAGTACCTATGTTTACGCTATTTCGCGAACATAGCCGCACGCTCGTACTCGGCACCGTTATCGCACTCACCGTGTTTGTCGTGTTCTATCTGATGACCGTGTTCGCACTGAGCTGGGGCACATCGAGCCTAGGCTATTCCCGCGAGACATTCCTCCAGCTGCAAATGATCAGCATGGTGTTTTTTGCGCTCACCATCCCACTCTCCGCTGTGCTCGCCGATCGCTATGGCCGCCGCATAACATTGATGGTCGTAGCCGCTTTAACGATGATCTTCGGCCTCGCTTTCGAGCCACTATTTGTCGCTAACGACCCGATGGCCTGCTTATTATTCTTGATCCTTGGCTTGAGCATCATGGGCTTGGGCTACGGACCATTGGGCACGATGCTGTCGGAGTTATTTCCCACCAGCGTGCGCTACACCGGCGCTTCGCTGACATTCAACTTAGCGGGGATATTCGGTGCGTCATTAGCGCCATATGCAGCAACTTGGCTCGCCACTGAGTTTGGCATCGCGGCTGTTGGCGGCTATATGGCGGTAGCGGCAGGGCTGTCATTATTTGCATTGAGCAAGACACCAGAAACTCAATATCGCGAAGATTAACAATCGTTGAATCATAAAAAACGGCGCCTGATTTGGCGCCGTTTTTGTTTGGTCTGGGCGAGCGGGCTAAAACCGCTTAGCTCACCGAGCTACGAATCAAGTGATCAAATGCCGACAAGGCAGCCTTCGAACCTTCACCCATAGCAATGATGATTTGCTTATACGGCGATGTCGTCACGTCGCCTGCGGCAAACACGCCCGGCACCGAAGTCTGGCCTTTCACATCGACTTCAATCTCACCACGCGAGCTTAATGCCACACTGCCTTTTAGCCAATCGGTGTTAGGTAGCAGGCCTATTTGCACAAAGACGCCATCGATCGTGAGCTCATGCGCGCTGTCATCGATACGACTTTTGTAAGTCAGGCCAGTCATCTTCTCGCCATTGCCCAAAACTTCAGTGGTCAAGGCGGAGGTGATGATGGTGACATTGCTCATGCTGCGCAGTTTTTTCTGCAGCACAGCATCTGCTCGTAATTCGCTGTCGAACTCGATCAGCGTTACGTGCACGACGATACCAGCAAGGTCGATTGCCGCTTCTACGCCCGAGTTACCTCCGCCAATGACCGCAACTTTTTTGCCTTTAAACAACGGGCCATCGCAGTGTGGGCAATAAGCCACGCCACGGCCGCGATACTCTTGCTCGCCGGGCACATTGATTTCGCGCCAGCGCGCGCCGGTGGCCAATATCACAGTTTTCGATTTCAGCACCGCGCCATTGGCCAGTGTAATTTCAACCATATCGCCACGGCTCAAAGCTGTAGCGCGCTGGGCATTCATCACATCCACATCGTAGTCACTGACGTGTTGCTCTAGCGCTGCAACGAGTTTCGGGCCCTCGGTGCGACTGACCGAAATAAAGTTCTCAATGCCCATGGTGTCGAGCACTTGACCACCGAAGCGCTCAGCCACTACACCGGTGCTTACACCCTTGCGTGCGGCATAAATCGCTGCCGCGGCGCCGGCAGGGCCGCCACCAACAATCAACACATCGTATGGTGCTTTCGCATTGAGCTTTTCGGCATCGCGCGCACTGGAGTTGGTATCGACCTTGGCTAGAATTTCTTCCAAAGTCATGCGGCCTTGGCCAAAAGCCTCGCCGTTGAGATGCACGCTAGGCACCGACATGATTTGCTTGCGCTCAACTTCGTCTTGAAACAGCGCGCCATCAACCATGGTGTGCGAAATGCCGGGATTGACCACCGACATCAGGTTCAATGCCTGCACCACATCTGGGCAGTTGTGGCAGCTCAGCGAGATAAAGGTCTCGAAGTGCAAGCCAGCAGGTAATTCACGAATTTGCGCCAACACGTCATCGCTGACTTTCGGCGCATAACCACTAACCTGCAACAAGGCCAGAACCAACGATGTGAACTCATGGCCCAAAGGAATGCCGGCAAATCGCACGCCAGATTCACCACCCTGCAAATTTACCGCAAACGATGGTCGACGCTCATCGCCGCCATCATCGCGCACAGAAATATGCGGGCTTAGCGCGGCGATATCGTGCAGCAATGCCAGCAAGTCTTTTGACTCGCTACGCTCATCAAGGCTAGCAATCAGCTCAATGGGGCTAACAAGGCGCTGCAAATATCCAGCTAATTGGGCTTTCAGTTCTTCATCTAACATGATGGGTCTGCCTGGTTACAGATGTTTGCGAGAACTCCGGGGCTTGTGGCCCCGAAGCTTGTGTTGCGGTACTACGAGTCGGCTTAGATTTTGCCGACTAGGTCTAGCGAAGGCTTCAATGTTGCAGCGCCTTCTTTCCATTTTGCTGGGCAAACTTCGCCTGGGTGTGAAGCAACGTATTGTGCGGCTTTAACTTTGCGCAGCAGTTCGCTGGCATCACGGCCGATGCCATTATCGTGCACTTCGAATAGCTTGATTTCGCCTTCTGGGTTGATCACGAATGTGCCACGGTTAGCCATGCCATCTTCTTCGATCATGACGTGGAAGTTGCGGCTGATGCGGCCTGTTGGGTCACCAACTAATGGGTACTGCACTTTTTTGATGGTGTCGGATGTGTCGTGCCATGCTTTGTGCGTGAAATGCGTGTCGGTCGATACGCCGTAAATTTCTACGCCCATTTTTTGGAATTCGGCATAGTTGTCAGCCAAATCGCCCAGTTCAGTTGGGCAAACGAAGGTGAAGTCGGCTGGATAGAAAAAGACGACGGACCATTTGCCAGTTAAGTTGGCTTCGGTCACTGGAACGAAGTCGCCATTATGGTAAGCAGTTGCGCTGAATGGCAGTACTTTGGTGTTGATCAGGTTAGTCATTTATAAGCTCCTTGGTCTAACTCGGCCAGTTCGTATTGGACCAATAACAGCGGTCAATCGAGTCGGCCATTGGGTTCAGGTCATTCCTGCACGAGTATGATAGCCAAGGTCGGCCATAAAGTTAAATTGATTGTCTGATGTATTTTGATAGTTTTTGACTATGTCCGGATGAGAGAAGTGCCTACACACTGCCTATTATTGAAACGCTAGAAAACAAAAAGCCCCAACCGAGGTTGAGGCTTTTTGTAGGGTATAAATGGTGGCCGGAGGCGGAATCGAACCGCCGACACGCGGATTTTCAATCCGCTGCTCTACCAACTGAGCTATCCGGCCCACGCGAGGGGCGTATTAAAGCCGCGACGGAGGCTAGCGTCAAGCCTATCGCGAGCTTGGCGTCCAGTTTTTTGTCGTTGCGGGTGCAACTATTGGCTTATCTGCTGCTTTTTTGCTCGACAAGCGCTTCGGCAAGCGCGATGACGCGCTACGCAGCCACAACTCAAGGCTGACCAAGCGTGCAACTATCCACACCCAAACCACAGCAATAAATACTGCTAACACCAAGCTCAACTCTATCGATGTCTTGCCCCAACTAATCAAGACATAGCCCGGGTCTTTGCTAAAGGCCGCAAAACCTAGCGCTAGTAAAATCGTCATTAAGCACAGCCAAGAAAGAGCACGCATAATTAACGCTCCCCGCCCAGAGTCGGTAATGCACTCAAAGCCGCACGGCTAACTAAGGCTGGCGCATCGAGCATCACCGGCTGGGCTTGTAAATCTGCAAGCTCATCCAGCAAGGGCTCGGTTTGCTTAGCGGACAGCGCAGCTAGGCGCGACTGAATGCGATGGCTAGCCGACTCTAGGGCGGCGCGATACAGCACACTGTCGCCACGCAGCAGGGCCACCTGAGCTTGCAGAATTTGCGCATCGAGTTGGCCACGTAACAAGCTCAAGCGCGTGTCATCGAGCATGGGTTCGAGCGCTACATCATGGCGACGCACAACAATAAGCTCACGGAACTTATCTAAGCCCTGCTGCCAAAGACTCTCAGCACCTGCGCTTTTCTTATTTGCGACCTGTGCCTGCGCTTTCACCGCCTCGTGCTTGCTAACCGTGAGCTTCTCAACGGCCGCTTGCAGAGCAGACAAACGTAAATACACCGCGCTAGCATCAACCGGTTCAATAGCCGACAACGTACTGATGTCTTGCTGCAAAGCACGATGCAGCGGCTCAAGATTTTCGATGCGCTGCTCATTTAGCAAGGCATCGGCGGCGGCCAAAGCTCGGCGTGCTCCTAGCGCATCTTGGCGTAGCACTAAGGCTTGTTCGGCCACCGTCACCGCAGCATCAATACGGTCAATCAGCCAGCGTTGGCGCAAAGCCGGGCCATCGGCCAGTAAGCTTTGGATGGCAACTTGCTGCTGCTTCAGCTGTGCGTCGCGCAAAGACTCACGCAGGCTCATGGCTTCAAGCTCGCCACTGACACGTGTTAATGCAGTATCGGCGACGCGTAAGCTACTGCGCGCACGCTTATGCTCCTGCTCGCTATGCCACGCCATGATGCCGGAAGCGATGGTCAGCAGCATGAGAAATAACAGCACAATTTTAAAGCCCAGGCTTAAGGGTCGCTTGATCGCAACCGATGTCACCAGTGGTTGACGGCTTGTGGGTGCTGCCATGACGAAATCCTTGTAGTTCTACTAAATATTATTGTGGGAGCTGAGCTAATGCCGCCAGCCAATGCTTTGGCTGTGCGCCATCAGCACAGGTCACCCGTGTTGCACCCGCAGCGCGCACGGTCTCAGCTAAGCGCGAGCTCACGGTAATCAGCCACGGCGCAATGGCTTCAGCGCCAGCAATCTGCTGCCAATGCCGCCAAATCATTGCGCTACTGAGCAGCACAACATCCGGCCGAGGATAGCAGGCTGCCCATTCAGCGCGCGCCGTGTTGGGCAAAAATCGTTTATACAGCGCCAGAGTTTCGACCTCAGCACCACGTTCGAGCAAAGTGCTGCGCAAAAGCTCGCGGCCATCCTCACCACGGCAAATCAGCCAATGCTGACCCGCCACTGCCTGCAATATCGGCAGCGCCAACATGCCTTCGCTATCTTCCTGCGCCGCGATGTGTACGCGCAAGCCCTCAGCCTCAAGCACCGCCGCCGTTGCCACTCCGACCGCCACGCAGGGCAAAGGGTCAGGCCATTGAGGCCAGTAATCGCTCACCGCCGCCACGCCATAACGCGCGGCATTGGCGCTAACAAAAACCACGCCATCATAACGATCAAGCGCGAGAATCTGCGTACGCGCTACGGCATCAAGCGCTAATGGCTCGACCGCCAGCAAAGGCAGCTCCAACACGTCATGGCCGGCGTCTCGCAAAGCCTCACTGAGCGGCTGAGCTTGGCGCGATGGGCGAGGATTGAGCACCCGCATTAGCGCGTACTCGAACGCCCATAAACCTCGTCGAGAATCTCACCAGCACCTTGCGCCAAGAGCTTTTCGGCCAACTCAATGCCCAAGGCTTCGGCTTGGCTTTGCGAGCCCATCACGTAGTCGATAATCATGCGCTGACCATCAACACTGCCTACTCGGCCCTCGATGGATATTTGATCGCCCGAAAGCGTGGCATAGCCGGCGATTGGCACTTGGCAGCCGCCTTCTAGGCGCGTATTCATTGCGCGCTCAGCTGTCACGCGAATGGCCGTGGCCAGGTCATGTAAAGGTGCCAATAAAGATCGCGTATAAGCATCATGCGTGCGGCACTCAATGCCAACAGCACCTTGGCCAACAGCTGGCAACATCAGCTCCGGGTCTAGGCTGCAACGAATGCGATCGCTCATGTTTAGGCGCAGCAAGCCAGCACAGGCCAGAATGATAGCGTCATACTCACCGGCATCTAACTTGCCCAAACGAGTTTGCACATTGCCGCGTAAATCCTTCACCACCAAGTCAGGTCTGGCACGGCGAATTTGGCACTGGCGACGCAAGCTAGACGTGCCGACAACAGCACCTAAAGGCATGGCTTCGACTGACTCATATTTATTGCTAACAAAGGCATCGAATGGATTTTCGCGCGGGCAAATAACCGATAGCTCCAAACCTTCTGGGAAAGTCATCGGCACATCTTTCATCGAATGCACGGCGATGTCGGCGCGGCCATCGAGCATGGCGGCTTCTAACTCTTTCACGAACAAGCCTTTGCCGCCGATTTTTGCCAATGGAACATCTAAGATTTTGTCACCTTGAGTGACCATGGAGACGAGCTCAACGACTAGGCCGGGATGATGGCGGCGCAATTCATTGGCAACGTAATGGGCTTGCCAGAGGGCAAGCGGGCTTTGGCGAGTGGCGATGCGCAGTGGCTGCGCTGATGTACCTATAGACATGAAAACCTCGGGGCCGAACACTACGATTGAGTGTAGCAGCCCCAAGGCTTAACTGCGTAAAGCTTGCGGCTTAGACCCGATGCAAGGTCTCGCGCAATTCGGGCAAATGCCGACGACTCACCACTAGGCGCTCATCTAAGCCACGAATACGCACACGGTATTGCCCTGTCGAAATAACCTCTAGACCTTCTAGAAAGTTCAACGACAACAAAGCATTGCGATGAATACGAATAAAGCGGTCGCCAAATTCTTCTTCAAGCTCTTTTAGCGTTTCATCAATCAACACTTCGCCATGCTCATGGCGCACGGTGACGTATTTGTGATCAGCTAGAAAATAACGCACTTCATCGATAGGAATCAGCTCAATGCCGCGATGGGTACGCGCCGTGATATGGCTGCGATGCGTGGTGCGCTCAGTAATCGTGGGCTGCTGCCGCACGGTGCCAAGCTGCAATTGGCTAACGCGGCAAGCACGAGTCAAGGCTTCACGCAGGCTTTCGCGACTCACTGGCTTTAGTACGTAACCTGAGGCGGTCACCGAGAATGCTTCTAGCGCATGCTCATCGAAAGCAGTGCAGAAAATAATGGCAGGGGGCGATTCACGCTCGGAGAGCTGGCGGGCACAAGTTAGACCATCCATGACCGGCATGCGCATATCCATCAGGACAATATCGGGGCGGTATTCTTCAACAAGAGCAAGCGCTTGCTCACCATGCTCTGCTAAACCTACTAGCTCATAGCCACCGATATCTTCGAGAAGGCGCACTAGGCGTTCGCGGGCTAGACGCTCATCGTCACAAATAATGACACGTGGTTTCATCACCTTAACCTCACTTTTCTTCTTGTTATGACGGCCATTACGGCTCGTTCTTTTTAGGCTAAGCGTCGAGGATAACTCAGCTCTGTGACAAATAAATCCGCTTTAGGCGCAGCCTCAAGTGTTGCTTCGGGGCCAAAACGTGCCTGTAATCGCAGTCGCACATTGCGCATAGACATTTGATTGCCTGGGCGCGCTGGCGACGGCGGCAGCGGATTCGTCAGTCGTATCCTAACCCAATCGGGCGAAATCTGAACAGCTAATGTGATTTTGCAAGGCACTATCGACATTTCTGCACCATGGCGGATGGCATTCTCTAGCAATGGCTGCAGCGTTAATAAGGGAATCCGCACGGCGTTTGCGTCGGCAGCCACCTGCCAATCAATATTTAGTCGATCGCCTAAACGCAGCTCTTCGATATTGGCATAACGCCGGCATAGGGCAATTTCATCAGCGAGACTGACATCGGCGGTATCTTTCAAGCTGGCGCGAAATAGCGCAGCCAAATCCTCTACAACTTGCTCTGCTTTCTCAGGGTCGATACTGATTAAGCTGGCAATAATATTCATCGAATTAAACAAAAAATGCGGCTCAATACGAGCTTGCAAAGCCTCTAGACGAGCCTGCATTGCGGCTTTTTCACGATTTCTGAGCTGCGCCTGCAAAGTCAGGTAACGCATAAATAGGCCAGCAAAAAGGCCGCTAATAAGCAGATGTCGGAAGATCGCCGAATACTCATTGCTGACAAACGAGAGCATGGGCAGGTTCAGGGCATCGAGCAACATAAAGCCAACCAGACTTAGCCATAGCAGGTTGAACATGATGATAACGACGACCGCCGCCGCAACAGCCAAATGGCGCCAAGCCATCATGCGCTGGCGCCAGCGGCAAATCAGAAAAAAGCTAACGCCCATGACGCTGCTAGTCAGCAGTAGCAGCAAGACATAATCCCAGAATGGAAATGGCCACAGCGATGGTGATTGCGCGAGTAGTAAAAATAGGGAGATGAGCACGCAAATGACGGCGACGCGCAGAGTGAACGTGCGTGAGCAAAAGTCCGGCAACCAGAACTCATTATTGTCGAGCAGATGCTCTTGCGCCGCTTGTTGTTTTTTTAAGATAGGCATGGCTTCAGTGTGCCCGAGGCTGGCCCGCGTTCACAAGCGGCGCAGGGGCTAGGTGATGTATACTTAGCGACTTATTTTTAACCGCACTGCTTTTATTTTAAGCAGGCCCGCCGAAAACATAATGCGCCCATCGCGCCCAAAGGTTTGTTCATGAGCACCCCATCATCATCCATGTGGGGTGGCCGCTTCGCTGAGGCCACCGATCAATTCGTCGCCGAGTTCACTGCTTCGGTGCAGTTCGACAAGCGCATGTATCGCCAAGATATTCGTGGCTCGATCGCCCACGCCACCATGCTCGCTGAAGTTGGCGTCTTAAACGCTGCCGATCGCGACCTTATTGTCGATGGTTTAAAGGCTATTGAAGATGAAATTAGCCGTGGCGAATTCGTCTGGCGCGTTGAGCTTGAAGATGTGCACATGAACATCGAAAGCCGCCTTACCGATCGCATCGGCATCGCAGGCAAACGCTTGCACACTGGCCGTAGCCGTAACGACCAAGTCGCCACCGACATCCGCTTATATTTGCGCGATGAAATTGATGCTATTCGCGGCGAATTAAAGCGCCTGATGACCGGCTTAATCGATCTCGCTGAGCGCGAAGCCGACACTATCATGCCCGGCTTCACGCATTTGCAAACCGCTCAGCCAGTGACGTTTGGCCATCATTTATTGGCGTGGTTTGAAAACCTTAAGCGCGATGACGAGCGCCTAATCGACCTGCGCGTGCGAGTGAATCGCCTGCCTTTGGGCTCAGCAGCATTAGCCGGCACGACCTATCCCATCGATCGCCGCATCACAGCCAAGCTTTTGGGCTTCGATGGTATTTGCGAAAACTCGCTCGATGCCGTTTCCGATCGCGATTTTGCTATCGAGTTTTGCTCGGCCAGCGCCTTGATCATGATGCACCTCTCACGCTTTAGCGAAGAGTTGGTGCTGTGGGCATCGGCGCAGTTCAATTTTGTCGACCTGCCTGATCGCTTCTGCACCGGCTCGAGCATCATGCCGCAAAAGAAAAACCCCGATGTGCCTGAGTTAGTTCGTGGCAAAAGTGGCCGCGTCTTTGGCCATCTCATGGCGCTCTTAACGCTGATGAAAGGCCAGCCTCTGGCTTACAACAAAGACAACCAAGAAGACAAAGAACCGCTATTTGATACCGCCGATACCGTCATGGGCTCATTGCGCGCCTTTGCCGACATGGTGCCAGCGCTGGTGCCGCGCCGTGAAATCATGCGTGAAGCTGCGCGCCGCGGCTTTGCTACCGCTACCGACCTTGCCGACTACCTAGTTAAGCGCGGCTTAGCCTTCCGCGATGCGCACGAAGTGGTTGGTAAAGCCGTTGGTTATGGCGTGTCTAGCGGCAAAGATTTAGCCGAGATGAGCTTAGCTGAGCTGCAAGAGTTTTCTAGCGACATCAGCGATGACGTTTTTGAAGTGCTTACGCTTGAAGGCTCGGTCAATGCCCGCGATCACATCGGCGGTACCGCGCCAAAACAAGTACGCGCCGCCGTTTTACGTGCCCGCGACCGTATCGCTTAACGCCCCCAATTTATTAAGGATTTATTGATGAAAAAATTACTAATCGTTGCTGCTACCTGCTTAAGCCTTGCTGCCTGCGTCACCATGGGCGGTGGCAACGCTGGCGCTAACAATGGCGCGTCTGCGAGCCAAACTCAGTCATTCATCCAAGCTTTGGAAGCTAAGCGCGGTACCGCTCTTGGCGTAGCCGAAAAAGTACAACTGCAAGGCTTGGTTGGCGCTACTAAGACTGGCCTAAATGGCGTGCAAAACAGCTTTCTTAACAACGTTGGCTCGCGCGTCGGTCTAAACGGCCCAGTGCTCGCCGCCTTGTTTCCTTCCATTGGCACGCCGGTAAGCGAAAACGCTGCTGTGGCCAAGGTCGAGCAAGCGCTTGGCTCACGCCTTAGCCAAGCC
>Ga0114915_1000477_pt1 | contig 18579 bp, 15 predicted proteins | sample MalvirAntarct_55_FD_87288 | JGI IMG/M metagenome (GOLD analysis project Ga0114915, IMG submission 87288) | Marine viral communities from the Global Malaspina Expedition - Malaspina viral metaG Antarct_55 | ecosystem: Environmental > Aquatic > Marine > Oceanic | place: South Georgia Island...
CCGGACGAGCCCAGCATCTGTACCCGGCCGGCGCGTGCCTCGTCCGCGATATGGTGACGCGCCTCGAACGGCTCCAGTCCGGAACGCACGTCGGCGACCATCGCCTCGTATGCCGCGGCCGAGACCTCGTGGCCGCCCCAGCGCTCGGCCATGTTGACGACGCCGAGCGGCACGGAGATGCAGTCGATGACCTGCGGCTGGCCGCGCGCCGGCACGGCGACCCACATCACCTCGGTCGAGCCGCCGCCGATGTCGAACATCAGGGCGCGCGCCCGGCGCTGGTCGAGCAGCGGCGCGCAGCCGCCGGCGGCGAGGCGCGCTTCCTCGGCGGTGTCGATGATCTCCAGTTCGACGCCGGTCTCCTCGGCGACACGCTCGACGAAGGTGCCGCAGTTGCGCGCCCGGCGGCAGGCCTCGGTCGCGACGCTGCGCAGGCGGTTGGTGCCGGTCCGCTCCAGCTTCCCAGCACAGACCTTCAATGCGGAGATGGTGCGCTCGATCGCCGCCTCGGAGAGTTCGCCGCTGGCCTGGAGCCCTTCGCCGAGCCGCACGATGCGCGAAAAGGAATCGACGACGTCGAAGCCGTAGCGGCTGGGCGTGGCGACCAGCAGGCGGCAATTGTTCGTGCCCAGATCGAGCGCGCCATAAACGGGCTCGCCCGGATTCTCCGGCGGTCCCGACCCGCGGGCACGTCCTCGCCATCGGCGCCTGCAGCGCCACTCCTCGTACGTCGCCACCTCACGTCTCCCCGGGTGCTCGCGCCCGCCTCCCCAGGCCGCGCGGCCCCGTATCGTTGCGACCATGCTAACCCCGTGCGAGACGGGTTGCCATAGCGCCGCCCGATCATTAAGTTCAGCGCCGCTTGCCCGACCCGCGCGTCGGCCTCGCCCGCTTGGGGGATAGTTTAGCGGTAGAACTCTCGGCTCTGACCCGAGCAGCCCTGGTTCGAATCCAGGTCCCCCAGCCAATCCCGCGCAACTCCTTCCGAACACTCAGAGAATTTCCTCGGTTCCAGTCCGCGTGGCCCAGGTCCACACGAACAGTCCACACCGGCAGTCCACAGCCGGCTCGGACGAGGGGCTCTCATGGGGAGGGACAGGTTCCTCCGGACGGTTGGCGGGCGATACGATTTTCGTCGACGGGTCCCATCCGACTTGGTCGGGATAGTCGGTCGGCGGGAGCTGGTCCGGTCGCTCGGCAGCGTCGCGCATCACATCGCAAAGGCGAGGGCACGCGAGCTAGCCGTTTGGTCCGATGGGATGTTCAGGGCTGTCAAGGACATGAAGAAGTTGGATGCACGTCGCGCGGCGGAGTTGGCCCGTGACTTCTTCCGCGATGGTCTGGACCGGTACGAGGCAGAGCGCCTGAACGATGGGCCTCAGCTTCACGAGCTCAGCAGGTCCTTCATCCGCGACGACAATTGGGGGCCTGCAGCAAAGGCGGCGGACGAGGTATTGCGCCGCGAAGGGCTCGAGGCGGAGAAGGAATCGGACGCGTATGTCTCCTTGTGCCGCGGTCTGATCCGGGCATCCGCAGAGATCGGCCGGATTTCGGCGGCGCGACGGGATGGAGACTACACGGCCCGGCCGTTGGATCCGCTCTTTGCGGCGGATAGGGATGCACTGCAGGCAAGCGCCAGCCCGAAGTTCGCTGAAGCTTGGACGCGATACGTTGCCGAAAAGGTGAAAGTCGGGGCTTGGCGCGACGACATGCGAAGGGAGAATGCCACGACCTCGGCGCTCTTTCTGGAGGCCGTCGGCGACACCCGCCTGGACCGTTACCGCCGCACCCAGTTCTCCGATTTCGCAGCCACGCTGCAGGCCCTACCAGCGCTTCGAGGTAAGGTGCCGCGATTCTCCGGAAAGACGCTCTCGGAGTTGGTGGCGATAACCCGGGCCGATCCGGCCATAAGGACGCTCTCCCCTAAGTCGGTCGGAAAGCACGTGTCGAACCTGTCGTCGTTCTTCGGGTGGGCAATCGACCAGGGCTACCTCGAGACGAACCCGGTCAAGGGGGTTTTCAAGCCAAAGCGTACAGTAAGGCGCAACGAGGAGCGGGCGTCGTGGTCGCCGGAGCAGCTTTTGGCTCTCTTCTCGTCGCCGCTGTATCAGGGGGCCGTGTCGGCCAACTACAGAACGCGCCCGGGTTCCGTCGTGGTGCGCGATGCTCGTTACTGGGTGCCGCTCCTGCTCGCGTTTCATCCCATGCGATTGGAGGAGGTTTGCCAACTGAGGGTCGCCGATGTCGTGGTGGATGGGAGCATCCCGTTCCTGAACGTTCATGCCGGTGCTGACGATGGTGAGGAACGAGATGCTGTTCCCGCCCGCAAGCTCAAGACACGTGCTGCGTGGCGTCGCGTGCCCGTCCATCCCCTTGTCGTAGATATCGGTTTCCTCGAGTACGTAGCGGGCATGCATCGACAGGGAGCGCGGCTGGTCTTTCCGGAACTCAAGCCGGGCGGGACGGCGAAGCGCCTCGGCTACACGATCTCGAAGTGGTTTCCGACCTACAGGGCGGCCATCGGGATCACCGGCGTCGATCTTCACGGCTTGCGCCACACCGCGATCACCAAGCTTATCTCCGAGGGCGTTCACCCGGATGTTGTTGACGCCCTTGACGGGCATGAGACTCCAGGGGAGCGAGGCCGGTATGGCAAGGCGCCGGAGCTTCGAGCTCTGCTGAGCGCCGTGGAGCGCATTACCTATCAGGATGTGACTGCGGACACTTTCCGTCTCAGCGGCGGAGAGTCAGGTAGGCTTTATCGGGCGCACGTCACCGCCGATCGCGCGCCGTTGGACGAGCAGTAGCAACCCTTCGGAAATATCCGCATTCTTCGATTGCCTGCCCGGGCGGAGCCTGTCAGTTTCTGTAACTGAAACTGAGGGCATCCCCATGGCACGCTATTCCATCTCGCGGCAGGGCGTCGGCGGCCGGCCGAAGGGCCCGCCTACCAAGCTCGTGCGCGTGCCGGTGCGGGTGGCGGAGTTCGCCCGCCAGCTCGCGCAGGGGCGGCTGCGCGCGGGCGACGTGCAGGCCTTCCTGGAGGTCGAGGGCGAGAGCCGCACCGTCGTGCCGTTCTACGAGGCGACGGCGGAGTGCGGCTTCCCGTCGCCGGCGGACGACTATCTCGACCGGCCGCTCGACTTCAACGAGCTGCTGATCGCCAACCCGGCGGCGACCTTCGCCGTGCGGATCGCCGGCGAGAGCATGACGGGTGCGGGAATCTTCCCGGGCGACATCGCCGTGGTCGACCGCTCGCGCACGCCGGCGCCGGGCTGCATCGTGCTGGCGCTGGTCGACGGCGGTTTCACGGTGAAGCGCTACCGGCGCCGCGGCGACCAGGTGCTGCTGCAGGCCGAGAATCCCGCCTTCACCGATACGCTGCTATCGGCCGAGCAGGCCTTCGAGGTGTGGGGGGTCGTGACGCACTCCATACGGATGCTGTGATGCCGTATGGCCCTCTTCGCGCTCGTCGACTGCAATAACTTCTACGCCTCCTGCGAGCGGGTGTTTCAGCCGGAGCTGCGCGGCAAGCCCGTCGTCGTGCTGTCGAACAATGACGGCTGCGTCATCGCCCGATCAAACGAGGCCAAGGCGCTCGGCATCCCGATGGGGGAGGCGTGGCACCTATGCCGCGAGCGGGGGCCGACCGAGGGCGTGATCGTCCGTTCCAGCAACTACACGCTCTATGGCGACATGAGCGCGCGGGTGATGAAGATCCTCGCCGACTTCACACCCGACCTGGAGGTCTACTCGATCGACGAGGCGTTCCTCGGGATGCAGGGTTTCGAGCACCGGCTCGCCCAGCATGCGGCCGAGCTGCGGCGCACCGTCCTGCAATGGACGGGCATCCCGGTCTCGGTCGGGATCGCACCGACGAAGACGCTCGCCAAGGTGGCCAACCGGTTCGCCAAGAAGGACCCCGCGCTGGAGGGTGTGTGCATCCTCACCGAGGCGGCGGCGATCGACGCCCGCCTGGCTGGCATGGAAATGACCGACCTATGGGGTGTGGCACGCCGGCTCGCCGACCGGCTGGCGGTGCTCGGCATCCGCACGCCGCTCGACCTGAAGCGAGCCGACCCGCGCCTCATCCGCGAGCGGTTCAGCGTCGTGCTGGAGCGCACCGTCCATGAGCTGCGGGGCGTGTCCTGTCTCGCCCTGGAGGACGTGACGCCGGACCGTAAGAGCATCATGGCGTCGCGCTCCTTTGGGCAGCCGGTCTACACGCGGCCAGAGATGGAGGAGGCGGTCAGCACCTACACCGCGCGGGCAGCCGAGAAGATGCGCCGGCAGCAGCTCGTCACGGCGCAGCTCGTCGTGTTCATCCACACCAACCGTTTCCGGCCGCAGGATGCGCCCTACAACGCCACGCAGGCGGTCACGCTGGCCGTGGCGACGGCCGACACCGGCAAGCTGATCACGGCGGCGCTGCGCGCCCTGGACGCGATCTGGCGGCCTGGCTACCGCTACAAGAAGGCCGGTGTGATGTTCCTCGATCTGCATCCGGCACGGGGCGTTCAGGCAGGTCTATTCGAGGCGCCGGATACGCCAGCCGCCCAGGCGCGGATGCGGGCGATCGACAGCCTCAACCGGCACTTCGGCCGCGATACCGTCACCTATGGCGCTACCGGCACCCGTCGGGCGTGGAAGCTGCGGCGGGAGTTCGCCAGCCCACGCTACACGACCGCATGGGATGAATTGCTTGTCTGCGGGTGATTGGGGTGGAATAGGAATCCCATGTGCAACCTCTACAGCCTGACGAAGGGACAGCAGGCGATCCGGGAGATCTTCCGGGTCGTGCATGATCGCACCGGCAATCTGCCGTCGCTGCCGGGCATCTTCCCCGACGGCATGGCTCGGTGATACACACCGCACCGGATGATGCGCCCGAGTTGACGATGATGCCCTGGGGTTTCCCGCCGCCGCCCGCGCTCGGCACCCGGCCCGTCACCAGTGCGCAACACCAGATCTTCCTACTGGCGCGCCTGGCTCAAGCCGGAATACCGCTGCTTCGTGCCGGCGACGTCCTTCTGCGAGTGGACCGATACCCAGCCCAAGGTGACGCACTGGTTCGCGCTATCGGCCGAGCGGCCGCTGTTCGCGTTCGCCGGCATCTGGCGGCCGTGGACGGGGCTGCGCAAAGGGGAGGAAGGCGAGCACCAGCTCTCCAGCTTCCTCACGACCGAGGCGAACGACACGGTGCGGCCGATCCACGCCAAGGCGATGCCCCGTGATTCTCACCGACGAGGCGGCATGCACCCCAGCCGCGCTTGATGGTCCAGCGCGCATCGGCGTCTTTGTGCGCCGCCTACGCCGGCTTCCAGGCCGGCCGTCCGCCGCGCTTGATCTCCTCCTTCTCCGCAACCGTCAGGCGCTGCTTCGGCTCCTCGACGATTGAGGCGTCGATGATCTGGCCGCCCAGCGCGAAGTAGCCGCGCGCTTTCAGTTCGGCGTCGAAGCGCGCGAACAGCCCCTCCATCGCACCCGCCCGTACCAGCGCCTCGCGGAAGCGCCACACCGTCGAGTAGTCCGGCACCCGGCCCGACAGGTCCAGGCCCAGGAAGCGCATAAACGAGAGCCGGTCGCGCACTTGGTATTTCACCTGCTCGTCCGACAGGCCCCACAGCGCCTGCAGCACCAGCACCTTGAACATCATCACCGCGTCCATCGGCAGACGCCCGCCCCGGCGCCGCTCCGACCGCTTCAGCGCCCGCTCCAATTCCTCGCGGAAGACCTTGAAATCCACCACCCGCGACAGTCGCTCCAGCGGATCGCCGCCGGCGCTCAGCCCGGCATAGCGCTCGTCGAGGTCGAAGAAACCAGCCTGCCTCGCCACCCCAACGCCTCCCTCGCCGACAATTCAAGCGAATCAATATCGAGGCGCCGGAGGCCAGCGGTTTCGCAAACCGTCATAATGACTTATGAACCGGAAGTCATTTTTATTGCCGCCAGGGAAGCTGCTCGATACTGTGACTCGCTACGTCCGCGGACGCTCATCTTCGCGCGGAGGAACGGTAAGCGGTGTACGGCAAGAATGTCTCGGAGCCTTTGCGATGACCGACTGTCAGCGGCTACCGTCACCCCCTCGGCGCTTGCCTGGAGCGGAGACGCCGCTGCATGACGTGCGGGTGGTGGACTTCACTCATTTCATTGCGGGGCCGTACGCCACCTTGATCCTCGCCGACTTTGGGGCAGAGGTCATAAAGATCGAGAGCGCGGGCAGCGGCGACGCCTTTCGCAGTTACCCGCCGCACCTGGACGGCGAGGGCGTCCCGTATCTCTGGGCCAATCGGAATAAGTCGAGCGTGGCGCTCGACCTCAAGACCAAGGCGGGCCGGGATGTCGCTATGGCGCTCATCGACTGCGCGGACGTGGTCGTCGAGAATTTCTCGACGGGCGTTATGGAGCGTCTGGGACTCGATTACGCGTCCCTGTCCGCGCGCAGGCCGGACATCGTCTATTGTTCGATCTCCGCCTATGGCCGCACCGGCCCATACGCGAACCGCGTGGGTTTTGATCCAATCGCCCAGGCCGAAAGCGGCTTCATGTCGATGAACGGATTCCCGGATCAAGTGGGCGTGCGGGCCGGTCCTTCGGTCATGGATATCGCGACCGCAATGATGTCCGCCAATGCCATACAGGCCGCATTGATCGCCAGGACGAGGACAGGCAGGGGCCAACTCGTCGAGACCACTCTGATCGAGACGGCGGTGAACATGCTGGGCAACTTCCACATGGCATATCTGGCCACGGGCACCAGCCCGACCCGATTTGGAAACACGCAGCCGACTGCCGCTCCGGTCGGGGTGTTCGAGACGCTGGATGGGCCGATCTACCTCGCCGCGGCGAACGACCGGATCTTCCGCCGGCTCATGGTCGACGTCTTCCGCAAGCCGGAACTGGCCGATCATCCCGACTATGCGACCAGCAGCGCGCGCCGGGACAATACGGCGGCGCTGGGTGCCCTGGTCGCCGGCCTGCTCCGGGAGGACACGCGGGAAACCTGGCTGCGCCGGATGCATGCGGCGGGGGTGGCTGCGGGGGCCGTGCGAACCGTCGGGGAGGCACTCGATGCACCCGAGATCCGTGCCCTGGGCCTCGTGAGCGAGATCGAGCATCCCACGCTGGGGATGATCCCGAACGTCGGGCTGCCCGTGCGCTTCTCCGATACGCCGGTGGCGTCGGCGCGCGCAGCGCCGTTGCTGGGCGCGGATACCGACGAAGTACTGAAGACGGTTCTCGGCTACGACGATGACCGGATCGCTTCGCTGGGCCGAAGCGGGGCATTTGGTATGTCGCGCGGCGGACCGAATACGACCTTCTCCGCGGAACAGCGAGCATTTCCATGACGCCTGCCGATGCCCCCGACATGTCGGAGCTGGTCGCCCGTGTGGAAGCAGCGCGGCGCGAAGTTCTCGATGAGGGGCGCCCGGCCGCCGCGGAACGCCAGCATAAGCGTGGAAAGCTGACGGCGCGCGAGCGTATCCAGCGGCTGTGCGACCCGGGATCGTTCCGTGAAGCAGGCGCACTCGTCCGGCCGATGGCCGAGAGCGGCGAGGCGAGGGGGCTCGAAGCGCCCGCGGACGGACTGGTGACCGGCACGGGCCGGATCGACGAGCGGCCGGTGATGATCGTCGCTTCGGACTATACCGCCCTCGGCGGCAGCATCGGCCATGTGGGCAGGCAGAAGATGCTGCGGGCCATGCGTCGGGCCGGCGAGGCGGGAATGCCGTTCATCATGCTTCATGATGGCGGAGGGCACCGCATCCAGGACGGGCAGGACGCGCGGTCGTTCGCTCAGGGCACCCCGGTGTTCGACCTGTTCGCCCGGTTGTCCGGCTCGATCCCCATCGTGTCAGCGGTGATGGGGCCCGCCTTTGCGGGGCCGACCAACTATTCGGCCCTGGCCGACTTCGTCGTGATGATCCGCAACCAGTCTGCGATGGGTATGGCGGGACCCGCCCTGGTGAAGGCGGGCGTCGGAGAGGATGTCGATACCGAGGCCCTGGGCGGTGCCAGCATGCATGTCGACACGTCCGGCATCGCGCATCTCGGCGTAGCCGACGAGGAAGCCTGTCTCGCCGCCATCCGCGCTTATCTGTCCTATCTTCCGTCGAATGCGGGGAAGCGGCCGCCGGTCGTTCTCTCCGACGATCCCCCCGACCGTCGCGACGAGTGGTTGCTCGAAAGCGTGCCGACCAATCTGCGCAAGGGGTACGACGTCCGCACGATCCTGAGCACGGTCGCCGATCGCGGGAGCATTTTCGAGATCCGTCCCACATTCGCCCGGAACATCGTCGTGTGTTTCGCCCGCATGGCGGGACGACCCGTCGGCTTCATCGCCAATCAACCCCTTGTCAGCGCAGGTATGATCAATGTCGCTGCCAGCGAAAAGGCGGCGCACTTCATCGCGGTCTGCGACGCCTTCGGCCTGCCTCTGATCTACTTCATCGACGTGCCGGGAAATGCGATCGGTTCCGGAGCGGAACGCGGCGGCCTTGGTCGCCGGAGCGGCCGCATGCTTTACGAACTCGGCTGTTCGACCGTGCCGCGGCTCAGCGTGGTCCTGCGTCGCGGCTATGGTGGCGCGTTCATCATGATGAACGGCGGTCAGCCGAGCTTCGAGGCGGAAGGCTGCTTCGTCTGGCCGAGCGCGGAGATCTGTGCCATGTCGGTCGAGGGCTCGGTCGACGTCGCGTACCGCAACGCCTATGCCGATGCGGACGACCCTGTGGCGAAGCGGCAGGAACTGATAGACGGTATCCGCTCCAGGCTGGGACCGCTCCGGGCCGCCGAGCATTTCCATATCGACGATGTCATCGATCCGCGCGATACGCGCTCGGTGCTGATCCGGACGCTGGAAGACGCTCCCGTGCGTCGAGTTCAACGGGGCTATCCGCGGGTGCGCTCGATCTCCCCGATCTGATCGACGAGACGCAGGTCACCGGTATCCGGCCCAATTTTCGGCGGGCCCTGTGATCATCTCTTCGGTTCCAGCTCCTCGTCGCGCATGCCGATCCCGCGGGCGAGAAATTTCATGTATGCCGCGATCACCCAGTCGGCGACGGGTACCGGGCCATCGGGCCCCTTCGCGTAGTGCTGGTAGAGATACGTGCGGGAGGCGAGCATAACCTGGGTCAGCACGCCGAGTTCGCGTTCCGAATAGCCCTTCACCTCGCCCCGCCGCCAGGCCGCCGTGATCGAATCGAGAAAGCGGCCGGTACGATCCGACGTGTATTTCTGATAGGCGCGCGGGCTGGCGCTTTCCGCTTCGGTGAAGATTCGGAAGTAAGAGGGATTCTTGACCGCGTAGGCAAAGAACGCCTGCAGGCCGCGCCGCTCGATGGTGACGAAATCCGCTGCGTCTCCGACCTGTTCCCGGATATAGGTGAGGGCCTCCCGCCCGACCTCCGGCAGTAGTTGATCGAATAGATCTTGCCGCGATTCGAAGTAAAGGTAGAACGTCCCCTGCGCCAGACCGGCTCTCTCAACGATTCTAGCAACGGAGGCGTCCGTGTAACCGTAGGCACCCACGATGTCCGCGGCCGCGCGAAGGAGCTTCTGTCTGTTCTCGGTCGCCTTCTCCGCACGGGTCTTCCTCGGCTTTGCCGGCTTCCTCATCCGCACGCTCGCTTCAACGGCATCGATCGTAGTCCTTAGTATCGGATCAAATTTTGGGCTGGCCCGCTGCGTCTTCCGGATGCGTTCGTCGCAGGACCCGCCGGTTCGAGTCAGCGCATCGTGTTGGGAAGCCACAGGACCAGTTCGGGAAAGATGGTCAACAGTGCAATGGCTCCCAGATGCGCGATCACGTGTGGCGTAACGCCTCTGAAGACCTCGCCTACCGGCTGCTGGGTGACCCGTGCAACCACGAACACGTTCAGCCCGACGGGCGGGGTCACCAAGCCGACCTCGCCGATCACGATGATCATGATCCCGAACCAGATCGGATCGTAGCCGAGCGACGTGATCAGTGGCAGGACGACCGGGATGGTCAGTACCAGGATCGCGGCCAGATCGAGAAAGCACCCCAGCACCAGGAAGATCGCGTACACGATCAGCAGAACACCCCATCGCGGCATCTCCAAAGCATGGATCGCAGCGATCAGACTGTCAGTCACGCCGGTCAGCACGACGAAATAGGTCAGCACGTGGGCTGACATGATCACCAACAGGATCATGCAGGTCGTGCGTGCCGCCCCGGACGCTGCATGGAAGACGTTGCCCACGGTGAGGCGGCCTGAGACGAGGGCTATGCAGAAAGCGCCCAGGGCACCGAGCGCCGATGCCTCGGTCGGCGTTGCGATCCCGGTGTAGATGATCCCGGTCACGGCCATGAACAGCAGCACCATGGGCGCCGCGACCTTCAGCGCCTGGGTCCTCTCGGCGTGGGTATAGTGCCTGATCGGCGGGGCTTTGCGCGGGTCGATCCAGATGATCACCAGGACCGTCAGAATGATCGTGAGTGCGACGATGATCCCGGGTATTACGCCGCCTACGAACATCGCGGCGATACTGACATCCGCAATCAGCCCATAGAGGATCATCGCGACGCTGGGCGGTATCAGCATCGCGAGCGTCCCCGATATGGCCACCACGCCGTAGGCGAGCCGGGGCTCGTAATTTTCGCGCAGCATCGCCGGGACCGACGTGGCGGAAAGCGTCGCCGCGGAGGCGGTGCTGGAACCGGAGATCGCGCCGAAGCCGGCACCGGCCAGAGCCGTCGCGATTGCCAGGCCACCCGGCAGCCGCCCCACCCAGGCCGCGGCAGCACGGAAGATGCCGTCGGCGATGCCGCTGATGATTACGAATTCCGCCATCAGGAGAAACATGGGCACCGTGACGAACTCGTACGCCGCCGTGGCGGAGATGGGGGCGGTCTCGAGAATGCCGCTCACGACACCGGTGCCCGCGACCATCCACAGGCCCGCGGTCGCCGAAACCAGGATGGCGAAAGCGACGGGGATCCGCAGCAGAAGAAGAAGGCAGAGCAGGCTGACGACGACTGCGACCGTCATACTGTCCTCGCCGTGGCGGTCCCGGGGGCGTCGCTATGGAGCCACCTCGGGTCGAAACCCGACAGGAAGAATCGGGCAAGACGGGTCCCGATCCGTGAGACGAGCAAAAGAAACCCGAGTGCGACGATTCCCTTCTCGATCCAGATCGGCCATGCGTAGAAGCCCGGATGCACATCGCCGGCCAGGAAGGCCTGGACCGCAGCACCCGAGATTTTCCACCCCGCCAGTGCCAGCGTAGCCATGACCGCGAGCCAGGCGAGAGCTTGCAGCCCTGTCCACAACGGCCGGGGCAGCAGTCGCACCTTCAGGTCGAGGGTAATGTGACCGCCGGCACGGAGTGTGTCGGAGGCGACGAGGTACAAGGTCATGTTCATGAAGTAGAGAGAGACGAAGTCGTAGACCCATGGGACCGGTCTGGAAAAGATGTAACGGCCGCATACGTCGCAGACGATTATGACCATGACAGCGAGCACCGAGACTGCGGTGATGCGGTTGAGAGCCCAGTCGATCCGATCGAGGAACCCTTTGGGCGACTCCGATACGGGCGGTGGATCCTGCTGGATCCTGGCCGTCGCGCTTGGGGGGTGGAGCGTCATCGCGCGCCCGAGCGGGTCACGTCCAGCGCTTCCGCGACAAGGCCCGGCAACTCTGCGATCCTGTGACGGGCCACCTTCTCGGTGGGCGTTTTGGGTAATGCATCCAGGACGGTCAGGTAGCGCGGCCGCTTGTGGCGGCTGAGATGTTCGGTACAGAAGCGCGCGAGTTCCTCCGGCGCCAGGACCGCGCCGGGTCGGGGCGATACGGCAGCGAGGATGTCCTGTTCGCCCAGTTCCGAGGGGACGCCGATGCAGCCCGCGTCGCCGACGCCCGGGTGCGTCAGGAGGACCGCTTCGATTTCCGAGGCCGCGACGTTCTCGCCGCGCGAACGAATGATCTCCGACGTGCGGCCGAAGAAGTAGAAAAAGCCGTCGGCATCCGAACGGGCCAGATCCTCGGTCAGAAACCACCCCCCGGCCAGAAACGGACCGGGTGCGTCCGGTCGATTGAAGTAGCCCTTCATCATGGTTTTCGCGCGAACCATCACACGACCGACCTCTCCGGTCGGAACGTCGCTCAAGCCCCCGTCGACCAGCCGGATCTCGCTCAGCGGCTCCCCGGTCAGCGGGTGGGATATGGGACGTCCGAGGCACGCGCGGTGGTCCCGATCGTGGAAGTCGACCTGGGCTATGCCCGGTGCCTCGGTCATGCCGTAGCTTTCCACGACATGCTCGATGCCGAAAGCGGCGTGCAGGGCGTCTGCCACTTCACGCGTCACTGGCGCAGCGGACACCTTCCGGAGCGTGGCGTTGCCGGGGAATTCAGCACGGTCGCGCTTCAACAGGATGTTCCCCACCGCCGCGATGATATTGACCTGGGTGATCCCGAACCGATCGACGACAGCCCAGAATCCGGATGCGCTGAAGCTTTCCTCGATTACGAGAGAAGCCCCGCTGACGATGGCGCCTCCGACCGAATAGAACAGCGCGTTCAGGTGGAAGAGAGGCAGAACGACGAGAAGGCGGTCGGCGGCCGTCAATCGCATGCGGTAGGCCGCGACCTGTGCCGCGAGCACGTAGCTCCGATTGACGTGCAGGGCACCTTTTGGCGTACCCGTCGTGCCCGACGTGAACATGATGGCCAGTGGGTTATCCGCATCGACACCTGGCGCGAGTCCACTGGACCAGGCCGTGCCGGCGCTCGGGAGAACGAGGTCCGTACCGATCTCGATCGTCGGCACCGCCCGGTCGAGCGCTGCTGCCGCCGCGGCCAGCTTCGCCGCCTGCGTGGCGACGACAATCGCCAGCGACGGTTCCGCAACCCGCAGAACCGCCTCCGTTTCCGGCTGGGTCAGTGCCGTGTTCAATGGCGTAAAGACGAGACCCGCCTCGGCGCAGGCCAGCAAAAGCACGACCTGTGCATCGCAGTTGGGCAACAGGACGACGATGCGGTCGCCGGAAGCACAGCCCAGCGAGCGGAGATGGGAGGCCCAGCGCCGCGTCTCCGAGAGCACGTCCGCCCATGTGTGTACCCGGTCGCGAAAATGCAGGAACGGGCGATCGGCGGACAGTTTCGCCCTCAGGCTGAACAGTTCGGTGAGCGTCGAAGCCTGCGCCACCGATCGCAGTCCAGCGCGACATGCCTCTTCGAGATCGCTTTCCGCGGTCACAGCAATCCCCCGGTGCGCGCCCGAAGAAACGCCTCCGTCTGCGCCTCGACGTGTGCGTCCATGGCCGCGCGCAGATCGACGGATAGGCCGGCGGCCAGAGAGCGTTTCCCGACGGCGAATGCGCCGGGAGAGATGGTGCGAAGCTCGGCGCAGAGCGCCGCGCAGGACGCTTCGAGAGCCTCGGCGGCGCAAAGTTCGGTGACGAGGCCCATCCGGTGCATCTCCCGCGCCGAGTAGGTGCGGCCCAGCAGCACCATTTCCGCCGCCCGATGCTTGCCCACCAGGCGGGGCATCAGATATCCGCCACCGGCCAGGCCGCGATGGGATTCCGGCAGTGCGAAGCGCGCGTCCTCTGCGGCGATCACGAAATCCGAGAAAAACGCCAGAGCCGCCCCGCCGCCCCGCGCATCCGCATGCACGAGTGAGATCACCGGCTTCCGGACCTCCGAGAGCATGGCGTACATGTCCAGGATGTCGGCCATGAAGCGCCTGAACGATTCAGGCGTGGCACACCGAATCTCCTTGAGATCGGCACCGGCCGAGAAGCATCGGCCGGTGGAACGGAAGAGGATCGCGTGCGGCGGGTCGACGTTGTCGAGTTGTCTGAGGACGCTCGATATCTCCGAGACGACGCCGCCGGAGAGCGGGTTGATTCCCGATTCGGAACGCAGATGGAATTCTCCCACCAACGCTCCGCCGATCTCGGCTATCCGGTAGGTGACCGTGGTGGGCATAGCCATCCTTTCCGATAGAGCATCGCGCGGTCGATCCGCCGTCGCGCCGGTCGACCGCTGAGGTCTCTACCGGTGGCGGGCGACGGCTTCGCGGAAGACCCGCAGCGTCTCCGTCCCCGGTCGGCCCTTCTGGTCGAGGGCCTGCGCCCATTCCGCGGCTGCCGGGGCCAGAAGTTCGGCGAACTTCTCGCGGTCCGGCGCGGGAAAATCGACCAGCACGGTACCGCCCTGTTGGAGCCGCTCGAGCGCGTCCCGGTCGTCTTTGTCGATGAGTTCACAGGCACGCTGGGTGGTACGCTTTCCGGCCTCCAGCATCGCCGTCTGCACGCCGGGGGACAGCTTTTCCCAAGCCTTCATCGATATGCCGTAGAACGTGACGGTGCTGCCGAAGCTGAGGCCGGTGGTGGCGTACTTCGTGTGCTTCTGAAGATCGTAGGAGAAGATGCTCGCCGCCGGATATGCGGTACCGTCTACCGTGCCGCGCGCGAAGGATTCGACCAGTTCCGGGGCCCCCATGCGGATCGGCACGATCCCGAGTTGACGCAGGCCGGAGTCCATCGTCGATCCGGTCGAACGGATCTTCAGGCCCTTGAGACTGTCGACCCCGTCTATCTTGCGGGAGACGAAGAGCTGGTAGGCGGGAAGGCCCACGACGTACAGGAGCTTTATGCGCTGCGGCGTCAACTCGTTCTTCTCGATGAAGCCACCCTCTGAAGCCAGATCCTGGTAGGCGAGGGAGGCGGCGCACGCCGTCGGAACCATGCCCGGCAGTTCGGCAGCGGTCGACAGGGGCATCTGATCCCCGAAATATCCGGGAACGAATTCGCCCAGGTCGATAACACCTGCGCCGGTGAGCGTCAGCATGTCTTTCGCCTTGCCGAGCTGCTGGCTCGGGTAACGTTTGATCGAGACGGCGCCGGCAGTCGTCTTGTGAACCTCCTCGATCCACGGCTGGGTCGCGTACCGAGCGATGTAGTGATCCTGTGGCAGCCTGTCGGCGAATTTCAGTTCGACGGTCTGCGACTGGACCGCGCCACTCAGTGTCATGCCGAAGACTACTGTCGCTGCGACCGTCGTTATGCAGCTTAGGCCGTTTCTCTTCATGGCTTCTTCCCCTATGGTTATTATTATGGGGCCGTTGGCATCGCGCGACTTCCTTCACGCGGCCGAATGATGTGGCCCAGGTTCTGACCTCGCCCCTTCTCAGTTCTTCGGATTGAACACCGGGGAACCGCCCGAAGCAAACAAAATGATTGACGGCTCATTATTCATTTTTCGACGCCACACGGACGGCTGGATCATGGGCTCGACAGGTGCGTGCAGGGCTCGATCGTCAGGAGGTGGCTTCTTTCGCATCCATCTTTCCCTCCACCATGAGGCTGTACCGGCCCATGCCCAGGGCGGCGTGGCTGCCCACGTGCGTGACGGCGCCCAGGGCGAGCCAGGGGAGGAAGGGGGCGAGGTCGCCCGCGATACGCAGCACCGGCTTGACCCCCTGCATCGGGATCACGCGGTTCTGCCGGAACGATCGTCTGGTCCAGTCTTCGGCCTCGGTAAAGAGCCCGGTGATGCTGAGCGCCCGGGCCGATTCCCTTAGGGCGGAGAAGTCGGCATCGAGTTCGGTGTCCTGCCAGCGCGCCAGCCCGCTTACACGGTTTCCCAGGCTCGCCAGGAGGCTCCACATAGCCGCTGCGGGGCTGTCCGGGGCGCCGTCGCGGTAGCGGATCTCCACCGGAGTGTGGAAGGCAAGGACGATTGCATCGGCCCTCTCCGGGAACTCCACCCTATCCGTCGTCCATACGCGGCGATCGACGATCCGGCTTCCGCGTGCATCCGGAAGGCGCTGCCGCCAAGCCTGTACGACTGCGCCCGAGACCTCCTCGAGGCACTCGCTCGCGAAGCCGACGAGATGCACGTCGACATGAAGGAGATCGCCCTCGACCGTCGTCGCGATGACCCACGGCTTCGGCACCTCCAGCGCGGGCGTGATCCTGCCCTGCGTTCGAAAGAGCAGGTCGAGGGCACAGGGCGGGGTCCAGGTGCAGGGCGCGCCGGCGATCGCCGCCGGTGACGCAGTGTCCTGAAGCGCAGCCCCGAGTGCCCCGCGGATCCGTCCGGCGAGGCGCGCGGGGGTGGAGCGGGCGGTGAAGCCTTCGATCGTGAGGCGCACGTGACCCATGAACCATTCATGCGCGGCGGCCTCGACATTCATTCGGCGGGCCGGCCTCGCTAACCTGTCGATCATCGTGGCCCCTGTCCGAAGAATGGTGTCCGGCCTTGCTTACGGCGGAGCGATCATAGTGCTTCGGATCGGCTTTTGTCGCCGAAGCGAGCCCGCCACCATGTGGAAGCACTCCAAATGGTTGAAAGAACGAGAAAAATCCCTCCGGCGAGCCATTCGGACCGATGTACGTGCGCCGCGGTGACGTCAACCAGAAGCTACCTCGTGGAATGGCCGGGTAAAATTTCTGCTCGCGCAGGGTGTTGCGGAATGCCAGTCTCGGAGTCAGCCGCTGAAGGAAGCGGATTGAGACCCATCGTGACGAGATCGCCCTGGATGCTTTCCCATTTGTCTCGGAGTCAGCCGCTGAAGGAAGCGGATTGAGACCGCGACAGCCGATGGCTGCCGTACCGACCTCGCCGGTCTCGGAGTCAGCCGCTGAAGGAAGCGGATTGAGACGTACCTTTTTGGAACTTCGATTCCTTAGTCATGTCTCGGAGTCAGCCGCTGAAGGAAGCGGATTGAGACGAGACAGGGAGAGGCATTACCACGGCAGTAGTAGCGTCTCGGAGTCAGCCGCTGAAGGAAGCGGATTGAGACTTGCCCGCGCTGCCGCCCACCACCGTCAGGTCGGTCTCGGAGTCAGCCGCTGAAGGAAGCGGATTGAGACGCGGGGAAGGTTACCAGCATTAGAATAACCGTCTCGGAGTCAGCCGCTGAAGGAAGCGGATTGAGACGGTTGCTGTAACGCATTGCATAAAGTTTGCATGGTCTCGGAGCCAGCCGCTGAAGGAAGCTGATTGAGGCTTCTACCAGATCGCGAAGGTAACCAGCGGAGCGTCTGGCTGCTGACCGCCGAAGGAAGCGGATTGAGACTCCCTCGCCGGCTGTATCTCGCTCATGCCGTCGTGTCTGGCAGCCGGCCGCTGATGGCAGCGGATTTGAGGTCCGTGTGAGGACGGTCGCACGGCCGATTGACAACCGACGGTGGCACTCGGATAGTTAAAGATCGGCACATCGGCCTGGGGCGGGCGCGACGAGCGAGGGCGATGCATGGCGGCGGGGGATGTCTGGCTGCAGTTCGCGGCCGTTAATTTCGACAAGACGATCTTCGATACGAACGACCTCAGCATCGTGCGCGGGTCGTCCTTTCGGGTCCTGGAAGCAGGCAACGGTCTGCGCGCCTTTCTGGAAGCGCGCTTCGCCGCGTCGCAGGCCATTTCGCCCCTCTATGCCGGCGCCTCGGAACTGGTGGTGCGGTTCCGAGCCAAGGTGCAGCGGCCTGCCCCGGTCGCGCTGGACCAACCGTTCGGCGGGAAGCAGAAGTGGCGGGACAGGGATCTGCCTGCGCTCGTCGCCCGCGCCGCGGCCGGAGAGGATCCAGCCGAACTCGCGGCACGGTTCATCGAGGGCAAGAAGAGCAAGCTCAAGGCGGAGCAGATCGCCCGGCAGATCGCGTATCAGCTCGCGCGGAGCACCGCCCAGGCGGATATCGCCGCCGCGGAACTCGATACGGCAGCGATCGACGACGCGGTTCGAGCCTTTCTCGCAACGCCCGACAACGCTGTCCTGCGCCACTTCAGCTTCGCTCATGCGATCTACCGTCCGACCCGCGAAGACCGGCTGAGCGACATTCTCGCCATGCTCGGCAGCATGTTGCGCGCGCGTCAGCTCCACACCTGCAGCGTCGCCATTCCCGAGCCGGTCGTGCGGCTGGCATCCGCGGCCGAGGCCTTCTGCGGTTTTACTCTAGGCCGGCAGCCGACCGCGCCGGGCCATAACGTGAAAGGCCGGCCGGCCTCGGCTAGTGCTCGGGCGCGGCAGGGAGCGGGGCGCTATGACAAGTCCGCCTTCTACGTCGATCAGATGAAGGCCGGAGCGGACACGGCCGAGAGGCTGGGCGATCAGCGCGCGGCACGGCTGCGCAACGCCTGCGACCGTGTGGAGGTGCTCGGTCTGCCGGTCGCGATGGATTTCGAGGAGATGGTCGCGCGTCCGCCGCTGGGAACGCCGCCGAACGTGGCCGGCAAGCTGGCAGTCGTATATCTGGACGGCAACGGCTTCGGTGCTAAGCGGCAGAGCTGCGCCGCCGCGGCAGCCGAAGAGACCGCCTTCGATCATTACAGGCGGTTCTGTCTGGAGCTGGATCGCAACGACGGCCTGCTGCTCGCGGAACTGGTCCACTGGATGCTCGGCCGCCACGCCTTTCGGGGCCCGGAAGACTCTGGCGCATATCTGCGCTTCGAGACACTTCTGTGGGGCGGGGACGACATCTGCTTCGTTCTGCCCGCCTGGGGGCTCTCCGATTTCCTTGTCGTGCTGAGCCGGGCGCTGGCGGGGCTCAGGGTGACGGTCGCGGGCCGGGAAGAGACGCCGACATACAAGTGCGGCGTGGCGCTC
>Ga0114915_1000478_pt1 | contig 18554 bp, 19 predicted proteins | sample MalvirAntarct_55_FD_87288 | JGI IMG/M metagenome (GOLD analysis project Ga0114915, IMG submission 87288) | Marine viral communities from the Global Malaspina Expedition - Malaspina viral metaG Antarct_55 | ecosystem: Environmental > Aquatic > Marine > Oceanic | place: South Georgia Island...
CGTGACCCAGGTGTCGCCATCGCCAATGTATTGCGGCGCTAGGCGCATGACCTCTTGAATATTCAGCGTGCCGAGCTCGCGGAAAATAATCATCAAGCCGATGGCCATGAGCGTGTCGCCAACACGCGTCACGATAAAGGCTTTGCGTGCGGCTAGGCCGTTTGCAGGGTCTTTGTAATAGAAGCCGATGAGCAAGTACGAAGCCAAGCCCACACCTTCCCAACCCATATAGAGGAAGAGGAAGTTATCGCCGAGCACCAAAAACAACATGCTGGCGATGAATAAGTTCATATAGGAGAAGAAGCGCTCATAGCCATCGTCACCGCGCATATACCACGAGGCGAAGATGTGAATGAGAAAGCCGACGCCGGTGATGACGCCCATCATGGTCAGCGACAAGCCATCGAGGCGCAGAGCGAATGTTGCATCTAGACCATCGACAGCGATCCATGACCACAGCACTTGCGTGTAAGCGCCGCCCTCTGGCGTGTGCTGCAAGAAGTCATAGCCAACATAGGCAGCGGAGGCGGCGGAAATGGCCATGCTGCCAACGCCGATTAGGGCGGCTACATTTTCGCTAATTCGGCCACGCGCACAGGCAAGAATCAAAAAACCCAGCAGTGGCGCCAGGAAGGTGAGGAATAAAGCGTTCATCCGCGCATCTCGCTGGCTGAGTCGATGTCGAGGGTTTTAAAGCGGCGATTTAATTGCAGCACGATGGCCAAGGCAATCGCGGCCTCAGCGGCGGCGAGCGATATGATCATGATGAACATGATTTGGCCATCGGGCTGAACCCAACGTGCGCCGGCCACGACAAATGCTAGTGCGGCGGCATTCATCATTACTTCCAATGACATCAGCATGAAGAGGATGTTGCGGCGAACCAGCAAACCCACCACACCTAAGCAAAACAACACGGCGGCTAATGCCAAACCATGCTCCATGGGCACTCCAGACATCACGAGGCATCCTCCGAGCGACCAAGGTGATAAGCCGCCACCAATGCCGCCAATAGCAAAAACGACGCTAGCTCAACCGCCAGCAAGTAAGGGCCAAACAAGCTGATGCCGACTTCGCGGGCATCGACCACGGTGTACGGAATCTCATGTGTGCCCATGCCGGTCAGCGCCCAGAGCAATACGGCAAATAAAGCCAAGGCCAAAATCGCCGGCAAAATCCACACTTTCGGCTTCAGCCAAGCACGCTCTTGCGCCACTGTGGCATCGCCGAGGTTGAGCATCATCACCACAAACACAAACAGCACCATGATGGCGCCGGCGTAGACAATGACTTCCAACATGCCGGCAAACGGTGCGCCCAAGGTGAAGAAAATCACCGCCACAGCCAGCAGCGAGACGATGAGATTGAGCAGCGCATGCACTGGGTTTGCGTTACTGATCACGCGCACCGTGGCCAAAATCGCCACTACTGCTGCAACATAAAAAATTATATCCACGCTAGATTCTCTCTCGTTGGTGGCGCTAGTGCCGTTTAAGGCATCAAGCCTTTGACGCTAATTGGCGCGGCTTCGTTTTGCGCATCGCCTTTGGGTTTGCCAGCAATGGCCATGCCCGCAACACGGTAAAAGTTGTAGTCCGGGTTTTTGCCAGGGCCTGAAATCAATAGGTTTTCTTTCTCATAGACCAAGTCTTGACGATTGAATTCAGCCAATTCGAAGTCTGGTGTGAGCTGGATCGCCGTGGTTGGGCAGGCTTCTTCGCACATACCGCAGAAAATACAGCGCGAGAAGTTGATGCGGAAAAACTCGGGATACCAACGGCCGTCTTCGGTTTCAGCTTTTTGTAGCGAGATGCAGCCAACGGGGCAGGCGACAGCGCACAAGTTACAGGCCACGCAGCGTTCTTCACCATCGGGATCTCGGGTCAATACGATGCGGCCACGGTAGCGCGGCGGCACATAAATGGGCACTTCCGGATACATCAAGGTGTCGCGCTTGCGGAAAGCGTGCATAAACACCATAACGATGCTGCGCAGCTGCGTGTAGATGCCGGCCAAAATACCTTTAAGCGTCATGATCGAGACCTCACTGCGGCGTATTGAGCAGGATGACCGCAGCGGTCACCAGCAAGTTAATTAGCGTCAACGGCAAGCACACCAGCCAGCCGAATGTCATCACGCGGTCATAACGTGGGCGCATTAAGGCACCGCGAATGAGCACAAAGAACATGATGAAGAAGCCGGTTTTCGCGGCGAACCAGAAGAATGGTGGGATGCCGTCGAGATAGGGAATTGGCAATGGCATCCAGCCACCCAAGAATAGGGTTGCCAACAGCGCCGACACGACGACAACGCCGACGTATTCGCCGACAAAGAACATGCCCCATTTCAGGCCAGAATATTCGACGTGATAGCCATCGGCGAGCTCTTGCTCAGCTTCAGGTTGATCGAAGGGGTGGCGGTGGGTAACGGCAATGCCGGCGACCAAGAAGGTACAGAAGCCGAAGAATTGCGGCACGATGTACCACATGCCTTCTTGCGCCAAGACGATATCGCGCAGGCTGAAGGAGCCGGCTTGTGCGACTACGCCCATCAAGGCGATGCCCATAAACACTTCATAGGACAAGGTTTGCGCCGAAGCTCGCATGGCGCCCAGCAAGGCGTATTTGTTATTACTGGCCCAGCCGGCAAAGAGCACGGCATAGACTGCAAGGCCAGCCATCGCTAAGAAAAACAGCAAGCCGACATTCATGTCGATCACCACCCAGTCGGGCGTGATTGGTATTACAGCCATGACCATAAGCAAAGACGACAGCGCGATTGCTGGGGCTAGCCAGAAGATCAATTTATCGGCAAATGGTGGCGTCCAATCTTCCTTGAAAAACATCTTCAGCATGTCGGCAGCGAGTTGCAGCAAGCCGAATGGGCCAACGCGGTTGGGGCCATGACGATCTTGCCATAGCGCCAATAAGCGCCGCTCAACGAAACTCAAAAATGCCCCCGACAACACCACGGCAAGCAGAATGACCACCGCTTTCGCCATTTGCGTGGCGATAATAATGAGGTCAGGAGTTAGCCAGTCCGTATTCATTAGGCTTGACCTCCAACAGAGCTCGTCGCCCAGCTCGCCTGTGATGCCACTGCGCATTCGCCATAGCCTTGCGGCAGGCTAACCACGCCATCGGCGAGGCTTTCGCTGATCTGCACAGGCAGGGTTAAAGCCTCACCATCGATGCTCAATGCCAGTGTGTCGCCAGCGTTAAGTTGCAAGCTAGCGGCGGTGGCTGATGACAAGGCGGCGAAGGCTTCGGCAATGCGTGGTGCCACGACAGCGGCGCGAGCGCTAAGCTCATCGCTACCGAATAAATGGTGGCGAGCAACGATGCGCAGCTGGCCATCGATAGCGCTAAAGGCAGCAGGAATGTCGGTGAAATAGGCTGTGTCGTGATCACCGCTGAATAAGCGCGTGCCTTCGTCGCCACCGCGTAAATGACCACCGACTTCGTCTTGGAATTTGCTCCACGCTTGCGGCGAGTTCCAGCCCGGCGCGGCAGCAAATGGCACTAATCGCGAGTTTTCATTGGGGCCGCTATAGCCTTCCATAGAAAATGCCAAGGCAGTGTCGATGTCTTGCGAGGCACGCGGCTCATGCACGGAAATATTTGCGCGCATGGCGGTACGGCCAGAGTAACGACGTGGTTCACGGGCAATTTTCAGGCCTTTGATGCGGAAGTCGGCGGCTGGGCCGGCATCCACAATCGCCGCCAATGCTGGATGATGTGCGGCTGTAGCGCCGGTAGCTTCATCGAGCTGAGTCCAGCGTACTTCTTGACCAATGAGCGTGCTGCGCAGGGCATGCAGCCAACGCCATGACTCTTTCACTAGCACGCCATCGTCGTAATAAGATGGGTCGAAAACTTGGAAGAAGCGCTGAGCGCGGCCTTCTTGGTTGACCACAGTGCCATCGCCTTCAACAAAGCTAGCCGTCGATAACACCCAGTCAGCCGCGGCCACTGTGGCATTGTGCTGATGATCAATGGCAACAACGGTGGCTTTCGCCAATGCCGCATCAACACGAGCAGCGCTTGCGCGCAGATGCAGATCATTTTCCAGGACGATTACCGCATCGGCATCGCCGCTATTTAAGGCGTCGAGCGCGGCATCTAAGGACTGACCGCCTAGCAGCGTAGTGCCCAAGCTATTAACTTCGCGCACCACCAAGCTCAGGCCAGCAGATTTTCCTTGCTGCACCAATGCTTTCGTGATGTTGGCCGCGGCTTGAATTACGCCCGCATGCTGAGCGCCAGTACCTGACACCACCAATGGCGCATTCGCTGCCATTAAGTCATCGGCGATACGCTGCGCTAGGCCGGCAGTAACGCCATCAAGATCAGCTACTGCTGGCGCATTGGCATCAATGGCATGAGCAACGGCGAAGCCTAGGCGCGCAATATCTTCTGGCGTGGCGTGGTGTGTGGCTGCAGCGACATCATCTAAACGAGTCGCTTCAACACTGGCGATATACAGCGGCGACAACTCACGCTGGCCAATATCGCGCACACCAAGTGCGTTCCATGACTGCACTTTCTTCTCGGCAGTCATCGCAACAGGTTTATTTTTTACTGATTGGCGAAGGCCTAAGGCCACGCGCGGTGAGGTTTGCGTCAAGTCTTCACCGAGCACAAATATCGCATCTTTTGTTTCGATCTCGCGCAAGCTCGGCACGCGGTCGGCATGTTGCTGCAACAAGCCCAGCACTAAAATATTCAGCGCCTGCTCAGTCGCATTCACCCCGGAATAGAAATTATCGGCACCAACTAACTCGATGAGCGCGTGGTTAGCCTCAAGGCTGGCGCGTGGCGAGCCGATACCAATGACGCGTTTCGCCGATTTCAAGCTAGCTGCGATGCCATCGAGCGCTGCATCTAAGCCGCGCTTCTCGAACTCACCAGCCACTTTTTGCATGGGCTGGCGTGGACGATCTTCGCGATTAACAAAGCCATAGCCAAAGCGACCGCGGTCGCACAGGAAATATTGATTCACCGAGCCATTGAAGCGGTTTTCGATGCGACGTAACTCGCCATAACGCTCGCCTGGGCTGATATTGCAGCCAGCAGCGCAACCTTGGCAGATGCTCGGCGCGAACTGCATATCCCATTTACGGTTATAGCGTTCGCTGTGGGTTTTGTCGGTGAATACGCCGGTCGGGCAGACTTCGGTGAGGTTGCCAGAGAACTCACTTTCCAACGTGCCATCTTCAACACGGCCGAAATAGACGTTGTCATTCGCGCCGAAAACACCCAAGTCGGTGCCGCCGGCGTAATCGTTGTAATAGCGCACGCAGCGATAGCAAGCGATGCAGCGGTTCATCTCATGATTGATGAACGGGCCCAAGTCTTGGTTTTGGTGCGTGCGTTTTTGGAAGCGATAACGGCGCGTATTGTGGCCAGTCATCACCGTCATATCTTGCAAATGGCAATGGCCACCTTCCTCACAAACTGGGCAGTCGTGCGGGTGGTTGATCATCAGCCATTCCACCACCGAAGCGCGGAACTGCTTAGCTTCAGTGTCTTCAATGGAGATATAGGTGTTGTCGGTGGATGGCGTCATGCACGACATCACCAAACGGCCGCGGGTGTCGTCAGCATTGGCGTATTGCTTGACCGCGCACTGGCGGCAAGCGCCCACCGAGCCTAAGGCTGGATGCCAGCAGAAATAGGGGATATCAAGACCTAGCGACAAACAGGCGCGCAGCAGGTTGTCGCCGCCGTCTACTTCGTATGATTTGCCGTCTACGTGGATGGTTGCCATGTCGGGACCGTCTTTAAACTAAGGTGATTACGCGGGAGTCGCAGCAGCGGGCATAGCCACACCAGCCACAAACTCATCGCGGAAATATTTAATGGCACTGCCCAAGGGCTCGACCGCACCGGGCGCATGCGCACAGAAGGTTTTACCTGGGCCTAAGAAGCCGACTAATTGCAGCAAAGTTTCGATATCAGTGTCTTTGCCTTCGCCACGCTCTAGTGCGCGCAGTAGCTTCACGCTCCAGGGCAGGCCATCGCGGCAAGGTGTGCACCAACCGCATGATTCGCGCGCAAAAAACTCTTCCATATTGCGCAGCAACGACACCATATTGACGGTGTGATCGACGGCCAAGGCCAGGCCTGTGCCCATACGCGTGCCAACTTTACCGATACCGCCAGCATACATTTGCGCCGATAAATGCTCGGGCAATAAGAAGCCTGTGCCCGCGCCGCCGGGCTGCCAAGCTTTCAGCGTATAACCATCGCGCATGCCACCGGCATAATCTTCAAACAGCTCTTGCGCGGTGATGCCAAAAGGCAATTCCCACACACCTGGGTTCTTCACTTTGCCAGAGAAGCCCATCATTTTTGTGCCGTGATCTTCGCTACCAGGGCGCGCAATACCAGTGAACCAGGTCACACCATTGCCAATGATGGCAGGCACGTTGGACAAGGTTTCGACGTTATTAACGCAGGTTGGCTTGCCCCAAACACCGACCGCTGCTGGAAATGGCGGCTTCGAGCGCGGGTTGGCACGACGACCTTCGAGCGAGTTGATCAGCGCAGTTTCTTCGCCGCAGATATAGCGGCCAGCACCGGTGTGCACATACAGCTCAAAGTTAACGCCAGTGCCGAGAATGTTTTGACCGATATAGCCTTTGGCACGGGCTTCATCGAGCGCGCGATTTAGGTTGCGGGCAGCATCGACGTATTCGCCACGAAGAAAGATATAGCCAGTCTGCGCTTCTAGGGCGCGAGCACTGATGATCATGCCTTCGATGAGCAAATGCGGCATTTGCTCCATCAACAGGCGATCTTTCCAGGTGTTTGGCTCCATCTCATCAGCGTTGCAGAGCAGGTAGCGTGGCGTCACACCATCGCTGGGCGGCATCAGGCCCCATTTCACGCCAGTGGGAAAGCCTGCACCGCCGCGACCTTTAAGGCCGGCATCTTTCACTTGGCTAGCGATTTCGCCAGGCGCCAAGGTTTTAAGCGCTTTTTTCATCGCGCTATAGCCGTCTTTTGACTCGTATTCATCTAGCCAAACGGCTTGGCCATCATCACGCAAACGCCAGGTTAGCGGGTGAGTTTCAGCCGAGCGCGCAATGCGATTTACCGGACCGACAGAGGAAAGCATCATGAATACTGCTCCAACAAGCCGGGGATGATCTCGGCAGTTAAGCCACCGTGAGTGTCGTCATCGACCATCATGGTCGAGCCTTTGTCGCAATTACCTAAGCAGCACACCGGCAGCAGCGTGAAGCGGCCATCGGCGGTGGTTTCACCGTAGCCAATGCCGAGCTTGGCGGTGATGGCAGCGAGCACGTCTTCATGGCCATTGATATAGCAGGTCATGGAGTCGCACAGGCGCACCACATGACGACCGACCGGCACGCGGAAAATCTGGCTGTAGAACGTAGCCACGCCTTCAACATCGGCAGCTGGAATGCCGAGAACTTCGGCAATCGCCGGAATGGCGCCATCGGGCACGTAGCCATGAGTCGCTTGCACGATTTTCAGGGCATCAATGCTGGCAGCACGCGGGTCAGGATAATGCGACTTGGCATTTTCCATATCGGTGCGTTCTTGGGGCGACAAAGTGAATCGGCTGGTCGCAATCAGCGCTTGATTATCTGTTTGCATTATCGGTCAACGTCGGCCATCACGAAGTCAATGGATGCCAAATAGGCAATAAGATCCGGGATCATCGCACCGCGAATCACCGAGGGAATTTGCTGCAAATGAGCAAACGATGGCGTGCGGATACGAGTCCGGTAGCTCATCGTGTTCTTATCTGAGGTCAGATAATAGCTATTGATGCCTTTCGTGGCCTCGACCATAAAGCTGGCCTCACCCTCGGGCATGACTGGCCCCCACGACACGCTAGTGAAATGGTGAATCAGCGTTTCAATATCTTGCAGCGTGCGATCTTTTGGTGGCGGCACCGACAGCGGGTGATCGGCCTTGAATGGACCGGACGGCATATTATCGACGCACTGCTGAATGATGCGCAGCGACTGGCGCATCTCTTCCAAGCGCACCATGCCACGATCATAGGCATCGCCGTTATGCGCTAAAGGCACTTCAAATTCGAAGTTTTCATAGCCCGAATACGGACGCGCTTTACGCAAATCGAAATCGACGCCAGTCGCACGTAAGCCTGGCCCGGTAACGCCCCATTCGATGGCTTCGGCGCTGTTGTATTTGGCAATATCGATGGCGCGGTTTTTCAGCACGCCATTTTCCATCGCGGCTTTTTCGTATTCTTTCAGACGCTTAGGCATCCACGCCAAGAACTCGCGAACCAAACGCTCCCAACCATTGGGCAGATCGTGAGCAACGCCACCGATACGGAACCAGGCCGGATGCATACGGAAGCCGGTAATGGCCTCGATAACGTCATAGGCCTTTTTACGATCGGAGAACATAAAGAAGATCGGCGTCATGCCACCGAAATCTTGGATATAGGTGCCGAGAAACAGCAAGTGCGAGGTAATGCGGAAAAACTCCGACAACATCACACGGATGGTTTGCACACGCGCTGGCACCTGAATGCCGGCGAGCTGCTCGACTGCCAGCACATAGGGCATGTTGTTCATCACGCCACCGAGGTAATCAATACGGTCGGTGTAGGGGATGAAACTGTGCCAGGTCTGACGCTCAGCCATTTTTTCCGCGCCGCGATGGTGGTAGCCAATATCGGGCACACAATCGACAATTTCTTCGCCATCGAGCTGCAAAACGATGCGGAAGGCACCGTGAGCAGACGGGTGGTTCGGGCCTAAGTTGAGGAACATAAAGTCCGACTCATCATTGCCTTTTTTCATGCCCCATTCTTCGGGGTTGAAGCGCAGTGCTTCCTGCTCTTGGTCTTGGCGCAAGGCGGTGAGCTGGAACGGATCGAATTCAGTGGCGCGCGCGGGATAATCTTTACGCAGCGGATGACCAACCCAAGTGCGCGGCATCAATAGGCGAAATGGCTGCGGATGGCCAGGAAAATCGATACCAAAAAGATCGATGACTTCGCGCTCATACCAGTTCGCGTTGGCGAATACTGGCGTCACCGTGGGGATGCTCAGATCATCAGCCGAGAGCGCCACTTTGATACGGACATCGCTATTACGATCGATCGATAACAGATGATAAAACATCGTGTAATCGGAAGCCGGCAAGCCGAAACGGTGCTTGCGCAGGCGCTCATCCACCGCCGACAAGTCATAGAGCATGCTATAGGGCTTAGGCAGCTGCTTTAAAAAGCGCAGCACATCACGAATTAAGCTGCGCGGCACCCAAAGCGTCGGCACGCCATCTTTGGTGGGCTGGAAAACCAACTGATCGCCGCCAAAACGGTCGCTAAGCTCGCGCACCACGGCAAACTCGGCACCAGGTAATGGTGCGGCGTTGGAAGTTACTGTAATAGATGCCATGGGGACGTCTTCAGCCATCAGTCTTGTCGTCACTCAATTGTGTTAGGTCGGCGTTATACGTTATCGGGGGTGCGTAAATTCACCACCTCAATACGCTCAGCATTTTTCTCGTCGCGCTTAGGCGTGAGCTCAGGCTTGTATATGCCCTGATCGCCCATCACCCACGACAGCGGACGACGCTCTTTGCCAATTTGCTCTTGCAGAATCATCAATGCTTGCAAGAAGGCTTCGGGGCGTGGCGGGCAGCCGGGGATATAAACATCGACGGGCAAGAACTTATCGACGCCTTGCACCACAGAATAAATGTCGTACATGCCGCCCGAGTTCGCGCAGGCACCCATGGAAATAACCCATTTCGGTTCGAGCATTTGCTCATATAAGCGCTGAACTACAGGCGCCATTTTCATGAAGCAAGTGCCGGCAATGACCATTACGTCGGCTTGGCGTGGTGAGGCGCGAATCACCTCGGCACCAAAACGCGCAACGTCGTGTGGCGCAGTAAAGGCGGTGGCCATTTCCACGTAGCAGCACGACAGGCCGAAGTTATAGGGCCATAAAGAGTTTTTACGACCCCAGTTCACCGCGCCATGAATCATGTCTTCGAGGCGGCCTAGAAAAACGCTTTTGTTGACCTGCTCTTCGATGGGATCAGGCACGCCAGTTTGCGTTTGCTGAATTGGATAAACATCGTTGGCGGCGTTTGGATCAATTTTGGTGAGGGTGTATTTCATGCAATAATCCTCAGGATGCTTTTTTGTCGGCAGCTAAACGCGCAGCACGCTTGCGACGGGCTTCTGGCGCCCAATCGAGCGCACCAACTCGCCAAAGATAAAATAGGCCAGCGAGCAGCACAAAAATAAAGATGGCCGCTTCGATAAAGCCTAGCCAGCCAACGTCGCGGATAGAGATGGCCCAAGCGTATAAAAACAGGGCTTCAACGTCGAAAATCACGAAGAACATGGCGACCAGGTAGAACTTCGCCGACACCCGAAGGCGCGCGCCACCCTGCGGCACAATGCCGGACTCAAAAGGATCGTTTTTGGCTCGGCCCCAGTCGCGGCCACCCAGAAAATAGGGGACAAACAGCATGAAGCAGCACATGCCGACAATGCCGAGTAGAAAGATGCCGAAAGACCAGTAACTGGCTGTTTCCATGACGTCTGGCGTCATTGCTCACTCCTCAGTCGCACCGCTGGTAGCGGCTGGCTTTTAGAGCAAATCAGATCGTTTGCTCAAAAACCAACCTTACAGAACAAGATTTCGCGCGGAGGATACGCTTTTGGGCGACTTAATTCCACACCACGATGGTGGTGTTTATGAATCTAGCCATAGGCTTTATGCCACTGATGCGCTGATGCCACAGGCATAATCACGTTCGATTTCTTCTAGCGCCTCACCCAAATACACGGCAATTTTTTGCACACGCGGCAGCGCCACGCGACATGCCGTGAAGCCAAAGTGCATATGGCCGTCGTAAGACAACAAGGTGATGTTCAATGCTTGGCCATTAAAAATCAGCGACACCGGGTAGGCGCTGAGCAAACGCGCGCCATTTAAATACAGCACTTCGGTCGGGCCTGGCACATTGGAGACCATGGTGTTGTACATCGGGCGCTTAGTGCGCGCTGCCAAGCCCGTCATTTGGCCGATCATAAACGGCGCCATGAGCAGGTTGGTGTAAAGCGTCATGGCCGGCTTGGAGAGCGTGCCGAGCAAGTCTTTATTGGCCTGCATGGAGGCTTTGATGTGCTCAAAACGCGCTTTCGGATCGGCAATATGCGTGCCTAGCGAGGCCAAAGCAAGGCTAATACCATTGCCTTCGCCAGCTTCTTCGCGCGTGCGAATCGAGACAGGAATTGAAGACACCAAGGGCTTAATGGGCAAGTCGCCCTGCTCGAGCAGGTAGCGTCGGAGCGCGGTCGCACATACTGCTAGTACGATGTCATTGAGCGTTCCACCAGCATTTGTAGCGACGGCTTTCATGCGGTCGATAGGCAAGCTTTGCGTCGCGAAGCGGCGTTGCGGGCTAACAATGGCGTTGAGTGAGCAACTTGGCGAGCGATAAGGACCAATCAAGCCAGACTCTGGCGCAGCTCGAAGCATGCGCATCCAAGCCTTAAAGGATTGACCAAGCACGCTCAATACATTGGTGCGAGCTAGCGCTTGAGCAGACTCAGCAATGGCTTTCGGCACGGCGGCGCTAGCACGTTTGAGTGGCGGCATCGCCCAAAAGGCCGGCATATTGGTGTTGCTGGGATCAGGGCTTAAGCAACGGCTCATGGTGCGTGAGCCCGACATGCCATCCATTAAGGCGTGATGAATTTTGAAATAAATTGCAAAACTGCCGTCATCAAGCCCTTCAATGATGGTGCATTCCCAAAGCGGGCGATTCTTATCTAATGGCTGGCTATGCAGACGCGAAATCAGCACGCCAAGTTCGCGCTCGCCACCGGGATGAGGCAATGCAGCATGGCGTAGGTGATAGTCGATATCAATTTTATCATCGACCTCCCAAGCGGGAGCGACCTTGCTACCAAGACCGGTTTTTAGACGCAAATTAAATGGCGATTGATCAACCGGATAGCTTTTCATGCGCGCGATCATCTGACCGACCCAATCAGGGCCGGCGCCCTCGGGCAAGGCATAGCGATGCAGCATAGCCACATGCATATAGGCATCGCGAGATTCGGCGTTAAGAAAGAAGGAGTCGGCGAGGCTGAGGCGCTTAGCGGCCATGAGTGCATCCTGCGTTATTGTTATTTTGTGCCTAATGGTAGCGAGTCTAGCGCCGTCCCTGCAATGCCGTTTGTGCAATGTGCTGCTTTACTAGCCCACTTTTCTCAAAAGCCTTCATGCCGATGTTGCGAAGCACGCGTAGCGCCGGCAGCTCGCTGGCAAAGAGCAAGTCGAAGCCACTCATGGCATGCATCATTAGGCCGTTGTGGCCACGACGAGCGCGGCTGTATTGGCGTTGCGCACGCTCATGCGCCCACTGCAAGCCGGCTTTGCGCTGTGCCACTAGTGCGTCGACTAGTGCGGCAACATCGAGAAAGCCGAGATTGACGCCCTGGCCAGCGAGCGGGTGAATACTGTGCGCGGCATCACCGATTAACACCACGCCATCGCAGGCGTAATGCTCGGCATGCTGCGCCAATAGTGGAAAGCTGGCGCGCTCGCCAAGGAGCCCAACAGCGCCCAACTTGTGCTCAAAAGCTTGAGCCAAGGCTTGCTCAAATTCAGCCACGGGCATTGCGCAATAGGCTTGCGCCTGTTCGTTGGGCAAGGTCCACACTATCGATGACTGCTGCGGATGATCGGTGGGCAAAAATGCCAACGGCCCCGTGTTCAAAAAGCGCTGCCAAGCCGTGGCCTCATGCGGCTTTTCGTGCTCAACGGTGCACACCACGCCGCGCTGATGATAGTCGCGCTGCGCCACAGCGATACCGGCCAGCTCACGCACGCGCGACTGCGCGCCATCAGCAGCTATAACCAACGGCGCGTGTAGCGCATTACCGTCGCTGAGCGTCAAACACCAATCGCCAAGCCCGCGCTCAAGATTAGTCCACGCTTGCGGGGCATAAATACTCAAGCCCGAGTCTTGCGTGACCTGCTGCCAAAGCGCAGTTTGCAGGGCGGCATTTTCAATGAGCACGCCTAAGCTTTCCACGCCCGCGGCTTTTGCGCTGAAATGCACAGCACCGGTGCCATCGGCATCCCATACGCGCATATCGGCATAGGGTGCGGGCCGTAGCTGCGGCCATTTTGCGTGTAGTCCGGCGGCTTGAAGCAAGCTCACGCTTTCTGGCGACAGCGCCGAAACACGTAAACCCCAGTGCTCATTTGCTGCTGCCGGCGTTGGCGGCAATGAGCGCTCGACCACGGCAATACGCAAATCGCGAGCAACGGCCTGCTGACGCAAGCGCAAAACAAACGCGCTGCCAACGAGGCCAGCACCAATCACGATCATGTCGAATTGTTCAGAAGTCTTAGGCATGGTTGAGCCCCATGGCATAACGAGCCAAAGCTGGTTTCGCACCGGGCAAGACATCAAAACCCACTAGGCCAATGTTACGCAGCAAGCTCAGCGCTGGATTTGCCGTGGAGAAGCCGCGCACGAGGCTGTCGGAGAAGCGAATAATTTGCGATTGATCTTGCGTGCGGGCGGCGGCGTAGGCGGCTAAATCTTGCTTATCGCCCAAGTCTTTGCCCTGCTGATGCGCATCCGCGAGCTGTGCGCTCAGCACGAGGGCATCGCGCACACAGAGGTTGTAGCCCTGGCCAGCAACGGGGTGCAGGCTGTGCGCGGCATTACCTAAAATCACGGCGCGACCTTGCACTTGCTGGCTGGCGACCATGAGCGTGAGGGGGTAGGCGTGGCGCTTGCCAACGCGCAGGAAGCGACCGGCGCGGCGACCGAAAGCTTTTTGCAGAGCGGCGATAAAGTCGGCGTCATTTAGCGTCTGTACTCGCGCGGCTTCAGCTTCATTTAAAGCCCAGACCAATGAGCGGCGACAGCCAGCGGCGGTGGCATCTGCCACGTTGATGGGCAAATCAGGTAGCGGTAGCAGCGCTATCGGGCCATCGGCGGTGAAGCGCTCGTAGGCGACTTGCTCATGCGGCAGACTAGTCTCACACGCGGTAACTATGGCGGTTTGGCCGTATGGTTGGCTGCGCACATCGATACCTAACCAAGCGCGACTTTGTGATTGCGCGCCATCGGCGGCAATGAGCAGCGGCGTGGATAAAAGTGTCTCTTCAGCGCCTTGCGAATCGGCCGCGCGGTAACGTACTTGCGCCATCTCGGCCGTGCTCGTCACCTGTGTCACGCGCACGCCATCTTTTAGACTCACCGATGGGCAGCGCCGCAACGCCGCCAGCAGAACTGCCCCCAACCACGCATTTTCTACCACATAGCCAAAGCTATCGACATTTTCCTCGGCCGCACTCAAGCGCGCCATGCCAAAGTGACCCTTATCAGAGACATGAATCTGATGAATCGGCGTCGCATGTGGCGCCAGCTCAGACCATACGCCAAGCTCTTTAAATGCCTCAATGCTGCGCCGCGACAAAGCTGTATTGCGCGCATCGAAGCTTGGCGTATAGCTAGGGCTCTGACCGGGCGCGAGTGCAGGCGGCAATTTAGCTGCCTCCAACAAAGTCACTGACAACTCTGGCGCAGCCTTAGCAATGAGCAGCGCCAGCGTGACGCCGACCATACCGCCACCGACAATCACTACACCCGAATCGGCCAAGTCGCTCATGCGCTACCCACCAAAGCTTCAATCTCGGCAATGGTTTTCGGTGCTTTCGCAGTCAACACGTGAGGGCCAGATTCAGTGACCACCACATCATCCTCAATACGAATGCCGATGCCGCGCCAACGCGCTTCCACCGTGTCGTCATCAGGCGCGATATAAAGCCCCGGCTCCACGGTTAACACCATTCCCGGCGCAAATGCGCGCCATTCACCATCGATACGATAATCGCCGACATCATGCACATCCATGCCCAGCCAATGACCGGTGCGATGCATATAGAAGCGACGATAATCGCCAGCCTCAATGACCGCTGAAAGCTCGCCCTTAAGCAGACCGAGCTCAAGCAAGCCTTCACACAGCACGCGCACCGCCGTCTCGTGCGGCAGCTGCCAAGAATTACCCACCTGCACGACATCGATGGCAGCGAGCTGAGCCGCTAACACCACTTCATACAAGGCTTTTTGCTCAGCTGAAAAACGGCCATTTACTGGAAAAGTACGCGTGATGTCAGCGGCGTAATAGGCCAGCTCGCCGCCAGCATCAATCAATACCAAATCGCCATCGCGCAGTTCGGCGTTGTTTTCGGTGTAATGCAAAATGCAGGCATTGGCGCCGCCGCCAACAATGCTGCCGTAGGCCGGCGCTATGCAGCCGTGACGAGTAAAGCTGTGCAGCAATTCCGCCTCTAATTCGTACTCATAGCGCCCAGCTTTGGCCACGGCCATGGCGCGGCGATGGCCTTCGGCGCTCAAATCCGCTGCCGCCTGCATAATCGCGATCTCAGCTGCCGACTTAATCAACCGCAAAGGATGCAAGGCCTGATCTATCGCATGCAGCGATTGCGGCGCCTCAACACCCGCACGCGCCTGCGATCTCACGGCGTTTATCCAGCCAGCTAAATCAGCGTCAAAAGCCGTTTCTGTCGCCATCGGCGCATAAACCTGCTTACGCCCAGCCAACAACTCAGGCAATTTAGTAGCTACATCAGCAATGACAAACGCCTGACTTGCGCCAAAATCACTGACTGCGCCTTCGGGGCCCGCACGGTAGCCATTCCAAATTTCCATGGCGCGGTCGCGGTCGCGACAAAACAGCACAAACTCGCCTTCAGCTCGGCCTGGCAACAGCACCAGCAATGCTTCCGGCTCAGCAAAACCAGTGAGGTAGTAGAAGTCCGAATCTTGTCGATAGCGATATTCAGTGTCGCGATTGCGACGATGATGCACGGCTGCCGGAATAATCACGGCGGCATCGCGGCCGACACGCGCCATCAAAGCCTGACGGCGGCAAGCAAACTCTTCCGGCGAAATACGAACGGTCATAAAAGCCTCAGTGGAAAGTTGGGTCGTCGGACCTGCTTTCATTGCTAGAGTCGTGGCCATGCTCTTCGCGCGGCGCCATTTCTTCAAACAAATGCATAGAGGCTAAACGCACAAACTCATGCAGCTCTAAATACGCAGCTTCGCCTTCTTCATCGTCGTCATCGACGCTATCGACCTGGGTGATGTGCGCTAAATCCTGCAATGTTTCGCGCATAGACGCTTCCGCCAGCACTGGGCTATTGGCCGGTGCGCCTAAGCCGATGCCAGCGAGCAAGCCACGGCAAAAGTCGGCCAAGGCGACAACCCGCAGCTTCAGCGCTTCGTCGTCATCGGGCAGCATCGGCTTAAACGACAACTCATCGGCGTTTAAATCTTCCAAAGTTTGTAGCTGCAACTGCCAAAGACTGGCAATCATCCCGTCAGAAAAGGTAGATACTGGGTCGGCATGGCCTTCCAGTGTTTTCATCAAGGCGTGGCGGTTTAAGCGCGCACCAGCAACCAATAGACCAGAGATCAAACCATGAAGCTCGGAGCTACTACAGTCGGCGTTTACTTCGCTGAGTAACAGCGCGAGAGATTCTAGGGTTGGTAAATTCGCCGCTTGCATGATGTCGGCCTCCTGTTGGCATGAGCAAGGATGAATCTTATAGTAGCGGCTGACTTTCTTCACGGCGAACCGAATATGCGTGAGCAAGATTTCCAAGCGCTGAGCCGTCATCTTGAGCAATTGCTTGAGCGTTATCGTGCCAGCCAACAACAATGTAGCGCGCTACAAGCCCGAGTTACTGAGCTTGAGAATGAGCGTGAAGATTTAAAACACCGCAACGAGGTCGCTCGCGATCGCGTCGAGGCCATCATCACGCGGCTAAAAGCACTCGATACATCGAGCTAATGCCGCCTCGTCTATAGGTCCCGATATGAGCGCAGAAAACAATACTCTGGATATTTTCATCCTCGACAAAGCGTACAAAATTGCCTGCCCGCCCGCCGAGCAAGATAATTTGCAGCGCGCGGCACAATTTCTTGATCGAAAAATGCGCGAAATTCGCGGCAGTGGCAAAGTTTTAGGTCTAGAGCGCATCGCCGTGATCGCCGCGCTGAACATCAGCCATGAGCTATTAAGCCGGCAGCAAGCCGATAGCGAGCCACAAGTTAGTCCCGAGGCCATGGCAGGCTTACTAAAACGGATGGAAGTAGCGCTGACAGAGTCGTAGTTTCAACATCGTTAGCAATTACCGTGCTGAGACGCTACGGTTTTATAACAGACTAGACTTAGCAATATTAAGTCACTTGCGTATACTAAAGTTCTTCTCTGGGGTGTTCGCCAGTTTTTCATATCCCCTGAGCCGATGTTTAAACCATTGGGATGTGTTCGTTTGTAGCTGTGTGCATGTCCGCCCGTCGGAAAGCCTAATGTTATGACGCCGCATCCCCCTTGAACCGCAGGGTTCAAGGGAGACGACGAACAGCGGCACTCTCGGAGAAACTATTCATCTATGGTGCGTTTGCGTCATAAACTCAGACAATCCCTTAGGCTTTCGCGCCGCTCGCTGACATCAGCTCAGCAACAAGCTGCGGCACACGGCCTCGCTCAACAACTCTCGAAATTACCCAAACTGTCATCTTGGCGGCACGTTGGCCTGTACTGGCCCGCTGATGGCGAAATCGACCCTAGCTTGTTTGCTCGCCTGCTTTATAAGCGTGGCATAAAGCTGTATTTGCCAGTCATTGCACCGCGTAAACATGATCACCGGCTACATTTTTTGGCTGCCCCTACAATGGCTTATGCCAGCAAAAACCGGCATCAATTAAGGCTGCAACCGTGGCCAGCTAAGCGCAATCGCTTTGGTCTTCGCGAGCCGTTGGGTCGGCAGGTCATGCGCCCAGAAAAGCTAGATGTGCTGCTGATGCCCCTAGTCGGCTTTGACGCCAATGGGCAACGCTTGGGCATGGGCGGTGGTTTTTACGATCGACTATTGGCGCGACTGCAACGCGGCGTTAAGCGCCCACAGCTCATTGGCCTCGCGCACCGATCACAACAGGTATTAGCGCTGCCAACGGAGCAATGGGACGAGCCTGTCGATATCGTTGTTACGGACGCGGGGCATCTGCGTCGCTAGCCAACACACTTAAGCGCTCATTGGCTAAAACGTCGAGCACATGCAGTTTTTGCTCAAAGGTCATGCTCGGGATGAGCTCCGCCCATTGCGTACGCTGCTTGTTTTCACCTTGATCGGCTTGCGCCAAGACATCAGCCAACGCCGCGTCTAGGCGCGCCACGTCTTTATTTTGGGCAATTTCAGCCAACACTTTATCTTTTTCCACTGCCGAAGCGCTTAGGCGTGTGGCATCGCGCGAGCCCAGCAAACCTATGCCGCCATTCAACCCCGCCCATTGAATGCTGCACGCCGACAGCATCATGATCACCGCAAACATCGTTAATAGACGGCGCATGGCCAGCTCCTAAAGGGCTACTTAATAGAAAATCACTTAATCACGAAGGCTGAGCTGTTGCCAGCCCCGCTCATCGGCAATGCCAGACAAAATTGGGTCGGCATCGAC
>Ga0114915_1000479_pt1 | contig 18539 bp, 26 predicted proteins | sample MalvirAntarct_55_FD_87288 | JGI IMG/M metagenome (GOLD analysis project Ga0114915, IMG submission 87288) | Marine viral communities from the Global Malaspina Expedition - Malaspina viral metaG Antarct_55 | ecosystem: Environmental > Aquatic > Marine > Oceanic | place: South Georgia Island...
ACAGATTTGGAATCATTAGAACGTTTAAACGCTATCTACAATTCGTCTTTAATGGGTGCGTTTATTCAATCCGAGATGTTCAATCCAGAGGGCGGAACGCCCATTCATGACGCAATGTATATATCAGCGGAAGTGAGCGACTTTATAAGGGAGGTAGCTCATACGGCCCCTGTAAGTATCCTAAATAGAAAGGGAATTATTGAGTTGCGATCCAACGGGGATGTCTTCGCCAAAGTCGGTGGAATTTAGTTTGTTTATTTGTTGTACATTGTTGTACATTACTGTATGTTTAAAATTCATTCATTCAATCATTCACAGAGGCTCTATCCATGCCAATAATTAAAACCAAAATTAACGCCACCCTGAGACTATTCCGAGCTAATCATACGCCCGAATTAGAGCAAGAAATTCAACGATTAATTGATATGGGAACACCTACCACTGTTCACGAAAATATAGCGGAACGGGTGGCCTTCTCGGAAAATAAGTTCTTGTTAGACGGCGTTGAAAGCGTTGCGGTATATGAGTGGGGCAGGGATTGCGACCAATGCGAAGGGGACTCGGTTTGTATTATTCCGGCGAACTTTTCAACTTTTAAAAAGAAAGAACACGATATGTATATGAATGCGGAAGGCCCGTGCCATATGCGAACGATCTCAAAAAAAGATCACTCAGAGTTCGAGGCGTCCTTCAGGGACCATCGCGCAGAGCAATATAACTATTAATTCATTCAATCATTCACAGAGGTTTTACTTATGACTAATACCATTGAACTAAAAAGTTTTAAAAAAGAGTTGGCCCGCGTCGTCGCTTTTGAAGCCGACTTACTTGAAAAGTCACCCGTGGCAATTTCTCAGGAACATTACCAAGAAATGCTCGACGTATTACCCCCCAACCATTTTACAAATGGCAGCTTCACAATGTCAGAAATGACAACGGGGAACATAACCACAATGTTTGCCAAAATGGTTCCTATCTCGACGGACCTCGGAACGCACTATATCTGTAAAAATGTGAGAATTGAGGGCGGCGAAATCACAAAAGATACGCGAATAACCATCGATGATTTCGAAGAAGTAGAGGACGAGTGCCACGAAATATCCCAGATCGAAGAACAAATATACGGTGAAGAAAACAACCGTATGCGAATCGCTTGCGGGTTTGTTATGACCTTCCTCAGTGATCTCAACTTCAACCTTGTAGACGCCTTCCAAGTCATCGAAGAAACGGGTTGTATCTATCACGGGTCCGCCAGTGACGTCGCGTATGACCTTCTAAGCCAATCGGCAGAGTGGGACAGCATCCAACCTCTATTTAGCTACATCGATCACGCCAGTTATCTTTCAGACGTGGGTTTCGAGGACATTGCTTACGAAACGTGGGCAGACACAAATCGTTTAAACGATCTTTAATCATTCATTAAAAAAGGAAAATATTATGACAATGCTAGATATTAAATACGCTCGAATAGTTCGCCAAGAAAAGGGAGCAAGGCATCAGGAAGAGGTGGGGAAAAGGTGGAACGTTGGAGCTGTCCGCAAGCCCCTAGATGTAACCATCAATCTCGACGCTGAACGCGTCCATATCACCCCGTTGGAGTCAGAACGCAAGCGAGAAATGCGGTTAGCCGCCGCTCAAGTCTTTGCAATAGTTATCAGTACCCCCATAATTTTAGGCGTCTTTTGGATTTGGGCGGTTGTGGTTTTAAGTCAATGAACTTCTTCGAACAAGTGATGGCTCTCAGAATTAAACGAAATCAAAAACTAGCAAAGGGTGGAAAATATGAACAACGACAGGCACATCGGGATTCGAGTAGATTCGGAACTCAAGAAAGCGTTACAAGAAATAGCAAAAGACGAGCGAACGACAATTTCGCAAATCTTAAAGACCCTAGCGTTTAAACACGCTCGAAAACTTAAAAAGATATAAAGTTTAACTTTTGATAGGCCCGTTACGACGGGCCTTGATTTTCCCCCAAACTTCTTCCCAATCCATCCCCGATTCTTCCCAAACTCCAAACGGTTCGGCCTTTACGCCTTTTTTCACTAATTCCATTATTTGGCTTGCATGGTAAACAAAGACTTGCGGAGCGTTTAAACGTCCTGTTTTATATATCCAAATCCACGCATTAGCTTCGGCATGGCTTGAAAAAAAACTAACCTGATGAGGCGACAGGGTGGAGGCGTAGCCGGTTATTGATTTTAGTTCTACAAGGTGAAAAGAGCCTTCATCATCACAGACGAGGACATCCGGAACACCTAACGAGGCCCACGATTCCAAACGGGTGAATTTATACTTGGGTAGTTGTTTCTTCGATTGGCTTTTGATCGACTTCCAGAAGTTCGCTTCCGATTTCTTCCGAGTCGTGGATTTCTTCGGAGTGTCCGTTAATAACAGTTCCTCGAATTTCATTCAAAGCCCTCAAAACGTCTTCCTTAGACATGGAATCAATCGACCCATGCCGGACTTCGGTCCGATTTATATACAAGCCGCCCACCTGCCCGCGTCGATATTCCGCATTAATTGCCGCCGCGAAAGAATCCTCCGCAAGTGCTTTGTCTCTGATTTGTGCCAACGTTCGGAGGTGCCTTTCGTATTTAATCCCGTATTTTTCGTCTCTTTCTTTTGTAGCTTTAGCGATAGCCAAGGCAACATGAGGCAGGCGTATAAGTTTTGATGCGGTAGCGGTAGCGTGTTTTGCTCCAAAACCTGCGGAAATCGCGCATTCGGTTTGGGAAGACATCCCATCGGCCAAAACGTATTCATTCACGAATCGGGACTGTTTACCTGTTAAAGGCAGCTTTTCCGGAGGGATGCGTTTTCGGAGCTTCGTAGGCGCGTTTCTAGCTCTGCGCTCTTCGAGCGGCAATGTGTAGCGGCTTTTCATGGGAAATTATTCTAAACTTTAAAGACTTACTAGTATACCCCTCCATCAAATCAAAAATAATAAAAAAACAATCTGTACCCCCCTTAACGCAATTTGCCCAGTTAGCCCCTGCTGTATATCGTGCAACCCGCCGTATACCGCTCAAGCCCCGTGAGCCGTGGAGTTCTCACCAGTTACACCGGTTCCCCCATATTTAATCTAAAAAAGTTTTTTTCTTGTTTGATGATGCCCTATACTAGTAATGCCCGTTTCGTCGCACTGGTGGGCAAATCCAGCTCATTCACGCAGCTTTAAGGCCAACGCTGCGACTTTCTGGGAATTCTTAGTAAACAACTCGATCCTTTCGCAATAGCCGTCCATACCGTGGTCCGTGACCGACTCTGACAAATCCCATTCCTTCCTTTTCAATTTTGCTTCGGGGTTCACAACATCATTGCCGTTTGGTCCTAACCATAATTGAGTCTGATTAAGTGCCGCACGGTACCCGAGCCGTGGAATACGGGCCACGACATCCGAAGAATGAACTACAGACACCTGCTGTTTAAACGCACTGAAAGCTAATTGAGCCTGTTTTTTCCGCTGCCATTTTGCGAAAACGTTAGGCTTTCCAAAAGTGTACAGGTCGATGTGCTTAAAATGTTGCTTCTTTAAATATAAGACCGAAAGCTCCGCAAGCGCACCACCGAGGCTGTGACCAACGATGATTAATCGTTTGCTGGGGTTCAAGTCTTTACGAATTTGCTTCCACAGGCTTCGGTGAGCAAGCCAGAACCCGCAATGAACCCAAGAGCCTTGGACCCTGACCGGAAGGAAGTTGGCATTATAAGCCCAATCCTTGAGGCTATCCGTTCCACGAAAAACGAGCCAATCTTCTTCGGCATTTCGCTTTAAAAACGCCACCATCGACGTCTTCTTATTTTCGTATTTTATCGTTCCGGCGATTTTATCGCGATAGGATAGACGAGCAAAACTTGACGCTTGCAATAGACTTTTCACAAAAGACCTTTCCGCTAAGAAAAGTTGAGTCTAACGTCCGCGCCTCGCTTGATCAATTAAAATAGCTAACCGATCAATGGTGTGCCGTAAAGGGTCGCGGTGCATTGATTTCAAAACTTTAGACACCGCTTTGCAATCCGCCTCGCGTTGATCATCACGAAATCTTTCATATTCCGCGTCTGGGTCGCGCTCTGTGCGGAAGTTCATACCCATTTCTTCCCTATCTCTGTCCATCTCTGCAATATCTGAGGGGTCACGGCTCATAATAATCCTTAAAAAATCCAGTTAAAAATAACAATACTTCCGACAAGGTAAACGCCCCAAGTCAAGAAAGTGGCGACGATGGCAAAAAGAAGTTTAATCATAGGTATACCTTATAAATTTCCATAGCATCTTCAAGTTGCTGTTGATCTCTGTCGCTTTGCCTAAACGGGATTTTGTGGAAAATTAAAGCATCGTGGATGCGTTTTTTGGAAAACGCAGAGGCTTCTCGGAGGTGGTGCTTGTAATCATCGCCGCCTTCCCAAAAAGCAACAAAACCTAGATAGTCTTCACTACCTATTTTTGTCCGGTCCAAATCGGCAAGGTTCATATAAACCTCTGAACTGGTGACTTCGATAGTATAAGAAGTAGACGGGGGGGACTCAGGTCGTTCAAAATTTAAAACGCTCATATGTGATAACCTCTTTAAATGAATGAAAGGCAATTGTCTTATAAAATCTTATACGAGTCAACGTAAAATGAGCGTTAAAAAGATATTTAGATGCTTGCGATGCGACGAACCGTGCTTAACGTCCGTCTTTTCTGAGGATTTGCCAAAGACTATCCACGTAGAGTCCGAAATCTGGCTAATTTGCGACAACTGTAGTGATGCGGTAATGCTCTCTTCCGATATGTTTAAACAGATTGATGCTCATCAGATTCATTGATATTGCGTAAATCGTCTAAAATTTCTTTTATTTCTTTCAACAACAAAATAACCTCTTCGGCCTCTTCATCCGATACTTCGAGTGTAATTTTCACAAAGCTGCCCGCCTCACCTTTTCCTTTTCGATAATCATTTCCGTCTCATCGTCCAAGAATTTTCTGTCGGCTTTGCTCAAATTGGAGTCCACCCATTGATTAAAAATGACGCGCACCTGCCCGCTTATCGTTCTTTCTTCGATGTGAGCCATCGTGACAAGACGATGATAGACGTCTATCGGCACGAGAACCTGCCGCCATTTGTTAGTGTCCATTGGATTTCCTTCCGCAAAAATAAGAGTATATAAGACTTTTCATTCAATTTCTACCGCATCGCCCCAATTTGGGCCAAGGTCTATATCGCACTTATTAGGAACACATAGGGGCAACGCATTCTCCATAATTTCCCGAATCTTTTTTGCCTCTTCGGCATCATCCACCGAAAACGCTAGTTCGTCATGGACCTGTAACATGGGCAAATAACCGGCTTTGCAGCAATCCACCATAGCTTGCTTAGTCATGTCAGCACTTGACGATTGAATGAGCCTGTTTAAACTTTTGTAAACTCCGCTTCTTTTTAACCGAGTAGTTTCCCCGTGGGCCGCGATAGCCTCGTCGCGAGACATGGCTTTATGGGTGCCAAAACTGGCCGGTTCCCACTTATCAAAGCGGCACTTACGCCCCTTGAGGCTTCGTATAGAACCATTGGAGCGATTGCTTTCCAGATGGCGACTAACCCCTTGCATGAGCTGCTTAACGAAGGGGACGCGCTCGTTGTACTGCTTAACCAGTTCTTTTGCGTCATCAACAGGTATGTCCAGTTGTGCTGATAATTTATTTACCCCCATTCCGTACATTAAAGCCAAATTGCACACTTTTGCCGTTTTACGGGGCAGGCCCGTCATCTCCGCCACAAGAGAATGAAAATCCATATTGGGGTCGTTGTTGTAGCCGTCAACAAATTCCTCCACCCCTTGGAGCGGGTTATTTCGAGATTTACCGTAGGCGTCGGCATAATGGACAAGCACCCGTGGCTCCTGTTGACTGAAATCTATAGCACTCCAGTACTTTTTATCGGGCAAAAACAAACGCCGCATCATCGGCCCTAGCTCGGGATCGCGAGAGGGTATGGTTTGCAAAGCCGGATTATTCATTGAGATTCTGCCCGAGACAGTCCCTCCGTCAGGCCCGCGCAGTTGATTAATATGCCCGTGAACCCTGCCGTTTTTAACGTATTTCAAGATGGAATCAATAAACGTAGTATTCATCTTGTTTAAATTACGTGAGCCGACAATAGCCTTCGCGAGTTCGGAAGGATGATCCGATAAAAAAGACTTAGTGAAACTCGGCCTCCCTGTTGCGGTTTTCGGATAAACCATTCCCGCTTTATCAAAAGCCTTGGCAATTGAGTCCGCCGCCCAGATTTCAACAGGACAGCCTGCAAGGTCTTTTATTCTTCGGTTTAACGCTTTTTCTCGCTTGATAATAGATTGTTTTGTTTTTTCTGCTTGATCAACATCCACGCGAATTCCTCGCAAAGTCATCTCGACAAGATTGGGCAGTAACGCCATCTCCATGTCCCAGACTTCCCAAAGGTCTTCTTTGCTTAAAAGCCCTTTAAAATGATGCCAAAGGTCTAAACATAAGGTCGCATCTTTGGTTGCATATTCGCCCACATAAATTGCGGGCATCAAATACATTTCACTTTTTGCATCAATTCCAAAGGCGGTGCTGGCCTCGACTAACCCTTTCTCAGACTTAACTTGTCCAAGATAATCGTATCCCAGCGCGTTTAAACTGTACGAAAACCTATTCTCATCGAGCAGACTGCCAGTGAGCATTGTGTCAATAATCCTGCCATTGACCTCAAAGCCCGACGAGCGAAGCCAACCAAGGTCGTAACTGGCGTTATGAGCTATTTTGTCAGCAGGACAGGCGAGAAGGTCTTTCATCCAATTATTAACTATTCGTTTATCAAGATTGCCTCCTCCCGCGTGTGCAATAGGCAAATAACCGGACCAATCGGCGGTAGCAACGGCGTATCCGATGATTTCTCCATTTTTAGTGGGCCAGCCTGCACCGCGCTCTTTTAAATTGGGATCACGGGTTTCCAGATCAATGGCAATTTCTTTTGCGCCGGTAAGGTCTGGAAGTTCCGATGGGGGCGTCCATTCCGATTCGGGCTTAAACATGGGGAACTGCATTTTTGTTGTCATTTATTCGGTTCTCTCAAGATTAAAACAATCGAAGTGTGCTACCGGCTCGTAATCCTGCCATTCTTCATTGAACAATAATTCTGTCAATTGATAACATTCTTCATTGGAAACCCAATTTAGTTTTGCCGCACGATCTCGGACAGATACCAGTGTATCGCCTCGCACCGTCGTAGCCTCTGCCAAAGAGAGGTCCGGTTGGCGGGCGATTGCCTCTTCTGTGAAATACGATGCCTCATAAATAGTTTTAGTCATACTTACTCTGTTCCTCCATATAACGAGAAAATTCTTCTCTTTTACTACTTGAACGAAGCCTAATTTGCATACTCTTTTTTGTTTCAGTAATTATTTGAACGGCTTTCCACCCTGACCCTTCGATAACTTTTTCTTCCGGCCAATCTTTTAACAAGCCCTCAAAAAATTTCACATCGGCTTTTTTTAATTCCAAACGTTTTTCAACGTCTTGCTTAGTCATCATCCGCCCTTTCTCCCGCTCTCCGACAGAATTTCCCATGAGATGTCTACCTACCGGTTCTTTATTCATTCGTCTTCTCCTATATCATTTTTAAGGTACAAAGGGTCAATACACCTAGCCTCCGCAAACACGTTTAAACATTTCCGTATATTTAAAAGAGAGTGTTTTCCGAAAAATTCAAGTTTAAGTAAGTCTTCAGCAGAGTGAGAGACCAACTGGCGAATCGTTCGGATACCAAAATATATGAGACAATTAGACACCCGAGTGTTTATTGCTAAGACCCCGACCGGCTCGTCCAAGAAATTATTTTTATCGGGAAAATACGAATCAGCTACGCTTTTTATAATTTTCCAGTTTATTCCCCTGTCCGCTCCCACATTAGTTAGTTTTTCTAAAACAGTAAAAGCATCGTCATCGCCAAGGTCATCTCGAACGGTTTGTACATCAGCTATGCACCATTCCTCGGTTAATACTTTGCGGGTATAATCTATTCTACTCATAGCAAATTTCCTCGTCGCTTACGTCTGTAACGATATACTCGATCTCTCGGCTTAATATCACCGCACAAATTCTATCTCTATCTACCTCTGCCTTAACGACAACAGGCAAACCTCTTTGAATTTGACGATGGGCAAAGAACTTGGCAAGGTTTTTCTGGGGAGTCCAACTAAAACCGTCCCAAGATTTTGGGTTGTTGCTGTTGTATCCACGATAGATAGTTACGAGTTGAGGCAGCTTTAACCAATGGGATTTTTCATCAGTTGTCTGAGGACACTTATGTTTAAACGCTCCGTTAAAAAAGCTATCAAAATAGTCATAATTCCCAAGATCAATGCCAAATTCGCACATGATCCAAAAGGCTTTGAGATATTCCCCTTCAGTTTCAAATTCTTCTCTAGGTCTAGGGTGTGCCATATCGTGTACCAAAGGTGGTTAAGGTCCAGGTATCAGAGAATATAAGATGTTTTACCTTATGTCAACCTGTGCCATATATCAACCTTGTGCCAGATACCGTTACCACTTTCAAATATGAACTTTCTTTATCGTGAAGGGGAGGATGGTTTCGCGTAGAATTGCTTTTTCAAAAAAATGACATTTCAAACAATACCAACCGACTCTTTTTCTCTCCACCATATTTAAAACTTCTTCCGAAGTTGACTCGCACTTTGGGCAAGTGTTTGTTTTTAATTCTTCGGTCATAAAACATAGCTCCTGTCGTAGTCCATTGCGTCCACAATGAATAGGTTAGTCACTGTGCGCGTCATGCCAACATAGAATAATCTGTGCAAATCATTTTGATCCCCGTGCCGTGTTGCGGCAGGCGAGAGATCAGTAAAGAGAACCACGTTTTGGCTTTCCCCGCCCTTTGTCCCGTGAATCGTAGACAATTTAATACGCGGCTTGGCATTGAATTTTTCTCCGGACTTTAAGATAGCCGTAATGTAAACCTTGTCGGTGTCTGGCAACCTGTCTAACGCTTGGTGCCAAAGCAAATCGTCACCGATATTCAAACCTTGAGACTCTTGTAGTGTCTTCAGGGACACTGTGTCCTCGTCGTCAAGAATGAATTTTTTCTTTCCTCTGGCAACGTTTAAACCGTTCCCTGACAAAAACCCATAAATTGCTTTAGCCACTGCAACAGTTATATCTCTTCCTGATCTAAGTTGCTCCCACCCATTAACTGCCGCCGAAACTTTTTCCGAGATGCTTCGATACCCGCTCCTTTCAAAGAGATACCCCATTCTTTTCAATTCTTCTACTACTGGGGACAACATATAATTAGCTTGGGCCATGATTAACCATTCGCCTTTCGACATATCTATCTGCTCAATACTGTTAATGTATTCCACACTGCCTTCTTCGTTTTTGGGCAAATATTTCTTCGGAAACCGATTTTCAATCCTTTGTGCCACTCTCTCAGCAAGAGCATGAACCTGTCGTGGGATTCGATAGGACTGAGACAAGACTTCTGAGCCGCCCTCCAGATTTATAAATTGAGACACCTGTGCGCCTGCCCACCGATAGATCGCCTGATCATCGTCGCCCGCTACATAAAATTTCTTACTTCTAACGTCAATGGCATGAGCTATTTTCCACTGGAGAGGGGACAAGTCTTGCGCTTCGTCAAGAAAACACAACTCAAATCTTGGGCATAAGTTCGGGATTTCTACCAAAAACAATTCCAACAGATCGGTAAAGTCTAAGAGGTCTTCGCGCTGTTTATACTCTGTGTACCCCTGATGGACATAACTTACCTCTACCCATGAAAATTCTATCTCGCTTTCGTCGTAAGTCTTTCGTAACGACTGACACTTGAGCCGAGCTAAATTTATTATGGATAAGATCGGATGCTCCGTTGTAGATTGCCGCCATTCCTCTTCTTCACCGATGGAGCTGCTGCCATCCAAAACATATCCGATAGAGTTTGCTAACTCCTGATAATTATTTTTGCCCATCATCTGAGAATCTCGTACCGCCAAAAGCCAATAGGCTAAAGAGTGCAAGGTCCGGAAAAAGGTAAGATCGGTTTTAGGGTCTAACGAAAACCTTTCCGCAGCTCTGTCCCGTGCTTCGTGAGCCGCTTTGCGAGTAAAAGCAAGGAAGGCAATCTTTTGAGGTGCCATACCCTTTCCTAATGCTTTGTCCACCATGTCCAATAATTTGGTGGTTTTTCCTGTACCGGGAGGACCAAAGATTCTAAACATTCTTTTTTTTCCAACTTTTTGTAGATAGATCAAACTTTTTTTCCGCCGAGACACCTCTAGGAATTTTTGTTATCTGACCACCATTATCTAAAAAATATTGAGTGTCTCTTTTAATTTTTCTCTGTGCTTCGTCGTGTACTGATTCAGTCAAAACGGTTGTTCCTTTGTCAAAGGCAAAGATGCAGGGAATATTTCTATAGGTGCCGTAAAGGCAGGTACCCACCAGACCCTAACCGCCTTACCCTTTATTTTTATGGAAGTTGCTCGGCCATTGATGTCGCGTAAACGCTGTGCAATTTTATGTGACTTGAATTCAAAAAACTTATTCTTTTTCAAGTGTGTTTCAAAATCTTTAAGTCGAAAATAAGTTCGGTTCTCGTCCTCATCAGTGTATGGACGCCGGAGAAGGATTTCGTCCCTGTCTGTGGCCTGTTGTTTTCCGCAACAAAAGTCTTCTAAGTGATCGTAAAATTGGCCGGTCACTGACGCATCTTGTGAGACTTCAACAATCGATCCATCCGTGGTGAGCATCTCTTGCAACAAGGCGTTTATCTTACCTTCCCACGAAAGTTTGATTAAAGACTTAGGCATAAAATTTATCTGCTCTATACAAGAACGCTGGAAAGCGGCCTGACTCATTAAAGCATCCGTCTCAAGTTCCACGGGCATTGAGTTGATGTCGATAAACCATACTGGAGGCAAGGAATTATATTTTCGAAGGTTTGCCATCACTGCCCCGCTTATAGCGGCACCTATACCAAACTTTCGAGTCTTGCAAAGCTCGGCATTACAGTAGGCGTTGATCGGCGCGTCCTTGCAGCGGTAGGCATAGTCCTTCTTCTGCAATTGTTTGGCGACCATATTCACTTCATTGAGCGGAAGCGGTGGATCAAAATAATTCATATTGTAAGCAAGAATTTCTGATTGCCAATCTTCCGGATTAGCTTTTCTTAAATAAACACCCACATTAAAAAGACCATTATTTCTTCCGCCCTCACTAATTTTTTGAGAGCAAAGATGTTGCAAGCACGGTGGTCCGTCGGGCACGGGGCTTTCAACGGTTTCCTCAATTTTTAACGCTAAAACTTGCTCAGGGGTTTGAACAAATTGTTTATACATCTCAAAAAATTCTTCAAGAGTTGCCGCTGAACCGTCGTCTTTGATAGCATATCGCAAACCTTTTTCAGCGTCATAAAATGGACTATTTAGAAAATTTCCAACGTCTCCACGATCTAATCTCAATAAAATTTGCTTTGGGAAGACTTCCGAACCGTGATACCCAAGCGCAGAAGCTATTGTGTTAAGGGCTTCTTGCATGGCTTTCGCGTCGATCCATTCACTTGTAAAAAGATAGCAATGTGCGCCACCAGATTTGCTTCGGCATACTACTAAGGGTAGTTTTAACTTTCGTATTTGTTGAACCAATTTAGTCAAGTCTAAAGGATAGGTGTCAACGTCAATTGCTCCAAAAACGCACTTATTATTTTCGTTAATAGGCACAATCCCGATGCCAGCGCCAGTGCCATCGAGATGTTGTTGCCAATGTGCGGTCGTCCGAGGTTCCCGAACAAGAGATGCCTTGCCAACGCTCTTTCCGTTGGATTGCGTCTTGTCAATTCGGTAAGTACCGTAAGCCTGTTCAAGACCCCGAAAGATATATGCAAACTGTTCCGCTTGGTTCATAAAAATTAAAACGGTATATCAGAGTTATCAATAGGAGAACTTTCACTTTGTTCACGTTTGATACTGACTTCGCCTTTCTCAAAGCTGACCGCCAAACGGTGTGCCGCTTTTAAATGAGCAAGAACGGCTACCTTTTCGTCCCGCAGTATCTTCCAACCGGACCACCGCCCTTTTTTATTAGATTCAGGTACGGTAGACAATTGATAGTAATAGGCGAAGATTGGTGCGGGGGCTGGTCCGTTAGCTGTTTGTATCGGAGGGGCTGTTGCCGTTAATGTATTCCACATCCGCGATTTTTTAAGTTGCGTGGACTTTAAAGAGAGTAAAGCCGGAGTAGCACTTCCCTCGTTCACTAATAGAACATAGTGTTGTGCGGTTGTTTCGATGTAATTTCCACCACCACCGACAATCATGTCTTTATTTTCATGGTTCCGTTCTGTCTTTGGAGCTTCATCGAGAGTATTGTAGATGTTTATAGGTGCGCCAGACCCTGTTCCAATGGGTGCCCACTCAATATATTCCTTTACATAAAAGCAAGGAATTACCTTGATACCAACATCCTTTTTATAGACCTCAAGGGTGGCACTGTTGTACATATCACCTGCTTCTGCGTCGTTGAGGGTGTCCAACATCGCTGCGCCTTCGTCAAGGGCACGTAAAAAAGGCAAAGCTAAATCATCTTTGGTGAAGTTTTGCGTCCCTGCCCCTGCATTTTCCGCAAGAAAACTATCAATATTAGACGCTTCTTCGATTTCAGTAGATTGTTTTTCTGATACTTGTTTATCTTTACTCATTTCATTTTCCTTGTTTAATGGTTGCTCGATTGCCCGTAAAAACACCAAAGAGGTCGTGAGGAATGTCCCCACCAGACTCGATGCGTTCTTTAACAAAGGCTTTTAGTGTCGAAGGGTGTACATCAGCTTTTTGAGCTGGGGAGTGACCGAGATTCCCAGCTACTTCCATAAAATCGGTTGCAGCCTGATCCTCTCCCCTGCCGAAAGTACAAGTGACACTGTTTTTTATAATATCGTCAAACCCGTTAGAACGAAGCCAATTATGAGCTGCGGCTTTGTTGTCGAGTTTGATGTGTGCGCCATACGTTTGTTTAACAGATACTTCACCACCATCGTGCAGTTTAAACGATTGGACGCCCAACGAAAAAAGCATATCAGGAATATCTTCATCAGTAAGTTGACGAAGATTTTCTTTCGCGGCTTTAAGTTGAGATTCAAGATCAGCTATCCGCTTGGAAGTCTTCTGAACAGACGTTGCAAGTTCCGCAATGGTTTTTACACCGATATTGGTTACTTCATCAAAATCAGATTTTTCCCGCGTTGCTGCACTCGATAGAAAAAGATCAATGTCGCTTTCTGCCATGATTCACTCTCCGTGATTAAAGCCAATTAAGTTTGGCTTGATTCGTATGATAATATCTTATATCTTGCGTTGTCAACAGGAGGTTACAAAAATGTATTCATTCAAAACTAAACCGTATGACCACCAGCTTGATGCGTTCAACAAATCTTGGAAGTCACCGTACCATGCGCTTTTCATGGAGATGGGCACTGGGAAGACTAAAGTTATTGTTGATACGATGGGCGCTCTTTTTGAAGACAGTAAGATTACTCACGCTCTTGTTGTAGCCCCGAAAGGCGTTTTTGACAATTGGGTACAGCTTGAGATTCCCGCGCATTTGCCAGAGCGGATCAAACGTTATGTGGTCCGCTGGCAACCTAACTTCACGCAAAAATACAAAGAAGAGTTGCTAAACGTGGCGGTACCTGATCGACGAGAAAAGGATACTTTGAATATTCTCGTGATGAACATCGAGGCTCTCTCCACGAAGAAAGGCGCGGGAGCCGCGTACCGATTTCTTGAACTTAATCCCAATAGTTTTATGGCCGTTGATGAAAGCACTACTATAAAGAATCGCACAGCCGCTCGTACAAAGAACGTACTGCGCTGTGGGGAGATGGCTAAGTACCGTCGCATTCTTACGGGATCGCCCGTTACAAAGTCTCCTATGGACTTGTACACCCAGTGTGGGTTCTTGTCTTTGGATGCTCTTAACTTTCGCAGTTACTTTAGTTTCCAAGCGCGGTATGCGGTTATGAGGAGACGAACGATGGGGGTAAAGAACTTCCAAGAAATAGTCAGCTTTCAAAGACTAGACGAGTTGTCAGAAAAACTTGACGGCTTTGCTACGCGTGTTTTAAAGGAAGATTGCTTAGACCTGCCCGCTAAAGTCTATGTTAGAAGGAAGGTTGAGCTGACCTCGGAACAACGAAAGCTTTACGACCAGATGAAAGAGTTGGCTTTGGCACAGCTAGATGACGGAAAGTTGGCGACTACCGCCAATGTTTTGACACAGATTATGCGGCTTCATCAAATCGCTTGTGGTCATTTTCAACCAGATGAAGATGCTCCGATAGAGCCATTAAATAATAATCGTTTAAACGAGCTGTTAAGTATTTGTGAAGAAAACTCAGGTAAATCAATTATTTGGGCCACATGGACTCACGACATTAAAGCCATTGAGGAAGCCCTGACGAAAGCCTATGGACCGGACTCCGTGGCTAGTTACTACGGGGCCACCCCTCAAGATGAGCGTCAAGAAATTGTCAGGCAGTTTGAAGACGTCAATAGTCCGTTACGGTTTTTTGTAGGCCAGCCTTCCACGGCGGGATACGGGATTACCTTGATCGCCGCGAGTACCGTGATTTACTACAGCAATTCGTACAATCTTGAGCATCGTATTCAAAGTGAAGATCGGGCACATCGGATTGGTCAAAAGAAATCTGTTACTTATATTGATCTTTATACCCCCGGCACTATCGATGAAAAGATAACACAAGCATTGCGAGACAAGATTAACTTAGCAGGGAAAGTTCTTGGGGAAGACCTTGTGGAGTGGTTAGTGTAAAAAATTAATTTTAAAATATTTTTCTCCATTGGATAGTGCCCTGCAACGGGGCCATGTCTCTTTTTATTAAAGAAATACTCTACAACTACTAAGCGAACCTTTTATTTTCTTCCTATAAACACTGGGCTGTAGCCTAGTTTTGCCTTGATTTTATACCTATCTTTCTAAAACGGAAAACTCATTTGGTATAATAGCTATTCAAGACACAAACTACAACGGAGCAAGACTCATGAAAAAAGTAAACTACTATATAAAAGACCCAACGATACGGAAGGTAAGAAACCGAGGATGGAAACCTGTGACCTATCACTCGGATCACGGGTACACCTCCGGATGGATTTACAAAGAAGGTACCAAGTGGCTTCACTTCTACTCGCCCTCTCTTGGCAAGAAACGAATACCCAAGAACGCAAAACTCAAGTACCACTAAAAAGGAAAAACAAAATGAAAAGAAGAATAGTTAGATACGAAACCGTGGGAAGTTTTTCGCTAGATGATTTAAATCCATTTAGTAAGGAGTGGGAAAAGATTCCTGTTTACGCCAAGACTGCCGAAGAGAAATTAATTGAACGTATGGTCAGACGTTGCATGAACCATTTAAAAAAGAAAGACTACGAGCTAGGCATCACCAAAGATGATGTAGAAGCGGCGGTCAAGTGTACCAAAGTAGTGACTAAGGATTGGTGCAGCGGAGCAACTTACGGCGGCAGCAGGGTTATTCAGATCAACCTTAACTACTGGCAGCACGGAAGAGAAGGCTGGCACAGAGAATACGACTCTTACGACAACTGTCCCGTGATCGGCGGACGCTATACCAAGAGCCTCGAAGAGGACTTGTGGCTAAGTGTGTCGCATGAAGTAGCGCATCACGTTCAATATAAGTTTGGGCCGAGGTGTGGCTGGCTAAAGAAGACTTACCGCAAGCCGCACGGTCAGGGTTTCAAGGACATCTACTCGATACTCAGATCGCAAATCGTTAACCCTCTGCTGGGGGAGTACGAACCGTGGGGAGGGTTCGTACCCAAAAGAAAAGAGTAATTAAACGCTTGCACTAAGTAGTCTAATGTGGGATAATGTATTTGTTGGCAGGAAACACTAACTAGAAAGGAGAAAGAGATGAAAATAAAAAACCCAACACTGGCGGATGCCAAACGGTTGTTAATTAAAAACAACCCTGATGTTAAGAGCAGTCTGGTTGTCTCTTGGATCAAGAAGCCTCACAAGCTTAATAGAGGGGAGTATCACTGGGTCCAAGCTTGGGTAAAGGTTACTGCAGAAGGGTTCAGGGCAAGGCGTATGACTATTAGCCGCGACTACAATTCTTTAGTGATTCGATAACAACGGGAACCTCTAAACCATGTCCATCGGGAATAGCCGGGCCATCATCTCGCTGCTTTCGCTTGGCCCTTGGGCCACGGCGCTAGGTGGAGGAGCCATGTCAGGTGTCGCTGCTGTATTGGCGGGATCGCTAACTGACCACTTAGTAGGCACTGCAGCCGGTTGTCTCCTAGAAGCTTGCGGAGGAGGAGCTATTACTGGAGCGAGGGCATCAACAACAGGGATTTCTTCTATGATGTCGCTAGTGACTTCTCGAAAGGTTTCTAAGTTTTCTGGATCAAGGGCCGCTGACGACGCACCACCAATGATGATCGGACGCACTGACGGAGGAGTTGGAGCACCTGAAGTAGACATCTGTGCTTTACCTGCGCGATAAAACGGACCAACAGTCCTAGTGATAAGTGGCTCAAGCACAGCAACAGGGACAGGCAAGCCTAACGTGCCATAAATTGCACCAGCCATTCTTCCAATAGCAGCGCCGCTGTTGGACCTGTTCTGAGTTCGATTAGCTATGCGACCAGTTACGTTGGCAAGAGATGAAATCATCCCCTGTTCTTCTCGTGAGAACAACGTGTCAATTAAACCTTTGTTACTGTTTCGCACTTTGGCCCACTCAGTACTAAGCGTTCCACTTATTTCTCTTTGAGACGCTTCTGAAGCGTTGGTTAGAGTTCCGTCCAACAGCTTAGTAACAACTTCGCCTCTTAGATTGTTCCACTCGAAGACGTTTAGTTGATCTTTTAATACTTGAACGTCTCTCGTTATGTTTTTTTTGCTCTTCAGACCTAAGAAGTTAACACTGAAAATGTAGTTGGCCGCGTCTTCCGGTGCAACTTTAAACTGCAGCTCCCCGTCGCGCATTTGCTTTTGAGTAAGGTCCTTGAGGATACCCTCGGTTTCCCATTTCTGTTTAAAACCCGACCAAGTATTAATTGCGTCTTTCCAAAGGCGAATCGATTCTTTAGCTAGGGCCTGATTCTCCGCGCCTAAACCTTCTGTGACTTGTCCGGTCATACGGTTTATATCAAACAGATTAGATGTAACGACTTTATCAAGGTATCCGTCTAAAGAATCTAACGCGGTTTGAGCTGCAGTTCCTTCTGGCCCCATTTCCTTAGCTGCATTAGTTAACTGTTGCCGCCTGATTTGAATTTGTCCAACATCCATTCCATTTTGCATCCCTTCTCTTAGCTCATCTACAAGACGAAAAGTCTTGGGTGTTGTGATAGGGCTAAAAGATTCCAAAGCTTTAACTAAAGTCACATCCGCAAATGTAGTAGCGGAGGTAGGATCAAGAAAAGCCTGCCGTGCATCTCGCGCTTTATCGTATTTTAAATTGGCGGCTCCCCTTGCTTGGTCCCGTTGTCCGCGTAAGCTTCGCTGCGCTACTTCTGCAGCCTCACCGCGAGCACCTGCTCCCATGCTTGTTCCAAGAGCCTTCATGTTTGATTCTACAGCGGCTATTTGTGCGTTGTAGAATTGTTTAAGTATAGCTGTGGCCGTAGTGTCACCTACACCCTTAGCTATCATATCTTCCCAGAGCATTTGCCCTCGGTCACTTTGTTGCTGGCCCGTGGTCAATTTTACTTCAAAAGGAAGCCCTTGAGCGCTGGCTCTTGTAACGGCTTCTTCTGGGATAAACCCTTGGTCTACAAGGTCCCTCCAAGAGGCGTACAAGTTAGTCTGAATGTCATCGGGATCAAGGCCCTTTCCTCGTATGTAGTTTGCCGTTGCTTCTGTAAAAGAGCCGTCGGGGTTAAGCACGCTGGCGGGGTTGTCTCGATACTTTTTCATGACGTATCCAGCGGACTTACCAAAAAGACTACCTAGCCCTAAGAAGGTTGGACCAAATATTCCCGCTGCTGCTGGCACGCTCCAGTCATAAGGAAGACCTGTGATGGCTTTAGAAGCGCCCTCCATTAAAGCGCCTTCAGTAGCTGCTGTGGCGGAAGCGCCCAAATAACCTTGCGTAAGTCTAGGCGTTGCAACTGTGGCAATTGCCTTTTTAACAGGGGCGACTAAACCGATGCCCCCAGCAATCTGCATGGTAGTTGGTAAGTCTAAACCTCTGGCATTAGGGTAAAACGTAGAGGAACCTACAACATTTCCTTCAGCGTCTTTGTCGTCAAGAGTGACAAGTAGGTTTCCGAATTTGTCGTATTTAGTTCCAGCGTCAGGGAAAATATTCTTGATTCCCGTCTCTAGCTTGTAGTCATCAAGCGTCGTTGACACAAGCAGTTGATATGCTGCCATGTCTGCGGCGGTGGCACTTTCAGGAAGGTTGCCTGCCCCTAACTCTGGAAATTCTACATTTTCCCCTGTAACCCAATCTGCCACAGCGCCTGCACCTGAAGCT
>Ga0114915_1000484_pt1 | contig 18474 bp, 19 predicted proteins | sample MalvirAntarct_55_FD_87288 | JGI IMG/M metagenome (GOLD analysis project Ga0114915, IMG submission 87288) | Marine viral communities from the Global Malaspina Expedition - Malaspina viral metaG Antarct_55 | ecosystem: Environmental > Aquatic > Marine > Oceanic | place: South Georgia Island...
AATAGAAGCCGAGCGGCGCACTCTCCAGAAAATCGGCCAGCTTCCGCTGTTCGGCGTGCAAGGTCTCGATGACGGCGTGGTGCGCGGTCGTCTCGTGGAGCCGCCAGACCGTTCGATTCTCGTCGCCGGCCATCGGAAGAGCCGCGAGATCGAAGACGCGCTGACGGCCCTCGTCGTCGAGCCGCACGATCTCGCGACTGCTGCCGACCCCACCTTTCGCTTCCGCATCGATCTCGTCGAACGCGGCCACCGCAGCGGGCGAACGCCCCAGCCATGTCCGCAGACCGGACCGCGACGCGGTCCCCGCCGCGCCCACAAGGCCGTCGAACGCACCGTTCGTGAACACGGCGGCGCCGCTTTCGTCTACGATCATATGCGCGTCGGGCACCGCATTGCCGGCCGCGGCGAGCATCGCGGCCGTACGACGATGGCGGCGTGCCTGCAGGAGCAGAACGGCGAGCCAGCCGCCGCCGAGCCCTATGAGCAGAACCGCACCGATGGCGACGGCCTTGAGTGTCGTGGCGTCGCCTCCGCCGCCTGCGAAGTGCCGCATGGACAGCGTCAGGCCGGCCCCGACGATCGCGCCGACCAGCAAAAGGAACGGCGTGCGCCACACCGGTGCCCGGCGTGCACGCTCGCCCCTCGCCTCGTCGGCGGGCTCGCGCCGCGCCTCCGGAACGGCCGTCAGCCTCGCCGACGGCGGACGCAGGGATCGGGGGGCGGGCTGATCGATCATCGCTTCTTCAGTTTCCAGACATAGCTGATGACCTCGGCGACCGCGCGATAGTGCTCGGTCGGCACCTCCTGGTCGATCTCGACAGACGCGAACAGTGCGCGCGCCAGTGGCGGATTCTCGATAACGGCCACGCCATGTTCACGTGCCAGCTCCCGGATACGCAACGCGATGTTGTCGCCGCCCTTGGCGACGCAGCGCGGCGCGGACATCGTGTCGGGATCGTACTTCAGGGCGACCGCGAAGTGTGTCGGGTTCGTCACCACGACGTCGGCGGTCGGCACGGCGGCCATCATGCGGCGGCGCGACCGCTCCATGCGGAGTTGCCGCAGCCGCTGCTTGATCATCGGATCGCCCTCGGACTGCTTGAACTCCTCCTTCATCTCCTGTCGCGACATGCGCAGCTTTTTGATGTGGTCGAAACGCTGATAGAGGATGTCCGCGGCGGCGATAAGAAACATCACCGCCAGGACGCCGACCAGCAGCTTCAGCGTCAGAGTCTTGAGCATCACCAGGAGATCCTCGATCTCCATTCCGGCAGTGAGTTCGATTCGATCGAACTCGGGCAGGAGAAGCGTGGTGGCCACGGCCGTGACGATGGCCAGCTTCAGGAGGCCCTTCACGAATTCCAGCACCGACTTCAGCGAGAAGAGGCGCTTGAAGCCGCCCATCGGCGAGATCTTCTCGAGCTTGGGCTTGAGTGACTCGGTGGACAGCAGGAAACCGGTCTGCAGGATGCCGGGTGCGATCGCCGCGGCCACCATCAGGACGCAGGGCAGCGCCAGCAGCAGGCCCACGCTGCCCGCCATGTCGAGAAGCATCGCCCGGGCGTCGTCACCTTCCACGGCGATCGCGTGCGGCTGTTCCAGAAACTTCTGCATGGCCTCCGCCAGCCCGGAGGCGAGCGACGGCAGCGACATCATGACGAACAGCGTTCCGCCGAGGATGATGAACCAGTGGTTCAGTTCGCGCGAGGACGGGACCTGTCCCTTCTCGCGCGCGTCGTCGAGCTTCTTTTGCGTAGGCTCTTCTGTCTTCTCGGAGGCGTCGTTCTCGTCCGCCACGGTTCAGCCTCCGTAATACAGCGTACGGAGGCCCTGCTCGAAGCCCTCCAGGAACCAGGTCATGGCGAAGCTGAGCGTCAACGCCAGGACGAGCAGGCCGAGCATTATCTGTACCGGCACCGCGAGGAAGAAAACCTGGACCTGGGGCATCAGGCGCGACAGCAGCCCCATCCCGACGGTGACGAGGATGCCGACCAGCAGGAACGGCGCCGACAGCTGCATGCCGACGCGGAAGGAATCGCCGATGATCCGCGTCGCCGCCTCTGCGAAGTCGCCGATCGGCGGCAGCTGCCCCGGAACGAACAGGCGGTAGCTTTCGACGATCCCCGCGAGCATCAGGTGATGCAGGTCGGCGACGAAGACGAGCACGAGCCCGAGCGTGCTCAGAAACGTGCCCGTCACCGGCGTCTGCGTGTTGGACATGGGATCGAAGGCCATCGCTCCGGCCAGGCTCGTCTGGAAGGCGATCACGTTGCCGGCCACCTGCAGCGCCGACATCATCATCCGTGCGGCCGCGCCGACGAACAGCCCGACCCCGATCTCCGTGATCAGCAGCATCTCGAGCCCGCCCGGTGTGCCGGCGAGCGCCGGCCCGACGACCGGCGCGACCACCAGCGTCACGGCCAGTGCCAGGAGCAGGCGCACCTGGGGCGAAACCATGGCCTCGCCGAAACCCGGCAGCACCATGACCGCCGATCCCACGCGGCAGAACACGAGGAAGAACGTCAGAACGTCGACGAGGACGAGGCGCTCGAGCACGAGCCTATCCCTGGTTCACGATCCGGTCGGCGATCCGCTCCATCAATCCGGTCATCGACGAGAGCATGAACGGAATCAGCGCCAGCGTTCCCGCGAAGACCGCCAGGATCTTCGGGACGAACACCAGCGTCATTTCCTGGATCTGCGTCAGCGCCTGGAAAAGCGAAATGGTGACCCCGACGATCAGCGCGATCGCCATCAGCGGCGCCGACACCTGCATCGTGACGATGATCGCGTCGCGGGAAACGTCGAGGACGTCGGCGGCATTCATCGGATCTTCACCATGTTCGGTCGGACGAAAAAAATCCCGCGCGGCCACCGGCCGTCGCGGGCATCAGATCGGCATGCGGATGATGTCCTGGTACGCCTGAATGACCCTGTCGCGCACCGCGACCACCGTCTGGAGGCTGACCTCGGCGTTGCTGACCGCGTTCACGACCTGCAGCAGGTCGGCTTCCTTGGCCGCAGCCTTGGCGGACAGCTGCTCGGCGCCGCGCATCTCCTGCACCGCACTGCGTCCGGCATCCTTGAGCAGGTCGGCGAAAGCGCCGCCGCCGCCGCGGGCTTCCATGCCCGGTGCGCTGCCTGTCTTCGACGCGTTCGCGTAGGCGCCTGCTGCGCTCAGCGGATTGATGGCCATATCTGTCAGCTCCGGAGCATGTCGATGGTGCGCATCAGCATCGACCGCGACGCGCTGAGCACGTTCAGGTTCGCCTCATAGCTGCGCTGGGCCTCGCGCATGTCCATGAGCTCGACCATGGAATTCACGTTGGGCAGGAGGAGATAGCCGTCGGCATCGGCGGCCGGATGACCGGGATCGTACCGCCGCTCGAACGCCGCGGAGTCCAGGCGGACGCGGTCGGCCTTCACCTCTTCCACGCCCGTCGCGCGGTCGAGATCGTTGCTGAAGCTGACGACCTTGCGCTGGTAAGGCTGACCGCCCGGGACCTGGGCGGTGGATTGGGCGTTGGCGAGGTTTTCGGCGATCACGCGCAGACGCGTCCCCTGGGCGCGCATGCCCGAAGCGGAAACCTGCAGGGACTTGACCAGATCCATCGGCGACCTCCCCCGCGTCAGCTGTTCCGGCCGATGGCCGTCCGAAGCATCGACAGATGCTTCCGGTAGATGTTGACCATCGCCTGATAGTCCATATTCGTCTCGGAGACCTTGCGCAGTTCGCCCTCGAGATCGACGGCATTGCCGGACAGGGTCTCGGCCTCGGAATTTTTCATCTTCCGCTCGCCGTACCGGCTGGCCGGCGGATGGCCGACGATATGCTTCGGATCCGTGCGATCAACCCCGACCGGTCCGGCCGACCGCATCGCCTCGTCGAAACGGAGCGGCTTCAGGTCATGTGCGGCGTAGTTGGGCGTGTCGGCGTTCGCCACGTTCTGCGAGAGGACGCGCTGGCGGTCGCCCAGCCAGTCCATCCGCCGCTCGAGCATGGCAAAGAGTTTGAAGCCGCCGAGATCCATGAACCCAGAACACCCGCTTCCTTTGGAGAGGTTGCAGTCTGGGGCATTCGCGCTAAAGAAAACGTTAACGCACCGGCGCGAGCCTGATAGGGTGTTCTTTGGTGATCTTCGCCGTGGAGATCGCCCGTTTCGGGGGGACGCGGCACAGCATGGCAGGGGCGGCAGGATGCTCTACCTGACCCGCAAGATCGGTGACTCGGTCGTCATCAACGGCGATATCGAAGTCACCGTCGTCGAGGTTCGCGGGCGGTCCGTCCGCCTGGGGTTCACGTTCCCTCCGGAGGCGACGGTCCTGCGGCGCGAGATATTCGATCGCGTCGAGGCCGAGAACCGCGCGGCGGCGGATGCCGGCCGCGCGCTCCTGGAGTCGCTCGACGATCCCGAGTGACCCGGGATCCGAATGACCTAGTCTGTGTGGACGTGCGCCGTCCGAGATGTCTTCAGACGGTCGTGTCGACCTTCTGACCCTGAGCCGCCTCGCCCTTCGCCACGCCGACCATGGCCGCGCGCAGGAGCCGGCCGTTCAGGACATAGCCCGGCTGGAGCACCTGGGCGACGGTGCCGGCCGGATGGCCGGTGTTCTCCATCTCGAACATCGCCTGATGCAGATTGGCGTCGAAGCGCTCGCCTGGCTTGGGGTCGACGCGCTGCACGCCGTGCTTCTCGAACGCCGAGAGCAGGTCGCGCTCGACGAGTTCGACACCCGCGAGGAGATTGGCGACGTGCTGGTCGTCACGGCGCGCATCGGCCGGCACGCTGTCGATGCCGCGGCGCAGGTTGTCGGCCACGGCGAGCATGTCGCGCGCGAAGCCGGCCGTGCCGAACTTGGCGGCTTCGTCGCGATCGCGCTGGCCGCGCCGCCGGACGTTCTCCATCTCGGCCAGCGCCCGCAGGTGCTGGTCCTTCAGGCTGGCGACCTCGGCCTCCAGTTCGGCGACACGGGATGCCTCGGTCGCCTCGCTCTCCTGCCCCTCCGCGATCATCGCGGCGCCATCCTGCTGGACGTCGACCTGTGCCGTCTTCGCCTCCGGCTCCGCCGGATCCGGATTCATCTGGTCTTTCGACATTTTCTCTTCCTCAGACTCACGTCAGCCGAGCAACCGCCCGACAACCTTCGCGGTATAATCCACCACCGGAACGATACGCGCGTAATTCAATCTAGTCGGCCCGATCACGCCGATGGCCCCGACGACACGGCGCTGCTCGTCGCTGTAGGGCGCCAGGATCATCGACCATCCGGCATGCCCGAACAGGTCGTTTTCGGCACCGATGAAGATCTGCACCCCCTGCCCCTGCTCCGCCGCATCGACCAGCCGCAGCAGGCTCTCCTTGGTCTCCAACGCATCGAACAGCGAACGGATCCGTTCCAGATCCTCGATGGCCGTGATGTCGTCGAGCAGCTGCGCCTGGCCGCGCACGATCAGCGTGCCGTGGGCGCCGTCGCCGGCCCAGACGGCGAGCCCCCGTTCGACGACGGTCTGCGTCAGGGCGTCGATCGCCGCGCGATGCTGCTCCAGCTCGCGCGAGATGTCCGTCCGCGCCTCGTCCAGGGTGCGGCCCACGAGGCGCGCCTGGAGATAGTTCGTCGCCTGGATCAACGTCTCGGCCGGAAGTCCCGGCGGCAGGTCGATCACGCGGTTCTCGACGTTGCCGCCCCGGTCGACCAGGATCACGAGCGCCCGGCCGTTGCCGATGTTGACGAACTCGATATGGCTCATCTGGGTGCCCGCCCGCGGCGCCACCACCAGCCCGGCATGCCGGGAGAGGCCGGCCAGCAGCGAGCCTGCCTGTTCCAGCGTCTGGCTGAAGCTGCGCCCGGTCGTCGCGCACCGCGCCTCGATGTCGCCGCGCTCCTGCTCCGTCAGGCTGCCGAGTTCGAGCAGGCCATCGACGAAGAGCCTGAGCCCGGCTTCCGTCGGCAGGCGGCCCGCCGACGTGTGCGGCGAATAGAGAAGCCCGAGGTCCTGGAGGTCCGCCATCACGTTGCGGATCGTCGCAGCCGAAAGCGTCGTCCCGAGACGCTTGGACAGGGTCCGCGATCCGACCGGTTCGCCGGTGTCGACATAGGCGTCGACGACCATGCGAAAGATCTCGCGCGACCGGTCGTTCAGGGTTGAGATGCTGGGCGACTGATTCAGCGGCATCGGCTGTTTGCGGGGCTCGGCTGGTCCCAGGCCGGTGTCGAAATGTAGGGGCCGCCCGCGGCATCGTCAACGAATGCCGATGGACGCACGGCGGCACGCGGGCTAGGGTCCGCGCCCGCCGACCCCGCGACACAGGATACAGACATGCGCCCCTCCGGACGCGCCGCCGACCAGCTGCGGCAGGTCTCGCTCGAAACCGGTGTGAACCGCTATGCCGAGGGCTCCTGCCTGGTCGCGTTCGGTCATACCAAGGTCCTCTGCACCGCCTCGGTCGAGGACCGGGTGCCGCCGTTCCTGCGCAACACCGGCAAGGGCTGGGTGACCGCGGAATACGGCATGCTGCCGCGCGCCACCCACACTCGCGGCGCCCGCGAGGCGGCGAAGGGGTCGCAGAGCGGACGGACCCAGGAGATCCAGCGCCTGATCGGCCGCTCGCTGCGCGCGGTCACCAACATGGAGACGCTGGGCGAGATCCAGGTTCGGATCGACTGCGACGTGCTCCAGGCCGACGGCGGCACGCGCACCGCGGCGATCACCGGCAGCTACGTCGCACTCCACCTCGCCTTCCAGCACATGATGAAGATCGGTGCGATCAAGGCGATGCCCCTGACCGACGAGGTCGCGGCCGTGTCGTGCGGCATTTATCAGGGCGAGGCGGTGCTCGACCTCGACTATGACGAGGACAGCAACGCCGAGGCCGACGCCAACTTCGTGCTCACCGGCAGCGGCGGCATCGTCGAGGTCCAGGGTACGGCCGAGCAGAAACCGTTCTCGCACGCGGCCTTCCTGGCCCTGCTCGATCTCGCCGGCGCCGGCGTCGCCGACCTGGTCCAGCATCAGCGCCGGGCGCTCGGCCTCACCTGACGCGGTTTCGGCCGCCGCCGCCGCACCCCATATGCGGCGGATCGCAGCCAGGGGACCCGCATGCCTCGCCGCTTCACCGGCAACGACCTCGTCATCGCCAGCCACAATCCGGGCAAGGTCGTGGAGATCCGCGACCTGCTGCGGCCCTGGTCGGTCCAGGTACGCTCCTCCAGCGAACTCGACCTGCCGGAGCCGGAGGAGACGGGCACCACCTTCGTCGCCAATGCCGAGCTGAAGGCGCGGGACGCAGCGCTGCGGTCCGGACTGCCAGCGCTCGCCGACGATAGCGGCCTCGCCGTACACGCCCTGGGCGGGGAGCCGGGGATCTACTCTGCGCGCTGGGGCGGACCGACCAAGGATTTCGCCGCGGCAATGGCCCGCGTCCATCGCGAGCTGGGCGCCGCCGCCGACCGGTCGGCGCATTTCGTCAGCGCCCTGGCGCTCGCCTGGCCGGACGGCCATTGCGACACCTTCGAGGGCCGGGTCGACGGCACCCTCGTCTGGCCGCCGCGCGGCAGCCGCGGCTTCGGCTACGACCCGATGTTCGTGGCCGACGGCCGCAGCCTCACCTTCGGCGAGATGGAACCCGACGAGAAACACGCGATCAGCCACCGGGCCGACGCCTTCGCCAAGCTGATCGCCGGCTGCTTCGCAGATTGACGCGCATGGCGGCAGCCTCCCCCAGCTTCGGCATCTACGTCCATTGGCCGTTCTGCCGGTCGAAATGCCCCTATTGCGACTTCAACAGCCACGTCCGCGGCGGCATCGACGAGGCACGCTGGCGCGACGGCCTGCTGCGCGAACTCGATCATTTCGCGAGTGAAACGGCGGGCCGCACGGTCGACACCGTCTTCTTCGGCGGCGGCACCCCGTCGCTCATGGCGCCGGAGACCACCGCTGCGGTGCTGGAGCGGATCGCCGCGCGCTGGACGCCGGCTCCCGACATCGAGATCACGCTGGAGGCGAACCCCACCTCGGTCGAGGCGGCGCGGTTCGCCGCGCTGGCCCAGGCCGGCGTGAACCGGGTCTCGCTCGGCGTCCAGGCGCTCGACGACGACGCCCTGCGCTTTCTCGGCCGCGAGCATGGTGCCGCCGAGGCACTGGCGGCGGTCGAGACCGCCCGGCGTCATTTCGGACGCTGGTCGTTCGACCTCATCTATGCCCGGCCGAAGCAGTCGCTCGCTGCCTGGAAGGCCGAACTCGCCCGCGCCCTGGAGCATGTCGGCGACCATCTCTCGATCTATCAGCTGACCATCGAGCCCGGCACCGCCTTCGCCGCCCGCCACGCCCGCGGCGAACTCGCCATGCCCGACGAGGACATGGGCGCGGCCTTCTACGAAGAAACGCACGCGCTGCTCGACGCGGCGGGCCTGCCCGCGTACGAGATATCCAACCACGCACGGCCCGGCGGCGAGTGCCGGCACAATCTCATCTACTGGAGCGGCGGCGACTGGGTCGGCGTCGGCCCCGGCGCCCACGGCCGTCTCACCGGATCGGACGGCGACCGCATCGCGACCCGCCAGGCACGGGCCCCCGATACCTGGCTCGCCCGCGTCGAAGCGGAGGGCCATGCCACGGTGGAGCGCAGCCCGATCGATCGCGGCGACGCCGCGGAGGAACTGCTGATGATGGGCCTGCGCCTCGCCCGCGGCGTGTCGCGTGGCGATTACCGCCGCACCGCCGGTGTCGACCTGGAGGAGCGGCTCGATGCCGCCCGGTTGAACGCCCTGGCCGAGGAGGACCTGATCACCCTCGACGCCGCCGGCCTCCGCTGCACCCCCGCCGGCCGCCAACGCCTCAACGCCGTGCTGGCGCATCTGCTGGGATAGCATTGGCGAAGACCGCGCGCTACGCGCGGAACGTCGACAAGAAAATCGGTATGGACAATCCTCCGGTTAGCTGATCAACATTTATGGTTGATTGAAGGCAGTGGGGGCTGGCCAATGTCGCGTCTCGTAGAGTTTGGACTCGAGGGAGGCGGTGCCGTCCTAGTCGAGGTCGTCGACACTGGCCCCGCATCCACTCCTATCGGCCCGCAGCGCGTGTCACGGTCAGCAGAAGATGCGGCCCAAGGTGTGACGCAGTCGTTCGACGCCCTCGTCGGGGGCATCCGGCCCGTAGCGCGAGCGATCCTGGCACAGTTCAAGGACCTTGAACTCGACAGCGCCGAAGTGGAGTTCGCGGTCAAGCTCACTGCCAATGCCGGCATCATTCTCGCTGGGACGGCTGCAGAGGGCAGCTGTGCGATCAAGCTGACCTGGAAGCCGGGCGACCGGAGCGCCTAGCCGTGGCCCGCCACCAAGCGGCCTGCGTCGCCCGCATCCGCGACAGACAAGGTCGGATCTGCGGCGCGGCGTTCGTGTTGCCGGATGGCTTCCTGATGACCTGCGCTCATGTGGTCAACACGGCGCTTGGGCGGTCACAGGACGCGCTCGACAAGCCGGTTGATGCAGAAATCGAATTCGACCTACCTTTCTCTGGACGCGCGGCCACACTGCGCGCCCGCCTACGGGAATGGCATCCGCCGCTGCCCTATGCCGATCTGGTGGCAAGTCCCGTCTGCGACATCGCGGTTCTGGAAATCATCGACGCAGCGCCGGCCCTCCCGGCCGCACGTATGCAAGAAGCACGCGTTCCGGGGACGGGTCGTGCGTTTCACGCATGGGGCTTTCCCGACGGCTACGAGAACGGGACGCCGGCGCACGGTGTGTTTTCGGGTCTCGATGGCGGCGGCTGGCTGAGCGTACATGCGAGTGACGGTCATGGCTGGTTCATCGAGCCGGGCTTCAGCGGCGCGCCGGTATTCGATCTCGTCACCACAGGCGTCCTCGGCATGGTCGTCGCCTGCGCGCCCGAACCCGGCCGTCGGGCGGCCTTCGTCCTGCCGACGAAAACGCTGCTGTCCGCTTGGCCGCGGCTGGCCCGCCCGTACAAGGGATTGGACTCCTTCGGCGAGGACGACGAGGCCTTCTTTTTCGGGCGTGACGCGGCGGTAGAGCAGATCCGCGAAAAGATCGAGATGCGTCCCCGCGTTGCCGTCCTCGGGCCATCAGGCGCCGGCAAGTCGTCGGTGGTCCTCGCGGGCCTGCTCCCCCGGCTACGGACAGAGGGCGGCTGGGCCGCGGCCACATTCCGTCCAGGACAGGACAGTATCGCCGAGCTCGCCGGAGGCCTCGTGCCGTTGCTCGCCCCGGACGCCGCGACACCACTCCACCGCCTCGAAGCGAAGAAGCGGGCTGCGGACTTGCTGGGCCACCTTCCCGGACTCACCGACGCCGTTCATGAAATCCTGACGGCGGCCGGCGCTAACCGGCTACTCCTGGTCGCTGACCAGTTCGAGCAATTCATCACGCTTTGCCCGCGCCGAGAGGATCGGCAGCCGTTCCTCGACCTCCTGCTGGCGGCGACGTCCGATCCGCATGGCCCGGTCCGCTGCGTCCTGACGCTTCGCGCCGACTTTCTGGGGAAGGTCCTGGAGCATCGCGATCTGGCGGACGCACTTCAAGACGGCATGATCAACCTGGGTCCGATGAACGACGCGGAACTTACGGACGCGATCGAGCGACCGGCCGGCCGCCTCGGCGTCAACTTCGAACCGGGCGTGGCCGAGACGATCCGCCGCGAAGTCCGTACCAGGCCTGGCAGTCTGCCCCTGATGTCCTTCGCACTCGACCAGCTCTGGCGGCGGCAGCAAGACCGATGCCTCACCCATGCCTCCTATGACGGCCCCGAAGGCATCGGCGGCCTAGAGGGAGCGCTCGCCAAGCATGCTGACGGCGTGGTCGGCCGGCTCGTCCAGGAAGGTGTGGCGGAAGCGGAGATCGAACGCATCTTCATTCCACGTCTAGTTCGTCTCGGCGACGGCACCGAGGATACGCGGCGCGTCGCCCGAATGGAGGAATTCGACCACCGCGAGCCTCAGCCCGATCCGCGCGAGCGTCAGATTGTGGAGAATCTCGCCGACCACCGAGCTAGGCTCTTGACCCTAGGTCGCGACGCAATCGGCTCGGATACTGCCGAGGTCGCGCATGAGGCGTTGATCCGCTCCTGGCCGACGCTGGCAGCTTGGCTCGCCAGCGACAGAGAATTCCGGCTCTGGCGGCAGGCGCTTTCAGATCGGCTCACCAGATACAATGCAAAAGGCGGCGGTTTGCTACGCGACGCAGACCTCGCCGAGGCAGAACGTTGGGCGGAGCGACGCCTCAGCGAATTGACAGCGGACGAAGCCTGTTTTGTGATGACCTCTACGAAGCAACGTGAGCGCGAAGAACGGCGCGACCGGCTCCGCCGCCGGGTGATTAGTGGCTTGGCCATCGCGACGACTGCTGGCTTCGCCCTTACGGGTTGGACGAGCTACAATCTCGATGAGCAGCTTGTGAAGACAACTGCCAACGGCTTCTGGCATCGTCTTGAGTACAGAGAGGAAATCCCTGATCGACGCGAGATCGCGGCCCTCTGGGCGCTAACCACCGGAATCACTGAGGGCACAGCTGACTCAACGCCTCAGAATCGTTATTCTGGTCCGATCAGTTGGCTTGAGAAAACCGACGTAAAACTGAAGCGACGTTTTCTCGCCTTGGCATTTGAGAGCCCTCGTCTTGCTGACCGACTGCGGCGTGTGCCGTTACAGACACTTCGGGCGGCCATTGGCGCGGCTCCAGACATGCGGGCGTTTGCCTTGACGACCGCCGAAGCCGCCAGGAGTAATTACCGAGCGGAGATCAGGAAGGCCGCCGTGGTAACCTTGATCACACTCGGCGCCGACAACCTTGACACACTTACGAACATTGCCGAAGTGGGGTTCGACGGGATCCCCGAAGATGTAGTGGCCCTCTGGCATGCGCGAATATCTGACGGGCGAGACCATGCGAGTGCAATCGAAACCATCCTGAAAGCCGCGGCCGCCACGACTGAAATTGACCCTCTCTGGGCGCTCGGGCAGGCTCTGGCTTCGATCGCTCTCAAAGCACCGCGAGATCAGGCAACCGACCTCATTGACACCTTCCTGAAGGCAATTGCCGCCTCGAAGCAAGCAGTACCGCTCGGACAGGTTCTAGCTGCGATTGCCAGCAAGGTTCCAGAAGATCAGGCTGCGGGCGTCGTTCGAACGTTCCTGAAGGCCATCGTCGGCACGCCCGACCGGTCCCAACTCTTGGCGCTCGAGAGGGGCTTCGCTCCAATCGCCAGCAAGGTCCCAGAAGATCAGGCCGCCGACCTTGTAAGGTCGTTCCTGGAGGCAATTGCCGCCACGAAATACTTAGGGCAACTTGACGCGCTTGAGGAAGGCCTCGCTCCAATCGCTGGCAAGGTTCCAGAAAGTGAGGCTACCGACCTCGTTTACACTTTTCTGAAGGCCCTCACGACCGCGACCAACTTTATGGAAGCAGGCGCGCTTGAGCAGGGCCTCGCTCCGATCGCCAGCAGGGTCCCAGAAGGTCAGGCGGGAGGCCTCGCTTACACCTTTCTGAAGACCATCGCCGCCACGTCCGACTGGGAGCAACTCAAGGCGCTCGGGCCCGGTCTCGCTCGGATCACCAGCAAGGTCCAACAGGATCAGGCGAGAAGCCTCGCTGATGCCTTTCTGAAGGCCATTGCCGCCACGACCCACTCGTATCAACTTGAGGCGCTCGGACAGGGTCTCGCAGTTATCGTCGGTAAGGTGCCAGAAGATCAGGCCATGGGCCTCGTTCACACCTTCCTGAAGACCACTGCTGCCACACCCGATCCGGGTCAACTCGCGGCACTCGGGCAGGGTCTCGCAGTGATTACCGGCAATGTGCCACAAGATCAGGCCATGGGCCTCGTTCAGACCTTCCTGACGACCATTGCTGCCACGCCACATTCGGATCAACTTGAGTTGCTCGGGCAGGCTCTAGCTCCGATCGCTCGCAAGGTTCCAGAAGATCAGGCCACCGACCTCGTCGCCCTCTTCTTGAGGGCCTTCGCCGCCACGACTGACCCGGACAAACTCGGGGCGCTCGGGCGGGGCTTCGCTCCAATCGGCGATAAGGTTCCAGAAGATAAGTCCGCCGGCCTCGCCAAAACCTACTTGAATACAATCGCCACCACGTATCCCAGCGATCCCGAGTCGCTAGGACAGGGTCTCGTTGCAATCGCGAGTAAGGTTCCCGTAGATCAGGTTACCGGACTCATTGATATCTTCCTGAAGACCATCGTCGCCGAGTCCGGACAGGACCGACTTGAGGCGCTCGGGCGAGGCCTTGCTGCGCTCGCTAGCATGGTTCCACAAAATCACGCTACCAGCTTGGTAGACAGCTTCCTTAAGGGCATGGCCGTCACAGCCGGACCAAACCAGTTGGAAGCGCTCGGGGAAGGCCTCTCCGCGATCGCCGGTAAAATTCCAGAAGATCAGGTGCCGGTCGTCGTAGTGACCCTCCTCAGGGCCATTGCCGCCACGAATGATTCTAATCAACTTGAGGCGCTTGGGCAGCGTCTTGCTCCGATCGCCAGCAAGCTTTCAGGAGACCAACTCGTCGGCCAAGTGGACTCCTTCATAAACGCAATCGCCGTCACAGCCGACCCACACAAGTTGGGAGCGCTTGGGCAGGGCCTCGCCATGATCGCCGGCAAGGTCGACGCAATAGGACCATCCCAGGGCTACATTATCGACGCCATTATCGCTCGCACATCTGACGCATTGCTGAGAAAGGCATTTGCAGAAATTCGCGTTAAGCTGCCTTCCGAGAACGCGGCGTTAGCCGAGATCCTACGATACCCGACCGTATCGGGCGAAACGCAGAAGCTGGTCGGCGAAGCTTTGGCCGACCGTTTCGGGGCGCCATCGCCCGACACAGTGAACATGCTATTGGCAGACTATTGGCCCACAATGCTATGGTTGCGGTCAATCAGAGCCGATCTGCCAGAGCTTGATCTAGATAATCCGCCCCGAGATCCTTGTACAATCGTTACGCAAATTGCTATTTGCGTTGTCGAGTGAGCATTCACCGCTCAGTCCTTCTTCGGCGGTAGCGCCTGGCGGATGTGCAGCTCGCGCATCCGTATTTCCTCGACGGGCGCCGGGGCGCCCATCATCAGGTCCTCGGCCTTTTGGGTCATCGGGAAGGTGATGACCTCGCGGATGTTTGGCTCGTCGGCCAGCAGCATGACGATCCGGTCGATGCCCGGTGCAGAGCCGCCGTGCGGCGGCGCGCCCAGCTTGAACGCCGCCAGCATGCCGCCGAACCGCTCCTCGACCTCCTGCGCGCCGTAGCCGGCGATCTCGAAGGCCTTGTACATGACTTCCGGCAGGTGGTTCCGGATGGCGCCCGACGACAGTTCGACGCCGTTGCAGACGATGTCGTACTGGAACGCCTTGATCGTCAGCGGATCCTTGGTGTTCAGGGCCTCCAGCCCGCCCTGCGGCATCGAGAACGGGTTGTGGCTGAACTCGATCTTGCCCGTCTTGTCGTCCAGTTCGTACATCGGGAAGTCGGTGATCCAGCAGAAGCGGAACGTGTCCTTCTCCAGCAGATCCAGCTCCCGGCCGATCCGGTCGCGCGCGAAACCGGCCAGCTTCGCCGCGGCGAGCGGCTTGTCGCAGGCGAAGAAGACGGCGTCGCCCGCACCCGCGCCGGTGGCCGTGCGCAGTGCCGCCAGCCGGTCGGCGTCCAGGAACTTGGCGATCGGGCCGCGCGCCTCGTTCTCCGCCAGGATCACGTAGCCGAGGCCGGGCGCACCCTCGCCGCGCGCCCAGTCGTTCAGCTTGTCGAAGAAGCTGCGCGGCCGCGCACCGGCGCCGGGTGCCGGGATGGCGCGCACGACCGAGCCCTTCTCCACCGCATTGGCGAAGACCGAGAAGCCGGAGCCGCGGAAGACGTCGCTGACGTCGGCGATCTCGATCGGGTTGCGCAGGTCCGGCTTGTCGTTGCCGTATTTCAGCATCGATTCGTCGAACGGGATGCGCGGGAACGGGCACGGCGTCACCGTGCGGCCCCGCCCGAACTCCTCGAAGACGCCGTGCAGGACGGGCTCGACGGCGGCGAAGACGTCCTCCTGGGTGACGAACGACATCTCCAGGTCGAGCTGGTAGAACTCGCCCGGCGAGCGGTCGGCGCGTGCGTCCTCGTCGCGGAAGCAGGGCGCGATCTGGAAGTAGCGGTCGAAGCCGGCGACCATCAGCAGCTGCTTGAACTGCTGCGGCGCCTGGGGCAGCGCATAGAACTTGCCGGGATGCAGTCGCGACGGCACCAGGAAGTCGCGCGCGCCCTCGGGGCTGGTCGCGGTCAGGATCGGCGTCTGGAACTCGCGAAAGCCCTGGTCGGTCATGCGCCGGCGGATGCTGGTGATGACGTCGCTGCGCAGCGCGATGTTGCGCTGCATCTTCTCGCGGCGCAGGTCGAGGAAGCGGTAGCGCAGCCGCACCTCCTCGCCGTAATCCTCGTCCGAGTTGACCTGCAGCGGCAGCGGATCCGCCAGCGAGATGACCGTGACGTGCTCGACCTGGATCTCGATGCCGCCGGTCGGCAGCTTGGAATTCACCGTCTCCGGCGAACGCGCGGTGCAGGTGCCGGTGATCGTGACGACGCTCTCGTTCCGGGCATCGTCGAGCGGCTTGAACGCCTCGACCTTCGAGCTGTCGACGACGCACTGGGTCAGGCCGTAATGGTCGCGCAGGTCGACGAACAGCAGGTGGCCGTGGTCGCGCTTGCGGTGGATCCAGCCGGACACCCGGACGGTCTGGCCGACATCGGCCGGACGGAGGGCTCCGCAGGTGTGCGAGCGATAGGCGTGCATCGGTTCTGCCTCGGACAGCGTCGGCGCTGTAGTCTATCCCGGAAAACGCGGCAAAGGGCATGCACGGCGCGCCATTGTCAAGCCGTGGCGGCCCGCTTGCGCCAGATCCCGGCCACGCTCGACGGAACCGGTCATTCTCCCTAGGCTCGCCGCCAGGATGAGGGAGGCAACGTGCCAAACCAGAGCGCCTGGGATTTTCATATAGCACCGCTCCAGGTTCCGGCGATCGAGCCCGAAGCGACATGGCCCGGAGCGACATGGACAGTGGGAAGCGCGGTCGACCTGCCGATGGGTGGCGGCCTGCATTTCCATTGCCATATCTCCTCCCTCGCCGCTGCAGCACTGCCGCATCCGCCGCACCGCCACCCCGACGAGGAGTTGATCGTCCCGCTGTGCGCGCCGCTCGATATCGTCCGCGAGGCGGATGTCCTGCCGTTGCAGCCGGGCGACGCGGCCTTCCATCCCTCCGAATGCCTGCACACGCTGCAGGCCGGCGAACGGCGGGCGGCCTATGTCGTGCTGCGATGGCGGACCGAGCATGCGGAAGGTGCGCCGGCAGACGACCGCAGCCTGGTCTCCGATGCGGCTGCGACAGCGCATCATGCCGTGGCACCCGGCTGGCTCCGGACGCCCCTGATCGACCGGCCGACACGCTTCCTCTCGCGCCTGCGCGTCCACCGGACCGAGATGGCCGCGGGGTGCGGCTACGGCTGGCACAAGGACGACCACGACCTCGCCATCGTCCTGGTACGGGGGACGGTGGTCAGCATGACCCGGCGCGTCGCCGCGCCGGCGATCCTGTTGCATCGGGCGGGAAGCCTTCACGATATACGGTGTGAAGGCCCGGAAGGCGCCCGCTGGTTTGCCGTGGAACTGCACCGGGCGACTTGAACGACATGTACCGCTACCGCGCCTTCGGCCTCGACATCGCGAGCGCCATCGAGTGTCCGGAACTAGCGCCCGGCACGGCGGGTCCGGTCGACCTGACAATTTCCGTCGGCGCAGTTCCCGACGCGCTCGGCCCCGCGGCCGTGCACGGCCGCAAGTTCGAGACTGTCGGCCAGACGATGCTGCTGAAGACCCTCCGCATCGCCGACTACCTTTTGATCGGCGGTCGCGAGATGCGGGTGATGCCGAAGCCGGCGGCCGTGCCGGCGCATGTCCGGGCCTTCATGCTGGGCTGGGCGATGGGTGCTGTGCTGCAGCAGCGCGGGCGGATCGGCCTGCACGGCAGTGCCGTCGCCACGCCGCTCGGCGTCCAGGTTTTCTGCGGTCCGTCGGGGGCAGGCAAGTCGACGCTCGCGCACCTGCTGGCGGCGAGAGGCTATCCGATGCTCGACGACAACATCGCCGCCCTCTCGCCGACGGCACGTGGCACGCAGGTGGAGCCGGGGGTGCGTAGCCTGCGCCTCTGGGACGATGCGATCACGGCCTATCCGTCTGCGTGGCAGGGGCGGGAGACGGTCCCCAACACCGACCGCAAGTTTACGATGACGCCGCCGGAGGACCGTTTCCAGAAGACGGCGCTGCCGCTCGCGACCGTCCATCTGATCGAGCGCGGTGCGGCGTCGTTCGCAGTCGAGCCGGTGCGCGGCGCGGCACGCTACGCGCTGCTGCGCCAGCAGATCTTCTGCCCGCATTTCCTGCCCGGAACCGGTGCCTCGGCAGCGATCACCAAGAGCCTGATCGCGCTTGCCGATCGGACGCCGGTCGTGCGAGTGAGGATACCGGACGGCCTCGGGGCTGCGGACCTGACGGACAGGCTCTGCGCTGCATGGCCGGCGACGGGAGAGGCGGTCGCATGATGGGAACAGGCGCAGACGGTCCGTTGCACGCGGACACGCGCATCGTTCGGAACGACAGGTTCGTCTTCGGCGTGATCGACGGCGAGGCCGTGATCATCGATACCGACGGCGGGAAGTACCTGAACGTCAACCGCACCGGAACGCGGGTCCTCGACCTGATCGCCGAACCCGTGCAGTTCGGGGATCTCTGCGACGCGCTCACGAGCCGGTATGCGATCGACCGGGAGGCCTGCGAGCGCGACGTGCGCAGCTTCCTGCTCGATCTATCGGGGCGCGGCATCGTCGCCCTCGACCCACAGATCGAAACCATGAGACCGCACTTTGCACGCGACGCTTGACAGCGCTGGCGCAGCCCCGCGTACTGAACCGAGGTTCCTCGTGGAGTCAGGTCATGCAGCAGGTTTCGCCGACGAACACGACAGCCGAAGCGCTCGAAGACTGGGAGCCGCCGGCCGTGACCGAATATCTCATCGCCGAAGTATCGGACGCCAGCTTCACCGGGATCGGCGCCGATGGCGGAATCTATAGCTAGGTAGCCTCTTCAACCAACGGTGAGGCGGGCGATCGGTGGGCCCTTCGGTTCTGATCGCCTGGGAATTGGGTGGTGGATACGGCCACCACTACCGGATATCGGCTTTGGCCGACGCCTGCCGGCAGGTGGGTGCGTCCACGTCAATCGCCGTGGCCGGCGGCCGACGGCGGCTCGAACCTATTGGCGATGAGCATCCGGTCATAGAGGCACCGCTGATGGTGCCGCCACCGCGCCGTTTTCCCCTATCCCTCTCCTACGCCGGCAACCTGCTGCGCAATGGCTGGTGGCATTCGGATACGCTGACCGGCACGGTGAACCCGGTTCCCACCATCGTGCAGTGCAGC
>Ga0114915_1000486_pt1 | contig 18445 bp, 20 predicted proteins | sample MalvirAntarct_55_FD_87288 | JGI IMG/M metagenome (GOLD analysis project Ga0114915, IMG submission 87288) | Marine viral communities from the Global Malaspina Expedition - Malaspina viral metaG Antarct_55 | ecosystem: Environmental > Aquatic > Marine > Oceanic | place: South Georgia Island...
CACCTGGGAAGGCCGCTCCCGCGGTCTCACCGAAGGCAAAGTCGACGCTGTGGCCATCGCGGCGGGGCAGCCTGACATGATCTATGCCTCGGTCCAGGGCGACGGGCTCTGGAAGAGCGAGGACGCCGGTCAAAACTGGAGCCTTGCCATGGACCGCCCCTGGCTCGCTGACGCCGAACGCGACCTGCTGGCACTCACCTCGGTGGATCTGGCTTCGGGCATGGGTGGAATCTGGATCTATGCCGGCACCCCAGCGGGCCTGACCCGCGTTCCCGACTGCTTCTGTCGCTGGCAGAATGTCCAGCCCGGCGACGCGATGGACGCTCTGGTTTCCGGCGATGCGCCGCCATCAGAGGCGCCGCTTCCGGCGGGCGAGCCGATCCATGCGCTGGCCAGCGCGCCGTCCGCGCCCGAAATGCTCTATGGCGCCCTGCCGTCGGGCATCTGGACCTCCCGCGACGGCGGCGTCGTCTGGTCGCACCTCGCGGACGGGTTCGCCGCCGCGGTGGCGGTGCACCCTGTCGATCCCGACCACATCGTCGCTGCGCTGGATGGTGGCCTGAAGCAGAGCCGCGACGGCGGCGCCACCTGGTCCGCGCTCGCGGCCATCTGAAGGAGTTCACCATGAAGAACGCACTTGCACTCACCTCAATTGCAGCCGTCGCGATCGCGGGTGGCATCGCCTTCGCCACGCTGTCCTCGGCACAGGACTCGGGTCGGACGACCACCACTGATGCTGCCGCCACGGAACAGACCGTGCCGTCCAGGCAGATTACAATCTGGCGCGACCCGAGCTGCGGCTGCTGCGACGCCTATGCCGAATACCTCGAAGGCAACGGCTATCACGTGACGCGCATCGACGACCCGAACTTCGACCGGCGCTCCGTTGAAGCGGGGGTACCAGAGCAGGGACTCGGCTGCCATCTGGCCGAGATCGACGGCTACTACGTCAGCGGGCTTGTGCCAGCGGAGATCATCGAGCGGCTGGTGACGGAGCGTCCGGAAATCGCCGGCATCACGCTCCCCGGCATGCCGGCAAACGCCCCCGGCATGGCGCCAGAGAAGAGCGGCACCCTGAAGACCTACGCCTTCGGCGAGGACGGGGTCACCGTCTATTCCGATGAGTGAGTGCATGGGAATGATGAATGGGCCGATGATGGGCGCGATGATGATCGGCGGCGGGCTCGTGCTGCTTCTGGTCGTCACGGTCCTCGTCCTCAGCCTCGTGGCGCTGGTGAAGTACCTGCGGGGGCCGCGATGAAGCGCAGCGCGATTGTCCTCTCTGGCGTCACAGTTGCAGGCTTGGCAGCCATCTCCGCGCTTGCGCAACAGCAGGGTGGCGAGGCGCGCGTGGAAGGCGTGACCTTCCTCGGCGAGCCCGTGACGGCGGACGAAATCGCCCTTGGGCAGGAACTCTATGCTGCGAACTGCGCGTCGTGCCACGGCGCCGATCTCGAGGGTCAGCCCGACTGGAAGCGCCGGCTCGACAGCGGTCGCATGCCCGCGCCGCCGCACGACGAGAGCGGGCATACTTGGCACCATACGGACCAGGCGTTGTTTACGATCACCAAGCTCGGAGTCGGAGCGATTGTGCCCGGTTACGAGAGCGACATGCCTGCCTTCGGTGAGGTGCTGAGCGATGCCGAGATCGCCGCCGCGCTCGCCTACATCAAGAGCACTTGGCCCGAACGGCAGCGAGCGTTCCAGGCGAATGTCACCGCAAACCACAAGGGCGGGTCATGAGCATCAGAGCGGATCGGGCTCCATCGTGGCGCGGCAGATTGGCTCTGCTTCTGCCTGTCGCCGTCTTCGCGGCTCTCGCGGTGGCGCTCTACTGGGGCCTCTGGAATAAGGATGACAGGCTGCCATCGGCTCTGATCGGCAGGCCGGTTCCGGAGTTCGAGCTGCCTCCGATCGAAGGTCGCGAGGATGGCCTCTCTTCGGCGGACCTACGCGGCGGTATCTCGATCGTCAACGTCTGGGCGTCGTGGTGCGTCCCCTGCCGCACGGAGAACCCGCTGCTCGTGGAATTGGCGGAATCGGGCACCGTCCCGATCTATGGGATCAACTACAAGGACAATTCCGAAGAGGCGCTGGCTTTTCTCGAAGAGCTCGGCGATCCCTTCACCCGCATCGGCGCGGACCGGTCGGGTCGGGTCGCCATCGACTGGGGCGTCTACGGACTACCCGAGACCTTCGTCATCGATGCCGAGGGGCGGATCGCCTACAAGCATGTCGGCCCCTTCGACCGCCAGTCGCTGGAGGAGGACATCCTCCCCGTCGTGCGACGGCTGCAAGCGCAGGGGGACGCATGAGACGGCGCGATTTCCTGACCGGAGCGCTCGCTCTGACCGCCACACCAGCTTTCGCTCGACCGGCCATACCGTTCCATGACGCACCGCGCGATCTTCGGTTGCCGCCCTTCATTGACGGCGACGGGCGCGAGCTGACGCTTGCCGACTTCCGTGGCCGCGTCGTGCTTCTCAACGTCTGGGCGACCTGGTGCGTGCCGTGCCGGGAAGAGATGCCGACGCTCGATGCGCTCCAGGCGCGGCTCGGCGGCGAAGACTTCCACGTCCTGCCGCTCTCGATTGATCGCGCGGGGCTGGAGCCTGTGCGCCGCTTCTATGACGAGATCGGCATCGGTCATCTCGGCATATACCTCGCCGAGGATCTGCGCGCGATGCAGGCACTCGGGGTGATCGGGCTGCCGACCACTCTCCTTATCGACCGCGAAGGGCGCGAGATCGCTCGTCTCGTCGGACCGGCCGAATGGGACAGCCCCGAGGCCGTGGCGCAATTCGAATCCGTCATCGCAACAACGAGGAAGTGACGATGACCGAGACCACTGATCTGACGCAGACCGCGCGGTCTGCCAGACTGCGAATACCCTTCGGCCGGCGCGGCCTGGTGATTGCCGCTTTGGCGGTGATCGCGGCAGGGCTGGCCCTGAACTGGGGCTGGCTTACGGCCCTCGGCGCCGCACCCTTGATCCTGAGCCTCGCGCCCTGCGCCGCCATGTGCGCTCTGGGCCTCTGTATGCGAGGGGGTTCGTCCTCCTGCGCCAACAAGAACGATCCGACATCCAAGCCGGGCGCCTAACAAAACTGAATCGCACCACCGAAAGGAACTGACGATGAACACCACAATCAAATTCGGCGCAACCGCTGCCCTGGCTCTGCTGCTTGCCGCTCCGTTTGCCGTCGCTCAGGAGAGCGGCGATCAAGCGCCAGGCCAGATGATGCCGGGCGGCGGTGAAGCAATGGGCGGCAACATGTCGAACATGCAAGGCATGATGCCCATGATGCAGATGATGCAGCAGATGGGCCCGATGATGGAGCAGTGCACCGAGATGATGGCGGCCATGACGGAGCAGATGAAGTCCTCTCCTAAGGGCCAGGACGACAACGGCTAGGACGCCTCTTCAGCCTTCTGCCGGCGAGGGTGCCGGCAGAAGGCTCCACAAGGACCATCATGCGCTTGATCATACTTTCCGCCCTGCTGATCGCAGTCTCCCTTGCAACGCCGGCAATGGCGCACCACCCCGGCGAAAATCTCGACGAGGTGATAGGCGACAAGGAGCAGTTCTTCCAGGCGGTCGACGTGCCGGCGCCACCGTTCGACCTGGCGGACGCCGACGGAAACCCCGTCCGGCTGTCCGACTTCGCCGACAAGATCGTCGTGCTGAATTTCATCTTCGCCAGCTGCACCGATGTCTGTCCGCTGCACTCGGAGCTGATTGCGGACGTCCAGTCCAAGATCAACATCACCCCGATGAAGGACATGGTCCAGTTCATCACCGTGACCACCGATCCCGACATCGACACGCTGGACGTTCTGCGAGGCTACGGCGAAGCGCACGGTCTCGATTCCGCCAACTGGACGTTTCTCACCGCACGGCCCGGCGATCCCGAGGCTACAACGCGTGAACTCTCGGAGGCCTACAATATCCGCTTTGACCCGCTCGACGACGGTCAGCAGATGCACGGCGTCGTGACAAACGTGATCGATCGCAATGGGCGTCTGGCGGCCAAGTTCCACGGACTCCGCTTCGACCCGGTGAACCTGGTTCTCTACATCAACGGGCTAACCAACACTCCGTCTCGCTCCGAAGGGTCCACGGAAACCGGCTGGTGGAGCAGCATCAGAGGCTTTTTCCAGTGACAGGGCCGCAATCCGGAACCGCATGCCTCGACGGAGCCGGCGCTTGGCTCAGGACGCTGCGCCGCTATATGATCTTCATCGCGGCTGCGAACCTCGCCTGGGAGTTCGCGCACATGCCGCTCTATACCCTTTGGCATACCGGCACTCCCTCCGAAATCACGTTCGCCGCCCTCCACTGCACGGGAGGGGACGTTCTCATTGCACTCAGCGCCGTCATGCTGGCCTTGTTCCTCGTCGGGAGTCCGGCCTGGCCCGCAGCGCGCAGCGGCGAAGTCATCGGCCTGACACTCGTCTTCGGCCTCGCCTATACGCTCTTCAGCGAGTGGCTCAATATCGAGGTGCGGGAAGCCTGGGCATACAGCGACCTGATGCCGGTCATCCCGATCGTCGATGCCGGGCTCAGCCCGGCGCTGCAATGGATCGTCATTCCGTTGGCCGGCTTTCGCTTCGCCGGTGCAGCCCAGGCGAAGCGTCGGACGAGCGCGACAGACGATGCTTGAACTCTCGGGAGTCGGCTTGATCGCTGCGTTCCTCGCCGGTGCTATTTCGTTTGTCTCCCCCTGCGTGCTGCCGCTGGTGCCCGGCTATGTATCCTACGTGGCCGGGCAGTCCACGGGCGCCATCGACGCGCAGCTCCATAACCGACGCCGGCAGGCCATCGGCATGAGCGTGTTCTTCGTGATGGGCTTCTCGACGGTGTTCATGATCCTGGGAGCGAGCGCCACGGCGCTGGGCCAGATGCTTCTGCGCTACCGCTACGAGCTGAACTTGGTGGGAGGCGCTATCGTCATCCTGTTCGGCCTGTTCATGATCGGCATGGCGCAGATCGCCGTCATGCAGCGCGACTTCCGGTTCCACCTTTCGATCCCGGGTGGCCGGCCAGCCTCCGCCTATGTCCTCGGTCTCGCCTTCGGCTTCGGCTGGACGCCCTGCATCGGTCCGATCCTCGGAGCGATCCTCACCGCGAGCGCGACCACGGCGACGGTTTCCGAAGGCGTGGCGCTTCTCGCGATCTACTCTGCAGGGCTTGGGGTGCCGTTCCTGCTCGCCGCCGCCTTCACCGACCGCCTGACCCGGCGTTTGCGCAGCATTGGGCGCGTCGGACGGCGCCTGCATCAGATCGCAGGACTGGTCATGATCGTGATGGGCATCGCCATGATGACCGGAAGGTTGAGCGCACTCTCCTACTGGCTGCTCGACGCGTTTCCGGTGCTGGCGACGATCGGTTGATCGGGAGAGGTGTATTTCCTGGCACGTCTCATCACCTTTTACTTTGCGACGATCCCGGAACCAAACAGCCTCAGCGCATTGCACCGACCTGCGGAAGGGAGCCGTATAAAACTGCCTATGAGCTTGCCAAACCTCGCGCGTGCCGAACCCTTGACCGACGGGGAGCGGCGGAAGGCGTCAGACTTGGACCAGCAGCGCGGTGGCGTACATTGCTGCTGCGCCTGCCCCGATGCCGGACAGAGAGGTGGCGGACAGCCATGGCTGGCCCTCCCGCCGGTCGCTGCGCATAAGCAATCCGCCTACTTCGACAATGACCTGCAGGATCGCGCCTGCGCCAATCGCGAAGGCCAGTGCCGCCCAATGCGGCGAAAAGGCGTAGCCGCCGAGCCAGACTCCGGCGACCGCCGGCAGACCGGCCAAGGTGGCCAGCGCGGCGAACACCCACAGGGCCGGCCGGTGTCTGACCAGGGGCGCGACGATGCCGATGCCTTCGGTCAGGTTGTGCAGCGTGAAGCCGAGCACGAGGAACGAGCCGAGCGCCGCCGCGCCGGTCGCGAAGGCGGAGCCGATCGCCAGTCCCTCGCCGAAGTTGTGCACCCCGATTCCGAGAGCGATCGCGGTGGCGAGGCCAATGCCCTCGAGCTCGCGTCCGCCACGCCGCCCGATCGCCATCAGCACTGCGAAGGTGGATGCGGCGGCGAGCCAGACGAGGATATTGCTCTTGAGGCCGGGAGCGGCGTCCGCCGCCAGTTCCAGCGCCTCTCTGAACGTGTCGACCAGCAGAAAGGCCAGCAGGCCGATGGTGAGCGCGAGAGCGAACTGAAAACCCTTGGCGCCGCCGGCGCGCAGGGCCGGATAGAATAGCATGCCGAGCGCGACGGGCACGACACCGACAAAGAGCCCAATCAGTCCGAAGCTGCGCAGCATCCCGGCCGACACGACGGGCGTCGCCACCGCGACATCGATGATGTGCTCGAAGGTCAAGCCGGTTCGGGTCACCAGCGTCAGGCGATGAGTTTCACCCTGAACCCATGGGTAGGGGATCCGCAGCCAGGCGGTGTCCAGACGGGCCAGAGGCCCCGGCGGATCCTCTGTGAAAGCCCAATAGGCGCCGTCCACCTGCACCTGGGCGATCTGCATCGGCTCCGACCCGCCGGCGCGCACCCGGAGCGTGATGCCGTCGCCGTCGAGGATTGTATGCTCGACCGTCAGTTCCTCGATCGGCGGTACGCCACCAGTCAGGGACCGCATCGGATCGAGGGCGAGAAAGCCCGCGGCGACGGCGACGATCAGCAGGATGGGAAGAGCGACGCGAAGAATGGTGCGGCTCATGGCGTCGTCCTCGCGGCGGGCGCCGACGTGGCGTCGCGTACATCGAACAGGCTCATCCATCCGAGTTCGGCGAACTCCGACTGGTGGGCGTGGAACATGTAGAGGCCCGGCTCATGGTCCTGATACGTCATCTCAAGGATGCCGCGCTGGCCCTGGCACTGCATGACCGTATCCACGGTGCGCAAGGTCGGCATTAGCGAGGTGCCGTGATCGTAGTAGTCGAAGAAGTTCGCGTGCAGATGCAGCGAGTTGATCGGATCGAATTCCGTGATGTTGATCAGGTACAGTCGGATCGGCCGCGCTCGATCGACGACGATTGGCCGCTTGGAATAAGCGTGCGCGATCGAGTTGACGGCGTAGACCTCGTTCTCGTCGTCGAAGTTCGTGTCGAAGCCGTTCATCACCAGAACGAATTCCTGCCAGCGGCCGTTGTCCGGCGAGCCGAGCAGGCGCCCGCGGGCCAATGCCTCCTGTTCCGGATGACGCCCAGGGTCCGGGTCGACGATGAAGGCGCCGTAGAGCCCCTTGTGGATGTGACGCTTCAGCGGAACCGAGTGGCAGTGATAGAGGTGGCAGCCGAACGGAAAGGCGTCGAACTCGTAGACGAACTCCTCGCCCGGCCCGATGTCCCCCGCGCCCGGAACGCCGTCCATGCGCGCGGAGTGAATACCGTGAAAGTGCATCGAGTGCCGATGCGATCCGGCATTCAGAAACCGAACTCGCACCCGATCGCCTTCGGTCACGCGCAACGTCGGACCGGGCACCCGGCCATTGTAGGTCCAGGCGGGGAACAGGATACCCGGCGCGATCTCGATCTCCTTGTCCACCGCGACGACATCGAACTCGCGCAGGACCCGGCCGTCGGGCAGGAGCGACAGGGCGCCGGTCTCCCAAGCGGTCAGGATCTCGTGCGGATCGAAGCCGTTGCGAACGCTGTCGACCTCCCCGACTGTTATCATCCCATTATGCGTGTCGTGGCCCGCGGCCAAGCCGAGGTGCGTCGAGCTGACCGCAGGCGACTTCGGGGCTTGCCCCAAGGCCAGCCGAGCCGCCGATGATCCGCCGATCAGCGCGCCCGACCCGAGCAGCAGCCGCCGGGTGATCGCAGATTCAAGCCACGACTGCATCGATCTTGTTCTCCTTGCGAAGGCGTCGACGGTCCGCCTTGTCTATCGATGATCCAGCGGCTAATATACGTAGCTAAGGCTATATTGAGCCCTGTCGGGCAGGATGTAAATCGACACGACACCTCATCGCCGCGGCTTCGGGATTTGGACAACCAACCGGTTGCGGGTATGACCGACCTCATGAGCAAACCGCAGCCGAATGCCCCCGTCGAACTGCCGGACGCCGAGCAGCAAGCGGCCAATTTCCAGCGGGTTCGCGAGGTCCATCAGGCCGAACTGGCCGAAGACTATGTCGAGCTCATCGCCAATTTGAACGAGTCCTTGGGCGAAGCGCGGGCCGTCGACATCGCCCAGAGGCTTGGGGTCGCTCACCCCACGGTCGTCAAGACCATTGCCCGGCTCCGTCGAGAGGGGCTCGTGTCAAGCCAGCCCTACCGGGCGATCTTCCTGACCGAAAAGGGCAAAGAGCTTGCTGCGCGGTCGAGACGGCGCCACGAGGTCGTGGTCGGTTTCCTGCGCGCCATCGGCATCAGCGAGGGCACGGCACAGCGCGACGCGGAGGGGATCGAGCATCACGTCAGCGACGAGACGCTCGCCGCGTTCGAGCGGGTGATAGCAGCCCCCCGGTGAGAGGGGAACGCGGCATTCCTCCGTCCACCGAAGGCTTGCAGGTCGCACGGTTGCAGATCGGACACGCCCCCCGGCAGCCGCGAGCAGACCTCTCCTCGGATCAAGGCAGAGCGAATCGCCTCTTGAACCTTCAGTTGCTGTAGCTCCTATCGTCGGTCCGGAAGAACGATTCCCGGAGTCTGCCGATGTCCCACGACTGTCACAATCATGAAGATGGCGCATTGTCCGGCGCCTGCTGTGGGCAGTCCGCCAGGATCAGCGAAGTCGCCGCGCCGCCGCCTTCGGCTGGGCGCAGCTTCCGCGTGAATGGGCTGGACTGCGCGGAGGAGGTGGCGATCCTGAACCGGGTCGTCGGACCCGAAGTCGGCGGGGCCGAGCATCTGGCCTTCGACGTGCTCAATGGGCGGATGACAGTGCTGGAGGGCGCAAGGCCGCTCAGCGACGATCGCCTCATCAAGGTTGTTGGCTCCACCGGCATGAGCGCCAAGCCCTGGGATGCCGAGAATGCCGAGGCCGATCAGGCCGCGCATTTCAGGCGGCAGAGATGGTTCACCGCGCTCAGCGGCGGCTTCTGGGCCGCGGGCTTCGTCTATCACCTCGTCGAATCCGGCGCAGTGGGCGCGGTGGAGCTTTTTGCGGGCCATGGCGAGGCAGCGATGCCGCTGATCGAGATCGCCGCCTTCATGGTCGCCGTGGTCTTTGGCGTCTGGCTAGTCGCGCCCAAGGCTTGGTCGGCGGCGCGGCGGCTGTCACCCGACATGAACCTCCTGATGGTCGTGGCCGTCGCGGGCGCGATCGGGCTCGGCGAGTATTTTGAGGCGGCGACGGTGGCGTTCTTCTTCGCCCTGTCGCTGACGCTGGAAAGCTGGAGTGTGGGGCGTGCGCGCAATGCCGTCTCGGCGCTTCTCGACCTCGCGCCGCCGACGGCGCGGGTGATCCGCGAGGACGGCAGCGAGGCGGACGTGCCGGCGGCGGAGGTCGCTGTGGGCGACCGGTTCATCGTACGCGGCGGCGACCGGATTCCACTCGATGGCGAGGTGACGAGCGGCGCGGGCGCGGTCGATCAGGCCCCGATCACCGGCGAGAGCGCACTCATTGCCAAGGAGCCGGGCGATGAGGTCTATGCCGGCACCATCAACGGCGAGGGCACGCTGACTGTGCGCGCCACCAAGGCGGCAAGCGACACCGTGCTGTCGAAGATCATCCGCATGGTGGGGGACGCGCATTCCCGCCGCGCCGAGGTCGAGCAGTGGGTGACCAAGTTTGCCCGCGTATACACGCCGATCGTCATGATGCTGGCCGTGGCTATCGCTATCCTGCCGCCGCTTGTCTTCGGCGGAGCGTGGGATTTCTGGTTCTACAATGCGCTCGTGCTTCTGGTCATCGCCTGCCCTTGCGCGCTCGTCATTTCGACACCGGTGTCCATCGTCGCTTCGCTGGCCGCCTCTGCCCGGAACGGCGTGCTCATCAAGGGTGGCGCCTATGTCGAGGCGCCGGCCCGACTCAACGCGCTTGCGATGGACAAGACCGGCACGATCACGATGGGAGAACCGGAGGTCGCGGAACTGCATCCGTTGAACGGGACATCGGCACGGGATCTGCTGGCGGCGGCCGCCGCCCTGGAGGCGCGGTCGTCGCATCCGCTGGCGCGCGCCATCCTCGCAAAATCGGAGCGCGACGGCATCGTGGTGCAGGCTGCCGACGACACACGCACGGTACCAGGACGCGGCGTCGAGGGACTGCGCGACGGGGGGGCGGTGTGGCTCGGATCGGACCGCTTCGCGGCGGAGAAGGGGGTGGCTGATGCGATCCCGCAAGAGCTGCTCGAGCGGATCGAGAGTGCGGGCAGCACATTGGTTGCCGTCGGAACGGAATCCGGGCTTCTCGGCCTCATCGAGCTGCGCGACCGCATCCGGCCCGACGCACGCGGCATCGTGGCGAAGCTGCACGCTCAGGGCGTGGGCACCATCGTCATGCTGACCGGCGACAACGAGCGTACAGCGCGGGCCGTGGCCCAGGAGGTGGGCATCGACGAGGTGCGCGCGGAACTTCTGCCGGAGGACAAGGTGACGGCCATCGAGGAACTTGTCGCAAGGCACGATGTGGTTGCGATGATCGGTGACGGGGTGAACGACGCTCCCGCCATGGCGCGGGCGCATTTCGCCATCGCCATGGGCGCGGTCGGCTCGGACGCAGCAATCGAGACGGCCGACATCGCGCTGATGACCGACGACATCGGCAAGGTGCCGTGGCTGATCGGCCATTCCCGCCGGACGATGTGGATCATCCGCCAGAACATCGCGGTGGCGCTCGCGACAAAGGCTCTCTTCGTCGGTCTGACCGCATTCGGCATGGCGACGATGTGGGGCGCGATCGCGGCGGATGTGGGAGTTTCGCTGCTGGTGGTCGCCAATGCGCTGCGGCTCCTGCGGGTGCGGAGCGATGGCGCCGCGCCCAAGGGCGGAGAGAAGGTCGGCGAGCGAATGGCTCAGGGAGCTCTGGCGCATGGTCATTGAGATGAACGGTCCCGGAAAGAAGTCTGAGGAAGAGATGCTGGACAAGATCACATCAATGCCGTGCCCCGTCTGCAAGGTGCCGCTGAACATGACCGACCGGCAGGGCGTCGAGATCGATTACTGCCCGCAATGCCGCGGCGTCTGGCTGGACGGAGGGGAACTGGACCAGATCATCGAGCGCAGCGCGGCCGATATTGCGGCGCCGCCGCCGCAATCCGCGCCCGCGCCCGATTTGCGCGGCTATGGCGGCGGCAAGCATGGCGGCTACGGCAAACACGGTTACCGTCGCAAATCCTGGCTGCACGAGTTGTTCGATTGAGCCGATCGCTGGGTGCGACGGTTTGATGGTCGTGAGACGGCGGCTCCGCACCTGTTGCTTGGCAACCCTGTTCTGGGCTCCGGCAAGTGTGGTGCTGGCTCATTCAGATGGTGTGGCGCCAGACCCCGGCGACGTCTGGACCGCCTGGTCGCTGGATCCCTTCGTGGTGGTGCCGATCGCCGCCGGTGCGGCACTCTACGGTTTCGGCCTCTACCGGGCATGGTCAAGAGCGGGCGTCGGCCGCGCTGTCACCAATGCGCAGGTCGCCGCCGTCGCCGGCGGAACGCTCGCGCTCTGCGCGTCACTCGTCTGGCCGCTCGATGCGATGGGTGACAGCCTCTTCGCCGCGCACATGGCGCAGCACATCGCGCTGATGGCGGTCGCTGCACCCCTCCTCGTGGTCGGCGATCCGCTTCCGACCTTGCTCCGGGTGCTGCCGCGCCGGTGGCGGCGATCGACCGCCGCTGCCCTCCGCTGGCGGCCCGGGTGCTCGGTGAGGTCGTGGCTGAGCGGTCCGGCGGTCGCCACGCTGGTTCAGACCGGCATCGTTCTCGTCTGGCTCGCGCCCGCTGCGCTGTCGGCGGCACTGCGCAATGACGTCGTTCACGCGATCATGCATGCTTCGCTGTTCGCGGCGGGACTGCTCTTCTGGACGGCGGTGCTCCGGGCGCGTCGGCGAGGCGCCGGTATCGTGGCGCTTCTGGTCGCCACCAAGCTGACCGTGATCATCGGGGCCCTGCTGACCTTCGCACCGCGAGCCCTTTATCCCGTCTACGGCAAGCTCGGATCGGCCTGGGGCGTGACCCTTCTCGAGGATCAGCAGTTGGGCGGGCTGTTGATGATGATCGGCGGAGGGATGATGTACATGGTGGTGGCGCTCTTGATCCTCGCTCGGTGGCTTGTCGTCGATGTGCTGGAGCCGCCGTCTGTCGCGAGCGCGCGAGCTTCCGAACCGGCGCGGACCGCCTAATGAGCTGGCGCCGCACAGCCGCAGGCCTCGGTGCTGCACTGCCGCTATCGGCCTGCGCAGGTGCTCAGTCGGCTTTCGACCCTGCCGGTGTCGAAGCCGCCCGGGTCCTGACGCTGTTCTGGGTGATGCTCGGCGGCGCGGTGGCGATCTGGCTCGTCGTGATCGGGTTCAGCATCTTCGTCACCAAGGTCAGGCCGCAGGCCTATTCCGAAAAGGCCGGCCTCCGGCTGATCATCTGGGGCGGATGCGTGTTTCCGACCGTGGTCCTGGCGGGGCTGCTCTTCTGGGGGCTCGGCATGCTGCCCGAGCTGCGCCGGCCCGCCGACGGACCGACGATCGCGGTCTCGGGCGAGCGGTTCTGGTGGCGCGTCGCCTACGACGTCGAGGGCGGGCCCGGCGTGGTGCGCAACCTGCCCCCAGGGGGGATTCCGAGCGCCAACGAGATCTGGCTCCCGGTGGGGCAGCGCAGCGAGATCCTGCTCGGCAGTCCCGACGTCATCCACTCGTTCTGGGTGCCGTCGCTCGCCGGCAAGATGGACGCGATCCCCGGGCGGGTGAACCGGCTCGTACTGGAGCCGACCGAGACCGGCATCTACAACGGCGCCTGCGCAGAATTCTGCGGCACCGCCCATGCAATGATGGGCTTCCGCGTCGTCGTCGTGTCCAAAGGCGACTATGCTGCTTACGTGCGAGCGCAGGCTGCGCCCGCCGCGGTCATTGAGGGTCCGGGGCCCGAACTGTTCCTTAAGAACGGCTGCGCAGCCTGCCATAGCGTGCGCGGCACGCCGGCGGATGGCCAGGTGGGGCCGGACCTCACCCATGTGGGGAGCCGCAGCACCATCGCCGGAGGGCTGCTCCCCACGACGGCGGAGAACATCGCGGCGTTCATCGGGTCTCCGAACCACCTCAAGCCCGGTGTCGAGATGCCGTCCTTCGGCATGCTGCCCGAAGCGGAGGTGGAGGCGATCGCGCAATGGCTCGGGAGCCTCGAATGAGCGAGACCACCGGGAACGACATGCGCGACCGCGACCAGGAGGACGAGGCGGTCCGCCGCGGCCAGGAGGATCGCCTGCGCGAGGTTTGGGCTGCGCCGAAGGGCTGGCGCTACTGGTCGGCTGTCAACAACACCGAGGTTGGCGTCTGGTACACCGCCGCCTCGTTCGGCTTCATGCTGTTCGCCGGCGTCCTGGCGCTGATGATGCGCGTGCAGCTCGCGGTGCCGGACAATGACTTCCTGACTGCCACGTTCTACAACCAAGTCTATACCCTGCACGGCACGGTGATGATGTTCCTCTTCGCCGTGCCGATCTTCGAGGCGGTGGCGATCATCCTCTTGCCGCAGATGCTCGGCGCCCGCGACCTGCCGTTCCCGCGGCTGTCGGCCTTCGGGTTCTGGTGCTTCATGATCGGCGGCGTCTTCGTTGCGGGCTCGATCTTCTTCGGCGCGGCGCCGAATGCCGGCTGGTTCATGTATCCGCCGCTGACCACCGACGAGCGGTTCACGCCCGGCTACGGGCCCGACATCTGGCTCCTCGGCCTGTCCTTCATCGAGGTGGCCTCGATCGCCGCTGCGGTGGAGCTGATCGTGGGCACGCTGAAGTGCCGCCCGCCGGGAATGCGGCTGAACCTGATGCCGCTCTACGCCTGGTACGTGCTCGTGGTCGGGGCGATGATCCTCTTCGCGTTTCCGCCGCTGATCGCCGGCGACATCCTGTTCGAGCTCGAGCGGCTCTTCGGCTGGCCGTTCTTCGATCCCACCCGCGGCGGCGACCCGATCCTGTGGCAGCACCTGTTCTGGATCTTCGGCCACCCGGAGGTCTACATCATCTTCCTCCCGGCGATCGCCCTTGTTGCGATGATCGTGCCGACATTCGCGCAGCGTCCGATCCTCGGCTACTCCTGGATCGTTCTGGCCGCCGTCGGTACCGGCTTCATCTCCTTCGGCCTCTGGGTGCACCACATGTACACCACGGGGCTGCCGACGATCTCGCTCGGCTTCTTCTCGGCCGCCTCCGAGGCGGTGGCGATCCCGACCGGCGTGCAGCTCTTCGTGTTCCTGGCGACGCTTCTGACTGGGCGCGTGATCTATTCCGTGCCGATGCTGTTCGTCTCCGGCGCTCTGGCCACCTTCGTGATCGGCGGTCTGACGGGCGTGATGTTGGCGATCGTCCCCTTCGACTGGCAGGCGCATGACACCTATTTCGTCGTAGCGCACCTGCACTACGTGCTGATCGGCGGCATGCTGTTCCCGCTCGCCGCCGGCATCTACTATTACTGGCCGATGATCGGGGCGCGAAAGCTGTCGGACCGGCTCGGCAAGATCGCCTTCTGGTTGATGTTTGTCGGCTTCAACGTCGCCTTCCTGCCGATGCACTGGTCGGGGCTGATGGGTATGCCGCGCCGCGTCTGGACCTATCCCGAGGCATTGGGCGTGGGCTGGGCGAACCTGATTACGTCCGTCGGCGCCTTCGTCTTCGCCTCGGGCGTCCTGGTCATCGTCTACGACGTCCTTCGCCCGCGCGGCAAGGAGCCATACGCCCAGCGCAATCCGTGGAACGCCGGCACGCTGGAATGGCTCGCCGAGATGCCGGGCGAGGACTGGGGCGTGCGATCGGTTCCAGACATCAACTCGCGTTACCCGCTCTGGGATCAGCCGAACTTCGTCGAGGACGTGGACAAGGGCCGGTTCTATCTGCCTGACGCCGAGGAGATGAAGCGCGAGACCATGGTCACCTCGGTCCTGGACGGTGAGCCGCTGCAGTGCCTCCGCGTCCCCGGTCCGAGCTTTATGCCCATGGTCGCCGCAATTTTCCTCGGCTCCGTATTCATCTTCGCGACCTTCCACTGGTGGACGGCCACCATCGTCGCCATGGTGCTCGCCACATCGGCGATCCTCGTCTGGCTATGGCGCGGCACCGCGCTGCTGCCCGAGAAGGGGGAGAAGGATGTAGGCCTCGGGCTCAAGCTGCCGCTCTACAAGTCCGGTCCGCATTCGGTCGGCTGGTGGGCGATGTTCATCACCATGACGGGCGACGTCACTGCGTTTGTCGGCTTGATCTTCGGCTACTACTACTTCTTCACCATCCATGCCGACTTTCCTCCGCCGAGCGCCGCGGGGCCGGGCGTGCTCTGGCCGATGGCGTCGCTTGCTCTCTTCATCGCCGCCTGGGCCGCGGCGCGCCTGGCGCTCGTCGCCAACCGGGCGGAGCGGGTCGGGATTGCGCAGGCGCTAATGGGCGGCGGAGCTGTCGCCGCGCTCCTGGCCGCGGCGGCGCTGCTGTGGGGACCCTACGCCACCGGGCTCGACCCGGCGGCGCACGTCTATCCCGCGACGGTCTGGGTGCTGGCGATCTGGACCGCGGCCCATGGCGCAGTCGGCGCCTTGATGCTCGCCTACTGCCTGGCGCGGTCTTTGGCCGGCCGGCTGACGCCGCTTCACGACATCGATATTTCGAACGTCGCACTCTACTGGCACTTCATGGCGGGAACGGCGGTGGTCGCGATCGCCACGCTCGCGCTCTTCCCTCTGGCGGCCTGAGGGGGACGCGCATGCGGACATTCGGACTCTACGGTCGCACCGAGGACACGCTCTGGACGCTGATCGCCGCGCCGACAATCTGGGGCTTCCACTTCCTCATCAGCTATTTCTACGCGGCCTATCGCTGCGCCCCCAACGCGGACACCTTCAAGCCGATCGACGATGTCCGTATCGTCGTGGGCGTTGTCACGGTGGTGGCCCTGGTCCTGATCGGACTGACGTTCCGGCGCGCCTGGCGCGAGTGGCGCAGGAAGGGCGCCGGGGTGCGGCACGACCGCGACACCGAGGAGGACCGGGAGCACTTCCTGGAGTTTTCCACCCTGCTCCTCGCCGCGCTCTCCTTCGTGGCGGTCGCCTTCGAGGCGATGCCGGTCCTCCTGATTACGGACTGCCGATGAGCCTCCTGGCGCATCCGTGGGCGCGGCTGGGGCGCGGGCGGCGCCTCGGCGCGGTGGCGCCCCCCCGGGGAGCCCGCCCATGCGCATAGACTTCGTCCTGACCAGAAAGAAGGCGTTCGGCATCCTTGTTGGCCTGCTGCTCCTCGCGCTGGTCGGGGCGCTGGCGGTGAGCATTTCGGGATTCGTGTCGATCGCCGCCTCCTCCGGCCACATCGCGCCGTGGCGCTGGTTCCTCGGCTGGACGCTCGACAACGCCGTCCGAACACAGTCGGCGCCGGTCGCGGTGCCTCCGGACGTCGATCTCGACGATCCGGCGCTGATCCAGCGCGCCGCCGGGCATTTCGCCACCGGCTGCGCCGCCTGTCACGGCGCGCCCGGGGTTCCGCAATCCCCGGTCGTGCTCGGCATGACGCCCGCGCCGCCGCGGTTGGAGGACGCGGTCGGCGACTGGGACGATGACGAGCTGTTCTGGATCGTCAAGCACGGCATCAAGTACTCGGGCATGCCGGCCTGGCCGACGCAGCAGCGCGACGACGAGGTCTGGGCGCAGGTGGCCTTCTTGCGCGCGCTGCCGGGGATGACGCCCGGTGAATACGCCGACCTGGCGCTCGGCGGCGGGCTGGCCGACAACGACACCCCGGCGGGCGGCCAGACCACGGCGGCGCTGAACGGGATCGTCGAGAACGCCGTCGCCGATTGCGCGCGCTGCCACGGCCGGGACGGGCGCGGTCAGGGCGAAGGCGCGGCGGACGGCGCGTTCCCGATCATCGCCGGGCAGCCGGAGGCCTATCTCTATGCGACGCTGCGCGCGTTCTCGCTCGGCATCCGGCAGAGCGGCTTCATGCAGCCGCCGGCCGCGCGCTACGACCCGGAGGTGCTGCGCGAGCTCGCGCGCTACTTCGCCGGCTTGCCGGCGGGGACGGCCGTGCCGGGCGCCGACGGCGCGGAGGCCGAGGTGCCCGCCTCGGCGCGCGCGGATACGCGGCCGGCGCTCCAAGACGAGGCCGGGCGCCTGGAGGGCGACGCCAAGGTGGCGTCGTTCACGGTGCCCTCGGCCTCGGCCTCCGGACCGCCCGCGACGCGGGAGGGCCTGCTCGATCTCGGCCGTCGCCTCGCGCTCGAAGGCCTGCCCGCGCGCAAGATCCCGTCCTGTCAGAGCTGCCACGGCCAGGCCGGGCGGGCGAAGAACCCCTTCTATCCCTATCTTGCCGGTCAGCCCGAATGGTACCTGGCCGAGCACCTGCATCTCTGGAAGGAGGGCAAGCGCGCGGGCACGAAGTACTCCGGCGTGATGAAGGAGATCGCCGAGCAGCTCACCGAGGAACAGATCGACGCTGCCGCCGCCTGGTATTCCGAGCAGCCGGCGCAGGCGCGCTAGCATGCAGCCGCCCCCGGTCCTGCGCGCCGGCCGGGGGGTGCCGTTCGGACCGGTGCCGCATCCCGCGTCTTGCGGCGGGCAGCCGCGCTTGAGGAAGTAAACGGAGCTGAATGATGAGCCTATGGATGGTGCTTCTGCTGTCTTTTCTCCCGGGACTGGGCAATTTCGGCGGGGGGATGCTGGCGGAGTTCGGCAAGACCTCCGATCGCCTGCTCAACTGGGCGCTCCATGCCGCCTCGGGGATCGTCATCGCGATCGTGGCGGTCGAGCTGATTCCCGAGGCGCTGAAGGCGCTTGCAGGCTGGTGGATCGCCGCGGCCTTCGGTGCGGGCGGCATCGCGTACATCCTGGTCGAGATGGGGGTCGAGAAGCTGCAGTCCGGCAATGGCGACGACCGGACCAGCATGTGGATGATCTATGTCGCGGTCGCCGTCGACTTGACGTCGGACGGGCTGATGCTCGGGTCCGGGGCGGCAGTCTCGTCGAGCCTTGCCATCGCTCTTGCGGCCGGTCAGGTCCTGGCGGACGTACCGGAAGGCTATGCGTCGATCGCGAACTTCCGCGATAAGGAGGTGCCGCGGCGGAAGCGCATTCTGCTGTCCGCGTCGTTTATCCTGTTCTGCGTGGGCGCGGCGCTGCTGGCCTATCTGCTGCTGCGGGGCGCGGGCGATGGACCGAAGATGGCGGCGCTCACCTTCGTCGCCGGCCTTCTGACCGTTGCGGCAGTCGAGGACATGCTCGAAGAGGCGCATGCCGCCAAGGGCGACACTCGGACTTCGGTCCTCGCTTTCATTGGTGGCTTTGTGCTGTTCACCCTGGTTTCCGTTGGCCTTGAGACCGTGC
>Ga0114915_1000488_pt1 | contig 18339 bp, 15 predicted proteins | sample MalvirAntarct_55_FD_87288 | JGI IMG/M metagenome (GOLD analysis project Ga0114915, IMG submission 87288) | Marine viral communities from the Global Malaspina Expedition - Malaspina viral metaG Antarct_55 | ecosystem: Environmental > Aquatic > Marine > Oceanic | place: South Georgia Island...
GATCCGGCCGACGATGGCGAAGAAGGCGAAGGTCCAGAAGGGCGTGTTGACGTCCGACGTGACCATCAGCGCCATGCCGAACGCGAAGAAGCTCAGTCCCGCGAGCACGGGCACATGGTCCGGAAGCTTGTCGGCGAGCCTTCCCGTTATGGGCAGGAGGGCCACGAGCATCAGCCCGGCCGGCAGGATCACCATGCCGGCACGGGTGGCTGTGTAGCCCTGCACCGCCTGCACGAAGACGGGAATCACGTAGGTCGAACCGAAATTGCCGGCACCGAAGACGAAGGCGACCGAGGCGGCCGAGGCGAACTTGAAATTGCGGAACAGGGTGCAGTCGAGGATCGGCGCCCGGCCGCGCAGCTGCGTCGCGATGAAGCCGGCCGCCGCCGCGGAACCGGCGATGAATTCCAGGAGCACCTTGTCGGACAGCCAGCCCTCGCGCGGTCCCGCCGCCACCGCGGTCATCAGCAGGAACACGGCGGCGCAGAGCAGGATGTAACCGGCCCAGTCGAACCGCGGCAGAGGCCCGCGCCGGGTCTTTCCGGGCATGAAGACGGCGCCCATCAGGAAGGCGACGACGACGAAGGGCAGCGGCATCAGGAACATGTGCCGCCAGGAAAACATGTCGATCATCATGCCGCCCATCGCCGGGCCGATGGCCGGCGCCATGACGACGCCCGTACCGTAGATGCCCATGGCGAGGCCGCGCCGGTCGGCGGGGAACACCTGGAAGATCGTCACCATCACGAGCGGCTGGACGACGCCCGCGGCCGACCCCTGCATGATGCGGCCGACGATCAGCATGTCCATCGTCTGGGCGGTCGCGCTGATCATGGTACCGACCATGAAGACGCTCAGCGTGCAGAGGAAAGCCACCCGCTGGCCCAGGGCCGCCACGACCCAGGCGTTCAGCAGCTGACTGGCCGTCATCGTGGCGATGAAGGCGGTCGCCATCCACTGCGCCTCGTCCTGGCCGACGCCGAAGGCGCCCATGACGTTCGGCACGGCGACGTTGACGATCGTCGCCGACAGGACCATCGCGAAGGCGCCGAGCAGGCCGGCGATCGTCACGAACCAGCGATAGGACGGGCCATAGCGCTCGAAGAGCCGCTCTACGGATTCCTCGGCCAATGTCAGATGGGGGCGACGCGGGACATGACGCGATTGTGACGCCTACCGCGCGAGAGGGAAACCGGCTCCCCTGCGGCATCCGGTCCGGCTAATCTCCGCCGATGCTCGCACCGACCCTCCTCACCGCCCGGCTGCGCCTCCGGGCGCGCACCCTCGACGACGTCGAGGCGAACCTCGCCATGGACATGGATCCGGCGGTGCAGCGGCATCTTCCGAACCTGCACGGCCGGTCGCCCGACGCCCATCGCAAGGAGCTGACGGACCGCACCCTCGGCGGCTGGCCGCAGACCGGCGCGCTCTGGGTGGTGGAATGGCGCGATCCGGACGCGGCGGGCGGGCCCGCCGGGTTCCTCGGATGGTGCGCGCTCTTCCCGCTGCAGGATTCGGGACTTATCGAGATCGGCTACCGCTACGTGCCGGCCGTCTGGGGACGCGGCGTCGCGACCGAGGCCGGCCGTGCGGTCCTCGACCACGGCTTCCGCGTCATGGGCTTCGATCCGATCGTCGGGGTGACGGCACCCGAGAACCTGGCTTCGCAGAACGTTCTGACGAAGATCGGGCTGAAGCCCGACGGCCGGCAGTTCCATTACGGCCTGATGCTCCCCTTCTTCGCGCTGCGCCGTAAGGCGCACATCGGCGACGGCTGAGCCCCTGCCGTCTCTCCGCCCTGCTTTCGCTTGGTCGAGCCGCGCGATAAGATCCGGACATTCCGACAAGCAGAACCTCTAGGAGATGCGCGCGTGAGCGGCGAACTGGTCACCTATACCTCCGAGAACCGCATCGCGGTGATCACCCTCAACCGTCCGGACAAGCTGAACGCGCTGTCGAACGGCCTCGTCATCGAGCTGCGCGAGGCGATGAAGCGCCTGCAGGCCTCCGACGACCGGGTGGCGATCGTCACCGGCGCCGGCGACCGGGCCTTCTCGGTCGGCGCCGACCTGACCGACCCGCCGCGCGACCCCGACCTGTGGGAATGCATGCCGGGCGTCGGCGTCGATGTCGACAAGCCGCTGATCGCCGCGGTCGCCGGCCACTGCGTCGGCGGCGCCTTCTGCCTCGTCCAGTTCTGCGACATCGCCGTGGCCGCGGAGAACGCGAACTTCTTCTATCCGGAAGCGCAACTGGGATTCTGCGGCGGCCTGGTCGCCGGCGTCGCCGCGCGCCTGCCGCACAAGATCGCCATGGAGTTCATGCTGACCGGCAAGCGCTTCGACGCGCAGCGCGCCTACGAGGTCGGCATGGTGAACAAGGTCGTGCCGGTCGGCCAGCAGGTCGAGGGCGCGATGGAGTATGCCAAGATCCTGGCCGACAGCTCGCCGATGGTCATGGGCATGCTGAAGCGCTTCGTGCGCGACGACGTCATGGCGCGCGGCCCGTCGGAGAAGGCCGCTCTCGCCCGCCGCCAGCTGCTCTCCCTCGCCCGCAGCGAGGATCAGGCCGAGGGCGGCCGGGCGTTCAAGGAGAAGCGCAAGCCGATGTTCACCGGCAAGCCGGGTTGAGCGCTCGGTAAAACCGGTTCAGCGGACCGGATAGGTCACCACGTCGACGGTCGTTCCGACCGCCGTCGTGGTGACGTCCACGCCCGTCTCGACCACCGCACCGGCGACACCCACCGTCGCGCCGACGACGGAGCAGCCGGCCATCAGCGCGGCTGCGGCGGCGATCATCACAAATTTCATACGTCGGGGCCTTCGCTCTCGAATCGATCGGACCGCATCTTGGCGGCCCGTTGTTGCCATTCCGTCAACGTCGCGGTCGTCACGCCGCGGCGCCGCGCCCGCGGGTGCGACGGTAGAGGTCGGCCCATGCACCGAGCAGGCCGTCGATGTCAGTCGCGGTCGTGCCCCAGCCGAAGCTGACGCGCACGGCGCAGCGCGCTTCCGCCTCCGCGACGCCCATCGCGCGCAGGACGTGCGAGGCCGCGACCTTACCCGAGGAACAGGCGGCACCGGCACTGACCGCCACGCCCGCCAGATCGAAAGCCATCAGCTGCGTCTCCGCGGCCACGCCCGGCATGCCGATGCAGCTGGTGCCGGGCGCGCGCCGGGCGCCTTCGCCATAGATCGCAGCCGCGGGCGATATGGACCGGATCCCGTCCTCGAGCCGTCGGCGCAGCCCTTCGAGCCGCTCCGTCTCCTCGGGACAGAGCCCGACCCGCGCGGTCGCGGCGCCGAACCCGGCGATGCCGACGAGATTTTCCGTGCCGGCCCGCCGCCCGCGTTCCTGGCCGCCGCCCTGCTGCGTAGCGAGCGGCGCGCCGGGGCCGAGGATCAGGGCACCGGTGCCGGCCGGTCCGCCCAGCTTGTGCGCCGAGATTGCGAGATAGTCCACGCCGGCGGCCTCTTCGGCGATGCACAGCCGTCCGGCGGCCTGCACCGCGTCGCAATGCAGCAGCGCCCCGTGCGCATGCGCGATCGCGGTCGCCGCCGCAACCGGCTGCACCACTCCCGTCTCGTTGTTGACCAGCATCAGCGCGACCAGCGCCGGCTCCGGCGATGCCGCCAGCATCTCGTCCAGCGCATCGAGCCGGAGGACGCCGTGCCGGTCGACCGGCACGCGTTCGGCGTCGGGGGCCGCGGACAGCGCCGAATCATGCTCCACCGCCGACACGAGAACGCGGCGACGCTCGCTGCCGCGGATGCCGAGCGCGTTCGCCTCGGTACCGCCGCTGGTGAAGACGACCGAAGCGGGCGCGGCCCCGGCGAGGCGCGCGACGGAGGCTCGCGCCTCCTCGACGGCTCGGCGCACGCCGCGCCCATCGGCGTGGACCGACGACGGGTTGCCGGTCGCGTCCAGTGCTGCCACCATCGCCGCGCGCGCTTCGGGGCGCAGCGGCGTGCTGGCGTTGTAGTCCAGGTAGATCCGCGCGCGCATATCGACCGGCCTGGCTCCTTCGGCCCCGCCGAAATGCTTGAAAGCTTTTCCGGTTCGGCCCATTTAGCGGGTGGCGCACGCTGCGTGGCCGGCATCGAAGCCTCGACAGCCGCGCCGGACGCCATATGGCAGTCGCGCCTTGCCGATCAAGCTCGTGTCCCGCACCGCATTTCAGTGCGCACCGACTTCGGCTGGCCGCGACCCGCCAGCCGTCGGATAGCGCAACACGCAGCAGGTGCCCAGGCATATGCCGGAAGTGATCATCAACGGCCCCGAAGGTCGGATTGAAGGCCGCTACCATCACAACCCCACGGCCGGAGCGCCGATCGCGGTGCTCCTCCACCCTCACCCGCTGCACGGCGGGACGATGAACAATCGTGTCGTCCTGAACATGTTCCACGCCTTCACGCGGCGCGGCTTTTCGGTTCTCCGCTTCAACTTCCGCGGCGTCGGCCGCTCGCAGGGGCGCTTCGCCCGCGGCGAGGGCGAACTGGCCGACGCGGCGGCGGCGCTCGACTGGCTTCAGGCCGTCAACACCAGCGCGCCGGTCGCCTGGGTCGGCGGCTTCTCGTTCGGCGCCTGGATCGGCATGCAGCTTCTGATGCGCCGTCCGGAGATCAACGGCTTCATCTCCGTGGCACCGCCGGCCAACACCTACGACTTCACCTTCCTGGCGCCCTGCCCGTCCTCCGGCCTGATCGTTCACGGCGATGCCGACGACATCGTGCCGCGCGCCGACGTGAAGAAGCTGGTCGACCGCCTGTCGAACCAGCGCGGCATCACGATCGACTTCCGCAGCGTCGGCGGCGCCAACCACGTGTTCCAGGATCGCATCCCGGAACTGGTCGAGCACGTCGAGACCTATCTCGAGCACGCGCTCGGTCAGGAAGCCGCGGTCGCCTGACGCTCTTTTCCCCCGGCCTCGGGGCATTGCTCCGGCCGGGGGAACCAATCCCCGGGGCCGCCGTTCCTGCGCGCACCGCTCCATCGGGATTGAATCCAATGCGCCTGTTCGAGTGCCAGAACTGCGGGCAGCTCGTCTATTTCGAAAACAGCCACTGTCTTCGCTGCGGCCATACCCTGGGCTTCCGCGTCGAGGACATGGACCTCCACGCGCTGACGCCGGACGACGACGGGACGTGGCATCCGGTCGCGGACCCCGACCGTCCCTACCGCTTCTGCGCGAATGCGGCGCACGACGCCTGCAACTGGCTGGTGCCGGCCGAGGAGCCGGAGACGCACTGCGTCGCCTGCCGCCTGAACCGCACGATCCCCGACCTCGGCAATCCCGAGAATCTGGCGCTCTGGCAGAAGATCGAGATCGCCAAGCGCCGGCTGGTCTTCTCGCTGCTGCGGTGCGGCCTGCCGGTCGTGCCGAAAGTCGACGACGAGCCGCAGGGTCTGGCCTTCGATTTCCTGGCCGACACGGGCACACCCGACGGGACGAAGGTCATCACCGGCCATGCCGACGGCCTGATCACGCTGAACGTGGCGGAGGCCGACGACGCCCACCGCGAGAAGCACCGGCTGGAGATGGGCGAGCCTTACCGCACCCTCCTCGGTCACTTCCGCCACGAGGTCGGCCACTATTACTGGGACGTTCTGGTCCGCGACCGCAATCACCTCGATTCCTACCGCGCCCTGTTCGGCGACGAGCGGGCGGACTATGGCGAGGCGCTGCAGAACCACTATCAGAACGGCCCGCCGGCGAACTGGCCCGACCATTTCGTCAGTACCTATGCGACCGCCCATCCGTGGGAGGACTGGGCCGAGACCTGGGCGCACTATCTGCACATCATGGACACGCTGGAGATGGCCGGCGCGTTCAACCTGCGCGTCCGTCCCGACGCCGGCACCGACAAGGACCTGTCCGCCCGCCTCGACTTCGATCCCTATGACGGACGGCCGTTCGACGACCTGATCACGGCGTGGCTGCCGCTCACCTATGCGGTGAACAGCCTGAACCGCAGCATGGGGCAGCCGGACCTCTACCCCTTCGTGCTCCCGCCAGACGTGATCGAGAAGCTGCGTTTCGTTCACGACCTGATCGGCAAGATCGATTGCGCACCGACAGGTTGACACTTCGACGTTTCTAGTTATATGGTTCGATCCATGGAAGACGCGCTTTCCGAGCAGGCGGCGGCCGATGCGCTCGCAGCCCTGGGCAACCGGACGCGACTGCGGCTCTTCAAGCTGCTGGTGCGGGCCGGGACGGATGGGCTGATCGTGGGCGAGGTGCAGCGGCATATGGACATGCCCGCTTCGACGCTCGCCCATCATCTCGCCGCCCTCACCCGCGCCGGTCTCGTCGTCCAGGCGCGGAACGGCCGCGAAGTCGTCTGCACCGCCGACTATGCGGCGATGCAGCACCTTCTCGGCTGGCTGACGCAGGAATGCTGTGCGGGCGTCGCGTGCCGGAGCGGCATGGTCGCCTGAGTTTTCGGCGCCGTTTTTTTGGGCCGATAGAACGACTTTTCTAGGGGTGTCGTAGCATGCAGCTCGCTTCCGTCGCAGCCTCCCTGCCGGGCAGGATCTCCCGCCTCGATCGCGCCTGGGTCGCGATCGCCTGCATCCTCGTCCTCCTGATCGCCCTCTCCCCGACCCAGGCCGAGGCGTCGCTGATCTTCGCGGCGCGTGCCCTGCTCGGCGTGGCGCCGTTCCTCGTGCTGTCGGCCGGGATCGCCGGCTATGCGAAGGCGACGGGCGCCGAGCACCTGATCGCCCGTGCCTTCCAGGGCCATGTCCTGATGATGGTGCCGGTCGCGGCCGCCGTCGGGGCGCTGTCGCCCTTCTGCTCGTGCGGCGTCATTCCGATCATCGCCGCACTGCTCGCCGTGGGCGTGCCGCTGGCGCCGGTGATGGCTTTCTGGCTCGCCTCGCCGCTGATGGATCCGTCGATGTTCCTGATGACGACGGGCACGCTCGGGCTCGGCTTCGCCCTCGCCAAGACCGCCGCGGCCCTGGGCGTCGGGCTGCTCGGCGGGTTCGGCATCCACCTGCTGCAGCGCCGCGGGCTGCTGACCGAAGGCCTGCGCGAGGGTGTGGGCAACGGCGGCTGCGGCGGCGCCAAGATCCGCAATCCGAAGGCGGTGGTCTGGCGCTTCTGGGACGAGCCGGCGCGGCGCACGGCCTTCGCCTCCGGCACCGTCGACACGCTGCTGTTCCTCGGCAAGTGGCTGATCCTGGCCTTCCTGCTCGAGAGCCTGATGCTGGCCTACATCCCGGGCGAGACGGTTGCGCGGTTCGCCGGCGGCGACGGCGTGCTCCAGGTGGTCGGCGCGGCCTTCGTCGGCATCCCCGCCTATCTCAACGGCTATGCGGCACTGCCGCTGGTCTCCGGCCTGATGACCCAGGGCATGGGCGGCGGCGTCGCGATGACGTTCCTCATCGCCGGCGGCGTCACCAGCATTCCCGCCGCGATCGCCGTCTGGGCCGTCGCCCGGCCGCCGATCTTCGCCGCCTATATCGGCTTCGCCATCGCCGGTGCCATCGCCTCAGGCCTGCTGTACGGCCTCGCCTGAGGCCCTCGGGCGGAGGCCGACGCAGGCTCGCGGCCGACGGGAGTGGCCGCGATCGGCCGAAGGTCCTCGACGAAGCGCGCAAACTCGGCCGTCCGCGCCGCCTCCTCCGACAGGCGCAGGATGTAGGACGGGTGGACCGTCGCGAGGACGGGGATGCCGTCGGCGCGCTGCAGCACGCGGCCGCGCACCCGCGTCACCGGCAGGTCTCGACCCAGCAGCGCGAAGAGCGCCGTCGATCCGAGGCCGACGATCAGGCGCGGCCGCACCTGGGCGATCTCACGGGCCAGCCACTGCCCGCAGGCCTGCACCTCGCCGCGCCCCGGCCGCTCGTGGATGCGGCGCTTGCCGCGCAGCCTGAATTTGAAGTGCTTGACCGCGTTGGTGACGTAGACGTCGAGCCGGTCGAGGCCGGCCTCGGCCAGCGCCCGGTCGAACACCTCGCCGGCCGGCCCGACGAACGGCCGGCCCGCCAGATCCTCCTGATCGCCGGGCTGCTCGCCGACGAACATGATGCCGGCCGTGGCGGGGCCCTCGCCGAAGACGGTCGCCGTGGCGTCGCGCCACAGCGGACACGCCTGGCAGCCCGCAGCCTCCGCCGCGAGCGAAGCCACCGGTGGTGTGGCCTGTGCCGCCCGTTCGGCGACGGCTTCGGCCGTCCGCTTCGCCGGAACGGTCGAACCGCGCGCCACCATCTCGTTCGCACGGCCGGCCGCGGCCTCGATCAGCGGCCGGATCAGCCGCGCCTCCGGCAGGTTGTGCCAGTATTTCTTCGGCATCTCGGCGCGCATGTGCGCCGGCTTCAGGCGCGCCGGGTTGAAGATGCTCGCATAGTAGGTACGCCACTGGTCGTCGAGCGCGTCGGCGTCCGGCACCGCGTCGCGCCTGCCGTCGGGGCCGAACGTCACCGCCTTCCCGTCCCATGCCATGCTGCGATACGGCGTCAGGATCGCCCAGCGCATCGACGAGAAACGGTCGGCGAAGAAGGCCGCCAGCGAGTCCACGACGAAGTGCTCCGGCTCGAACCACGACAGGAAGCGCACCCCGCCATCCTCGTCCGCGACCTCGCGGAAGCGGACGAAGGCCTTCATCTTGTGCTGGTCGCGCCGGACCGACTTCGCCATCTCGGACACCCGCGCCACCAGCGGGTCCGAGGCGATCTCCAGCAGCGACCGTTCCCCCTCGTGCAGCCGCCAGAGCAGGGCGTAGAGCAGCGCGAAGCGTTCGCGGTCGCTGTGGCAGATCGCGTCCGCCGCGAGGGTGACGAAGGCGCGCGGCACGGTGAAGGCCGGCGCGGGCGGCTCCGCCTGCCGGTCGGGGACCGGTGCCGGCGCGAACAGGTCGCGCTGACGGTCGGCCACCGTCCAGACGACGTTGCCGGGCGCCACCCGCTCCGCCGCCAGCCGGCGCGCCGCGGCGCGCCAGCCGTCGAAATCCGCCTCGAAGCCCAGGTCAATGTGCTGCATGGCCGTAGAACAGCGACAGCTGCGCCGGCGCGGGCGCCAGCTGCCGCCGCAGCTTTGCGGAGTCGATCTCCGCCGCGCCCGGCGTGTGGTCGGACGTGCAGAGGAACGGCAGGACCTTCTTCAGCGGCACCCGCAGCCGCGCCAGGTCCGCGATGCGCACGCCGTGGTGCCGGCGGATCGCCAGGATGCGGTCGACGTTGCGCGCACCCAGGCCCGGCACGCGCAGCAGGTCCTCGCGCGGCGCGCGGTCGACGTCGAGCGGGAAGCGGTCGCGATGGCGCAGCGCCCAGGCCAGCTTCGGATCGATCTCCAGGTCGAGCATCCCATCCCCACCGCCGGCGAAGATCTCCTCGGTGCCGAAGCCGTAGAAGCGGAACAGCCAGTCGGCCTGATAGAGCCGGTGTTCGCGCATCAGCGGCGCCGGCCGCGACGGCAGCGTCCGGCTGGCGTCCGGGATCGGGCTGAACGCCGAATAGTAGACGCGGCGCAGTCCGTAGGAGCCGTACAGCTTGGCACTGGTCCTCAGGATGGTGGCGTCGGTCGCCGCGTCGGCGCCGACGATCATCTGCGTCGACTGCCCGGCCGGCGCGAAGCTCGCCGGCCGCCGCTCCTCCCGGGCGGCATCGATACGCAGGCGCATGCGCCCCATGCTCCGCCGGATGACGCTCTCGTCCTTCTCGGGCGCCAGATGGCGCAGCGCCGCCGCGGTCGGCAGTTCGACGTTGATGCTGAGCCGGTCGGCGAGACGCCCCGCCTCGGCGATCAGTTCCTCCGACGCCTCGGGAATGGTCTTCAGGTGGATGTAGCCGCGAAAGCCGTGCTCCTCGCGCAGCGACCGCGCCACCGCCACGATCCGCTCCATCGTGTAGTCGGCGTCGCGGATGATCCCGGAACTGAGGAACAGCCCCTCGATGTAGTTGCGGGCGTGAAAGCCCAGCGTCAGCCGGACGACCTCGTCGACCGTGAACCGCGCCCGCTTCACGTTGCTGGAGACGCGGTTGACGCAGTAGGCGCAGTCGAACACGCAGAAGTTGGTGAACAGGATCTTCAGCAGCGAGATGCAGCGGCCGTCGGGCGCGTAGCTGTGGCAGATGCCCATGCCGGCGCCCGCGTCCGACGGTGCGGCGCCGCGCTTGCCCTTGCCGCCCGACGCACAGGAGGCGTCGTACTTCGCCGCATCCGCGAGGATGGCGAGCTTTTCCTTCATCTCCATGAGCGATCCGGCTTTCCGCGTGATTTTGTTCCCTATATGTTCTAGTTCTCGTACCGGTGTTCGGCAAGGGGTCGAGCGGTGGCGGTCGACGGGATCTCATCGGCATTGCCGCTCCGTCCCCGGTGGGGCATACCGCCGCGCTGTGAACGCCGTCGCATCGACGAAGGCCGACTCGGCGGCGGCGAGATGCTAGAACGTCGGATACGTGCAGGAGGCGCCGGCTTTCCCGCCTGTGCCGGCCGATCCGGTTTCGTCCCCGCCGACGCTTCGTCGCATCGGCCGGGTTTCGTCGCCTTCCTCCGCGGGAAGGCATCATCCGTCGGGTAGATCGTCCATGAAGCGCGCAACCATCCTCATCGTAGCGGCGTTGCTGCTGGCTGCGCTGATCGGCGCCTTTGCCTGGTTCCAGTTCGTCAAGAAGCCGGAAATGATCCGCGGTTTCATCACCGGCGCCCCGCAGCCGCTGGTGACGGTCACCGCGGAGCCCGCACGGCAGGAACAGTGGCAGACCCGGCTTCCCGCGATCGGCAGCCTGCGCGCGATCCGGGGGATCGACGTCGCACCGCAGGTCGGCGGCATCGTCACCGCGATCCGGTTCGAGTCCGGCAGCACCGTCGAAAAGGGCGCCGTCCTGGTCCAGATCGACGATTCGATCGAACAGGCCGACCTGAAGGCGGGTCAGGCCGAACTGCGCAACGCAGACCTCAACCTGTCGCGACAGCGTGAACTCCTCGGACGGGGCAACACCAGCAAGACCGCCTTCGACGCCGCGCAATCGCGGCGCGACGTGGCGGCGGCGACGAACGACCGTACCCGGGCGCTGATCGCACAGAAGGTGATCAGGGCGCCGTTCTCCGGTCGTCTCGGCATCCGGAGCATCGATCTCGGCGCCTATGTCTCGCCCGGCACGACGATGGTCACGCTGCAGCAGCTCGACCCGATCTACGCCGATTTCCCGATCCCGGAGCAGCAGTTCGACCTGCTGCGCCCCGGCCAGCCGGTCGAGGTGACCGTCGACGCCTATGCCGGCACGGTCTTCGGCGGCAGGATCGACTCCATCGACGCCCGCGTGAACGAGGAGACGCGCAACGTTCTGGTCCGCGCCGAACTGGCGAACCCGGACCGGCGCCTGCTGCCCGGCATGTTCGCCAACGTCGCCGTCATCGCGGGGCAGGCCGCGACGGTGGTCACCGTGCCGCGCACCGCCGTCACCTACAGCCTCTACGGCGACAGCGTCTTCGTGGTCGGCGACGACGGCGCCGCGGCGGAACAGGGCAGACCGGTCGAGCAGCGCTTCGTCCGGACGGCCGACACGCGCGAGAACCGAGTGGCGATCACCGAGGGCATCGCGCCGGGCGAGCAGGTGGTGTCGTCCGGCCAGCTGAAGCTGCACACCGGCAGCCGCGTGCGCATCGACGACGCCGTCATTCTGACCCCGCCCGCCGTGCGACCGAAGGAATAGGACCGCCGGCATGGCCATCACCGACATCTTCATCCGGCGGCCGGTCCTCGCGACGGTGGTCAGCCTGCTGATCCTGCTGGTCGGCCTGCAGGCGGGGCTGAGCCTGCAGATCCGCCAGTATCCGGAACTCTCCAGCACGACGATCACGGTCACGACCACCTATCCGGGTGCCAACGCCGACCTGATCAAGGGCTTCATCACCACGCCGATCGAGCAGGCCGTGGCGAGTACCGAGGGCATCGACACGCTGGTGTCGACGTCGCGGCAGAACGTGTCGACCGTGACGCTGAACCTGCGTCTCAACGCGGATCCCGACCGCGCGGCCACAGACGTGCTGTCGAAGGTCAATCAGGTGAAGGGCGTCCTGCCGACCGAGGCGAACGACCCGATCGTCGTGAAGCAGACCGGCCAGGGCTTCGCGCTGATGTACCTCTCCTTCAACTCGAAGGAGCTGACCGGCTCGCAGATCACCGACTATCTGACGCGGGTCGTCCAGCCGCGCCTCCAGACGGTCGACGGTGTCGCCAACGCCGAGATCCTGGGCGGCCAGACCTTCGCCATGCGCATCTGGCTGGACCCCAACCGGATGGCGGCCCTTCAGGTCACCCCGGCCGACGTGCGGACGGCGCTGGCGGCGAACAACTTCACCTCGGCCGCGGGCCAGATCAAAGGCGACTTTGTTCAGACCAGCATCGACGCCCTGACGTCGCTGAACAGCGCCGAGGCCTTCTCGCGCCTGGTCGTCGCCACGCGGCAGGACCAGGTCATCCGCCTCGGCAACATCGCGAAGGTCGAGCTCGGGCCGCAGAGCGTCGAATCCTCGTCGGTCTTCGACGGGCTGAAGGCGGTGTTCGTCGGCATCTACGCGACACCGACCGCCAACCCGCTGACCGTCATCACCGACGTGCGCAACGTCATGCCCGAGATCCAGGCGCAGCTGCCGCCGGCCCTCGACGCGGCGATCGCCTACGATTCGACCGAGTTCATCCGCGCGTCGATCGACGAGGTGGCGCGGACGCTGATCGAGGCTGCGATCATCGTCATCGTCGTGATCTTCCTGTTCCTCGGCAACCTGCGGTCGACGCTGATCCCGATCGTCACCATCCCGCTGTCGCTGATCGGCGTGATGATCATGCTGGTGGCACTGGGATACTCGATCAACCTGCTGACGCTGCTGGCACTGGTGCTCGCCATCGGCCTCGTCGTCGACGACGCCATCGTCGTGGTGGAGAACATCTACCGCCACATCGAGGAGGGCATGACGCCCTACGAGGCGTCGCTGAAAGGGGCGCGCGAGATCGCGCTGCCGGTCATCGCCATGACCATTACGCTGGCCGCCGTCTACGCCCCGATCGGCTTCGTCTCCGGCCTGACCGGCGCGCTCTTCCGCGAGTTCGCCTTCACGCTCGCCGGCTCGGTCGTCGTGTCCGGCGTCGTCGCCCTCACGCTGTCGCCGATGATGTGCTCGCTTCTGCTGCGTCCGACGACGGAGCAGGGCCGGTTCGTGAAGTTCCTCGACCGGACGTTCGACCGCCTGAAGATCCGCTTTCAGCGCCGGCTGCACCGCACCCTGAACTTTCGCGCGATGACCATCCTGATCCTGGTGGCCGTGGTGGCGCTGACCGGCCTCCTCTACGTGACGACGCCCCAGGAGCTGGCGCCGGAGGAGGACCAGGGCATCGTCTTCTCGCTGGTGAAGACGCCGCAATACGCCAACCTCGACTATCTCGAGCGCACAACGGCGAGCCTTTACGACACCTTCGCGAAGGTGCCGGAGCAGGCGCACGTCTTCACGATCAACGGCTCCGGCGGCGTGCACGAGGCCTTCGCCGGCCTGCTGCTGAAGCCGTGGGCCGAGCGGTCGCGGACGGCGAAGCAGATCACCGAGTCGCTGCAGCCGGACCTCGCCAGGGTGGCCTCGGGCCAGGTGCTGGCCTTCTCGCCGCCCGCCCTGCCCGGCTCCACCGGCGGCCCCCCGCTGCAGTTCGTCGTCACGACGACCAACGATTACCAGCAGCTGGCCCGGGTCATCGACCAGCTGCAGCAGGCGGCGGCGAAGAGCGGCATGTTCCTGTTCACCGACACCGACCTCAAGTTCGACACGCCGCAATATTCCTTCCAGATCGACAGCGATAAGGCGAACAGCCTGGGCATCAGCATGCAGGATGTCGGCGCCGCGCTCGGCACCATGCTCGGCGGCGGCTACGTCAACCGCTTCAACCTGTACGGCCGCAGCTACGAGGTCATCCCCCAGGTGCCGCGCGATTTCCGTCTGACCGCCGACTGGCTGACGCGCTATCAGGTCCGCACGAATGCCGGCGAGATGGTGCCGCTGTCGACCATCGCCACCATCGGGCAGACGGTCCAGCCGAACGCGCTGACCAGCTTCCAGCAGCTCAATGCCGCAACCCTGTCGGGCGTGCCCTTCCCCGGCCAGACGTTGGGCGACGCGCTCGACTTCCTTCGCGGCGAGGCGGCGGAGATCATGCCGGAGGGGTTCTCATACGACTATCAGGGGGAGAGCCGGCAGCTCGTCCAGGAGGGCGGCACCCTGGTGGTCACCTTCGGCTTCGCGCTGATCGTCATCTTCCTGGTGCTGGCGGCCCAGTACGAGAGCTTCCGCGACCCGTTCATCGTGCTGATCGCCCTGCCGACCTCGATCTTCGGCGCGCTGCTGCCGCTGAACATCGGCGGGATCATGGGCATGACCAGCGTCAACATCTACACGCAGATCGGCCTCGTCACGCTGATCGGCCTGATCTCCAAGCACGGCATCCTGATGGTCGACTTCGCCAACAAGCTGCAGGAGGAGGGCATGGGCCGGCGCGAGGCCATCGAGGAGGCTGCGGCCGTACGCCTGCGGCCGATCCTGATGACCACCGCCTCGATCGTTCTGGCGATGATCCCGCTGATCATCGCCGACGGCGCCGGTGCGCGCAGCCGCAGCGACCTGGGCATCGTCATCGCCGCCGGCATGACGATCGGGACGCTGTTCACCCTGTTCGTGACGCCCGCCGTCTACACGCTGATCGCCCGCGACCGCAACCGCGACAGGGCCGAGGCCGAGGCACGCAGCGGAGCGGCGGCGCCGGCGCAGTAACGCGTCGGCGCGGGCGTCAGCCGCCCCCGCGAACCAGACCCGCCGCGAGCATCCGGTCGGTCAGGGCGCCGACCTCCGCCGCGCACCGGTCCGGCGCCACGTCGAACCGCTCCTGCATCGCCGCGCACAGCTCCGCCACCGTCTTCGGCGTCTCCAGCATCTCCCAGATCCGCATCGCCGTGGCGTTGAAGTGCAGATACTTGCCCCGCTCCACGTCGAGCAGGACGTAGCCGCCCTCGACCGGCGCGCCGATCATGTCCTCGTTGCGGCGGAGCGGAGCGTGGGGTGGAACAGGGGCCATCGCAATCATCCTCGATTCGGTCGCGCGTGATCGACCGGCAGGTTCATTGACCGCCGCGACGCGGTCACGGCCGCCCCGACGGCCGGCGCCCGCACAGCAGGCGCGCGGCCTGCGGCAGCGCCGATAGGTCGTCCGGCAGGCTCAGGGTGCGGACGGGCCGCCGGCGTGCAATCTCGAGCCCCGCCCTCATCACCCTGCCCCGCGCTTCCGGCGGCAGGTGCTGCATCCAGTACCCGCAATCGGCCAGGGCGGCAGCCGCCTGCGCCGCAGGCAACGGCGGCGACAGAGCCGGGCTCTCCCCGCCGTGCCGCTGCCCCAGGAGGATGATCTCGCCGATCGGCGACACCGCGCGCGACGCGAACTGCGCCTCGTCGAGAGCGACCAGCACCCCTTCGTGCGCGTAATCGGCATGCGCATAGGCCGGGCGCGTCCGGCCAGCGAAGCCCAGCAGGTCGGCGACCCGCGGGCAAATCTTCACGGCCGGCGTGCCGACGACCACGAGCAGTGGATCGGCGCCGAGCATGACGATCTCCTCGGAGACCAGCCGCGCGCCCTCCGCGATCATCGCGGCGGCGAGAGTGGACTTCCCCCGGCCGCTGGCGCCCAGGACGAGGGTCGCCCGATCCCCGGTCGCGACGGCACAGCCGTGCAGGCACACGCCGCCGCGGACATAGGCGTGCGCGGCGAGCACCAGGCTGACGAGGTGCCGCGCCACGTCGCCGCGCAACACGCCGCGACTCCAGCCTACCTCCACCCGTCCGGGCCGCACGATGGCCGTGTAGCGCTGGGCCGGCTCGAAGCCGCAGGCATGGATCTCCCAGTGATCGGAAGCCAGGAAGGCGAGCCGGAGCAACGACGACACCACGGCGATATCGCTGCCCGCGCCCGGTGCCTCCAGAAGTGGCCCCTCACGCATCGTGAGGTCCGGCGTCCGGCCGGGTTCGGGTTCCGCAGGGGCGAGCAGCGCGATTTCCGAGTCGATCGTCAGTCCGAAGGCGCGATAGCGGTTCACGGTCCGCGTCCGCCGTCGAGACCATCGGCCGGAGAGGGATCGAGCAACCTCCGCCGCAGGCGCAATTCTGCCGCCGCCGCCACGTCACCCCGGCGCTCCAGCCGCCGCTGTTCGACCGCCAGGGCGAACGGGTGGAAGGGGTGTGCGGCCAGCATGTCCCGATGATAGCGCGCGGTCTCCGCATCGCCCTCGCCCCGGGGGGCCACCCGCAGGAGGGGGATGCCGGTGCGCTGCCGGAGATCCCGATCACCGGTGACGGTGGCGGCGAACGGCCACCAGACATGTCGGTAGACGGGACAGTCCGCCAGCGCCGCCCCGACGGCCAGCGCTTCGTCGGTCCGGCCGAGTTTGGCCAGCAGGCACGCCGCCAGCCACCGCGCCTGGACATAGTCTGCATCGTCGGCGAGCAACTCCGACGCCGTCTCCAGTGCCGCGAGCGCGTCGCCGGCTCGGGCGCGTAGTAGGGCGCCGTCCAACCGTGTTGCGGGATCAGGGTCGGGGGACGGCGGCAACGAGCCACCCCGCGTCGCCGGCCATCGCCGGTACCAGTCCACCTGCTGCGCGCGGACGACAGCTTCGCCGCGACGGGCACCGACGGAGCGGCGCATCGCGCAGACGGTTTCCGCGAACGTCGCGCGATCCCGGTAGAGCCGCTCCAGGCGTGCATCGAGGTCCGCCCCGTCCGTGAACAGCTCCACCGCGCCGCCGAGATGCCGGTATGCCGGCGCGTCCTGCGCCAGCACCACTGCCCCGGCCGCCGCCATCTCCACCGGCTTCACGTCCGAGCGCCCCAGGTTGAAGACCGTGTCGCCGAGCGGGACCAAGCCGACGTGCAGGCCGGTGAGGAAGGCCCGATAGTCCGCATACCCGCCGAACGGCCGCGCGGCGAACTGCGCCTCGAGCGTCTCGAAAGGCGGCCAGAGGTCGGGATCGCCCATCATTGCGAAGCGCACGTCGGGATGGCGCCGGCAGAATGCTGTGATCGCGGGCGCCACCGACGCGAGGTCGGCCTCGTGCGAGCGCGTCCCCGCCCAACCCAGCACGAAGCCCTCCGCCTTCCGCGGAACCGAATCCGGAATGGCGACCAGATTGTCCAGCACCGCATTGTCCGGGTTCACCGCGGCGTACCGATCGCGCAGCCAGGGCGACGAGAACTGGACGCCGTCGGACAGCGACGCGTGGAGCAGGACGCGTCCCACCTTCAGCGGACCGGGAGCATCGGGGCTACGCCGGCTCCAGGGCCGCGGCGACGACAGTTCGTCGCCAATCTCGAACAGGGTGATCCGGCCCGCCCGGCGCCGCTCCCTGATCAGCCCCTCGATCTCCTCGCCGGCCAGGCTATGGACGACCACGATGTCCGCAGACAGTGCCAGGCGTGGCGCATCCGGGCTCAGCCAGGAGCGATGCGTCGGCGCGAAGTCCTGCTCCGCGCCGAGCAGCGTGATCGGGTTGGCGATGCGATGCTGGAACTGCCCCTCGTCCTCGCCCGACCGGTCCAGCGCGTGGAGATGGAGCACGGAGACCGGCGCCGGGTCAGTCATCCTTGCGCCAGTGGATCACCGTCCAGTTGATCCGCTCGATCGACGCCGTGATCCCGCGGCGGTCGCGGAATTCGTCCACGGCCTCGCGGCACGACGGCAGCCACGCATAGTCGTCGACGACCACGAAGCCGCCGGGGACCACCCTGTCGTACAGCGCCTCCAGGCATTCCATGGTCGAACTGTAGAGGTCGGCATCGATCCGCAGCAGCGCGATGGCACCGATCGGCGCGTCGGCCAGCGTGTCGGCGAACAGTCCGGGCAGGAACCGAACCCCGTCGTCCAGCAGATCGTAGGTCGCGAAGTTGTCGCGAACCGTCTCCAGCGACGCCGTCAGCCAGGGGTAGCGCTCCTCCGTCAGGTCGACCTTGTCGCGCAGGTCCGCCGCCGCCGTCGAGGGCGGCACGCCGGTGAAACTGTCCGCGACCCAAACCCGGCGGTGCGCCTCGCCGAACGCCTGCTGCAGTGCGCGCATCAGGATGGCGCAACCGCCACGGCAGGTTCCGGCATCGACGAAATCGCCTGCGATCCCGTCGGCGAAGAGCCGTTCGGCCAACCGTTCGATGTGCGTCAGCCCGTGCAGCCCGACCATGGTGTGGGCATAGCGGCCCGGCTGCCGGTTGACGATCGTCCCGATCCGCTGGGCGTCGACCACCGACCGGTAGGCCGCGGGCTCGCGGTGGCGGAGGTCGGGCATATGCGCTTGGCCCGGCGCGGCGCCGGC
>Ga0114915_1000489_pt1 | contig 18333 bp, 29 predicted proteins | sample MalvirAntarct_55_FD_87288 | JGI IMG/M metagenome (GOLD analysis project Ga0114915, IMG submission 87288) | Marine viral communities from the Global Malaspina Expedition - Malaspina viral metaG Antarct_55 | ecosystem: Environmental > Aquatic > Marine > Oceanic | place: South Georgia Island...
GTACAACGTATTATACACAGAAGAAAAGTTCACAGAGTTAATGATCATCGCTGACTTATCTACTGAAGTAGAGACTATGGATGAGCTTAACAAGTTGTTAGGTAAAGTAGAAGAGCTTTGTAAGAATGACTACAAGGAGAGAGTGGAAGCGTTCCATCCTGAGGTGTACGTATCACCTGTGTCAGGACAGTTCTACTTGAAGTTAGATGCTAAGGTATCGAGTGTAGCTATACCAGAGGTACTAGTAAGACGCTTAGAGACTAGTATTGAGAAAGGTATTGATGTATCACCTGTAATCAAAGCTTGGAAGAGATTCTTACGTAACCCTAAGATGATTATTGGAGACTCAGACACTAAGGCCTTGTTCTCTCAACGTTTTGCTGACTATATCGAAATGGTATATGTTAACCCAATCGTAGTAGGGGAAGAGATGGAGAAAGGTTTAAACCAAGAGAACGCAGAGAAAATTGCTGCTACCTATGAGGTTAAGATCACTCAAGAGGGATTAATTGCTTGTTTCAAGTTATCGACAGAGTTAGAGACTAAGTTTGTAGCTGACGATGAGGGTAACCCTAAGCAAGTATCCAGATTCTCTAAGACATTTGATATCAACACAGGTGAAATCACAGGTGATGATAGAGATGACATGAGAGCTGAAGATAGAGTCTTCCAACCTTATGTGTGGGGTACTGGTGGAGATGCTTTCTTCTGTGAAGGTCTTGACGCCCCGGGTGTAGAAGGTCACTTAATCAAGATTGGATGCGTCCATAGGTTAGCTGATTGGTCTATGGTAAACACTAACGATAACCATTCATGTGTCAAAGGTTTACACTTAGGTGGTTTATCTTATATCTCTGACTGGGAAGGAGGAAGAAAAGAAGGATTAGATATCCACACTTGCTTTGTGGATCCTATGCATATTGGAGCAATCCCTGAATACTGTAGTAGTTTAGCTATTAGAGTGTTACAGTATTATGTGTATGGTTCTTTGACTGCTTTGAATCATGGTATTTATCACCCAAGTAAGTATGCTGAGAAGACAGACGCTCAATGGTTAGAGATATCAGAACAGATTATCGAAGATCATGGTACTTTAATCGAAGACATTGTTGACGGTGTTGAAGAAATAAAGGAACTATAAAAACAGAGGGAGGCTTAGGTCTCCCTTTTTTTTAACTAATTAAAACAATAATGATAGAACAAACCATTGAGATACCTCAATACTTGCGTCAAGTCAAACTAAGTGAATCAAGAAAGCGAAAATACTACGAGCTAGGGAAGAAGCTTCCTGTGGCTAAGAAATATGCAGACAGAACAAAGTACGACTATAAAACCTATAACAAAAAACAATATCTTGTTGACCTAGAGACAGGTGAACGAGTACTAGCTAATCCTAAAGCAGCTGGAACACCTAACATAATGACTATAAACGGTCAAAAGCTGTATAACGGAGAGATGCATCCTCACACAAGAAACAAAGTGATGCAAGATTTGAAGGCGTTTATGACTCCTTTCGTTAATCAGTTGGATCCAGTAACGGACTTTCCACTGATAATTGAGATGGAAATACATGATACCATCAGAGAAACATCGAGTAATTCTTTATGGGATTTAGACAATCGAGCTTGGCCTTATGTTAAGACCTTTCAAGATTGCCTTACAGGTAACAAAGACAGAGATGGTAATCTCAGGTGTAAACAAATCATACCTGACGATAACTTACTCTTTGTAACAACTCCTCCAGTACCTAAGTTTATACCAGTGGCTACACCGGAAGAGAGAAAGTTAGTCTTTAGACTAAAAGCAGAAACAGATAAAAGAATCCTTGAGGACAAGGAACATAGTAAACAATTAAAAGAAGCAATATATGAATTTAGAAGAGTATCAAGCGGCAATCAACAAGACATGGAAGACTAATCCAGGAATGGGAGACTATGAGCACTGTCTTGTAGGTATCATGGAAGAAGCAGGTGAAATAGCAGGTTGGTATAAGAAAGCTAACTACTATGGCATTGGAATGACAGAAGAAGTTGGCAGAGGCTTAAAAGGAGAGCTAGGTGACTTATTGTACTACCTTACTAAGCTAGGTATGATCACAGCTACTGGTAGCCCTAAGGTTTATCAACCTAAGTTTGATGTAAACATGCCAGATTTTGCAGTGCTTGTTCACTTAAATAGGAACTCTTTAAAGCTTATGGATAGCACTCATTCTTCGGACGTCTTTGTGGTAGCTCACTTGTTGCTTCTTCAATGTGTAAAAGAAATAGCTCGTCGTCATGGATGGGCTCTTAACGACATCATGTACTCTAACATAGCTAAGCTTAAGCATAGACATGGAAGTGACTTTGACATTGACAAAGCAGAACCTAGTAAGAGAGACATTGTGGGAGAAGATGGTCAGTTAGAGATGGATCTACCTGTACTTGAGAAGCCTAAGAAGAAATCAGTATTAAAGTCTCTTAGAAAGAAAGCTGGGTTTAGTCAGAGTCAAGTAGCTACTGTGTTAGGTGTGAGTACTTCTCATATCTGTATACTAGAGCAAGGTAATACTAAGCTTAAAGAAAGGTTTATTCCTATACTAGCTAAGTTGTACAAGTGTCCTAAGAATGTAATCGAGCAGTGTGCCTGATATAAGCATGTGTTTAGGTGATGGGTGTCTTAAGAAGGCAACCTGTCACCGTTTTACAGCTAAACCTAGTCCTTATAGACAAGCTTACTTCTTACCTACTCCTAACAAGGATGATGAGTGTGAGTATTACTGGGACGATAAAAAGTGTAGAGACGAACAAACCTTAAAATAAAAAACTATGGCTAAGATAGAAATGGATGTCTCTGAGTATGAGGCTATGAAAGAAGTGAAGAAGCTTCTTGAAGACTCCTTAGAGAAAGAACGAGGATTAAGTGAGGAGATTAAGACTCTTCAACAAGAGAAGTTAGAAGCTCTTGACAAAGCTAAGCATCAAGTGGTTAAGATTGTAAAGACCTCTTCAGAGGAGTACATCTATAAGAAGGTGCCTAGAGTAATGGGTGACATTACTCATAGTCTTACGTTTGAATTAGAGAATGTAGTACATGATTTAAAAAGTGGACGAAGAGACTCTAATGACGTACTAGACAGATTACAATCCGTACTGTTCGAAAAGACTAAGATTGAGGGCCCTGAAAGAGTTCACTACGTGACTAGTCAAAGTATCACTGACTTGAAAGCAGCGGAAAGGGATCAAGCCGAGGTTAATCTTAGAGAAGAGTATGGTGAAAGGATAGAAGAAGCGGAGGAAGCAATATCTAAACACCGTCAAATAGCTATTCTATATGATGAGCTAAGAACAGAGTCTGTACTTGACAGTGAGAGGACAAGAGACTTGAAAGAGGAAGTGGAAGATTGGAAAGGTCAAGTAGAGATCTTAGAGAAGTATGCTCACGATGTTTGTGATGATGTTGTAGCAAGAGATAGGCATATCAATACAATCTTAGGAGAGGGGTACGGTTTGTTTTCTAACAAGCTAAAAATAGAGAAAATTAAGAAGTTAATGAGTAAATCTAATACACTAATTAAAGGATGAAGACAGAGAAAGATTATTACGCCGTACCTGCAGTGAGTAACTCAGGTATGGCCCTCCTTGGATAAGATTATTTAATTATGTATCTTGCACTATGAGGAAAATGAAAGATCATATAGGTAAGGTGTTTAATCATTTGACAGTTTTGTCGCTTGACATGGGGCCAGCGGTTAACGGTAGGAGAAAGACGTTCTTTATGTGTCGTTGTAGCTGTGGTGTGGAGAAGAGGATCAATGCAAGTAATGTTGTCACAGAGACAACCAAAAGCTGTGGTTGTCAGAAGAGTACCTACCTAGCGGCTAAGAACAAAGAGTATACAGAGAGAGTGTTCAAGACTCCCGTTGAGGATCGACTCCTTTATCTTTATAGAGGAGGAGCGAAGAGAGTAGGACGCGATTACAACCTTACTAAAGAGAGGTTTGTTGAGTTGGTTAATAGTGATTGTCACTATTGTGGAATACCTCCAACTAAAGTAAGGACAAATAAAGCTCGTAAGATATCCAAACCGTTAAACGGGATAGATAGAGTAGACTCATCTAAAGGGTATGTCGAGGGTAACGTGGTGCCATGTTGTACTGACTGTAACGTAGCTAAGCTAGACCACACCGTTGGAGAGTTCACTGAGTGGGTGAATAGAATACATAAACATTTAAACAAAGAAATATGATAAAAGAAAAAGACTACTTTAGTGTTCCCGCAGTAAGCAATTCTTCGATGAGCACGATAAACCCGGAACAAGGAGGTACTCCTGCTAGGTATAAGAAGTTTATAATAGACCATGCTAAGACTGAGGAAGATACTCCTAGTCTAGCTAACGGTAAGCTAGTACACTTATATGTAGAAGACCCTAAGCAATTTGTTGTCAGTGATGTTGAGAGACCTACTGAGAAACTAGCTGCTTGGATAGAACAAGTACATAATACGTTTCCTCCTATTGACTTAGATTCAGCTAACACTGACATGATCAAGAGGCATGCTTTGACGTTAATGGAAAAGTATGGTAACACCTCAGATCCTGACAAGATATGGGCTAAGTTTCTAACAGGTAAAGACTACTTTAACTTCTTATCTGCTAGTAAAGGCAAGGTATGTATGAGTCCAAGCCAAAGATCAGTTGTTGAAGGATGTATTGAGTCACTCCATAAGAATAAGTTAGCTGAAAAGCTCTTATTCAACAAGCCAGATTCATTCGGAGCAAGTGTCTTTAACGAGAAAGCTTTGTATTGGGACGAGGTAATACATCTATTCAGTACCACTACTAAGTTAGCATGTAAGGCCTTGTTAGACAGAGTAATCATAGACCCTGTTAAAAAGACAGCTACTTTGATAGACCTTAAGACTACTGGTAAAAACATAGCAGCTTTTGATAGTAGCTTTAAGTATTGGAGATACTATAGACAGATGGGATGGTATACAAGAGCCATACGAAGAATGCTCAAAGACGAGTATGACGACCGTATTGCTGAGTGGGACATTGCTGTATGGATAGTAGCTGTTGAGACTCATGGCTTACATGAGACAAGAGTATTCAGAGTTAGTGATAACTACTTAGAGAAAGGCGAAGACGAAGCTATGGGTCTAGTAGAGCGTATTGCTCATGCTACATACTATGCTTCTTGGAACCAATGTCAAGAAGAGAAATCAACAGGCTATTTAATGTTAGAACCAGATGATAACAATTAACGGAAAAACAATAAACATGTCAGGCGACAATATCATCATATCTAATGGTAAGGTGCTTATTGACGGTAAGGACGTAACACCTGACGCTAAAAAGATCGACATCAAAGTAACAGGTAACATTGAGACTTTGGATGTTGACACCTGTGATCGAATACACATCGAAGGAGAAGTGTACACAGTAAAGACAATGTCGGGAGAAGTTGTATGCGGAGACATTAAAGGCGACGTGAAAACAATGTCAGGAGATGTCTCAGCTGACGTCATCACAGGTAAAGTTAAAACAATGTCAGGAGATATACGTCATGGAAGGAGATAGACATAATCTAATAGGAATTAGTGGGAAAATGGGTTCTGGTAAAGATACAGTAGGTAAGATAATACAAGCTTTCACCACAAAGGAAAACAGGGATGGTGTTGTAGGACAGTTAGGTAAAGATATGCTCTTAGACTCCAACTTGTGCAAAGATGTCTTGATTAAACGTTGTCTTTGGTACGGGTCTAGTGATTACCAAATCAAAAAGTATGCTGACAAGCTAAAGGATATAGTCTGTCTTATGATAGGTTGTACTAGAGCTGACTTAGAGGATAGAGAGTTCAAGGAGTCTAAGTTATCTGTAGATTGGGATGATTCTCATGGTATAGACACGTATAGAGATTTGATTCAAGTCTTAGGTACTGATTGTGGTAGAGATATTATACATCCTAATATTTGGGCAAATGCTTTGTTTGCTGATTATAATCCTATTGGAGGTAAAATGATTGCAAATCCACAACCTAAACATTTAATTTATCCATCTTGGATAATAACAGATGTTAGATTTCCTAATGAACTTAAAGCTATTGAGGATCGTGGGGGTATAGTAATTAGAGTTGATAGAGCTAATGACCAAACAGGATTAACTAGTAGTCACGAATCTGAAAAAGCTTTAGATAAGCATGACTTTAAGTATCACATACAAAATGACGGTAGCATAGAAGAATTAGTAGAAAAAGTTAAACAGATAATACAATGAAATGAACGCATATAAATTAAACGGACATGCTGGACACTATTATCGAATGATGATATGTAAGCATCTTGGTATAAACTTTACTAGAATTTACAAAACAGTAAAAGATATAAAACAAGATGGGACTATCACACTTCATGATGGTAGGAAGTTTAAGCCAGAATTAAAAGAGGTAAAATGATAACTAAAGTAACAAGGAAGTCTATGGAGATAAGAGAATCAGGTAGAAGTACAGACTTTATAAGTCCTTCTTTTGGTTTTGGTTGTCTCTTAGATTGCTCCTATTGTTATATGAAGAGACATACTGGTAGTAATGATCTTAGTATTGCAAGTAATACTGACTCTATACTAACAGCTATAAATACTCATGCTGCTTGGTTAGGCCCTAAAAAGCCTAATCAGACAGATGAGAACTACTGGACATATGACATAGCTTGTAACGAAGACTTTGCTTTGCACTCTAAGCATCATCAATGGGGTTACATATTCGACTACTTTAAAAATCACTCTAATATAAAGGCTAGCTTTGCGACTAAGATCATACCTATTAACCTCTTGGATTATGATCCACAAAAGAAGATAAGGATTAGGTTTAGTTTGATGCCACAAAAGCTCAGCTCTTTGTTAGAGCCTAACACACCTGAGATACTAGATAGGATAAAAGCTATCAACGCGTTTGTAGACGCTGGATATGAAGTACATATAAACTTCTCTCCTATAATAGTTTACAATGGATGGCTAGAAGACTACAAGTATTTGTTTGAAATGGTCTCAGATTATGTAGACTATAAAGATGAGGTCTTGTCAGAGTGTATCTTTCTTACTCATAATAAGAATAAGCATTTAGCTAACATAGATAGACCAGGTGAAGAGTTGTTATGGAATCCTAGTATACAAGAAAGTAAAGTCTCTCAGTATGGTGGAGCAAACATAAGGTACAAGAGGCATAATAAGTCTCAGTACATAAATCAATTTAAAGAGGTTCACAACAAAGTGATACCTTGGAACACAATTAGATACATATTTTAATGAAAAGAGAAATCAAAACTGAAATCATAGCAGGCTCACTTAACGAGCACGGACAAAAGATAACCACTTGGGTAGGGACAATGCCTCGTATGATATGGGCAGAGTTCCTTACTCATAGATGCTTCTCTAGGAACGCAGCATCTAGTAGAGCTATACCAGCACTTAAGATGATAGCTAATATAGAGAGTGATCCGTTCATACCAGTAGCTTGGCAGAAAGAGCATAAGGGTATGCAAGGTACTGAGTATATTGAGGATAAACAGGAGATATACGGTGTTGAGTGTGGATGGAATGACGCAATGAAAGATGCTGTAAGGAATGCTAAAAACCTCATGCTTGACCCTTGCGTCACCAAACAGCTAACTAACAGACTCTTAGAACCTTTCCAATGGTATACAGCTATCTTTACTACTACTGAGACTGAGAACTTCTTTAACCTGAGGTGTCCTCAGTATACATTCCCATCTGGTCAAATGGATGATTATGTGTACAAGTCAAGAAAGGACTTTCTAAGATTCGTGCCGCTTCCTATGGAGGCTAGTGACTATGATGATTGGACTGACTTGGATTGGCTCAAAGTTAACAAAGGTCAAGGAGAAATCCATATCTCTCTATTAGCTGAGGCTATGTGGGACTCTATGAACGAGTACGACTATAAGCAGTTGAAAGCAGGAGAGTGGCATATACCTTTTGGGAATAAGATAGATCACAGTAGAGTTGATGATTTGATTGAAGATTACGCTAGAGACAGAGGTGAACATTATGATGAAATACACACTGAACATCTTATCAAAATAGCTACAGCTAGATGTGCTAGAGTATCTTATAACAACTTCGAAGGTAAGGATGATTATGAGGCTGACATTAAGCTTTATGATATACTTAAGGCTAGTGGTCACTTCAGTCCGTTCGAACACTGTGCTAGAGCTATGAGTGAGGATGAAATGTCTCAATGGTGCAGGTACGTACCACAACGTAAAGACGGAAAGAATCTTAAGTATTTACATGAGGTTCAAGAAGGCTGGTCTAACAACTTTAGAGGATTTGTGCAACTTAGAGCTGAGTTATGAGTGTTGATGATATACTAGAGAAGATAGGGAAAGTATGGATGTGTGTCTTTTTATTCCACACAATTGTATTAGGCTTAGTCGTTATATGGGCAGGATACTTTCATATTATGACGGATGACCCGCGAGCCCTGTATCTTGACAGAGTATTGTACTCATGGTTATTAAACTTTGTACTACTAGGTGGAATGGGAGGAGTTATCTTCATAAAAGAAGAATTATGGTAGTACTATAAAAAGAAAGTGCTATATTTGAGTATAGGAAAGAGACTACCACGCTAGTTCAACTACAAGATGAGATCTGTGTGGTCCAACAAGCAATGTAGAGACTTATACTATTAACCTGTGCCGTTCTGGCATGGGTTTTTATATTTATAGCTATGATGAGATGTGATGATTACAAGTGTCCTGATTGTGAGGCACTTAAGAAGGATGAGTACACAAAAACAGGTGACGTAGTTACTTGTAAGTGTGGAAGTAAAATGAAACGAATGGTATCTGCTCCTAATATAGGAGGTATGGATAACCTTGGGAGGTCAGGCTCAAGCAAGCTACCTGACATTTAAACTAAACAAAATGGTAGGATACAGATGTAAAAGCATCTTTAAAGACATAGAAGGAGCCATAATTAATCAAGGAGACTATGTGGCGTTCAAAGAATATGACCATATTGATGTCGGAACAGTTGATAAGATAGAAGGTTGGTCTGTTGTAATCAAAGGAGGTAAATGGACAAGAAACATCAACGGTACAAACACAGATAGGTTTATATTAATACTAAAGAAAAACAAAGATTATGAAGAAAACGATTGAAGAAAAGATAGAAGAGTTAGAAGCTAGTCTAACAGGAGACTTAATGATGGATATGGACATTAAGGATCAAATACATAAGCTAAAGATGGATCAAAAAGGTGTGTCTTGTGACTTAGGAGAAGGAGGATCAGACTGTATAGCTTGTGGGTCATGAAGATAGCTGTGGTAAAAGACCTAGATGGGAACAAGGTTTACGTAGGAGATAGAATAGTCGTTGATGGGTGTCGCATTGTAACAGTAACAAGCTTCACACCGTCAGGTCAAGCAAGAGCTGGATCTTGTTGTAGGTACGTAAAGTTTATTAAGGCTTTTAAGCAAAATAAGTAAAAGTATATAATAAAAAAAAACAAATTATGAGTAAGATACAAGAAGTAGAAGTAGCAGTACAAATAGCAGGTGACTACGTAGCGTTTCACGAGATGGGTACATCCATCTTATATGACTACACCAATAAGAAGCTGATAGATGGAAACAGCTTAGAAGAGGTAGAAGAATTAGTAGAAGAAGGTCACGACAGAGACTATAGTGATACTGAAATACAGAGTGCTTTACTAATAAACGGTACTTATTATTTACCAACATGAGTAACGAAGAGATAAGAAAGGTTCATGGGATCAACCTTACTCTTATACCTGAGTTATATACGTACAGAGGTAACAGCTTCGTTCATTGGAGATTCCATATAAACGCAGGAACACTAAGGGACTTCATGAAGCTACCTAGGTATAACTACATAGTATCTGATAGTCAGTTCTATGAGACGTATGAGCTAGCCGAGAAAGAAGGTCTTAAACTGGCGTACAAAGACTTAAAGGAGAAGACATGAGTAAAATTATAGCAACAATAGGTATCTCAGGCTCAGGTAAGACTACCTGGGCCAAGGATCAAGTAATGAATAGTGATGGTAAGACTGTCATTGTATCTAAAGATAAGATACGAGAGCAACTATTCGGTTATTCCGAACAGTCTCTTCATGAGTATATCGTAGATAAACATTATTTCCGTAACGAAGCCTTAGTTAAAAAGACTTATGAACGATTAGTGTCCATGTTCCTTGTAGAAGAAATGGACGTAATAATTGATGAGACAAACTTGACTTATGTAGAACTAAAGAAGCTTGAGCTGTTTGGGGTGCCTGTTCAATACAAAATCTTTGACTTAGATGTTGAGTTATGTATAAGAGGTGCTTCACAAGTAAAGGTTGAAGTAAACGAACACTTAATAAGAACACAATACAAAGAACTCAAAAGCCTCCTCAGAGTGATAAAACAAACAAAGAATGTTATCTTTGAGGAATAAACAATAATAAAATGGACAAGAAAACAAGAAAGAAAAGTGAGATACTAGAAACACTACCAGATGTAATAACAGAAGGAGACAAATCCTTTGTAAAAAGTATGTATCATTGTAGTGGTTCTTTACTACTTAACGAGTACCAATCTGACGACAACCCTGCTACTTATGTAGGATGGCTTAAGACAGACAGTGGTGACATTGTACGCTTAGAAGGAGAACCAAGATTGAATGAGAAAGGTAAGATCAACTTAGCTTTAAAGAACGTAACAGTTCCACGTGGAACAGCAGAAGCAATAGGACTAGAAGAGCAATCTTTTAGACCCTCCATTACAGGAGAGAAAGATAGTCAGATAGACTTCTTCCACCAATAACAACAAAAGGGACATACTAGCTTCGGCCGGTATGTCCCTTTTTTTTTTCTTAACTTTCCTGTGATTAGATGACTTTAATAAGCCAACCCCCTCCAATATTCGGAGGTGTAAAGGTAAAGTTGTTATTAGCTCCCCAAGTAGAATCATGTGTTCCTGTAGAACCACCTACTCCATGTGTATGTCTGTTATCTCCATTGACTGTATTAGTGCCTATGGTGTCACCTCCTGCTGAGCTAGCTACGCCTGTTCCACTCCCTACGCCACCCCAAGGTAGTACGTGCTCATGTTCTGATCCAAACTCACTTGCCATAAGGTCACCTCCATAACCCAAGTCTTCTGTGTGCTGGTGTCTCGGTAAATGAGCTTTTGTTATTTTTCCACCCCAGTCTAAAGGTCGATTAACAACCGAGCTGTCGTTCAACCCTCTGTTTAGCGACATCATAGCTACACGATTAGAGAGATTAGGTAACAAAAAGAAGTTAGCGTCGTTTGGGTCTGTCTCTAAGTTATAATACTCACTCAGCATAGCAAATATTACAGAAGGACCAAGACCTTGGTCATTAACATCTATCCATTTAGTAACAGACGATAGTCCATCTGCTACTCTCCACACTGGATCTGTCACATAGTAATGACTAAGGTGAAAGGTTGTAGAGCCAACTGGTAATTGAGCATCCCATCCTGTACCAGGTGGAGGTGTCAGACCTGCGATTAAACCTGAGTTATTAGAAACTCTTGTGTTTAAGTCTTTTAATTTAGCCGAGAAATCTGTTATAGTACTCAGTACTGAATTAAACCAACCCTTGAATGAACTAGACCAATTATGAACATACTGATTTCTGGAAAGGGTCGCTGAAGCTTCAACCTTTAACACAACATCTTCGTAGTCGTTGTTCACATCATTATAGACGCCATTTAAACTCACAAAAGACATGGCTTCAGTATCACCTGCTTCGTTAGTAGGTAATTGACTAGCTTGAGCAACTACTGTTCTATCTTCTTTCTTAGCTTGGTTGGCCTTAGCCTGAGCATCTGTTGCTGCTACTACATGTCCGTTAATGTCAGCAAGTGTAGTACCTGCTACATCTTCTTTTGCTCTATCGTCAGGTTCACTCTTAAAAAGAGAGGACTTAAACCAGTCTGAAAATGTAGACTCGTTAGGTTTATCTCCGTCTTTAAATCTAGTACCTGCTTTATTAGCTGTTCCTGTTATTGTTAGGAACCATTTTTTTAATCTATATGTTGCCATGTCTTATTTCTTTATTTATGATATAATGTACACTTGACCAGAAAAAGAAAGATTATCTTGGACTCTGAATATTGTTATTTTATCACCAGGATTAGTTGTTGTAGCTGAGCCTATTACATTAACATCTGGCCCTATTATATTAACACCTCCTGCACCTAGTTGATAAATAGTTTGCTCTTGACCTACCAGCATTAAGTCTAAAGGTATTGTAACAACCCTAGGATTAGGACTAGTAGCGATAGCTACACGTCTTCCTCCGTCTCCGTTCGTTATATCCGAAAGTGTAGTATTGTTACTAAAAGTATTTATCAGCTTCAAAGCTACACCTTTATGCACATTACCTGATGAGTCAATAGTAAGAGGATATGTGTCATTTATTAACTCATCTACTTCTCTAACTCTCAAGTCTCCATTTATATCCCAAAGTGCAGTTGCATCGTTAGTTGGATCATATTCTCTTGATACTTTATAACCACTATTATCTTCAGGATTACCTACTATACTCATAGCAACACCTCCGCTATTAGTGTTCTTAGTAGAAGCCTTAAAACCCGATGGGCTGCATTCTAAATTAGAGGCTATATCTGCTGTTGCTACACTAGTTATAGAAAACCCTGTCTCACCAACAGATAAACCAGCATTTGCTGGTCCATTAGAGTCACTAGAAGAAGAATGACTAAACCCAGTCACACTGGAAGCACTAGAGAAAAAACCAGCATTAGTGTTACCAAATTTTAGTATTCCACCTGTTGTCATCCAGAGCCTTGTACCATTAGCCGTTACATCAAAGTCTCCTGGTATAACCGCAAGACTACCTAAATCTAATACTGCTTGAAGATCTCCTGCTCCTCCACTTCCTAATTGAGCCCATATACTCTCTACTACATTTAGTATAGCTGTCTGATTGCCTAAAGCAGTCACAGACTTTGTTGTATTAGGGTATACTAGCTTTACTACTGCTTCTGTTAACTCTTCTTTTGTTGCGTATATTGTTCCTGCCATTACTTACAGTTTAATGTTGTATTACATATTCCTTCGTCTGCCACTGCATGTCCATCATCGAAAGCACAGTCTTCATATTCTCCTACTTCTACAGTATTGTCTGTCTCTTCTTGACAAGGTCCTACTATGAAAGTGTTACAATCATCTTCACCTCCTATTATCATGTCGCCTATACCTACACAGCAATTAGTCTCACAACCAACTGTCTGTCTTACTATACCGAACACTTCTATGAGTTGTTTCCATACAGTAACATAGTCTGTATTAAAGTTAGAGCTTAAGCAGGGTAGGTTCTTCTCTACACACTCAATCTTTGTCTCTTCGTTTAACATGGTAGATGTACAGCCATTTTTTATCAACCCGTCTCTATCTAGTTTGTTTCTTAAAAACAAAGCATAGTAAAAGAGATAAGTGTGGTAGTTAGCTGCCTCGTTGTATAAGTCAGCTACTACTTGTTTTCCTCTTTTTTGGAACGCCCATGACTTATTATGCAGTCTTGTGACTTCCTCATCTATAATACTCCAGCCTGAGACAAACAGCTCTTCTTGAGAGGTCATCACATTCTTGGAGTTGTTGGTATGTCTTAGTCTTTTCTGCATTATTTACAAGTCTTACATCCTTTATCTAATGTGTTACCTTTACCTACATAATCATAGGGTCCTTGAGTCTGGTATGAAGAGCTAAAAGCTGAGTTAGTAGAGTCAGTACAACTTCTTCTATTACAGAAACTAAGTATCTCGTCCATCAACTGCTTAAGAGTAGTGATCTCATCTAGTCCTTCAGCATCTAAGGCTGTATAGAAAGAGTTCTCGTTAAACAACTTGTTTATTTTCATGAAATAAGTGTTGTAGAATAAGAACATTTGTTTCAAGTCACTCTCTGGAGGACAAGGTGAGCACCTTTGTTCAGGTGAGCATAACAAGTCTTCTATGTAAGCTGTGAAACAAGCCTCTATGTTACAGTAGTTGTTGAGTACATACTCCTCAGTGATAAGAACATCATCTTTTGTGTATGTTACAGTCATGATATACAAAGAGGTAGTAGCAAAAGATAAATTTATTGCTTTTTGAGCCTCTAATGTACCACTCTGAACTACAGTAGCTGAATCAGCTATGTCAGACAACGAGTATGTCATAGTAGTAGCACTGCTTCTATTAGACAACTCAAAATCGTTACAATCTATATACTCTAGTACTACAAAGTTACAAGTTTCGACGATGAATGTCTCTACGTATGTCTGTTCACATTCCAAGTCGTTAACTTCAACAGTAACGTTGTATGCCCCTAGTTGAGATAACTCAAAAGATATAGATCTATTTTCTATTAATAGATTAAGAGGAAACTCTGACTGCACGAACTCTAAGGTTAATCCTGTAGGGTCAACAACTGTATATGTTACAGTGTGTTGTGCTGTGTCAGCGTCAGCTCTTGTTAGATCAATAGTTGTTTGTATAGTAACTTCTTCGTTTCTAGAGTAGCAGCATTGCTCTCCGTCTTTGAGAGGTTCGTGTTCTGTTATTATCTCATATGAAATACCTACTCGGTACTCAACTATTGATAAGTTTGTTGTTGGATCCTGATCAAGGTAAGAGGTCAAACTAGCTATTTCGCCTCTAATCGTATTACCTGTTTGGATAGTAGCATATTGCTTATCCCATAACTGAGTAACTACTGGAGGACAACCTGGTACCTCTACCACACTTTCGTTAGTAGTACATCTTACTTTAAGCTGGTAGTCTCCTACATTACAAAAGCAAGCTTTACCTTTTGATTCATTCTTAGAGTATAACTCGTTGTTTACAAACCAGCATATCTCTCCTCCATAAGATGAAGCGAAGTAGTAGTCTACACAGAAACTACATGGATCCTGAAATGTAAAGAATGATGTGTGTGGCTCTAAGTAATTAGCAGCTTCTATATTTGTATAGATAGCTACCATTGTTATGTCTAAGACTTTGTCCTCTTTATAGACATTATCTATGTCCATAGTATAAGGGTAGTATCCTGACTTAGCTACTGTTATAGTAGCAGGACAACCTGTATCTACAGGCTCTGTTAATGTGTTTACAGTAGAAGCACTTGTTTCATTAACTGTCAAAGTGTCTACTTCAAGAAGTACTCCTACTGTATCATATATGTTTACAGTTAAATTCATATCTAAGGTATAATAGCAGAAAAGAGTATGCCGATAATAAAACCGGATACCCCTGCTGCTTTGATGAATGTATTCTTTTTCTTAAGCTTCTTTTGAAGTCTCATGTTCTTTACTGCTATAGTCACTAAGGCATTATCACAATCTTCTCGTCCCTCTTTGTGTATGAGGAGCATGTCCTGTGCTAATTTAACTTGTTCTTGTGTCTTGGCTAGTATCTCTTCATTTTTCTGAGCTTTCCTTTCTATGTTATGAGCTAGTTTAGGTATAGAGTCCTCAATGATCTTAAGGTTCTTATCTGCTAAGTAGTAGTGACCCCACATATCATCTGACATGTGTATCTGCTTGCAACCTAGAGTATCAACTGTTACGTTGATTACTTTCTTAGGGCATTGCCCGAAAGCTACAGATCCAAAGAGACCAAGGAAGATAATGATTCGTTGTATTGTTTTATCCATTCTAATGATTCGTCTATGACCTCATCTGTTACAACTGGCCTGGTTAATCTCTCAATTACTACTAAAGTGCCGTCCAACCTTGCTTTATAGTTGTCCCTTTCTATGATCAGAAGTCTAACACTATCTTGCAGTTCAAATGCTTTCTTGTCTTTAATATACAAAAGAGAGTCTCTCTTTACATCTCTCTTCTTATACTCTGCTAGTACAGGGTCCTCTTCTACTGTAACAGGTGTGAGATACTCTACCCCAATATACACAAGTATTCCGAGGAGAGCAAAGAGTACCGCGTTAACTATCGGATTCAGTTTCATCTTCTTCTTCTTTACGTGTGAATAAACCGTCACTTGTTAGAAACAAGTATAACCCTACTGCAAATATACCTACCTCTAATGAACCATACTCAAGAGTTTGCTCACTAGTGTATATCATATATCCTCCGAATACAAACAAAAGTATACCTGCAAGACTACTCTTGGGACCCTTTTTTATGTTCTTTACTACTTCTAATAGATCTTTCATTGTCTAGCTTTAACTGTTCTCGTTTTTTTATAATGCGCTGGGTTCTCCACCTATCAAAAATGTAAAGTAAACCTACCACAGAAGCAACTGTCCCAATAGGGTGTCTAACCATCTCCTCTATGGCTAAAGCTGCCGACGTACCTAAAAATGCTACTACGTCGTTTAACTTAGTATTAGCGTCCATCTCAATATCTTTTGTCATCTCTCTCGATCTTTAGTATAGCGTTCACGTGAGTTTGTGCTATTTGATCTTGACCTTCTTCAGACATCATAAGTTTACCCTCTAAAGGGTTATCAAAAAAGAAGTTTTCTGTCAGTATAGCAGGCATATTAGTATGCTTAAGTACGTAAAAGTTAGCCTCTTTGTCTTTATCTCCATCCGTTAAATCCCATCTCATAGACTGCGAAGGAAACATACTCTCAACGCTATCAGCAAACACCTCCGCAATTGCGTCCGATCGAGTTAGACCTTTGGAGGTGAATACTTCAAAGCCTTTAGCACTAGTATTGAAAGCGTTTCCGTGAACACTGACAAATATACAACTATTATCCGTTACATACTCATCGTTAGCTCTCTTTACTCTTTCTTTTAAACTTATATCTTCGTCCTCAGGCACCACTATAGTATAAGTGATACCATGGAAAGCTAGTAAGTCAGCTATCTTAGAGACTACCTGCCTATTGAATTCTCCCTCATAAAGAGGACCCCAAGGATGTACATGCATCTTGTGCCATGTACTAGGGTCCTCTGTCCAGTCAGGACATGTCTGATATACTCCGTCTATAACACCTCCGTGTCCGTTGTCTAATAACCAATGGTATTTCATACCTCTTCTTCAATCACATCCCAACCAAAATCTTTCAACTTAGCTGCTGACAATATGAATATACCTTCTTCTAAAAGAGTTACATTTCCACCAGCATCATAGAATGGTAATACCCAATACTCATCACCATCTTTCACCTTGATACCTCCAGCACCCTTGATAGGAACTAGAGATTCTTTAAGTGCCTTCATGTCTGCATAGGTTGCTCCTTCTGAAAGAGAACCTAATCCTACATGTCTAGAGTTAAATAACTCTATGATTGCTCCATCTACTACTATAGAGAGTTCTTTTACTACTAAATATACTGTCTTACTCATAATCTTTTATTTATAATCTATCCATTTACTTGTTTCTAAATTCCATATCTCTGAATCGATATAATCTGTGCCACTTGCATGACTTGTATTAATTGTTGCTACTGTTCCGTTACTCCCTGTGGTCGTTGTTTCTTGACCTTCTCTGAAATTGAATTGTTCATCACCTAGTGTTACGATTTTGATAGTACCATCAAAGTAATTACTTGAATACCTACCAATAGAGCCAATATTAAATTCTCCACTATCACCTGTTACAGTATAACCTAGAACACCATCAGCATAAAAGTTTGTTTCATTGCCTACTCTCTCAATACCTAATACATAAGCACCTGTACTTGGTACAACATTGGTTCCTGATAAATTAGTTATATTTGATGATGTTCTATATAGTATTTTCCCTCCAGCATAGAGCGAAACCTGACTAATAGCACCATTACCATTAATAAAACCTTGTGAGTTATCATTCAAGTTACTAACTATATCAAAAGAGACACTAAAATCTCCTGTGTATGATACAGGTGTATCTAGTTGTAAATAATCACTATTAGCTCTAGTCAACTCCAATACATTACCGTTCTTCTGCCACATACCATAGTTGATACGCTCATTTCCACTAGCATGAGAACTGTAAATTGTTCCAATCGTTCCGCTACTACCTTCAACCTCGTTACCTAGTCCTTCTGTTAGGTTGAATCGTTCTCCCTTAGACTCTAAAGTGTATAATGTACCGCTTCTGTAAGAGGTAGAATATTTGTATATTTCTTTCCACACGAATGGTTCAGTCTGAGATATTGACACTTCATTATTTCCTGTAGTAGAAACATAATTAACCCCGTTTTCTCTTCTTATTGTTATATTAACCTTATTACTCCAATCAACAAAAGGAAAAACAGTGCTGTCAACGTCATTAACACGAATAAATAACGAGTTCCCTATTTTACTAATATATGTAGAGGAATCCCTAGACCCCAAAAACACCAC
>Ga0114915_1000491_pt1 | contig 18291 bp, 22 predicted proteins | sample MalvirAntarct_55_FD_87288 | JGI IMG/M metagenome (GOLD analysis project Ga0114915, IMG submission 87288) | Marine viral communities from the Global Malaspina Expedition - Malaspina viral metaG Antarct_55 | ecosystem: Environmental > Aquatic > Marine > Oceanic | place: South Georgia Island...
CTTAAACAACAATTAGAATTAATGAAAATGTGTGGCAGGGTTAATAATAACCCAAGCCTTGCATATAATGAAAACTTTAGATTATTAGTATCTAAATGTAGAGGTGTAACTCCTACAAGAGATACCACTAGACCTGATGATTCTAAAAGTTTATGGGATGATATGAAAGATGAATATAAAGAAGAAAATCCAGATGTTAAAATAATGGGAGATAAATTTATAACTAATAAAAAGAAATTAGTAATACCAAAATATTTAACAGATGAGTTACCAATACCAACTAACTAAAAAGAAAAAAATTTAAAAATGAAATATGTATTGTACATTAGTTTAATGATGTACTTGATATCAATAACAATATTGACTGCAAAGACAATAATATTAATTTAAAACGTAGAGGTTATATAAATAATGATAATAGAAGATAGAGATAATTTACTGACAGATTTCGGTAAAACTACACTAAAGGACAGGTATTTATTACCAGAAGAAAATAGTCCACAAGAAGCATTCTTAAGAGCGGCAAAAGCGTATTCTGATAATGATGAGATGGCACAAAGAATTTATGATTATGCATCTAAATTATGGTTTATGTATTCTACACCGATATTAAGTAATGGAGGTACAGAAAGAGGTATGCCTATCTCTTGTTTTTTAAATTATGTTGGAGACAGTAGAGAAGGATTAACTGATCATTATACTGAGAATGCTTGGTTAACATCTATTGGTGGAGGTATCGGTGGATACTGGGGTGATATTAGATCTGATGGAGTTAAAACATCAGGTGGTTCTCAATCATCAGGTACTGTACCGTTTTTAAAAGTAGTAGATGCAGAAATTATGGCATTTAGCCAGGGCAAAACTAGAAGAGGTAGTTATGCTGCATATATGAATGTATCTCATCCAGAAATATTAGAATTTTTAGATATAAGAAAACCATCAGGTGGAGATATACATAGAAAATGTTTAAATCTACATCATGGTATAAATATTACTAATGACTTTATGGAACTTATTGAAAAATGTATTCAAGAGCCAACTTATGATGATACTTGGAATTTAATAGATCCTCATACAAAAGAAATTATTAGAAAAGTTTCAGCTAGAGATTTGTGGTTAAAAATACTTGAAAACAGAGTAGCCACTGGTGAGCCCTATATATGTTTTATTGATCATATCAATGATGCATTACCTGAAACACAAAAGAAATTAGGATTATCAGTTAGGCATTCAAATTTATGTACTGAAATTACTTTACCTACTAATGAAGATAGAACAGCAGTGTGTTGTCTATCATCTGTTAATTTAGAAAAGTATGATGAGTGGAAAAATGATAAATTATTTATATCTGACTTAGTTAGATTTTTAGATAATGTATTACAAAGTTTTATAGAAAATGCACCTGATAGTGTATTTAGAGCAAAGTTTAGTGCAACTCAAGAAAGATCTATTGGTCTTGGTGCTATGGGTTTCCATGCTTATTTACAAAAAAATAATATTGTATTTGAATCTGTTATGGCAAAAGCTAAAAATAAAATAATGTTTAAACACATAAAAGATGAAGCTGTTAAAGAGTCTCAAAGATTAGCTGTAAAAAGAGGTGAAGCACCTGATATGGAAGGTACTGGAATGAGAAATGCTCATTTACTTGCGATTGCTCCTAATGCTTCAAGTTCAATTATTTGTGGAACTACTTCCCCGAGTGTTGAACCTTTTAGGGCTAATGCTTATGTTCAAAAAACTATGTCTGGTTCTTTTTTAGTTAAGAATAAATTTTTAGAAAAACTATTAGAGACAAAAGGTATTAATAACGAAAAAACATGGACTTCAATCCTTGGTAATCGTGGTTCAGTTTTACATATTAAAGAGTTATCAGCTTGGGAAAAAGATGTATTTAAAACTGCAATTGAAATTAATCAAAGTTGGATTATTGAACATGCAGCAGATAGACAAGAGTTTATTTGTCAAGGTCAATCAGTAAATGTATTTGTACCTGCCGATGTTAATATTAAAGAGTTACATGATACACATATGTTAGCATGGAAGAAAAAATTAAAGACTTTATATTACTGTAGAAGTGAAGCAATTAAACGTGCTGAACTAGTAAGTAAAAAAGTTGAAAGAACAATAATACCTGAAGCTGATTGTTTAGCTTGTGAAGGTTAATAGAAAGATTAAAAAAAATGAGTTTATTTGATACTAGAAATTATTATAAGCCCTTCGATTATGGATGGGCGTTTGAGGCATATGAAACAATGCAGAAGATGCATTGGCTTCCTAGTGAAGTACCATTGCATGAAGATGTAAGAGATTGGAATGAAAGATTAACTGAAGAAGAAAAGAATTTAGTATCTCAAATATTAAAGTTCTTTACTCAAGGCGATGTAGATATAGCACAAGCTTACTTGGATAGGTATATTCCAAAATTTAAATCTCCTGAAGTAAGAATGATGCTTGCATCTTTTGTTGCCTCTGAAGCTAATCATGTTCATAGTTACTCATTATTAAATGATACTATTGGTGAAACACAATTAACTAATTTTAAAGCATTTCAAGAATATAAAGAAATGTCTAATAAACATGCATATCTTTTTAAATCTAAGGGTAAAGGTACTCAAGGTTTAATAAGAGACATTGCTTGTTTTTCTGCATTTGGAGAAGGTTTACAATTATTTGCATCTTTTGTAATGCTTTTAAACTTTCAAAGATTCGGTAAGATGAAGGGTATGTGTCAAATTGTTACTTGGTCTATTAGAGATGAAACACATCATGTTGAATCAATGATTAAATTATTTCATACATTAGTAAAAGAAAATCCTGAAGTATGGACAGAAGATTTTAAAGCTGAACTATATCAAACATGTAGAGATATGGTTGAATTAGAAGATAAGTTTATTGACTTAGCTTTTGAAATGGGTGGTATCCGTGGATTAAAACCTGAAGAAGTTAAACAGTACATAAGATATATTGCTGATAAAAGATTATTACAATTGTCTTTAAAACCAAATTATAAAATTAAAGAAAACCCGTTAAGCTGGCTTGATTGGGTAATCAATGGTGTTGAACATACAAATTTCTTTGAGAATAGGGCTACTGAATATAGTAAAGGTTCTATTACTGGTAATTTGTGGGGTTAGTATATGAAGTTTATATTAACTATATACATTTGTTCTGCTATTGCACAACAATGCGGTGATCCCATTACAATAAATAATAAATATAAGGATTGGAACGATTGTATAAAAGACGGTTATAGTCAATCAATGTTATTTTTAAATAAATTTACTATTGATGAAATGAATGAATTTCAAACAATGACAAAGTTTACATGTACAAACCAACCTGGTGAGGACACTTAATTATGGCAGAATATCAAGGAAGAAAAGTTACCTTAAACAAACCTACCCGTGGTGATGTTAAAAAGTTTAAAGTTTTTGTTAAAAATGCAAACGGAAATGTTGTTAAAGTAAATTTTGGACATGGCGGAACATCGGCTAAGGCTCTTGGTGAGAAGACTATGAGAATAAGAAAAAACAATCCTAAGGCAAGGGCAAGTTTTAGAGCAAGACATAACTGTGCTAGCCCTGGTCCTAAAACAAAAGCGAGATATTGGTCTTGCAAGAAATGGTAAAATAAAATGGCTTATAAAACAAAAAGTAGTATTAAGAAAAGTGCAGGTAAAATTAAACTTACTGCAAAACAAATGAAACTTCCAAAAGCTTTAAGAGATGAAATACTTGAAAAGAAAAAGAGGAAATAATGGCTTATAAAAAGAAAAAGGGTACAGGGGGTAAAGCTTGCTGGGCAGGATACCGAAGAGGTAAAGGTAACTCTTGTATAAAGATGAAGAAGAGGAGAAGATAAAATGGCTAGATGTTGTTGCCAAGTAAGAGCACAAAGAAAAAGAAAAATGACAATAAGAAGAAAAAGAAGAAGATAAATTTATAAAGGATAAATTGATATGATATTGAATGATAAAAAAGAAGAGAATAGAACAGTAACTATTAATAATAATAATTATTATGAAAATGAAATAAACGAAACAATGAGAAATAGTTTAATTTCTTTATCAACACAAAGAACAAACAAAGCAAGATTACAAATTGATGTTAATAATGCTGATATTTTAATTACACATCACTCTAAAATTATTGATGATGAACTTGCTAAAATTAAACCAATAGGAGAAAGTGCTGTTGCAGAAGACAAGACTTACGAAAATGGTAAAAGTTAGGAAATAAATGAGTATAAACGATGATATATTATCTAGAGAACTGAAACACCGTGTTCTTTTGAGTCTTTACGAAAAGAAACTAGATAATGATTTAACAAAAGTCATGTCATCCCATAAAAAACGATTAGTATCTTCAACTTTAAAGAATGGTAATAAAAGCGTAAATGCTTTAAACCGTGCTTTAACTATAGAGACTAGAAAAACTTATCGTAAGATATACAGAAATGGAATTATAGAATTAAAAGCTTTAGCTAATACTAGTTCTAAATTCCATAACAATACTTTAAAAGAAAGCTTAGGTAAAGTTTACAGAAGTAGAGTGTATACTGGGTTGAAAGTTAATGATTTAATTATTAATTCAGCAGGAACTTATTCTCAACAAATAGCATCTATTAGTTTATCACAACAAAGACGTATTAAGGATGTTGTTAAGAAGGGCATGACAGAAAATTTAGCTGTTAATAAGATAGCTAGAAATGTAGGTGATTCAATTGATTTACCCTCAGCCCAATTAAAAACTTTATCTAGAACTGCTATAACTGAAACATCAAGCGATATATCAAATGCAACATATAAGTTGAATGAAGATGTACTTGATGGTTATCAATATGTAGCAACTTTAGACTCCAGGACTTCTTTAATTTGTGGAAGATTAGATGGTAAGGTTTTTAGATTAGATGATAAAAGAGGTGTAAGACCTCCTCAACATTTTAACTGTAGATCTACAACTGTTCCTATTGTTAAATCTTATGAAGATATAAGAGATACAAAAAGTCCTAGAATAAGTAAAAGAAGATTACAAAGAATATCTAAAAGTAAGAGAGCATCTTTTAATGGTCAAGTACCATCTGAAACTAATTTTCCTAAATTCTTATCAGAACAAGATGATAGTTTTAAATTAGCAATATTAGGTAATAAACGTAGAGTTGAAATATTTAATACTGGTAAATTAAAGTTTACACAATTTAGTACAAAAACTGGTCAATTAGTATCTGTAAATAAATTAGAAGAATTACTTAATGGTGCTAAAACTAAACCTGCTATAATTACTACTGCATTACCTAAAGTCGTAGTGAAACCTAAGTCTACTGATGTTGAAATTGCTTACTTGTTAAATAGAGGTTCTACTAGTTTACGAAAAAGATATGATGATCAATTTAATGAACAACTTACTGCTCAACAAAAGATTATTGTTAATAAATTAGATAAACCACAAATTATTAAGAATACTAAGACAGGTGTTTATTATGCCCAAAGTCAAAAACTACAAGCACAATTAGATGCTAAAGATGGTAGTAAGTATTCTAAGAAATCTGTTAAGAGTTTTGTAATAAACCATGAGTATGGACATCATATTGATTATGTATCTAATAAAAGTAAATTATTAGCGTGGTCTGAAACTAATCAAGCTTTTAAAGATGCTGTAATTAAAGATAGAAAATTACTTTTTGGTAATGATAAAACTTTAGCCCTTGAAAAAATGGTTAAAAAACTTGCTGATAAAAAACCTGTAGATGTTTATAGTAAATATGACAAGACTAGAGTTATTGGTAAGATTAATGTAACAGATCTAAAAGGTGATGGTTTTGGTGAAGTGTCTGATATTGTAGATGCATTAGCTAAAGGGTCTTTTAGAACAAACTATAATATGTATGGTCATAGTATGAGTTACTGGAGAAGATCTGGTGCTGTAGAGAAAGAGATATTCGCTAATTTATTTGCAACTATGCATAATAAAAAAGCTTATGACATGGTTAAGACTATTATACCCAACACAGTTAAAGAGTTTGAGAAAAGACTTTTAGAACTAGAAAAATTATAAGGTTAAGGAAATGATATTAACAGAAAAAGAAAGACGACAAAAATTATTAGATGTTAAATCTAATGAAGGTTTTTATGATTTGTATAAGGAAGTTTTTAAAGAAGAGGTTCCTGAAACACAAACTAGAAATCCAAACGAAGAGATAGAAAATATAATGAATGCTATTTATAATAATGAAAAATTAATAGCTAAGCCTCTTGCAAAAGATGCCTGGATATAATCTATACAACAGAATTTATATTTGTTTATAAGTATAAGTTCATTAAAAATATAACAAGGGCCGTGTCCCAAGGAGATAAAAATGAGTGAAGAAATAAAAGTACAAGAAGAAACTAAAGCAGAAGAGACTCAACCACAACAAACAGATATTAAATCTCTTGTTGATGCTGAAGTTTCTAAAGCTATTAAAAACATCAAAGTTAATTTAGACTCTGCATACACTGAGAGAGATAAAGCTATTGCCGCTGTTGCGGAAGCTAAAAATGAAAAACAAAAAGCTGAAATAGAAGCCTTGGAAAAACAAGGTAAACATTCAGAAGTTATGCAAATGAAAATAAACGAGATGAGTGCTAAGCTTGAGACTTATGAACAAAAGAACACAGAATTAAGCAGAGATAACGCTGTGCGTTCTCAACTTAACTCTTTAAACTTTAAATCTGAAAAAGCCGCTAATATGGCCTATTCAGATATTGTAAAAAGTTTAAAGAAAGACGCTTTAGGAAATTGGGTGAATGAAAACGGAACTAGTATTAATGAGACTGTGTCAAATTATGCTAAAGACGATGGTAATTCATTTCTTTTTTCTGTTAAAGCGAATATGGGAACTGGAATAACTCCAGCCAAACCAAGTACAGGAAACACTCCTGTATCGTCTATAAAAGATATGTCAACTGACGAAATGCTTAATGCTATTAGCAAAGGGCAAATCAAAGTTAACGGAGAGTGGTCTAGTTAATTAGATCAATCTTTTATAATAATAACCGCACAATTATGTGCTTTAAATAATAAAAGGAAAATAAATAAATGACTGTAACAAGTGCAAACTTTAATAACATTGCAAGAGCAATTTCTGCTTACGAACAAGCTGGAAGAGCCGATGCTGCGTTATTAACATCAACTGCTTTAGTTGGTTCTGACGCAAGAATCAATGACTCAGGTGAAAATTATACTGGTACATTAAGGTGGTTAGATTTCGCTGATCCAACTACTTTTCATAAACAGGACGAAACTGCTGCAAACGTAAATCTAAACGCAATGTCAGTATCAAACAAATCAGCATTATATATCAAAAATATTGATCATATTGCTGCACAAGAAATGTCAGTTCAAAAACTAATCTCTAAAGTAGATGGTTTAGCATACTTAGGATCTCAATTTGCTTCAGTTAGAGCAAGAAGAGAAGATCTACAATTAAGATCTATGCTTAATGGTGTTGCTGATAAAATCTTTGGTGCAACTGCTATTGGAAACTCTGATCCTGCTGCTAAAGTTAATGATTTTGGTTTCTACACTGGCTCAACTGCTGCTGGTGCTCCGAATCCACTATTTGCTAATTCTACTGGTGCTAGCCAATCAAGAAGTACTTTCTTTGATACGCTATTAGATGCTATTACTGAAATTAAGGGTGAATTTGAAGAGCCTTTCTATTACTTAGTAGTAACTACTGATACTTACAACATTATGAGAAAAGAAAACGTTCTTGATGTTGCTCCAGTTGTAGACGGTAATTTCAATTTCTCTACTATTTTAGGTGGAAAAATTAGACTTATTATTAACAACCAATCGTTAACTGCTAACCTGCCTGCAACTATTAAAGTTTCTTTCTTAGCTAAAGCTGGTGCTATTCATTATAGCGATATTGCACAGGTTAATCCTACTGCAATTGAGAGAAATGAATTAGCTGGTAACGGTGGTGGACTAGTAACTGTTTTATCTAGATGGGGTAATATCATGCATCCAAAAGGATTCTCATGGGCTGGAAGTGCAACTGCATATCCTGCAAATGCTGATCTTGCTGCTATTGCATCATGGACTGTTCACGCTACTAACGTTAACCAAATTGGTTTATTTCCAATTTATCACGGTTAATATTTATAACTATTAGATACGGAGAAAAATAATGGCATTACAAAAAGGTTTCAACTCATTTGTTACTATAACAGAAGCAGAGGGTTATTTCTACGATAGACTTAATCAAGCTTCATGGGATAGTGCTACAGATGAAACTGTTGAACGGGCTTTAGTAACCGCCACAGGAATTCTTGATAACTTGGATTGGGGTGGAACGGCTGTGCCTACTACCCTTTATCCTTTATCATGGCCTAGAGATATTACATATTGGGAAACAAAGTCTGGTAAGTATGAAACTTTAGAAGATGATAGAAGCACAACAAGTTATGGGACTTTTCCTGAAGATATCTTGAAAGCTACCTATGAGTTAGCATTACACTTGATTAAAAACATGAGCACAATAGAAGATCAATCAACTGGTTCGCCCAGATTGAAAGATTTGAAAGTTGGTTCTGTTTCTTTAACATTTGATTTAGGATCTGGAATTAGTAATTTTAACGAATTACCTGACCATGTTCAAAATATAATTGTTAAATTTGATAATCCAGCTAGTTCTGCAACTAATAGAGGAGTTAAAGTTAGTGGAGGTGCTTAATGAGTTACACAAAACTAATTAAAACTAATGTAAAAAGTGCTTTTAATGTTGTAGGTGATATAGCAGAAGATATAGTATTTACAAATAAAAATGTAACTAACTATAATTTTGCTACACAAACCGTCAATACTTCTACTGATACATCTTTTACTGCTAAGGCGGTAGTTGAAAGTCAGTTTAGAACTAATGATGATACACCTAGAATAGAATGCAACTTATTGTTTGATTCAGATTATTTAGATTCAAGTAAAATCGATAATTACGATAGTATTGTACTTAGAGGTAAAACTTGGAAAATACTAAAATTTGAAGATAATAATTACATTATTAATTTAACTGTTGGAAGGGAATCTTAATGTCTACAATATCAAATATATTGACAGCTGTTGAGAGTTTATTCGCTTCCAGTGCTTGGACATCTAATAACATCAAAGCATTCCCTGCGAATTATCAAGGGGAAATTAATGCTGATGAGTGGGTACGGGTTTCTGTATTACCATTTTCTTCAGAATTAGCTTATCAAGATGTAATAGCAAATGGACAAATTGTAATTCAAATATTCGTTGCAGCTGGATCTGGAATGAAAAGAGCATATCAAATTGCTGATTTACTAAAAACATTATTAGATCAAGAAGTAATCTCTGGATATCTACAAACAACTAATAGCTTTATAACAAACATTGGGATTGACCCAAAAGACGCTGGTTTATACAACGTTGATTATACGGTCAATTTCAGATCAATTTAACCAAAAATAATATAAAGGAAGAAAACAAAAATGGCTCTAATTTCAAATATAGGTGCTGGTATTTTTACTAAACTAAAATACAAAGCCGATGGTGGTTACACATTACCAACTTCAGATGCAACACACCAAACCTTCATTGGTGCGGGTGGTGATTTTGCAAGTGCGGTAGATGTTACTAACATCAGAGAATTTCCTTCATTTGGTAAACCTGCTAACATTGTTAACGTACCTAGTTACGGACAATCTGTAAGTAGCCAAATACAAGGACAAGCTGATGCTCCAACACTGGAGTTCAGTTTGAATTATGTACCAAGTGTACATGATGACATTCAAGCTTTAGTTCAAGATGGACTAACTTATGTATTCGAGTTGGATGTAAAAAATTCAGCTACTGGTGCAAATGCTGCATTTTACGTAAAAGGCTCAATAGCGTCTTTTGAAGTATCGCCAAACTTGACTGATTCAAATCAGGCAACTTTGACAATCGCAACTTCAACTGACTATACTGGTCCGTTTACTGACGCATAATAAAATATATATTAGGCTGGGTTTAATCACCCAGCTTAATTTAATTGTATAGGATAAAATCATGGATAATAAACCATTTAATAAATACTATGTGCTAAGGATAACTTCTTTGCATATAAAAAAATCTGTAGATACATCAATAAGAAAAACTTATGATAGATTGAAGGATGTAGAAAATAAACAAGAAGTCTTTGAAACATTAGATATTTTACATAAAATTAGAAAAATGATGGAAGACTTTGAATTGAATAATAAACATTTATATATAAAACCCTTAGAGGAGATTAAGAATGAAACACATAAAGATAATAGAGATAACGAAAAAAGTACCGTTCCTGAATCAGGAAGTGGAAATAAAACAACTGACAGTTAGGGGTATAAAAGATTTACAAAAAACATTAGATGTAAATAAAACTGATGATGTTGCAGGTGTAAAAACTTTAAGTGCTATATTTAAACAAACTGTTGTAGGTGCTAACGAAATGAAAGATTCAGATTTTGAAAACTTTCCAATTAAAGCATTAACTGAACTATCACAAGAGATTCTTGTATATAATGGTCTAGCTGCATCAGATGATAAAGGTGGTTCATTGGGGAAGAAGAGTTAGCAGAATATGAATTGGCTCATCAATTAGGTGTTACATTAGATCATATTTATAATATGTCCAGCAAGGAATATATGGGTTGGATTAAATATTTTGAAACAAGACCGTACGGTTGGAGAGAAGATCATAGATCTGCTATAATAGCACAAACAACTTACCAGGGTACTAAACCACTTAAGGTAAAAGAGTTATTTCCATCATTAAGTATGTTTTCAAAAAGTGAAGAACAAAAAGATATTAAATTAGAAATGGGTTTTAAAGAATTAAAAAACATAGCTAAAAGAAATAATATATCTTTTATGGAAAATAAAAAATCTGAAAAATGATAGTAAGGGCGGTGTAAACTGCCCGCTTGAAAGGTAATTATGAGAGATATAAAGAAAATAACTGCATATGCCATTATCAATAAAAAGAAAATTAAAGAACAAGAATTATTTAAAAACCTTAAAAAAGAAGTAAACACTGGTGCCAATGGTACACAAGGTTACATTATTAAAAAGGGTATTAACAAGGGCAAAAAAATATAATGGCAATAACTACTATAGGTTTGAAATCATCCTCTATTAATTTAGCTAAAGATATTGATAAGGCAATTGAACAAGAATTTAGAGCAAGAGCATTAAAAGCTTTTGCTGATGTAAAATTAACAACACCAGTTGACACGGGGCAAGCTAGAAATAGTTGGTATATCGGGTACACTGAATCATACTATAATCAAAAAACACCTGTATCATCAAACATTAATATATTGGTTCCTAAAGATAAACCTCAAAAAATTATTGTTACAAATGGTACAACATATATAGAGTTCCTTAATAATGGACATTCTCAACAAGCACCTACTAAATTTATAGAGGCTGCTTTTAGAAGACATTTTGATACAGTTAGTATTGAAGTAACTAACGGATAAAGGGAATATGGCTGTAAAATTAGACATAACTGCTAATGTAAAGGGACAGAGCGAAATAAATAAATTACAATCTGGTTTAAATAAACTAGGTACAAATGCTACTATAGCTTCAAAAAGATTAAAAGGATTAGAAGTAGCCGCTGCAAAATCAAGAGCAACTTTTGCTGCACTTGGTACAACTTTAAAAGTTGGTGTTGCTGTAGGATTAGCTGCTGTAACTGTTGGTATTGGTAAATTTGTTAAAGATACGTTTGCTGCAGGTAAGCTTACTGAATCACTACAAGTAAGATTTAAATTATTATTTAATTCAGCAACAGAAGGTGCTAAGGCATTTGAAGTAATGAATAAGTTTGCTAGTAAAGTACCTTTCTCACTAGAAGCTATTGCTGCAGGATCTGGTAACCTAGCTGTTATATCTAAAGATGCTGGTGACTTAAATAAAATATTACTAGTAACTGGTAACGTTGCTGCAGCTACAGGTTTAGATTTTAGACAAACTGCTGAACAAATTCAAAGAGCATTTGCTGGTGGTATTGCTGCCGCTGATGTATTCAGAGAAAGAGGCGTTAGAGCAATGCTTGGTTTTGAAGCAGGTGCTAAAGTATCTATTGAAGAAACTAGAAAGAAATTCTTTGAAGTATTTGGTAATGGTGGACAGTTTTCTACAGCTACTAAAGAATTTGAAACTACATTAGAAGCACAGGTTTCATTTGTACAAGATGCTTACTTTAGATTTAGACAAGCTGCTGCTGAGCCTTTATTTGCAGGTGTAAAAAAACAACTTGTAGAATTAGTTGGTGATTTTAAAAAAAATGATACACAATTAAAAATATTAGCTGCAAGAATAGGTAAATCGCTTTCAAATGGTTTTAAAAATTTAGGTGAATTTATAAAAGCTGTTATTGAAAATTTTGATAATCTTGTAAAAAGTATTAAAATATTTATAGGTTTAAAAGTAATAGGTTTTGTACAAGGCGTTATTTCTCAACTGGTATTGCTTAAAGGTGCTACTTTAGGTGCTACAGGTGCTTTTACTGCATTAAGTATTGCTATGAGAGCCAATCCAATAGGTGTAATTATAACAGTTTTACAAGGACTAGTTATAGGATTTATAATTTTTGAAGATAAGATTAAAGAAATTGTAAAAGGAGCATTGAAAAATTTTGATGAGAATTTAAAAAAGATTAAAATAAACTTTTTAAAATTTAAAAATTTACTTAACATAGGTGATGAAGATATTAATCTTGCGGCTATACAAATATTAGAAGGTGAAATAAGAGGATTAGCCAGTAGTTGGGATGAAGCTAGTGAGGCTAAGTTTGCTTATCTGAAAGGTGATAGATTTGCAGATAACACAACAGCTATTAAAAAATCAATTGATGCACAAAACAGAGCATTTGCTGAAAACAGAAGACAGCAGGTTCAAAATGTTAGAGATCGTATAAAAAAATCTCAACAATTAGAATTTGAAGAAGCTAATAAAACTAAGTTCCGAATGACAAAAGGAATTATGTTACCTGAGAATATAGGTGGATCCGAAGATGCTAATAAAAAATTAGCAGATTTAGCGGCTATAGATCAACGAATTACAACCATGAATAGAGATTATGCTCGTGATCAAGGTAAACTTAATGCTGCTCAAGCAACATATGGTAGTCTTTTAAAAGATGCTGGTATTGAGGCTACATCAATTGCAAATACAATTAGTACAACATGGATAAATGGTATTAGACAAGGTAATTCAGTATTACAAAATGTTAAAAATACTTTTAGAAATGTATTAAATACTATAGCTGAAACTATTATAAAAAAGGGTATTGAATTACAAATAGAAAAATTATTTGCATTCCTTGGAACTAAAAAACTTTTAATAGAAAAACAAATTACTGCAGAAAAAGGATCACAATTAGCATTAGCTATTTCAACTGCGGCTGTTAGTGGTTCTAGCAGCGGTGGCTCATTCTTTAGTGCCTTTAGTGGTGCATTTGGAATGAATAAAGGTGGGGTTGTACCAGGTGGTGCACCATACACAGATAGGGTACCTACATTATTAACACCAGGAGAAGTTGTTATACCAAGAGGTGGTAATGCTGGTGGTTCATCAGTAACTAATAATACAATTAATATAAGTGGTAATGTTGATCAAAGAGCAATCGATCAAATTAGATCAGTTATATCATCAAGCCCATCACATGTTGGTGGGGCTAATAAAACTTTCAGTAGAAATACTTCTGGATTAAGTATGAGGAGAAAATAATGTCAAAAATATTTGAATATACAAATGATATATCATTAAATAGAACAGCAAGAATTAGAAGATCAATATCTAATTCAGGTTTTGCTAGACAAGAAAGAGGCAGTCCGACATTTTATTCTATGGAAGTAAATTTACCATTATTAACTAAAACAAAATATGATGAAGTTGAATCTGAATTATTAAGTTTAATAGATGGTATTGATTTTAAAACAACTAGTTTACCATCAAATATTAATTTAACTTTTGGTAATGGTAATATAACTGCACAATCTGGTTTAACAATTGAAGTTGTTAATGCTAATACAAGCGGAGTTAATGTTAGATTAGCTAATGTAGCTTCATCAAGTTTTGTTAAGGCTGGAGATTTTATACAATTTAGTTCAAGTACAAAAGTATATCAAATTAAAGAGGATGCAGTTGTAACGGCTGGTAATTTATTAACATTTAAATTAATGACTGGTGCAATTAATCCTATTGTATCACCTAATACTTTTACTTATGGTAATGGTGTACAATTTAAATTATTATTAAATGGAAGACCAAATGTAACAGTTGTACCTGGTCCAGGATCTAATTATTATGCTTATGAATCTTTTGAATTTCAGGAGGTATTATAATGGCTAGAACAATAGATTCAGTAACCTTAGCTGAAGCACAGAGTACTAAAACATATCCAATTCAATTAGTTAAATTTCAGGTTACTTCAAACAATGCTGATAGTTTATTTTTAAATACAGGTTATACAAGTATTACATATAATGGCGATACATATATACCTGGTTCAAATGTAGTAAGTTTATCTGCTGTTGAAGAAACTAAAGATGTAAAAACTAATGCAATAACTGTAAAATTAAATGGTGTACCAAATACAATAATAGCTGCCTTAGAAAATGTAAATGCTATTGGTGGTATAGTTACAATATTTCAAGCTTTTTTTAATGAAGAAACTGGTGAAATACAAGGTCAAGTTTATCAAAAATGGCAAGGTATAATTAATTCACATGCAGTTGATGAAGAAAATACTGAAAGTGGTAATGTTAATATAAGTGTAGAATGTAAAAATATAGTAGGTGCTATATTAAACACTAAGTCAGGTAGATTTACATCTGATAGTTCATTTAAACAATATACAAATAATGATGCATCTATGGAATTTGTTGCCTCAATGGTAGATTTTAATCCAAGATTTGGTGCAGAAGATTAATAAGAAAAGAGAATAAAATATAATGATAAGAATCGGAGAAGATAAAGATGTTGAACAAGGTGTAAAATTACTTGAACAACACAGAATGGAATTTGATTTTGGTCAATTTAAAGAAGATAATACGCAATATTATACAGGTTTATTTAAAGCAATAGCTAAAGATAGAACTTCTATAATATCACAAGATAATAATAATTATAATGGAATGATAATGGGTTTAAAAATTCCTAATTTATTAAATCCACATTTACTACAAATGCATGTTTTAATAACTTGGGTTCATCCTAATAAGAGAGGTTCTTCTATATTTTATAGAATGCATAAAGCATTTGAAAAAGAAATAAAGAATAATCATAAAGAAGTTAAAGATATAATTTATTATTCTATTCCAGAAACTAATATTAATTTTAATAAATTGAACTATAAAGAATTTCAATCAATGTACAAAAAGGAAATTTAATTATGGCAGCAGCCGTAGGAGCAATCGTTACAGCAGTAACAGCATCAACTGTTCAAGGTATGGTAATTAGGTTTGCATTATCAATGGCAGTATCATTTATTGTAAATAAATTATTTGCTCCAGATGTACCTGCTGGTCCAGGACAAGCTGATCAAGCCCCAGATCCTGGTGTTAGACAAAGAATAGCTTCTAATCCTGGTAATAAATTACCTGTTCTTTACGGACAAGGTAAAGTATTTGGTTCAATTACATTTGCTGATATAACATCTGATAATCAAACAATGGCATTTATTATTACATTGTGTGAAGGACCTATTCAAAATATTGGTCAAATATGGTGGGATGATTTCAGATTAACTTTAGACAGTAATGGTAACGTGACAAATGCAACAGATTCACAAGGTGGAACTGATGATTTTTTAAATGGAAATTTGACAATTAAAAAATTTAAATCTGGTGGAAGATGTTCTCCAATGGAAACATTTTCAACTAAATGGTCAAGTAATTCTGCAAACAGAACAATGCCAAATGTTGCATATTTATATGCAGAATTAAAATACAATAGAGATGAATCTGTAACTGGTTTAACAAGTAAATTAGGAGCAGAAGTTCAAGGTAAATTAGTTAGAACATTTAGTGGATCTACTTTATCATCTGGTACATCATATTCAAATAATCCTTCTGAATGTTTATTAGATTATTTAACTAGTAATATTTATGGTTGCGGTGATGTAATGAGTGATAGCGATATTGATTTAACTACATTTGCATCTCATAAAACATTTTGTGATAATTTAATTACACATACAGATAAAGATGGTAACACTACAACAGCAAAAAGATATACAACAGATGGTGCTATAAATACATTTGATGAGAGAGATTTAAGTGTTTCTGATTTAGTTATTTGTTGTCAAGCAATATTTTCTTATCATTTAGGTAAGTTTCAAGTTATTTCTGATACTACAGGATCATCTGTAATGTCATTTAATCCAGATAATATGTATGGTGATGTTACAATAGTTAATGATGGTTTTAATAGTTCATTAAATAAAATGAATATTTCATTTTCTTCTTATGATCAAAAATATCAAGATGATCAAGTATTTTTAAATTTAGCTGATAATCAAAAATCATATAATGAGCCTGAATTAGTTCAAGATACAAGATTTAAATTTATAAATAATAATATTATGGCCGAAAGAATTGGTCATATTATTGTTAAAAAATCAAGAGATAATTTAATTATTTCATTTAAAACAGATACAAGGGCTTTAGCATTACAAGTTATAGATATAATATCAGTTACAAATAGTACTTATGGTTTTACTAATAAATTATTTAAAATTAATTCTATTACTGAAGATGAAATGAATAGTGAAGGTGTTTCAGGATTTTTAATTACTGCTCAAGAATATAATGCGGATGCATATGCAGAAGAAGCATTAACAGAATTTCAAACAGCACCTAATACAAATTTAGCTAACCCAAGAAATTTTGGAGCAATTACTAACTTAACAACAATTAGTAATAATACAGATTCTTCTACTCCATTTGTAGAGTTACAATGGACTGTACCTACTGGATTAACAGAAACATTTGAAATATATGTTGGTAATAGTATTAATAGTCCTATTGCTGCTAGAGAGTTTAATATTTCATTTAGAACATCTACAGGTCCGTTTACTGAAGGTGCAACAATAACACATAAAGTATTTGATTTAGATTTTACAGATACATTGGTATTTTGGGTAAGGCCTATTAACCAATTTGCTAGAGGATCATTTTCTAATGCTTATGACTTTGGTGTATTTAGACCAGGGACTGGCGGTATTACTTCTGGTGCTTCTGGAATTATTGTTGATCCTAATGATGCAAAAAACCCTTATGGTGTTGTAAATAGATTTACTCAACTTAAATATGGAGATAGCACTACTGGTTTAAATATAAGAGACGGTTTTAGTGATATTGATGCTGTTCAACAAATAGGTTATGCTGGTTCAGTAATTAATACAATTCCTAGAACTGGTGGAACTGATGGCTCAGGATCTATAACATTTCCTACAAATTTTAATGCTGGTGTAGCAACAACGGAAGAACAAGAATTAAGTTTTACAGGAACAAGAGGTAATATAACACAAAAAGAATTATTACATATTAATTTAGCTGATGATATAAAAAATGATACAGTTAGAAAAACAATATCAAATATTGCAACTTGGGGATCAACTGGTTTTTTAACTGTAAATTCATCAAGCAATAGTGTTAAGGTTAATGATATTGTAGAATTAGCTTCATTAGTGGCTGCTGGAGTATCTTCTGGTTTTGGAAGATCAGTATGTATAGGTACTTTTTATGCATATGTAATGTCTGATACTGAATTATTTTCATTTAAATTAGCTTTAGGAACTTGGACATTTTTTGCTAGAACAAATTCAGGTGGAGTTGAAAATTATAATGTTTCTGATATGGGAGACGATGTATTGCTTTATAACTCATCTACTAATGAAGGACAAATATGGAATGCCTTTTTAATACCATCAACATTTGGTGCTACAGGCGGAGGTCAATTTAACTAATGCCAATATTACAAACATTACCAACTTTAGATATTTATAATAACATTGTAGATACAAATGAAAATATTATTGTTTGGTACAATGGAACTAAAATAAGATATTATCACAGATTTGAAAAAGTATTTAGAGATGTTGAAACTATTAGTGGTATTTTATCAATTAAACTTTTAAATGATAATAATATAAAAATAACTACAAGCACAAAAGTTAGAGAATTAATTTTAACAAGACCAGCCACAACAAATACATATACAATTACTTTAGATAGTAATTATGATA
>Ga0114915_1000498_pt1 | contig 18127 bp, 28 predicted proteins | sample MalvirAntarct_55_FD_87288 | JGI IMG/M metagenome (GOLD analysis project Ga0114915, IMG submission 87288) | Marine viral communities from the Global Malaspina Expedition - Malaspina viral metaG Antarct_55 | ecosystem: Environmental > Aquatic > Marine > Oceanic | place: South Georgia Island...
GGACAGCAAATACATGATGGCGATGTAGCTAAGATGGCTTTGGATAGAGGTTATAATGTTGCCGCAAGAGTTCACACATACTTATGGGGTAACCTAATCGGTGTTTAGACCTCTCATATTGATTGGCCTATCAGAGCACATGCTCAAGATGGACAATGACATTATAAGTGAAGCTGTTGTCAAACGTCAAGAATTACGTATGTCAGATGACCTCAACAATACATTGAATGAAGATTCATATTTCCCTCACACCTCAGTTCCAGAATGCAAACGATTGCTTGATGAAGTGAACAAGGTCATTCAGAAAGAAGTTCACCCAGATCTCATAACAGTTAATCAATGGGCACATATATTAGAACCAAATGAGCAGACAATGTTTCATCATCACGGTTCAAAAGAACAGGTAATGCCTGGTATATCATGGGTATACTATCCAGAGGTTCCTAAGAACAGTGGAAATATAGTATGGACATTTGAAGCTAACGCACAACGTATGACAGAAGAAGCAGAACCAAAGGTTGGTAAGTTAATTCTGTTTGGTCAAAATGTACCACACTTCACGAAAAAAAATAACTCAGGTAAACGAAGAATATCTATATCAGGTAATGCTTCATTCAATCCTGAGAACCCACCCCCAAGAGATCCGGGTGCGTTACTCAATTACGTTGGCCTATTCAGAGGTTGACATTTCACCAGTTACAGTGTATAATGATCTGTAACAATAACAAGGAGAATAATGCCTATAAAATTTAAGCCTTCAGCTAAAGAAGTAAACAGACAAACAAAGCAGGTGAACATGGTTCACTATTATATTAAGAGTATGTCTAAGCAGTCTCTATTTGAATATGTAAACGACAATAGAGCTATTCCTAAGAGAAGGGTTAAATGCATTAATGAACTACAGAGACGAGGTATTGAGATAGTATGGAAAAACAAATAAATAAGAAGTTTTCGTCTGGAAAAACTTACACACATTCAACAGGACATAGTTGCGCATTCAGACAATGGCGTGCACAGAGTCATTGTAATCTCATTCACGGATATGCGTTACAATTTGAGTTACAGTTTGGTGGCGAGAAGCTAGACGAACGTAACTGGATTGTAGACTTTGGTGGACTGAAACCTCTCAAGGAATGGCTCAAGCATATGTTTGATCATACCTATCTCATTGCTAGCGACGATCCACAGAAAGGCGTCTTCTATGAGCTAGAGAAGAAGAACCTAGTTGATTTGAGATTAGTAGACTCAGTAGGATGTGAAAGATTTTCTGAGATGGTATTCGATAAAGCTCAAGAAATTATTACAGAATTATACGGGGACAGATGTTGGGTTGAGTCTGTAACTGTTCGTGAACATGAATCCAACTCAGCCACATGCAGGAGAGCATAGATGCCAGATATTGATTATTCAAATAAAATGCCAGGAACTATCTTTAGTTATGATAAAGATTTCTATACTGATGACTTACCTGATCCACAAGTGGATCCAGTATTACCTGGAGCAAGAGTACCTCTAAAGAAAGTAGGTATTGCACCAGTTGATTTACCAGTACGACTTAGAAGTAGAAGTGGTGGTGAGGACAAGACATTACAAACAGAAGCATCATTGTATTGTTCTTTAGATGATCCGATGGCAAAGGGTCTTAACCTATCAAGACTGTATCTCATCATGCATGAGAAGATTAAAGATTCACTATCATTAGATGGTATGGAAGCTGCATTAAAAGAACTTGCAGAAGGGCAAGGAACTAAGAATGCATATGTTAAACTAAGGTTTAAGTATCCAATGTACCAGGAAGCTCTAAGGACTAGAAAGAAAGATAATCCTGATGTCAAGCAAAGAGGACACATTGCATACAAGACTGAGCTAGAAGGACAGTATAGAGAAGGAGCTTATAGATGGTTCTTAACTATTGATTATGTTTATTCATCTACTTGTCCGTGTTCTTTTGAGTTAGCGCACGATGCTAGAGAGAAACGTAATGCAGCAGCCAATGCTCATAGTCAAAGATCAATACTAAAAGTAAAAGTTGCCTTCGATAGGATGTTAGATAACATTGTATGGATTGAAGACTTAGTTGATTTAGCAAGAGAGAACATCCCTACAGAAGTACAGATCGTTGTTAAGAGAAGAGACGAGCAAGCATTTGCAGAACTAAATGGTGCTAACTTATTGTTCTCAGAAGACGCTGTTAGAATTATGCATGGTGCATTGGACGAATGGGTATCGCAAGGTAAGATCAATGACTTCAGCGTTGTTGCATCACATGAAGAATCATTACATCCCTGGAATGCTATTGCAGTATCAACTGGTGGTTATGGAGTGTTAGATTGATGCATAGAGAAACATGGATATACGTAACCTTTCAGCAAGAAGGTATACATAAGTATCCAGCAGCACTTACAGATCCTAAACTTGCTGAAGTATCTTTCTTAGGATATCCTCATAGACATATGTTTCACTTCAAAGTACATCTCGAAGTGTTTCATGACGACAGGGATGTAGAGTTTATATTATTTAAACGTGAACTTCAAGACTTATATCAACATGGTATTATGAACATGGATTATATGAGTTGCGAGATGCTCGCTCAAGAGTTAGCTAAATACATACAGACGAAGTATCCTAACAGACGTTTAAAAATTGATATATCAGAAGATGGTGAAAATGGATGCCTGGTCGAATACGCACAGGAAACCAATGTAAATGAGAAAAGTCAGTAACTATCAGGTCGATTTAGACGAGAAAGAAAGTGTCAAGGACACTGTCGGGAACAACACTATTGTTGTAGCTCGAAAAGATGGTAAGACCATGCAGATTGTTAAGTGTGGTGGTAACTGTAATTTCCTTAGCCCAGGTCAGACATTGAACCAGGGCAACGTTGAGGAACTCAGTGGGAAAGGATGGGAGATTAGATACTCAGATACTATTCCACAGAAGCAAGAAGGACCTAAGTCATCCGGAAAAGCTGGAGTACCTCAAAAAGAATAGACTGTTTTATTATATTATGGAGAACTTATGCGATTTTGTCATATTGCGCCTGTACCGCACTTAGATCTAGTACAACACCAAAGCACCCACTTAACCTTAGCTCACCTTGCTGCAGAAGATACTGCATATTGTGAGTTCTATAAGGAACAGGGTAAAAGACCGAACACGGTAAACATCATGGACAACTCAGGTTTTGAGATGTTCAAGGCAGGAATGCCTAACTTCCCACCAGACGAGTTAGTTGGCTTAGCTAAGAAAGTTGACGCTGACTATATTGTTATACCAGACTATCCAGATATGCCTTCTATGGTAGGTATCGATGACGCTAGACGTTATGCTCCTATCTTTAAATCAGAAGGCTTTGGTACATTCTTTGTACCACAATCTACTAAAGGTGATGTCGAAGACCTCATTTTATCATTCGCATTTGCAGCAAGCAATCCTCTTATCGATTATATCGGCATTAGTATATTAGCTGTACCTCATGCATACAATTGTGAGAAAGGAAATAACCTACAACGATTTATGTGTAGGTGGAAGTTTATGAACGAGCTCAGATCAAGAGGCTTACTACAACTTGCTAAGGACAATGATAAGTTGATCCACTTCTTAGGTATGGTCGATGGGCCAAACGAGATTGCATTGTGTAAAGACTTTGGTATTGACACTTGGGATAGCTCATCAGCAGTGTGGGCAGGCCTGAATGGTCTTGAGTTTGACAACAGTCCAACAGGACTATTTGATGGTAAGTTCGAGAAACACGTTGACTTCCAAGCCAAAGTAGAGGACAATACCCTAGTCCAGTTAGCTAAACATAACATGGATTATATTAACGAACTAGTGAGAGGCATCAATGAAGTATAGATTCAACGAAGATAAGATTTTAAAAGAGATCAGCGATTACGTTGCATCAACTTATTCCTCTCATTATGTAAATGAAAAAGCTGGAACGAAAGACGAAGAGATTCAGACTATTGATGTCTGGAAGCAAATGGGACAGGAGAAGGCAGCCTGTCATTCTAATATAATCAAATACGCTATGCGATATGGTAAGAAGGAAGGATACAATAAGAAAGACCTTATGAAGATCATTCACTATACTATATTGTTATGGCACTTTACACAGGATGAGAAATAATGGAAACAGTATTAGTATGGCCTCAACAGCTTTATGTTGTAGCTCTAGTTCACCTATTACAATTAGGATACTTCAGAGCTCAGCTATTGCAAAGAGGTAACAAGGCTATCGCTCTTACAATATTATTTGGATTCTTTTACACAATACCAACTAAGATTTGGAAGGAAGAAGTTTAATGAGCATGAAGCACATAATGTCACCGCAAGTACCCAACAACTTGCTTACTAACGTACAAGAAGGAGACAGTCAGCCTAATGCTGTTGACCTTAGGGTCGATAAGATGTTTCGTCTTAAAGATGAGACCTTCGTTATAACAGAACAAAAGAAAACACACAGAGGATCCGATGAGATTACTCCGGACGAGAACAATATGTTCTGTCTGGAACCAGGTGTGTATGAAATTATTATGGAGAACATAGTAACAATCCCAGAAGGATATGCTGGATGGGTTATTACTAGGTCTACATTAAACAGAAATGGCTGCCACATTACATCTGGTCTTTATGACTCAGGTTACAATGGTGTGATGGCTGGATTACTTCATGTAGCTCACGGCCCAGCTGCAATTGAAAAGGGCGCGAGAGTGGGTCAATTCTTAATGTTCGAAGCTGAGACTCTATCCATGTATGATGGCGACTATGGTGTTGGCAAAGAGCATGATGCAAAATATACAGGAGAGCAAAGTGGAAATTAGTATTAAGATAGAAGAGTTGCAAAAGCGTAAGCTATTCATTGCAACGCCGATGTACGGTGGGATGTGTGCTGGGATGTATACTAAATCTACCAATGACTTGTCATCTCTTTTGATGCATTATCAAGTGGAAGGAAAGTTCTACTACTTATTCAACGAGTCATTAATCACAAGAGCAAGAAACTATTGTGTCGATGAGTTCATGAGATCAGATTGTACGCATATGATCTTTATTGATGCTGACATATCATTCAACCCTAACGATGTTATTACTATGATGGCTATGATGGATCCAGATGATCCAGAATGCCAGTATGATATCTTATGTGCTCCTTATCCTAAGAAATGTATTTCATGGGAGAAGATTGTTCACGGTGTAAACCAAGGTGTGGCTGATGAAGACCCTGAGATCTTATCTAAGTTCGTAGGTGACTATGTATTCAACCCAGCTGATGGTGGCAACGAGATGAACCTTACAGAGCCTTGTGAGGTGTTAGAAGGCGGTACTGGTTTCATGATGTTCACTAAGCCTGGTCTACAAAAATATGCAGACGCATATCCACATCTAAGCTACAAGCCGGATCACGTCCGTACAGCTAACTTTGATGGCAGTAGAGAGATTCTAGCTTACTTCGATGCACTTATAGACGATAAGGCTTCTAACATCAACAATGAGATAGAAGTATTCTTCGAGAAGAATCCTAAGGCAACGCCAGATGAAGTTAAAGCATTTATTGCAGACAAGCAATCATCGTTGACTCAGGACAAAGATTATTCAAATAGATACCTGTCAGAAGATTATATGTTCTGCCAGTGGGCTAGAAGAATAGGATTAAAAGTCTGGTTATGTCCTTGGATGGAACTCCAGCACATGGGTAGTATGGTATTTGGTGGATCACTCAAAGATCTAGCATCTATCGGAGCTCCTGCAACTGCCGATCCTTCACAGGTAGGCAAAAACAAAAGTATGTAACCGGAAATATTATTATGAAATTAAGTGAAAATACAGTAAGCGTCTTAAAGTCGTTTGCAGTGATAAACCAAGGAATCGAATTCAAAGAAGGGTCAACTATACAGACCATCTCTCCGCAAAAGTCTATTATGGCTAAAGCGGTTGTGGATGATCAGTTTCCCGCTCAAGGATGTTTCTATGAATTGAATAGATTCTTAGGTGTTCTTACATTATTTGATGACCCACAACTAAACTTCTCAGAGAAGTTTGTAACAGTAAGTGACTCTAAGAGGTCAGTGAACTATACGTTTGCGGATCCGCAGATGATCGTTACTCCACCTGAGAAAGAAATACAATTACCAGCAATCGATGCTGCTATGACTATCAAGTGGGAAGATCTCAGCAACACTCTCAAGGCAGCAAGTGTCATGGGATTACCTGAGGTAGCTATTGGATCTGACGGCAACGTCATTAACTTAGAAGCTATCAGCTCTAAGAATCCTACAGCTGACAAGTACAGTAATGTTATTGACAGTAATAATAGTGGTAAAGTGTTCCAAGCAATCTTTAAGATTGAGAACATTAAGGTTATGAATTTTGATTATAACGTAGAGATATCTTCTAAAGGCATTGCCAAATTTGTATCAGCTAACGACACAGGTCCTAAGTTGACATATTGGATAGCAACAGAAGGCCACTCTACATTTGAATAGGGCTACATTATGTTAGAAGAATTTCTATGGGTCGAGAAATATAGACCGAAGAATCTACAGGATGTAATCTTACCAGACGACACCAAGCAGATCTTTCAACAGTTTGTAGATCAGGGTAACATCCCTAATCTATTGTTGACTGGATCCGCTGGCGTTGGTAAGACTACAGTGGCTAAGGCTATGCTGGAGATGATGGGGGCAGACTATATTGTAGTCAATGGATCCTTGTCAGGGAATATAGATACTCTTCGAACTGATATCATGAACTTTGCTACCACTGTTTCATTTAGTGAAGGTAGGAAGTATGTAATATTAGATGAGGCAGACTATCTCAATCCACAATCAACACAACCAGCTCTCCGTAACTTTATGGAAGAGTATAGTAAGAACTGTGGGTTCATCCTAACTGGTAACTTTAAGAATAAGATCATCCCACCTCTACAATCCAGATGTAGTGTGATTGACTTTACGTTCCCTAAGAAAGACGCTCCTAAGTTAGCTGGTGCATTCTTTAAACGCACCTGCGAGATCTTAGAAGCTGAGAACGTACCATATGAGAAGGCAGTTGTAGGTGAGATACTACAAAAGCATTATCCAGATTGGAGACGAGTACTCAATGAGTTGCAGAAGTATAGTGCAACAGGTAGAATAGATACAGGCATCTTAGCTAATGCGACAGAGGAATCCTTTGCAATATTAATTAAGTATTTGAAAGAGAAGAACTTCACAGCTATGCGCAAGTGGGTGGGTCAGAATGTTGATTCGGATCCTACTGCATTGATGAGAAAGTTATATGACACTGCAACAGAAAAGGTATCAGCTCAATCAGTGCCACAGCTAGTTCTTCATATAGCAGAGTACCAATACAAGTCAGCATTTGTTGGAGACCAAGAAGTTAATCTTGTTGCATTTCTTACTCAGGTAATGGCAGATGTTGAATTTAAATAAGCTATGGAACATATGGAAGCATGCGCTTGGATCCTACAGTGAAGAGGATGGATACGATCCATCCAATGACGACACTGTAGCATACATCCGTACGTTTATAGTAGGACTGAATATGTTATGTGGTTTTATGATTATAGCAAACATTATTGTTGGATGGTATAATTTATGAAACCTTTTGACTTTATAAACAGCATCAACTTCACTAAAAAGAATATGATGCGCAACACAGAGAATGATGACCTCGCAGAGAAGTCATACATTCCATACATTACTAACCGTACATTATCTTACTTCACTGATACGTTATTGTATGCTAATGAGATGAACCGTTACTCTACCTCATTAGACAATAAACTGCAATACGAGTTTTTACTAAATAGTATTAGACCGAAGAAAAGGTTCGCTAAATGGAGCAAACCTGAGCAAGATAATGATTTGGAAGTTATACGTGAGTTTTATAATTATTCTATTCCAAAAGCTCGTCAAGCATTATCCTGCCTAACTAACGAACAGATACAAGCTATCAAAAATACGATGGCCATAGGTGTAACGGATAATGAACACAATTGATAACATGATAGAAGTCACGCTGAAAGCAGCGGATGACTTCCTAAAGGTCAGAGAGACCTTAACCAGGGTTGGTGTCGCTTCTAAAAAAAGTGATACATTGTTCCAGTCTTGCCACATACTTCACAAGCAAGGGAAGTATTATATCACCCACTTTAAAGAACTGTTTGCTCTCGATGGAAAGCCAACTGACTTTACTGATGATGATAAAGCAAGAAGGAACACAATAGCTAACTTATTAGCAGAGTGGGGACTAGTTGAACTAGTCGTTGTTGAGAAATCAGCTGAGCCTACTGCGCCTCTAAGTCAGATAAAAGTGATCCCATACCAGCAAAAAGCTGATTGGGAATTGGTAACAAAATATAATATAGGAAAGAAGAGGTAATTATGTCAGAACAAAATCAAGTAATAGACGGACAAGCGGAAGAGGTTCAAGAGCCACCTAAGGTTGTCTTAAATGATGTCGAGTATCAAGTAGCAGATATGACTGAAGAAGGTCAATATCTATACGCTCAATGCTCAGATCTAAATACGAAAAAAACTGATGCAGAGAAATCTATCTTTGAAGCCCAGTTCAATGCTGATCAAATAGCAATGGCACTGAATGGCATGCAAGAAAGACTAGCTAAGTTATTAGAAGCTCCAGCAGAAGAATCTGTTGAAGAAGCTAATTCAGCACCAGTAGCAAACACGTAAGGCCGACCTGGAGGTACCAGGAAACACACACACAGGAGACTATTATGTCAGCAGGAAAATCAGGGTACGAAATACGTGCCGATTTACTTCAGCAGGCTGAGAGCTTACTCACTGGAAATATATACAGATCGAATGATGCCGTTGTACAACACAACGACAACTTTCCAAATGACAAGAAATCAATGTCAGATCAGTTCGTTTCTACTGAAGAAGTTATCTCAACTGCACGAATGTTAAACGACTTCGTCAACGAGAAGTAATGATAAAAGGACTTTTCTGTTGAAATATACGGAAAAGTCCCCATATATTATGTAAGGTATTATAAATACCACTGTAGTGCTCATTAGAGGCTACATATATTAATCTTCGCTTAATCCAAAGGAGGAAATAGATATGACAATCTACGAAGAACCATTCGGTCATTTTAGACCATTTAGTGTCGGTTTCGATGAAATGTTCAAGAAACTAGACGCAATCCACAATCAGCCTAACGGCAATTACCCACCTTATAACATTGTTAAAAAGGATGAGGACAATTACGTTATTGAAATTGCAGTAGCAGGATTCGAAAAGAAAGACTTTAAAATCTCTCTTGAAAAATCTAGCCTACTTGTAAAAGCTGATAAAGCAAAAACAATCGACAAGGAGTTCCTACACCAAGGAATTGCTGGCCGTTCGTTTCAAAGAACTTTCGCATTAGCAGAGCATGTTTCAGTGAAAGGCGCAGAATACATCAACGGTATTCTCTCAATCAGTCTTCTAAGGGAAATCCCAGAAGAAGATAAGCCGGTTGAATTTAAAGTAAAATAGTTGACTTTTGAAGTTGATTTATGTATAATGTGATCTGTCGGGTAGTTCAATCTACCCGGCATCTTTTTAATTCCATAAATAAATGGAATACCAACAACGGAGGATCCATGGATCTTAACAAATTACGCGAACAATTAACCATAGACGAGGGCAAGGTACTTGAAGTTTATCATGACCATCTTGGTCTGCCTACTATTGGCATCGGTCATCTTATCCTTGATTCTGATGAAGAAAGTGGATCGCCTTTGGGCACAGCTATCACAGAAGAGAGATGTGTAGAGTTGTTTGAACACGATGTACAGTCAGTTCTATCTGATTGTGCAATACTACATCCTGCTTGGGATGGATATCCTGAAGAAGTGAAGCAAGTAGTAGCTAACATGATGTTCAACATGGGACGTACTCGTCTTACTAAATTCAGAAAGCATGTTGCAGCTCTTCAATCAGGTGATTGGAAAACAGCAGCAGTCGAAGGCAGAGACAGTAAATGGTATCGTCAAGTAACAGTTCGAGCTGAAAGGCTTATGGAGAGATTAGAGAATGTCTAAAGTGAAAGACGAGCTAGGTCTTCTCGACGCTCTATCAAAAAAGTATGAAGGCGACATTGCAATGGCACAGGCCAACATCAAAGTATATATGGCAAACCCAGCTGGTATTGGAGAACATCCAGACGTAGTTGGTGCTATTGATATGGAGATTGAGAAAATGGCTAATGCTGAAGAAAAATTGCAGGCAGTAAAAGGCCTCTTTGGTGTTGAAATCACACCAACATTATTAAACGGATAAATTATGCTCAAGTGGCTCAACGGTGACGTTGGATCCAAAGGCAGGATAGGTATAACGTGTGGTTGTTTTGATCTGCTTCATGCAGGTCATGCTACCATGTTAGCAGAAGCTAAACAACACTGTGATTATCTGATCGTAGCCTTACAAGATGATCCATCAGTAGACCGTCCAGAAAAAAACAAACCCATTCAATCTATATTTGAAAGACAATTGCAATTGTCGGCAATACGTTTTGTCGATGATATTGTGATATATAACACTGAGAGTGATTTGCTTGACGTGTTGAAGTCACTCCCAATAGATATACGAATTATTGGATCAGATTATATCGATAGAGACTTTACTGGTAAACAATACTGTGTTGACAATGAGATAGATATCGTGTATAATAGTCGGGACCATTCATTCAGTACCTCGGATCTTAGGAAACGAGTTATATTATCGAGACACGACGACTAATGCCAGAATTTACAGACAAACACTACAGACCTCTACCACCTTGCGTACAAGTGCGTAAAAGTAATAATGATGGCAATGGACTGTTTACTGTAGAAGATATACCAGGTGGATCTCGTCTAGGTATTACGCATCTAATACTTGATAGTAAACTGACTGAGGAAGTTGGATCAGATACAATACGTACGCCACTAGGTGGATTCCTTAATCACTCCGACACACCTAATGGTGTACTAATAACCAAGGGGTCTATGCGAATACTTTATACTGTTGTACCACTACCAAAGGATACAGAAATCACAATCTATTATACCATAGGATATCAAGATATTATCCCCAACTATGGTGGACCAAAAAGCTGGATGCATACATGAGTTGTTATACAAACATATACACACACGGCAATCAGATCCTTGAGAGATATATTGAGGATGGTGAACGTAAAATGCGTAAGGTTCCATACGAGCCTACACTTTATGTAAACTCCAATAAGCAGACTGCATACAAAACTATTCATGGCAAACAAGTAGAACCAAGAAACTTTGATTCTATACGTGATGCTAGAAACTTCATTCAAAGTCATGGACAGGTATCTAACTCACCTGTGTATGGAATGCAACAATTCGCATATGCATATATCAACGAGGCATACCCTACCAGATCTTTTGATATGTCAGAAATGAATGTTCTTAACTTTGATATTGAGACAGTTTCAGATGATGGCTTCCCTAACATTGCTGAAGCTAATAAAGAAATATTGTCAGTAGCTATACGTCAAGGTGACAGATCTATTGTTATGGCTTCACCTGGCAGTGGACCATATGTTCCTGGAGAAGGTATTGAGTTTATTGAATGCAGGAATGAAATAGATTTACTGTATAAGTTTATTGATGTGTGGGTGGCTTTGGATCCAGATATTGTTACTGGATGGAATATAGAGCTGTTTGACATACCTTACATATGTAATAGGATCCGCAACAAGTTATCATTAGATGCATTGAAGAGATTGTCTCCTTGGGGCATGGTTAATGATAGATTAATTCCTACACCACAATCAAGAGCTGCAGAAGAGCAAGGTGGGAGAGCAGAACCTAATGCTAAGGATATCATTGGAGTTACTATACTGGACTACCTATCATTGTATAGGAAGTTTACATACTCTCAGCAAGAGAGTTACTCATTAGATAATATTGGATTTGTAGAGCTCGGAGAGAAGAAGCTAGACTACTCTGAGTATGAATCACTTAACGAATTATACAAACAAAACTATCAGAAGTTCTTAGACTATAATATTAAAGATGTTCTGCTAGTAGAAAGAATCGATGATAAGATGAAACTTATCGAGCAAGCATGTACGATTGCTATGGATGCTGGTGTCAATATTATTGACGCACTTACATCTGTACGTATGTGGGATGTTATTATACACAACTTCCTAATGCAAAAGAATATAGTTGTACCACCTAAGGTTGTGGGCGACAAAGAGAATAAAGTAGAAGGTGCCTATGTTAAGGATCCACAAGTTGGAATGCATAACTGGGTTGTATCGTTTGACTTGAACTCTCTATATCCTCATTTGATTATGCAATACAACATATCACCTGAAACATTCGTAAGAGATGTTGGGTTCAAACCTAATATTGATGACATCATTGAGGGTCTATATAATGATCCAGATATGAGAAAGTATATGGATGAGCACAATGTAACTACTTGTGGATCTGGTGCCATGTATACTAAGAACACTCAAGGCTTCCTTCCTAAGCTAATGGAGAATATGTATAACGAACGTGTTGTATGGAAGAAGCGAATGATCGAGGCTAAGAAGAAGTATGAGAAAGAACCTACTAATGACCTTACAAAAGAGATTGCCCGTTGCAACAATATGCAAATGGCAAAGAAGATTCAGCTTAACTCTGCTTATGGCGCTCTTGGTAATCAATACTTTAGGTTTTTTGATACCAAGTATGCAGAATCTATAACACTAAGCGGACAGCTCTCCATCAAATGGATGGAAAAGCACATCAATGTATATCTTAACAAAACACTTAAAACAGAGGACGTAGACTATGTACTTGCAGTTGATACAGATTCGTTATACATCACTCTTGACGGGCTGGTTAGTGAAGTTATGCCAGACGAGACAGATACTGTCAAGGTCATCAACTTCCTGGACAAGGTCTGTAATGATGTTCTTGAACCGTATATTGATAAAAGTTATAAGCAGCTTGGCAAGTATGTAAATGCTTACGAGCAGAAGATGGTAATGAAACGAGAGAACATAGCCGACAAAGGTATATGGACTGGTAAGAAACATTACATCTTGAATGTGTATGACAACGAAGGGGTTCGTTATAATGAACCGCAGTTGAAGATGATGGGCATTGAAGCTGTTCGATCTTCCACACCATCCTCATGTAGGATAAACATTAAAGCTGCCTTGAAAGTTATCATGCAGCAAGGTGAAGAGCCATTAAGAGAGTTTGTAGATAACTTTGAGAAAGAGTTTATGTCATTACCATATGAAGAAGTAGCCTTTCCAAGAGGATGTAGAAACCTAGTTAAGTATTCCGATGCAGCTCAGTTATTTAAGAAAGGAACGCCTATTGCTGTACGAGGTGCATTGGTATACAATGACCTGCTCAGACAAAAAGGTTTAGATAAGAAGATCACAATGATAGCTGAAGGAGAGAAAGTTAAGTTCTGTTATATGAAACTACCTAATCCTACACGTCAGAATGTTATATCAGTTCCAGCATCGTTAGATCGTAGATTAGGATTGCATCAATACATTGATTATGATAAGCAATTCGACAAAGGGTTCAAAGAACCTATCCGTACTATTTGTAATGCAATTGGTTGGCAACTGGATAAACAATACACGCTTGATCAGTTTTTCGGGTAGATCAGCACTATAAATACTCTGCGAGGTAAAAATATGAACAAGAATAACATAGACTTATCATCATTTGATTTTGGATTCTCAGCTGTAGACGAGCAAGAACTTGATGCAGTAACAGCAGTCCGTAAGGAAGTCAGCGCAACATCTGATACAGCTCAAATGTGGGAAGCACAAGCAGATGAGTGGAAAGATAAAGCAAACGGATTATACTCAGCTATAATACCATTGCTAGAAAACCTATCCCAAAACGAAGACAAAGAATACATATACTGGCCCAACAGATCTCTCAAGATTGACCAGTTCAAACTGAAGCTACAACAACTCCTGAATGATTAACTATCTTGCATTCGCCACTTCATTGTTGGTTGCTGGGGTTGCCGCTTGGTTTTCAGTTATTGGATTAGCCACTATCTTCTCTGGATCCTGGTGGCCTGTGATAATCATGGGTGGTGTATTAGAGATAGGTAAATTAGTTACAGCTGCATTCCTACACATAAATTGGAATAAGATTAATGTACTGATGAAGTCATATCTTTGTACAGCAGTACTTGTCCTAATGTTGATTACCTCACTAGGCATCTTTGGCTTCTTAGCTAAAGCTAACATTGAACAAAACCTTCAGGGTGACTCATATACATTAGAAATGTCTATCATAGACAAAAGAATATCAGCTAAAGAATCACAACTAAAAAGATTAGAAGATAGAACAGCAAATCTCGATAACATTATTGACACTGCTAGACCAGAAGACAGAAACTATATTGATGGAAGACAGAAAGAAGAGCGCAGCCAAATTGCATTAGCTGTTGACCCAATAGTGGATGATATAGTACAATTGAATAATGATAAGCTACCTCTCCAAAGATTACAATTGGAGCAGGATGGTGAGATCGGACCAATCAAGTATGTAGCAGAAATGATATATGGTGAGAATGCATTAGATAAGATAGACAATGCAGCCAGAATTCTTATACTGTTTATTATCTTTGCATTCGATCCACTAGCAGTCTTGTTATTGGTAGCATCCCTGGGGTTAATCGCAAGGAAACCTGATCTGCCGGTCGATAATGATGGTAACATCACAATTGCAGCAGAGAACATAGATACATCCTTTAACCCGGTTAGAGACGCTCAGAGAAAGTTAAAACGTAAGTATTTCCCAAAAGAATAAGAGTAAACAATTTATTATGTGCAGTATTGATGGATACACAGGCGAAACGCCTTTTACAATAGAACAGTATGGAAGTCTGAATGCTAATCGAGGTCCAGACGGCACTAACTACTACAAGTCACCTCAAATATCAATGGCTCATTCGTTATTAGCCATACAACCAAATGAATCACACATCACTCAACCAGTAGTCAATGAGCTGACTGGTAATGTATTAGCATATAACGGTGAAATCTTTGGTATGCCAAATGTGTTTGATACTAAGTATGTTATGGACTTGATGGACAATGGTGAGCTGGGCACGCTAGCTAACAAGACCAACGGTATGTGGGCCATTGCATATTATAATAGATCAGAAGAGACGCTAACATTAATACGTGATCACTTTGGTGTCAAGCCATTATATTATATGGAACTTGGTGATCAATTGTTTTTTTCATCCACACCTAAACCATTACTAGCCGCATTAAATTATAAGAACTTTCAGATACATGCTAATAACCATGGTAAGTTTATATGGGAAAATAATGATAGGTTCATGTATGGTAAACGAACTCCAATCAATCATATAAAAAGACTAGCACCTGGTGAGATGAGAGTGTGGTGTCTTAAAAATAAGAGATGGAAACTTGATGGTTCATTGTTTCAGAATGAGCATTTTACATTAGCACCCAACTATAGTTATGATGCAGACGAGTTTAAAGAGTTAGCAGTTAAGAGTATTGGTGAGGTATGTTATGCACCAGGGATCAAATCAACCATAGCCCTCAGTGGAGGCCTGGATTCAAGTCTTATTGCTGGCGTATGTGCTTCACTGAACATTCCAGTAACAGCCACATCAACAAGTTTCAAGAAAAATAATGCTGATCATGTATCAGTCAATGATGGAATGTTTACAGAAGCACCGATGGCAAGAAAGACAGCAAAGCATCATGGCATGAAGTTTCATACATCATACTACCACGAAGACCATAACTTGAGAAACGAGTCTATTGATGCATTGACTGTTCCTATGTGGGATAGAAATAGAATTGATCCAAGATATTTTAATATAAAGATGGCTAAAAAGAATAAAGCTAAAATTTATATCACAGGTGATTGTGCAGATGAATTGTTCACTGGGTACAATGGAGACAATGAAATATTCCACAATCCAAATGCTGCACAAGTTGATAGAGCAGATTATGCAGAACTAATAAAAACTAATGAGAAGTGGAAGCATTTATCAGAAGTAGTTAAGCCAGAGTTCCTTGGATATGACGCTATGAACAACAAGAGATTCATGCGTCTAATTTGTCATGGGGATGGCTTTGCCACAACTACTGATCACATAGCTGGTTCTTTTGGTATGGAAAGCAGACTACCATTCCTTCATCAAGAACTGGCACGATATGCATTAAGAATCCCAAGTGCATTCAAACTTATAGGCAATGATCACAACTTTGGCGGATACAAATATCTAATCCGAGATGTGTTGGCTGAGTATCTTCCAGATCATGTGAGAGAACGACAGACTAAAATAGGATTTGCAGCACCGTGGGACGCAAGAGATCACGAGCTCAACATTAAGATAGGTCAGACTGACTTCGACGACTATATTGAATGGGCAAACAATATACAATTCCCAGTTGACATTTAAGATAACATTGCGTATAATAGTGCTACTAAGACAGGAGTGAATATGAGTAATTTTTTTAAGAATTTTGTAGAGGACCTCAAAGACGAGGATACCTCAATTGTGGCAGATGGTTTATCTGCTGGAGAGTTTAGCGGAACCGTTGATTCGGGGTCGTATATTTTAAACGCTTTGTTAAGTGGATCCATCTATGGTGGTATACCAAACAACAAAGTAACCGCTTTTGCTGGAGAGTCTGCTACAGGCAAGACTTTCTTTGTTTTGGGTGCTGTTAAGGCATTCCTAGACGCTGATCCAACTGCTGGTGTCATGTATTTTGATACTGAAGCTGCGGTGACTAAAGAGATGATGGAAGACAGAGGAATTGATACAACACGAGTCATTGTTTCAGAACCTCAGACTATCCAGCAATTCCGACATAATGCATTGAGAGCAATCGATATGTATGATAAGACACCGAAGGAGAAACGACCTCCTTTTATGTTTGTGTTAGATAGTTTAGGACTACTATCAACTACTAAAGAACTAGAAGACATTACTGAAGGCAAAGAGACTAGAGATATGACTAAGGCTCAGGTCATCAAAGCAGCGTTCAGAGTACTTACATTGAAGCTAGCTAAGGCAGGTATTCCAATGTTAGTAACCAACCACGTATACGAAGTCATAGGCTCGTATATCCCTCAAAAAGAGATGGGTGGTGGTACAGGACTCAAGTATGCAGCATCAACAATTGTATACTTAGGTAAGAAGAAAGAACGTGATGCAACTACAAAGGAGATCACAGGGATCATTGTTAAAGCATCTATGTTCAAGTCAAGATTGTCTAAAGAGAACTCAAAGGCTGAGATACTATTAAGCTACACGGGTGGTCTTGATAGGTACTATGGCTTATTAGACTTAGGTATCAAATATGGATTATTCAGCAAGGAAGGTACACGTGTAGTGACTCCTCAGGGTAAGAAAGTATTTGCAAAACATATAAACCAGAACCCTGAAGAATATTTCACACCTGAGATATTAGATCAACTGGATGGGTTCGCAAAACAGGAGTATAGTTATGGAACAACCGGACCCGAAATGGCATCTGAGGATATCGATACTGAAGAGCATGCTTAGGATTGGAGCAGGTGGTTACCTTATGATTGGTAATGTTATTGTTGCTGGATTTTTATTAGTCGCAGCAGAAATTTTAGGGATTGCAGAAGAATTAGTATGATCGAACAGAATATATTACATGGATTAATCAATGACGAAGAATATACTCGTCAGATCCTTCCTTTTATTAAGGAGGAATACTTTAACGACTTGAGTCACAAGGTAGTATACAAATTAGTTCGCGAATATTTTGAGAAGTACAACACTGTACCAAATAAAGAAGCTATACGAATTGAGTTAAGCAATGTCGGTAATGTCGATCAAGGCACTATTGATACTGCATTGCAATTCATAGAAGTGGATCCACAACCAGTACATGAACAATGGTTGCTGGATGAGACGGAGAAGTTCTGTCAGGACAAAGCTGTATACAATGCTATCATGAGTAGTATTGATATACTTGAGAACAAACCTGACAACAAAGGTCAGCTTCCTACCTTACTACAGGAAGCACTACAAGTATCTTTTGATAACTCAGTAGGTCATGACTTCATTGATGACGCTGAAGAGAGATA
>Ga0114915_1000502_pt1 | contig 18027 bp, 13 predicted proteins | sample MalvirAntarct_55_FD_87288 | JGI IMG/M metagenome (GOLD analysis project Ga0114915, IMG submission 87288) | Marine viral communities from the Global Malaspina Expedition - Malaspina viral metaG Antarct_55 | ecosystem: Environmental > Aquatic > Marine > Oceanic | place: South Georgia Island...
CACTATGTCTAATGACTTGTGGGCGAAAATGAAGAAGCAGGTGCCGATGAAGGGCGGCAAGCCAGTTCATCCGATCTCTGCTAGCACGTTGAAGCCGGTGGTGGATCAAGCCTTAAAGCAAGGTAAGCCACTGAAGTTTGGCATGGTGTTTCCGGTATCGACCCACAACTATGAACTACGTTATTGGTTGGCCGCTGGTGGCATTAACCCCGGATTCTACGCGCCGCAGCGCGGCAATACCGCCGGTAATTTGAAGGCAGACGTGCAGATTTCTGTGACTCCGCCGCCACAAATGCCTTCGACACTAGAGGCTGGCACCATCAATGGTTATTGCGTCGGTGAGCCGTGGAATCAGCAGGCAGTCTTTCGTGGCATTGGCGTGCCGGTGATCGCTGATCAGGCCATTCGTAACAATGTCGCGGAGAAGGTTTTCGGGGTTAGCCGGCAATGGGCCGAGGCGCATCCAAACACGCATATTCGCCTCGTGAAAGCGCTGATTCGCGCAGGCCAATGGCTAGATGCAAACAACAACGCCAATCGTCCGGCAGCAGCCAAGCTTATTAGTAAGTCCATCTATGTCGGCGCCGACTATCCCATCATTGCTAACAGCATGACCGGCAAGTTTGAGTTCGAGAAAGGTGATCAACGCTCACTGCCAGACTTCAATGTGTTCTTCCGTTACCACGCTACCTACCCGTTCTATTCCGATGCGGTCTGGTATCTCACGCAAATGCGTCGCTGGGGACAAATCCCTGAAGCCAAGCCTGATGGCTGGTATCTGGAAATGGCCAAGCGCGTGTTTCGCCCTGACATCTACCGTCAAGCAGCGCAGGAGCTGATTAGCGAAGGCAAGTTGAAGGCCAGTGACTTTCCAGACTTCGCCACTGAAAGTGGGTTTCGTCCAGTCAAGGCAACGACGTTTATCGATGGCATCAGTTTCGATGGCCGCAAGCCAAATGCCTATATCGATAGCTTCCGCATTGGCCTGAAAGGCAAGCAAGTTCCTTAAGTTGTGTAAGAGATTGCTCATATGAATTCATTAATGAACGTCACGCGCTCTTGTTTGCGCCAAGCCATAGCTCCGTTATTAGGGCTGCTGGTGTTCCTCATGATCTGGCAAGTGGCATCGAGCCGTATCGATACCATGTTGGGTAAGTTTCCAGGCCCTATGCAGGTTGTGGAGCAGGCGCAAAACCTAGTAGCGGAGCATCGTGCTCAGCGCGCAAAGGGTGATGCGTTTTCTGAGCGCCAAGAGCTTCGCATTGCCGAGCGTTTGGCTGTTGAGCCTGATTGGCAGCCAGTGCGTCGCCAGTACACCGGCGCGCCGACGTTCTTTGATCAGATCATCACCAGCTTGGTGACCGTGCTGGCAGGTTTCGTGGTGGCTTCTGTGTTGGCGATTCCGCTCGGCATCGTGATGGGCCTGAGTCATTTTGCGCATCAGGCCATAAACCCTATCGTGCAGCTGTTTCGACCGGTGTCGCCATTGGCTTGGTTGCCTTTGGTGACTCTGGTGGTGGCTTCGGTCTACACCAGCGCAGACCCCATGATGTCGCGCTCGTTTGTGGTGTCGATGATCACCGTCACGCTCTGCTGCATATGGCCGACGCTGCTTAACACAGCTGTTGGTGTACAGGCGGTGAGCAGTGATCTCAATAACGTCAGTCGTGTTTTGCGCCTGAACTGGTTCACCCATGTCATCAAAATCGTCCTGCCATCAGCAGTTCCTATGATGTTCGCCGGTCTGCGCGTGTCCTTGGGCATTGCATGGATGGTGTTGATTGCTGCCGAAATGCTGGCGCAGAACCCCGGTCTCGGTAAGTTCGTTTGGGATGAGTTTCAAAATGGTAGTTCGCAGTCGCTCAGTCGCATCATGACCGCGGTCATTGTTATTGGTCTGATTGGTTTTGCGCTTGATCGAGTGATGCTGTTGCTGCAACGAAAAGTCGATTGGCAGTCCGGAGAATGACATGAAGACATTATTAGAAATTTCCAATGTGGGCATGTCGTTTAACACGGCCAGCGGTAGCTATAACGCCTTGAAAGAGGTCAATTTAAAAATTGCTGAAGGTGAGTTTGTCTCGCTCATTGGCCACTCCGGCTGCGGCAAATCAACCGTGCTCAATCTTGTTGGCGGCCTGCTGCAAGCGACTAGTGGCGGCATTATTTTGGATGGCAAAGAGGTTTGCGAGCCAGGTCCAGAGCGCGCCATTGTCTTTCAAAATCACTCCTTGCTGCCATGGCTGACGGTTTGGGAAAACGTCGAATTAGCGGTGCGTACAGTGTTTCGTGGGCAAAAAACGCGCGCTGAAATGAATGAGTGGATAGCGCATAACCTGAACTTGGTGCACATGAGTCACGCCTTGCATAAACGCCCCTCGGAGATTTCTGGTGGCATGAAGCAGCGTGTCGGCATTGCCCGAGCCTTGGCTATGCAGCCTCGTGTATTGCTCATGGATGAGCCTTTCGGTGCCTTGGATGCCCTGACGCGTGCACATTTGCAAGACACCTTGATGGAGATTCAGCGCGACCTAAACAACACCGTGATCATGATTACTCACGATGTCGATGAGGCGGTTTTGCTCTCCGACCGTATCGTCATGATGACCAATGGCCCGTCGGCCACTGTTGGCGAAATCTTAGAGATCGACTTGCCGCGCCCACGTCATCGTTTGGCACTTGCTGACGACCCGCACTACACGCATTTGCGTCATAGCGTGCTGCAATTTTTATATGAAAAACAATCACACGTTGTGGCAGGAGATTAAGACATGAAACCCACACGTTTAGTCGTCATTGGTAATGGCATGGTTGGACAGCGCTTCTTAGAAGAGATCATGGCGCGTGAGCTAGCGCTAGAGATCACGGTGTTTTCGGAAGAAGCGCGAGTGGCCTATGACCGTGTCCAGCTCAGCAGTTATTTCTCTGGCGCCAGCGCAGAAGACTTAAGTTTAGTGACTCCAGGCTTCTTCGCTGAGCACGGCATTCGTCTCATGCTCGGCGAGTCGGTGCAGCGTATCGATCGCGAGCGTTGTGTTGTGGTTGGCTCTGCCGGTAGCGAAGTGCCTTATGACACGCTGGTGCTGGCAACTGGCTCATATCCTTTTGTGCCACCGATCGAAGGTAATGATCGGGAAGGCTGCCATGTCTATCGCACCATCGACGATCTCGATGCTATTGCAGCAACCGCTAAAAGCAGTCGTAGCGGTGTTGTCATCGGCGGTGGCTTGCTTGGCCTAGAAGCCGCCAAAGCGCTTAAGGATTTAGGCTTAGAGACGCATGTGGTGGAGTTTGCCCCACAGCTGATGGCGGTTCAGCTCGATGTCCAAGGTGGCACATTGCTGCGTGAAAAAATTGCCGCTCTAGATGTCAGTGTGCATACCGGTAAAGCGACTCAGCGCATTGAAGCAGGAGATTCGCAGCGCCACCGCTTGGTGTTTGCTGATGGCGAGCTAGAAACCGACTTGGTGCTATTTTCGGCCGGCATTCGTCCTCGCGATCAGCTCGCACGTGACGCTGGGATACTGGTTGGTGAGCGTGGTGGAGTCATTATTGATGATCATTGCGCGACGTCTGATCCTGCGATTTTTGCCATTGGTGAAGTGGCACTTTGGTCAGGCCGCATTTACGGCTTAGTTGCTCCTGGCTATGACATGGCGCGTCAACTCGCAGCGCATTTGGCCAAGGATGAGAAGGCCAAGTTTCAAGGTGCAGACATGAGCACCAAGCTTAAATTGCTTGGCGTTGAAGTTGGCTCTATTGGCGATGCGCAAGCACGCACCGTCGGTGCGCGTATCTGTCAAATCGACGATAGCGTCGCTGGCACATATAAAAAGCTGGTATTGAATGCCGCAGGTGACCGCCTTTTGGGGGCCGTATTGGTTGGCGACACCAGCGATTACGGCACACTGCTGCAATATCATCTCAATGACATGGCCTTGCCTAGCTCGCCACTGTCGATGATTTTACCGGCAGGCGATGGTAAGCCGGCGCTCGGCGTTGATGCCTTGCCGGATAGTGCACAAATCTGCTCCTGCAATAACGTCAGTAAAGGTGACCTCTGCTCTGCTATTAGCCAAGGCTGCTGCACCATGGCGGGTCTCAAGTCAGAGACGCGCGCCTCGGCGACCTGCGGTGGCTGCACAGCACTGGTCAAACAAGTTTTGGATGCCGAACTGAAACGCCAAGGCGTGGCCGTTAACAATCATCTTTGCGAGCATTTTGCCTATAGCCGCCAAGAGCTCTATCACCTAGTACGCATCAATGGCATTCGCCAGTTTGATGCCCTGATTAAAGATCACGGCCGTGGTCATGGCTGTGAGATTTGCAAGCCAGCGGCGGCCTCGATTTTCGCCTCGTGCTGGAATGACTTTGTGCTCGACAAGCCGCATGTGGGCTTGCAAGACACCAACGATAACTTCCTCGCCAACTTGCAAAAAGACGGCAGCTACTCGGTGGTGCCGCGCATCCCCGGTGGTGAAATCACGCCAGAGAAACTCATTGTTATCGGTGAGGTGGCGAAAAAATACGACCTCTACACCAAGATTACTGGCGGCCAACGCATCGATTTATTTGGTGCTCGCGTGGAGCAGCTGCCGCTGATTTGGCGTGACCTCGTTGACGAGGGATTCGAATCTGGCCATGCCTACGGTAAGTCGCTGCGCACGGTGAAATCCTGTGTCGGCTCTACTTGGTGTCGCTATGGCGTGCAGGATTCAGTGGCCATGGCGATCTTCCTCGAAGAGCGCTATCGCGGCCTGCGTTCACCGCACAAATTGAAAATGGCGGTGTCGGGCTGCACACGTGAGTGCGCCGAAGCGCAAAGCAAAGACGTTGGTGTCATTGCCACTGAAAAAGGCTGGAACTTATACCTTTGCGGCAATGGCGGCATGCGTCCTCGTCATGCGGAGTTGTTTGCCAGCGATCTCGATGACGCCACCTTGGTGCGCTATATCGATCGCTTCTTGATGTTCTACATCCGCACCGCCGACCGTCTGCAACGTACCTCGGTCTGGCGCGACAACCTCGAAGGCGGCCTGAGCTATCTGCAAGCCGTGGTCATCGACGACTCCTTAGGTCTGGCTGATGAGCTGGAATCACATATGCAAGCCGTGGTCGACACCTATGCCTGCGAGTGGAAACGCACCATTGAGGATCCAGTGGCCATGGGTCGCTTCCGTCCATTCCTAAATGATGACAGCGCTGACGAAGCCTTGGTCTATGTGCGTGAGCGTGGTCAAAAGCGCCCAGCGCGCCTTAGCGAAAAAGCCACTGATGCGATGGCAGCGAGAATCCCTGTTTTGGAGACACAGTCATGAGCTTAGCAACGCCAACCCACGCCATCTTTGATGATTGGCACGAAATCTGCGGCAGCGATGAAATCATCACAGGCACGGGCATGCCGGCACGTGTGCTCGGTCGACAGCTCGCCATTTTCAGCACCGATGAAGGCTACTTTGCCCTCGGTAACTGCGATCCATTTAGCGGCGCTAATGTGCTAGCACGCGGCATCATTGGCGACATTGGCGGCAAGCTAGTGGTGGCTTCGCCGGTGTACAAACAACACTTCTGTTTACGCACCGGCATTTGCTTGGAAGACATGAGCGTAACCGTGCCCGTGTGGCGCGTGAACGTGCGTGATGGCCGAGTTTTCGTCAGCGAAGGCGAGCGCTAATCATGACTGCGCGCCGGCTACTCATCATTGGTAATGGCATGGCTGCTACGCGCCTGCTCGATGAGCTGCTGGCGCGCGGCATGTCAGGTTCAGATATTGCCGTTGTCGGTGAGGAAGATGCGCACGGTTACAACCGCATTGCGCTGTCGCCTTGGCTAGCTGGTGAAAAAAGCTTAGAGCAGCTCATTACCCATGATGCCGAATGGTACGCCGCACACGATATTGCCCTCTATCTTGCCGATCCAGTGGTGAGTGTGGCTATCGCGAAGCGTGAAGTTTGCTTGGCATCAGGTCGGGTATTAGCTTGGCAGCAGCTGGTGTTTGCCACTGGCTCGCGCGCCACACGCCTGAGCATTCCAGGCCATGACCTTGCTGGCGTGAATGTCTTTCGCAGCTTGGCCGATGCCGAAGCGATTGCTGCGACGGCGGTGGCAGGGCAGCGCGCAGTCGTTATTGGCGGCGGCTTGCTTGGTCTGGAGGCTGCGTGGGGATTGCGTCAGCGCGGCCTTGAGGTGAGCGTGGTGCATAACGGCGAGTGGCTGATGAATCGCCAGCTCGATGCCGAGGCAGGCGCGTTGCTGGCGCAAGCTTTGAATGCGCGTGGCATAGCCTTGCATTTTGGCGCGCGCAGCGAGGCTTTTGTCGGCGATGACGAGCTAGCTGGCTTACGTTTGAGGCTGAGTGCAGGGCAGGAGCAGGTTCTGCCCTGTGAGCTGGCGATTATGTCTTTGGGCATCACGCCCGAGATGAGCCTAGCGATTAGTGCCGGCCTGCGCTGTGCGCGTGCTATTTGCGTTGATGCTTGGCTGCGTAGTTCGGCAGAAAATGTTTTTGCCTTGGGTGAGTGTTGCGAGATCGATGGCGAATCCTTTGGCTTGGTGGCGCCGATTTATCAGCAAGCGAAAATTTTGGCCGATACCTTAATCGGCGTGTGTAACCTCGGTTATCGCCGTATCGCCTCGCCAACGCGCCTGAAGGTTACTGGTATCGATTTATTTTCGGCTGGTGAGCTGCACGATCTTGCCGACTGCAAAAGCATTGCGTGGCGAGATACTCAGCGCGGCCATTATCGGCGGCTATGGTTTCGACACCATCAGCTTATCGCCGCCGTACTTTTTGGCGATGTCGATGATGGCGGGGCCTTCTTTGATGTCATCGAGCAAGGCCTGCCAGTAGCCGATCCAGTGGCGCTAATGCTCACGGGCAGTGCCGCCTGATGGCCGATATCAAGACCACTTGCCCTTACTGCGGCGTTGGCTGCGGTGTCACCGCGACGACTTCTGAAGCCGGCGTTTCAGTGCGCGGCGATGAGTCGCATCCCGCCAATAATGGCCGACTCTGTGTAAAGGGTAGTGCGCTAGGTGACACTGTAGGGCTTGAGCGCCGCCTGCTTTATCCGCAAGTAGATGGCCTGCGTGCCAGCTGGGATCATGCAGCGCAGCAGACTGCTCGCCGTATGCAAGACACCATAAAGCGTTATGGCCCCGATGCGGTCGCGTTTTATGTCTCCGGCCAGCTCCTCACAGAAGATTATTACGTCGCCAATAAGCTCATGAAAGGCTTTATTGGCAGCGCTAATATCGACACCAATAGCCGCCTTTGTATGTCCACTGCGGTGGCGGCACATAAGCAAATTTTCGGCAGCGATAGCGTGCCTGGTTGTTATGACGATTTGGAGCTGGCCGATTTAGTCATCTTGGTCGGCTCCAATATGGCGTGGACGCATCCGGTCGTCTATCAGCGCATTATCGCGGCAAAAAAAGCACGCCCCAGCCTACAAATTGTCGTGATTGATCCGCGGCGAACGGCTACTGCAGACAGCGCCGATAGTCATTTGCAGCTGACTCCCGGCAGTGATGGCTATCTGTTCGATGGCCTGCTCGCCTATGCCATTGCCAATGATCATCTTGACCATGAGTTTATTGCTGCTCATACCGATGGGTTCGCCGCGATGGCCGCCGCATGTTCAGCGCGCAACGCATCGCTGGCGGTCACTGCTACAGCAACAGGTCTATCTGAGGTCGCTTTAGACGCGTTTTATGCGCAGGTCTGTGCCACGCCGAAAACCGTCACGGTGTTTTCACAAGGCATTAATCAAGCCGCTGCCGGAGTCGATAACGCCAGCGCCATTTTGCAGTGCCACTTAGCGCTTGGGCAGATTGGAAAAAGCGGTGCAGGAGCGTTTTCCATGACCGGACAGCCCAATGCCATGGGCGGTCGTGAGGTTGGCGGTTTGGCGAATCAGCTCGCCGCGCATATGGATATTTTAAAGCCTGAGCACCGAGATCTGGTGTCACGCTTTTGGCAGACCGCCGACCTCGCACCGCGCCCGGGTTTAAAAGCCGTGGATATGTTTGAGGCGATGGCCTCCGGCAAAATTCGTTTTGTCTGGATCATTGCGACTAATCCCTTGGTGTCATTGCCAGATGCCAATCGCGTGCGTGACGCCTTGATCGCCTGCGATTGCGTCGTGGTATCGGATTGCGTGGATGACACCGATACCTTACGGCTAGCTGATATTCGCTTGCCTGCCGCTGGCTGGGGTGAAAAAGATGGCACGGTAACTAATTCTGAGCGTTGTATTTCGCGTCAGCGTGCATTCTTGCCTTTGCCTGGCGAGGCCAAGCCTGACTGGTGGGCGTTGAGTCAGGTGGCGAAGCATTTGGGCCATGCTCAGGCGTTTGACTACAGCAATTCAGCGGCAATTTTTCGTGAGCATGCGGCGCTGTCGGCTTTTGAAAATAACGGCAGTCGTGACTTCGATATTGGTGCGTTGGCGACCTGCTCAGATGCCGATTACGACGCCCTGATGCCCGTGCAATGGCCTATGCCGATAGCAAAGCCCGAAGGCACTGCGCGCTTATTTAGCGATGGCCATTTCTTTACAGCATCGGGGCGTGCTCAGTTTATTGATGCGCACCCGCAAGCGGCAAAAACCAGCTCGCCGAGCTTGCCATTTTTGCTCAATAGCGGACGTATTCGTGATCAATGGCACACCATGACGCGCACCGGTCGCAGTGCGCGCCTGCTCAGCCATATTGCCGAACCATTTATCGCTCTACACCCAGATGATCTCGCGCAAATTGGCGCTGAGCATGAGCAGTTACTCAGCGTGCATAACAGTTTTGGCGAGTGTGTCGTGCCTGCCATGGCGGACTCCGGCATAGCCCGTGGTCATGCATTCATGCCGATTCATTGGAGCGCGAGCAATGCCTCGCAAGCACGTGTCGGCAGCTTGGTTGCACCGCTGTGTGATCCTGTCTCGGGTCAGCCAGCCTTTAAACAATCACCGGTAGCGATTACGCCGCTGCGCAGCCAATGGCAGGGCATTTTGATTAGCCGCGTGGCATTGCAACTGCCTGAAAATCAGTACTGGTGTCGACACGACATTGGCGTTTGGCAGATATACACGCTGATGGGCGCTCGCTTGCCTGTATCCGCTGAGCTGATGGCGTTATGGCAAGGCACCGAAGCTCATCCTGCCAGTAGAAAATGGGCCAGCCTCGACGATGCGCTCGGTCTGCGTCACCACATCATTGGCTATGACAATGAGCAGCCGGTGCTTTGGTTTCTCGCGCAACCCGAACGCCCGCGCATCGATGAAGTATGGCTGCTCGATGCCCTCAGCCAGAACCAACTCAGTGCCCGTGAACTATCGCGCGGCGTGCCTAGCACTGGCAGCGATACCAGTGCGCTGGTGTGTAGCTGCCATCAAGTCAGAAGCCAGCGCTTGCTCGATGCAATTACCGATGGCCATCGTAGTGTTGAGGCTTTGGGCGCTTGTACGCGTGCTGGCACCAACTGCGGCTCCTGTATTCCTGAATTAAAAAAACTGCTCGCCGAGCAGATGTTTGTTGTGTCTCCCAACCCAGAGGTAATGCTATGAAAAACATCCCATGTCATGCCATTTTAGCGTGCGCTAGCGTATTGGCTGCACCGACCTATGCTGCTGATTCCGATGCCTTTGTACAGGCTATTACCAATGGTAAGACCACTGTAAATCTACGTCTGCGTCATGAGCTAGTCGATGATCAGGCGCAGTCACAAGATGCTAATGCCACCACGTTGCGCACGCGTTTGAGCTACACCAGCGCGGCGTGGCATAAGCTGAGTGCTGGTCTAGAGTTCGACTATGTTGCCGCTTTGGGCTCAGATCGCTTCAATGACACGCGCAATGGCAACGCCGCATTTCCCGTGGTGGCAGACCCTGATGGCGCTGATTTAAACCAAGCCTTTTTGCGCTATGAGCAAAGTGGCAATAGCGTCACAGTGGGGCGCCAGCGCATCAATATAGGCAACCAGCGTTTTGTGGGTGGCGTCGGTTGGCGGCAAAATGAGCAAACCTTTGATGCTATTCGTGGCCAATTCACGCCCTCTAAAAATGTGCTGGTCGACTACAGCTACATCGACAATACCCAGCGTATTTTTGGCCCAGAAAAAGGTAAGCCAGCGGCCAAGCTAGACAGTGATCATCATGTCGCGATGGTGACCTGGGCACTACGGCCTGAGCTGACCGCATCGACCTATGGCTATTGGCTGAGCTTTGCCGATGCCGCTGCCTTGTCTTCGCGTACGCTTGGCGTAGCGCTGACTGGCGAGCTTAAGCACAGTGATTTAGCACTAGACTATCGTGTCGAGGCCGCGCGCCAGCAGGACTATGACAATAATCCAGTAGCCTTTAGCGCCGATTATCACCACCTTGTGCTGGGCTTACGAGCCGCTGGTGTGCGTGTTGGTGTCGGCGAAGAACTGCTCGGTGCCGATGCCGGCGCTGGTGTTGCGCTACAAACACCGCTTGCCACAATGCATGCATTTCAAGGTTGGACCGACAAGTTTCTCAACACCCCAGCCACGGGTGTGAAAGATCGGTATATCGATCTTGGCACCAAGGTCTCTGGTGTGGCTTTAAAGGCGGTATGGCATGACTACACAGCCGATACGGGCTCAGCAAATTACGGACAAGAGTGGAACTTGCAGGCCAGTAAAACTTTGTTAAAGCGCTACACACTGACCGCAAAGTACGCAAATTATCGCGCCGATACACTCGCGAGAGATACGCAAAAAATCTGGCTAATGGCAGAGGCGGCGTTTTAGAGGGCAGCAATAGTTAGGTATAAACTATTGCTGAGGCGGAAAGTTAACGTGTCAATTTAGAAAATAATAAAGGATGTTGGTCATGACTCTTGCTTATTCCCTGCTTGATGTATTTGCTGACTCGCCGTTTCAAGGGGTGCAGGTTCCTGTAGTTTCGCTCAATGGTCAGGCGCTTTCTGATGAGCATAAGCAAGCCTTAGCGAGTGAGTTTTTACAGAGCGAAACGGTGTTTATTGACGCTAGTTCTGAGGCTGAGCCAGTCAGTGTATTTAATAGCAAAGGCCGCTGTTTATTTGGTGCACACACGATTCTTGCCGCATCATACGTCGCTTATGAGCAAGGCTTAGTAATTGACAAGGGCAAGTACAGCACACTGACTTTTACGCAGCAGAAGCAGGTTGTTGAAAGCTTTATTGATAAACAAGAAAATGGCCCCGGCGCCATTCAGTACTCACGTACTCTGGCGCCGACCATTGACCGCTATACGCCTGAAATTGCACAGCTTGCGGCTTTACTCAACACTGAAGAGCGCCATATTTCATTTAGCAAATATTCGCCGATGGTAGTAAGTGTAGATCGGCCAGTATTTGTCGTTCCATTCACGCGCCCTGAGCATGTTATTGCAGCCAGCCCTAATATTGAGCGCTGGTCTGAATTAGCAGGCCAAGTTTATACCCCGCAAATCTTCTTATTTTCGCCTGGTAGCATTACAGGCCAAACTCAATTTCATGGCCGCCTACTGAATATGGATCAGCCTCGAGATGATTTGCCCCCGATTGGTAGCATCATGCCCGAGTTTATTGCCTACCTCGCTGAGCAAACTGCGACTGCGCCGGGCACCCATATATTTTCGATTGATCGTGGCAGCATGACGACGCGCAAAAGCATTTTGCATGCTGAGTTTGACAAGCGCTCAGGCAGGGAAGTGCGCTGCCGCATTGGTGGTAATGTCATTAAGATGGGTAAGGGTGAGCTGTTCTACCCGACGCTGACAACTTAGCTCAGCGTTTCTGGAAGCAGGTATTTTTGCAATTTCCAGCGCCTGTCGAGCATAGACTTTTGACCTAAGTAGCGCACGTGACTGATTGGTCACGTATACTGCCGCCAACAATTTTTGTTGCTGAGCATTTACCATGGTTTATTCCAAAATTGTCGGAACTGGCAGTTACCTACCTGAGCGCATTGTCACCAATAGTGAGTTGCAAACACGCATTGAAACTAGTGATGAATGGATAGTTTCGCGCACGGGCATTGAGGCGCGTCATATTGCCGCTGAAGGCGAGCAAACCAGTGATCTTGCTGAACATGCGGCTCGAGCCGCTATGGATTCCGCGGGTGTTTCAATTGAAGACATTGACCTCATCATTGTTGCCACCACCACGCCAGATAAAGTCTTTCCTAGCACGGCGTGTCTGCTACAAGCGCGTTTAGGCGTGAAGCAGGGCGCTGCATTTGATGTGCAGGCGGTGTGCACCGGCTTTGTTTATGCGCTAGCCGTTGCTGATAAATTCATCGCCTCTGGGCAGCATCGCTGCGCATTAGTTGTGGGCGCTGAGATTTTTTCACGGCTATTAGACTGGAGCGATCGCCGTACTTGCGTGCTATTTGGCGATGGCGCGGGTGCAGTGGTGTTAAAGGCATCAGAAACGCCGGGCATTTTGTCTAGCCATCTGCATTCCGATGGCAGCATGGGGCATATCCTGCAAGTCGATGGTGGTGTGTCAGCTGGCAAAATAGCCGACAACCCGTATTTGCAAATGGATGGTGCCGCGGTGTTTCGCCTAGCCACGCGTGTGCTGCATGAGTGCGCGATGGAGGCCTTAGAGCACAACGGCTTTGGCGTGGATGATCTTGATTGGCTAGTCCCGCATCAGGCCAATATGCGCATCATCAATAGCACGACCGACAAACTTGGCTTGCCACGCGAGCGCGTCATCACCACGGTGGCGAATCATGGCAATACCTCGGCGGCGTCTGTGCCGCTAGCGCTCGATGCTGCGGTGCGCGATCAGCGTATTAAGCCTGGCCAATTGGTGCTCATTGAAGGCGTCGGCGGCGGCATGACCTGGGGATCGGTGCTCTTTCGCTTATAACGCGAGCCCGCAATCAGGACGGGCGCCTGCAAAATCGGGATAATGGCTGCGACTAGTGGCCGTCGCGCGCCAGACCCCGTAATGCAGGTGCCTTTGTAATGGAAATTAATGTCAATTTTCTCGACAATCTTAGAGTTGAAGCTAAGTTTGACGATTTCTCGGTCATTGCTGACCAACCCATTCGCTACAAAGGCGATGGCTCGGCCCCCGGCCCATTCGATTATTTCCTAGCGTCATCGGCACTGTGCGCGGCGTATTTTGTTCGGGTCTATTGCTTGGCGCGTGACATCCCCACTGAAAATATTCGTTTATCCCAGAACAATATTGTCGATCCTGAAAACCGCTATAAGCAGATCTTCAAAATTCAGGTTGAGCTACCAGAAAGCATTTCTGACAAAGATCGAGAAGGCATTTTGCGCTCGATAGATCGCTGCACAGTGAAGAAAGTTGTGCAGACTGGGCCAACTTTTGAGATTGAGGCGGTAGAGAGCCTTGGTGCAGATGCTCAGGCGCTTTTGATGACGCTGCCGGCGGACGGTAGCCAAACATTCATCGAAGGTAAAGATCTGCCATTGGAGCAGACCATCGCCAATATGACGGCTATCTTGCAAGACTTAGGCATGAAAATCGAGATCGCCTCATGGCGAAATATCGTGCCGCATGTGTGGTCTTTGCATCTGCGCGATGCGGCTTCACCCTTGTGTTTCACCAATGGCAAAGGCTCCACCAAAGAGAGTGCATTGTGCTCAGCGTTAGGCGAGTTTATCGAGCGCCTCAATAGCAATTTCTTCTACAACGACCAGTTTTTTGGCGAAGACATCGCCAATAGCGAATTTGTGCATTACCCGAATGAGAAGTGGTTTAAGCCAGGCCCCGGCGATAAGTTGCCTGCGGGCATTCTCGATGCGCATTGCTTAGCGCTGTATAACCCCGATGATGAGCTTCGCGGTTCTCATCTTATCGACACCAATTCGGGCAATCGCGAGCGCGGCATTGTGGCGCTGCCATTTGTGCGTCAGTCCGATGCGGAGGTCGTGTATTTCCCGTCCAATTTGATCGAAAACCTTTTTCTCAGCAATGGCATGAGCGCGGGCAACACCCTGGTCGAGGCGCAAGTGCAGTGCCTATCGGAAATCTTCGAGCGAGCGGTCAAGAAAGAGATTATCAATAGCGAAATCACGCTGCCAGATGTGCCACGGCAGGTGCTAGAAAAGTATCCGAATATTCTCCAAGGCATTGATGCGCTTGAAGCGCAGGGCTTCCCTGTGTTGGTCAAAGATGCCTCGCTGGGCGGTGAATTTCCAGTAATGTGCGTGACGCTGATGAACCCCAGAACTGGCGGTGTCTTTGCTTCTTTTGGCGCTCACCCTAGTTTCGAAGTAGCACTGGAGCGCAGCCTCACCGAGCTATTGCAGGGCCGCAGCTTTGAAGGCCTAAACGATGTGCCGCTGCCGACGTTTAACAGCATGGCCGTGACTGAGCCGAACAATTCAGTTGAGCACTTTGTTGACTCGACTGGCGTGGTGTCGTGGCGCTTCTTTAGTAGCAGTGCCGATTACGATTTCTGCGAATGGGATTTCTCCGGCACCACCGAGGAGGAGGCCGCGCGTCTGTTTGGCATCCTTAGCGCTATGGGCAAAGAAGTTTACGTTGCCGTGCGCAATGACTTGGGCGCGCCGGCTTGCCGCATTTTGGTGCCGGGTTATTCCGAGGTGTATCCAGTCGAAGATTTGATTTGGGATAACACTAATAAGGCCTTAGATTTCCGCGAAGATATTCTCAATTTGCATACGCTAAACGATGAGCAATTAGCGAGTTTGGGCGAGCGCTTGGAAGATAGCCAGGTCGATGAGCAGACCGACATCATCACCCTAATTGGCATTGAGTTTGATGAAAATACGGTGTGGGGTCAGCTCACCATGCTTGAGCTTAAACTACTGATAAACCTAGCCTTACAAGAGCATGAGCAAGCCCTAGAGCGGGTCGAATCCTTTCTACAGTTCAATGACAACACCGTTGAGCGCGGGCTGTTTTATCAGGCAGTGAGAGCGGTGCTCGAAGTCCTTCTTGATGATACTTACGAGCTAGACGACTACCTGTTTAATTTCAAACGCATGTTTGGCGAGCAAGTTATGGAGGCTGTGGTCGGCTCGGTGGAAGGCACGACGCGCTTCTATGGTTTGACGCCTACCAATATGCAACTTGAAGGTTTGGATAAGCATCTGCGCCTGATCGAAAGCTATAAGAAGCTGCATGCTGCTCGTGCGGCGAGAAACAGCTGAAGCTGTCCTGCCTAGTTAGCTTTTCGCCATTTCAGCGGTGTGGTGCCGCTCCACTGGCGAAAGGCTCGCGTAAACACACTTTGATCGGCAAAGCCCAAGAGCAGGCTAATTTCCGGCAGCGACAAATCGCTATCGCATAAATAGTCTTTTGCGAGCTCAAAGCGTAGTGAGTTAACCAGCGTTTTAAAGCCCATGCCTCGTGCTTCCAACGCACGGTAGAGACTGCGCTCAGCGAGGCCAATGCGCATCGCGACTTGCGCCATCGTTGGTGCGCCATCTTGCATAATGCCCAATATCGCTTGCTGCACATCAGACAGCAGTGGGTCGAGCTTAGGCAGTGCTTGCAGCATGGCTTCAGCCTGTCGCTCTAGCAGGCCTGAAAGGTAGGGGTCCTGGGTGTTCACCGCCAATGTCATGAAGTGCGCGGGGAAATGCAGCTCACTGACGCTGGCGAGAAACTCCACCGGGCAACCATAAAATCGCTCGTATAAGGCGCGATGAGCTGGCGGGCTATTTGGCGATTTCATCAAGATAGGTTTGATGTCATTACGGCCAGTGAGCAGCGAAATAAAGCGCATTAAGCCAGAGAAAAAAACATCATCCGAGAGCTGTGTGGAGCGCCGTTCTATGCTCCAACCTACGATCACAACGCCAGCTTCGGCGCGAAATACTGTGGGTACGAGGTTGTGTAGTAGAGGCTGAAACCGATGGAAGCGCATCAGAGCTTGGCCTAGCGTGGTGCTGTAAATACCCAAGTAACCGAGCACGCCGGCGTGATGTGGCTGCAGACATTGGCCAATTTTCAAGCCTAAATCATCGCGAGGGCAGAGTGCATGTATCGCCTCCAGCAGCTGCCACCAGGTCTCAATAGCCACTCGCGAACTAGTACGTAATTCGCGTAACTGTGTGCGCAGATCAACCGCCTGCAGGTCTTCCTGATCAAGAAAGCTGCTGAGCAAATCTAAGGCGCTAGGGTCTATTGATGCCGCTGACGATGAGTTTTTCATCTGGCAGATAATGCATAGAATTGGTGATATTGGTCAAGAGCGCTGGTCAGCTCATCTCTACCATGTGTCGTGTAGAAAAACTAAAAAGAGGAAAGACCATGGACGCCGTAACATCATTTTTTATGCCTTGGCTGCAAACGTTTTTTGGCGACAACATTGATTGGAAGCAAGTGTTTTTGATTGGCATGACGCCATTGTTTCTACTGGCCTTTGTTATTGAGTTTGCCGTGCAAAAGCGCCGTAAAAACACTGCTAGCTTTAAGCTCAAAGAGATCTTCGCCAACCTGTCTTTAGGGGCGTCGTATCAGCTGTTTGAAGCCCTTGTGTGGGTGTTGTTTACCGCCGCTGTGTTTTCCTGGGCCTATGGTTATCGCTTGATGGATATTCCAGTGAATGCTTGGACTGTTGTGCCAATCTATGTCGCCGTGGAACTGTGCTTTTATATCTATCACCGCAGTTCGCATCGCGTGCGTTGGTTCTGGACTGCACATGTGCCGCATCACAGCGGGCAGGTGATGAACTTCACCACGGCCATGCGCCAAAGCCTGCTTAATGCCTTTGTCGGCATTTGGATTTTCTACATTCCGCTCTGCCTGTTAGGTGTGCCACCAGTCGTTGTCATGTTCTGCTTGGCGGTGAACTTGGCCTACCAATACTTTATTCACACCGAGACTATTGGCAAGTTGCCGGCATGGTTTGAGGCCATCTTCAATACGCCATCGCATCACCGCGTTCACCATGGCCGCAACCCTGAGTACATCGATAGAAACTACGGCGGCACATTGATTATTTTCGATCGCTTATTTGGCACTTTTGAGCCCGAGGTGGCGAAGGCTGAGTTCGGCATTACGCAGCAAATCAATTCGTATAATCCCGTGGTGCTTAACCTGCACGAAGCCGTCGACATGATGCGTGATGTCATGGCGCCGGGCCTAGTGGGGCAGCGCGTGAAGCATTTGATTATGCCGCCAGATTGGGAGCGCGAAGGCCATACGCCAATACGCACTTGGTCGGTGACACCGCATTCGATCGCTATCAAGCCTAAGGAATAAAGTGGTTTAATTGCCCTCTATTTTTCACGAGCATTGAAACCATGAAAGAAGAAGTCATCGCGCTGTCAGAGCATTTCTGGAGTATTCGTGGCGTGTTTAAAGTGGCGGGCATTTTAAATATCGGCACCCACGCATCCTTGGTTAAGCGAAGGACTGGGAAGTTCATCTTGCTTGATGCCTACACTTTGCAAGGTGAGCTGAAATCTACAGTCGATGCGTTGACCCGTGACGGCCAAGATATTGAGGCCATCATCAACCTGCATCCTTTTCATACCGTTCACGTGCGCAATGCTCACCAACAATATCCAAAGGCAAAGCTTTATGGCACTCAGCGTCATTTAGAAAAATTTCCTGAGTTGCCATGGCAGCCTGAACTGACTGATTCCGACGCGTTTGCAGGCTTATTTGCCGATGAGTTTGAGTTTTCTGTGCCCGCTGGTGTCGACTTTATTTCGCACAATGAGCACATTCACTTTTCATCTGTGTTGGCCTATCACAAGCCATCGCGCATTATTCATGCCGATGACACGCTAATGTATTTGCAGCTGCCTGGCTTGTTAGGAAAGCTTAAAAAGCCTGAAGTGACTTTCCATTTGACCTTGGCAAGTGCTTTGCAAAAGCGGCCTTTAGCGGCGCAGGAGTTTAGGGCGTGGGCTGTGCAACTGGCGGCGCAATGGCAGGATGCCGAGCAGCTGTGCGCCGCTCATTCGGCCGTACTACTACCCGACGCTCTGCAAGGGCGATCCATCCCTTCGAGAATTCAAACTGCCTTGGCGAAAGTAGAGAAAGTATTGCTGCGCCATGAGCAAAAATACGGCTAAGCCA
>Ga0114915_1000503_pt1 | contig 17966 bp, 14 predicted proteins | sample MalvirAntarct_55_FD_87288 | JGI IMG/M metagenome (GOLD analysis project Ga0114915, IMG submission 87288) | Marine viral communities from the Global Malaspina Expedition - Malaspina viral metaG Antarct_55 | ecosystem: Environmental > Aquatic > Marine > Oceanic | place: South Georgia Island...
AGTGCGGCGCGATCACAAATATTGACTTGCTCAAAGGCGTAGCGTGATGAGCTCGCGGCATCGGCTAGTGATTCGATGTTACCGGCATACGTTAGGCAGTCAACATTGATCACTGAGTGTTGGCTGTGCGAAATTAGTTCGCGAACTACGGCTGAGCCTATAAAACCGGCACCGCCGGTGACTAAAATTTTCATGCGTCCTTCTTCCTTTTTTTCTTCGCATAATACGAGAGCTGACCTTCTAGTTGGCTCTTAAACCGTCGATGAAACCACATGTATTGCGCCGGCGCACGCCGAATCAGCGTGCCCAACTCTGCGTTTATGCGACTAGCATCGACGACATCATCGCCGCACGGGTAGCCCTCTAGCGCTGGCGTAAAACTCAGCGTGTAGTCGGCGTCATCGCCGTGACGCATGAAGTGTGAAAACAACACAGCGGAGCCATTCACTTTGGCCATGCGTGCGGTGGCAGTGAGCGTGGCGGCGGGCACGCCAAAAAATGGTGCCATGACGCCTTGCTTGAGGCCGAAATCTTGGTCTACTGAAGTCCATACGGTTTCGCCTTTTTTCAGCGCTTTAAACAGCGAGCGCATGTCGGCGTGGTCGATTTGGCCGGAGTAGAGCTTGGCGCGGCGGTTGCGGATAAACCAATCGGCGACGGGATTATTTTGCGGGCGATAGACTACTTGCAGTGGAAATTGCTGCGAGATGATGACGCCGCTTAAGTCTAAGTGGCTGTAATGTGCGCCCAAAATAATCACGCCACGCCCTTCGGCTTGAGCGGCGTGGACATGCTCGACACCATTTACGCGGCAGGCTTTCAGTAGCAGCGAGGGTGAGCGCATCCAGCCACGGGCGACTTCCATTACGCCGATGCCGCCTTCGCGGAAGATATTGCGCACTAAAAGCTCACGCTCGCTCTCACTGAGCTCGGGAAAGCACAGGCCAATGTTCACTCGAGTATCTGCCACGCGTGATGGCACCAGCTTATAAGCAAGCGCGCCTATGCCTGCGCCCATGCGCCGTTGTACTGCCCATGGCAGCCAGCCGAGCAGGCACATCAGGCCTAAGCCGAACCAGATCGGCCAATAGCGTGGATGTAGCATGAATAAGTGAATACCGTCGTCGGCGCGAACTACATTACGTCCCATAACTACCTGTCATCAAAATCAAAACTGCGCCTAGTGTATGTTGGTCAGTGCAATGCCTCCAGTGCTGCAAAAGGCAGGACTAGCCTAAACGTCGCCGATAAGTCAGTAGTGCTAAAATAAGCAAAAGTGGCAAAGCTAATTCAAGACTTTCTTCCATGGCCACTATGGCCAGTCGAGCATTTGCAGGAACCGCTATATTAAATAGCTCATGCATTTGTGAGCTAAAGCGATCAAGAATCTTGGATATCGCACCCAACGCGAGGCTATAAACAAGCAGGTGTGCTGAGGTATCTGAGCTTGCTTGAGTGCGTAAAAACAGCAGCATGCGCTTGGCCAAATACACCAGCAGGGCAATCATGACCAACAAAGCTAAGCCGCCAGCAACCTTATCGTGAAAAGGAATGTCGGGGCTTTTATAAAAATTTGTTTTGATAAAGCTCATGGTAAACAATGCTTTATGCATATCAAGCTCGCGAGCACACATCAGTAGAGCTGCAATGCTTGATGCAAGGCGCACTCGCAACTGCAACTGGCTTTGCAGTAGAACTAGGCCGGCCAGTACTAACCATAGGACTGTGCTGAACACTTCGTATGGACCACTTTCGCTATATAAAAAAGTCGAAACTTCGAGCGGTGCCTTTAGTGCTATGTAGGCAGCAATGCCTAGATAGGCGGCCAGTGGCGGGAGTAAGACTTTTAGGGTGGATACGTGGCTTTTCAATTTACTGTCTCATTGGCTATCTGCTTGATAGGGCGATTATTCTGTAGCTGGCTCTACTGCTCGGAATCTTTTAAGGCATATCCGCGAGCCATAATTACCTGTCATCAAAACCTAAACAGCACCTAGTGTATGCGGGTAGAATCATTGCCTCCAGTATTTCCGAGGAATGGCTTTTGCCCCGTTGGCTCTACACCGTGTTGCTCACGCTAGCATTCCCTTTTGTGTTTCTGCGGCTATGGCTGCGCGGGCGCACGTCACCTGCTTATCGCCTGCGTTGGCGCGAGCGTTTGGGGCGGGCCCCGAGCGATGCCTCAATGCTCACGCGCCCGATTTGGCTGCATGCAGTTTCGCTTGGTGAAACATTGGCTGCGCGACCGTTGGTCGAGGCCATTCGTGAGCATTATCCCGATGTGCCACTACTGATCACGACCATGACGCCGACTGGCTCGGCGCAAGTGCGTGCGCTTTGGGGCGATGACAATGCTGACTTTGCCCATGTCTATGCGCCGTATGATTTCCCGTGGGCCGTGCGGCGCTTTCTCGCGCACTGGCAGCCACGCGCATTGGTGATTATGGAAACTGAGTTGTGGCCAAATACTTTGGTGGCGGCACGGGCTCGTGGCATTCCGGTGATGCTCGCCAATGCTCGGCTCTCGGAGCGCTCAGCACGTGGCTATGAGCGTGCGGGCCTTCTTGGTGCTGAATTGATGCGCCAACTCACGGTGGTGGCTGCGCAAGATGAGGCTACGGCTGAGCGCTTTTGCTTGCTGGGGGTGCCATCGAATCAAGTTGTGCGCACAGGCAGCGTGAAGTTCGATCTCGCGGTGCCTGAGCATTTGCACGATGACGCTGCGCGCTGGCGCGTGGCGTGGTCATTGCTTCAGCGGTCGGTGTGGGTCGCAGCAAGTACGCATGCGGGTGAAGATGAGATTGTGCTGGCAGCGCATCGTGCAATTTTGCAGACACATCCCGAGGCGCTGCTGATTTTGGTGCCACGCCATCCAGAGCGCTTCGATGCCGTCGCTAAGCTCATTAGCAGCGAAGGCTTGCAGGCTGTTAGGCGCTCATCGCATGAGCTAGTCGGCGCCAACACGCAAGTATTGCTGGCCGATAGCATGGGTGAGTTATTGCTCTGGCTGGCCATGGCGAAAGTGGCCTTTGTTGGCGGCTCGCTGCTCGCGCCAGGCGGCGGACATAATGCGCTGGAGCCATTGGCTGTGGGCGTGTCGACGCTGACCGGCCCGCATTACACCAACTTCCAAAGCATCAACGACACGCTCATCGCGGCCGGCGCTTTGACTGTCGTGAGCAGCGCGGCGGAGCTAGCGCAGGCAGTTTTAGCGCGCTTCGATGATCCTGAGTTACTGCAGAGGCAGCGTGCTGCAGGTGCGGCCGTCATGGCGGCAAATCAGGGCGCAGTGGGGCGACAGCTGGAGTTGTTAGCGCCTTGGTTGGGCGAGGGCGCGTGAACCTCATCACTTTTACATCGGAAGATTTAATCGCACCCGACACGCTGGTGTTGCGCGATCGCCGCTTACAGCATTTGCTCACCGTAAATCGCCCTGAAATTGGCTCGCTTTTAAAAGTCGGTGAACTAGGTGGCATGATCGGTCAAGGTGAGATCATCGCGCTTTCGCCTGAGCAGGCGACACTGCGCATTCGTCTCGATACACCGCCTCCGCCAAAACGCGAAATGGTTTTAGTGCTGGCGTTGCCGCGACCGAAAATGCTCAAGCGCATCTTACAAATGGTGGTGACGTTGGGCGTGACTGAGCTGGTTTTAATCAATAGTTTTCGCGTGGAAAAAAGCTTTTGGCAAAGCCCGTGGCTCAGCGAGGCGGCTATTGCTGAGCAGCTGCGTTTGGGGCTGGAGCAAGCTGGCGATACAGTCGCGCCGCGAGTGACATTAGCGCCGCGATTTAAACCTTTTGTCGAAGATGATTTGCCTACGCTAATGCAGGGGCGCCAAGGCTGGGTCGCGCATCCAGCCAAGCAAGCTAATGGGCCGCAAGGGGGCAGTGCAGAGACGAGGCGCTTATCCCCCAGCACTAAGCCCACGCTCCTAGCCATTGGCCCAGAGGGTGGGTTTATCGCTTATGAAATAGAAAAACTGCAGGCCGCAGGCCTAATCTGCTGCGATCTCGGCCCACGTATTTTGCGCGTAGAGACAGCGGTCGCAGTGGCACTAGGGCAGCTATTGCCTTAGCGGCGATCACGCCATAAGCATCCGACCATTACGCTTATTTTGCCGCTAACCAGCCGTTCACCGTCGCAACTGTCGCTTCATCTAGCTGCCCGGCCAGCGCCTTCAATCGCAAGCTATTCATCACATAGTCGTAGCGCGCGTTAGCGTAGTCACGGCTAGCGGAATAAACGCGGGTTTCAGCTTGCAACAACTCGACGATATTACGCGAGCCTACTGAGTAGCCGGCCTGTGCTGCCTCACGCGCGAGCTCTGCTGAGCGCAGGGCGCGCTGGCGAGCGGCAAGGCGTTGGCTATCGGTTTTAACCGTCATAAATGCGGTGCGCGTAGCGGTCACGATTTGATGTTCTTGCGCCATCGCCGCTGCGCGAGCGGCATCGGCTTGATAACCAGCTTGCTTGACCAACGCCAGTGTGCGACCGCCGGCAAATAGCTCCCAGCGCGCCTCTACGCCGATAGCACTTTGGCGGCCAGCATTAAAGTTGATCGGCGAGTTTGGGTTGGGCGGTGTGATATCTGAATTGCGAATATCGCCGGTGCTGGCATAGGCATCAATGGATGGTAGGAAGCCTGCCCGTTGCGCTTCTTTAGCTTTCGCTGCGGCCGTTGCGGCGAAGCGTGCGGCAATTAAGCCAGGGTTGTTTTGCTTCGCGAGTTCGGCCCATGCTTTGGAGTCATTCGGCACTGGGTTTGGGGTCGGGATGCTTTCTGGTAAAGGTGATAAATCATCGACTTCGGTGGCTAAAGCGGCGTTTAGCGTTTCCTTGGCATGAGTTAGGCCTATTTCAGCGCTCAAGCGCTCGGCAGTCGCGGTGTCACGCTGAGCATCGGCCTCTACAACATCGGCGCGAGCGATCACGCCGACTTTAAATTGTGCCTGAGCTTTATCGCGCTGGCTGCTCAATGCATTTTCTTGTGCCTGCGCGAACGCCAGTGTGTCTTGCGCACGCAGTACATCAAAGTAAGCACTGGCAACACCTAAAAATAACTCTTGGGTGCGGCTATCGGCCTCGGCTTCCTGCTGCGAACGCTGTGCACTAATGGCCTTGTACTGATGCCAAGCATCCCAATGAAAAATTGGCTGAGTTAGGCGTGCGCCCCAGGTGGTTTGCTTGTAGTCGAGCTTGCCAAGAGCGGCTGACTGGCTATTGATGTTGATTTTGTTATAGCTGGCTTCTGCACCTAAGTGCGGCAATAGCGCTGAGCGCGCAATAATCGTGGATTGGCCTGCAGCGAGGCGTTGTGCACGTACTGCCGCTAAATTGGGATCATTGACTGAGGCGAGTTGAATGGCGCCAAGTAGGTCTAGCGCATGCGCCGGCAGCGCAATAGTAGCGGTGGAAATAGACAGCATGGCCAAGCTAAGCAGGCGTTTGGACAAAGTGCGCATGAGGCATGACTCAAAAAATGATTGCGAGAGCCTAAGCTGAGGCGCGGTGACGTGCAAGTCATCGTGCCGATGAGCTGCTCATGCACTACTCATGTAGGAGCAAAGCAGGCACTCAAAGCCTCGCGTCGTGTTGTGACAGCAGGCCCTCGCGCTATATAGTGGCGCATCGCTGAGCGGCCGAGCGGCCGCTATTTACTACGCCATCAGGATGAGCTCATGAATTCGCCCGAAAAAGCCTTTTTAAGCAGTGCTGCCACTGTCGATGCAGCAGCCATTGCGCCGTTGCCAAACTCGCGCAAGGTCTACGTTACGGGCTCGCGTCCTGATATTCGCGTGCCGCAGCGCGAAATTAGCTTGGATGACACACATACCAATAATGGCATTGAGAAAAATGCGCCGGTCATTGTGTACGACACCTCCGGCCCTTACACCGACCCATCGGTGAAAATTGATATTCGCCAAGGCTTGGCCAGTGTGCGCTCGAGCTGGATCGATGAGCGTGGCGATGTTGAATTGCTCAGTGGCGTTAGCTCAACCTTCGGCCTGCAGCGCGAAAAAGACTTAACCACTGCTAATTTGCGCTTTGGCCACACGCGCCAACCACGCCGCGCTAAGGCCGGCATGAATGTGTCGCAAATGCATTACGCGCGTCGCGGCATCATCACGCCGGAGATGGAATACGTAGCGATTCGTGAAAATCAGCGCTATGAAGCTATGGCCGATAGCGGCCTGTTGCACCATCAGCATCCGGGCCAGAGTTTTGGTGCGTCGATTCCGAAAATCATCACGCCTGAATTCGTGCGTGAAGAAATTGCTCGTGGCCGCGCGATCATTCCTGCCAACATTAACCACACTGAAGTCGAGCCTATGATTATTGGCCGCAACTTTTTGGTTAAGGTCAACGCCAATATCGGAAACTCCGCGCTGGGCTCTTCGATCGATGAAGAGGTGGAAAAAATGACCTGGGCCATCCGTTGGGGTGGCGACACCGTGATGGATCTTTCCACCGGCAAAAACATCCACGAAACCCGCGAATGGATCATTCGTAACTCGCCGGTGCCAATTGGCACGGTGCCGGTGTATCAGGCTTTGGAAAAAGTCGGCGGTGTTGCTGAAGACTTAACGTGGGAACTTTATCGCGACACGCTTATTGAGCAGGCCGAGCAGGGCGTGGATTACTTCACTATCCATGCTGGTGTGCTCTTGCGCCACGTGCCACTGACCGCAAAACGCATGACCGGCATTGTCTCGCGCGGTGGTTCCATCATGGCGAAATGGTGCTTGGCGCATCACAAAGAAAACTTCCTTTACACGCACTTCGAAGACATCTGCGAAATCATGAAAGCCTACGACGTGTCCTTCTCACTTGGTGATGGTCTACGTCCTGGTTCAATTGCCGATGCCAATGATGCGGCCCAGTTTGGTGAGCTAGAAGCACTTGGCGAGCTGACTAAAATCGCGTGGAAGCACGATGTGCAAACTATGATCGAAGGCCCAGGCCACGTGCCTATGCATTTGATCAAAGAGAATATGGATAAGCAGCTTGAATGCTGCGATGAAGCGCCGTTCTACACCTTAGGCCCGCTCACCACCGACATCGCACCAGGCTATGACCACATCACTTCCGGCATTGGCGCTGCCATGATCGGTTGGTTCGGCTGCGCCATGCTCTGCTATGTGACACCGAAAGAGCATTTGGGCCTACCCAATAAAAAAGATGTGAAAGACGGCATCATCACCTACAAGATCGCCGCTCATGCCGCCGACTTGGCGAAAGGCCATCCGGGTTCGCAAATTCGCGACAACGCACTGAGCAAAGCCCGCTTTGAATTCCGCTGGGATGACCAATTCAATCTCGCGCTCGACCCCGATACCGCTCGCTCATATCACGATGAAACGCTGCCGAAAGAGGCGCATAAAGTGGCGCATTTCTGCTCCATGTGTGGCCCGAAGTTTTGCTCGATGAAAATCACCCAAGATGTGCGCGATTACGCCGATAAGCTCGATGCTAATAAAACTGCTGAGGAGTTAGCAGAGGCAGAAAAAGGCATGGCCGAAATGTCCGCAGAGTTCCGTCGCCAAGGCGCGCAGCTCTATAAGGAAGTCTGATGAATCACGGCGAATCTGAATCTGGCGATATCGAAGTCATCCAGCGCGATACTGTGTTTCAAGGCTTTTATCGCCTCGATCGCGTGCGCTTAAAGCACCGCCAGTTCGATGGATCAATGGGCCCAGAAATTAGCCGTGAGTTATTTGTTCGGCCGCATGCAGTCGGCGTGCTGGTTATCGATCCTGAGACCAGCGAGCTGCTGCTAATTGAGCAGTTTCGTGTTGGCGCCATGGCGGATAAATACCCTTGGCAAATCGAAGTGGTTGCGGGCTTGGTTGAGCCTGGCGAATCACTGGAAGCCGTGGCTATTCGCGAAACTGTCGAAGAGGCCGGCGTGGCTATTTCAGAGCTAGAAAAAGTCTTTGAGTTTATGCCCAGTGCTGGCGGTTCTGATGAGCGCTTCACCTTGTTTGTCGCCCCAGCCAATTTGTCCCGCGCCGGTGGCGTGCACGGCGTAGTGGAAGAGGGCGAGAACATTCGCGTTACCGTGGTCAGTCTAAACCAAGCGCTGCAATGGCTTGCGCAAGGTCGCATCAATAACGCGCCGTGCATGCTTGCTGTGCAATGGTACGCCGCTAACCGCGATCGCCTGAAAAAGAAGTGGGGTAAATAGCCTCAATGTGGCCGCGATACACCGTCGATCTGGCGGGCATGCATGCACTTTACGAACTCAATTACGCGCGCATGACCAAGCTCCTGCGCGGCGCTGGCGTGCACGGTCGTGTTGGTTATATTTCGCCAATCGAGTTTGCCTGGGGTGAGTCGGTCAAATTCGGCGAGCTATGGTTGCCGCAACCAGTTTTGCAGCTCAGTCGTGTCGAACAAACGCGCTATACCGAGACTTGGCGTTTGGCACAGATGACCCCGGCCTTGCCGTGGTGCCCCGAGCTCGACATGGAAGTACGCCTCTATAATGACGCCGAAATGGCCGATGTCTTACGCTTTCAGCGCGCGCGGCGGATTCCCGCTATTGTTGGCCTCGCCGACGCACAAGGCTGGCGCGTCAACGAAAAAGAATTAGTAAATCGATTTTTAGGTGATTGTCTGCAGCATTGCTTGGCTTATGGTCATGCTAGAGACCCTCGATTATTGCCTGACTTTTCGCGCTGGGATGGCTTATCGCAGCCGCCTTTGGCGCCCTCGGAGGATGTGGAATGAGTGTTTATAGTGCCTCGGCTATTGAGGTTTTATCGGGGCTAGATCCGGTGCGCAAACGCCCGGGCATGTATACCGACACCACGCGCCCGAACCACATGGTGCAGGAAATTCTCGACAACTCCGTAGACGAAGCCCTCGGCGGTTTTGCTGATGAAGTCCGCGTTGTGCTCCACGCCGATGGCCTCATTGAGATCAGCGACAACGGCCGTGGTATGCCTGTCGATATTCATCCTGAGCATGGCGTTTCGGGTATCGAGCTCATCCTCACGCGTCTGCATGCTGGCGGTAAATTTTCCGGCAAAAATTATAAATATTCCGGTGGTTTGCACGGCGTTGGCGCCTCAGTAGTTAACGCCTTATCGACACATTTGGAAGTCGAAGTAAAACGCAATGGCCAGCTCTGGCGCATGACCTTTGCCGATGGCTATAAGCGTGATGACCTGCAAATTGTTGGTGATTGCGCTAAGCGCGCGACCGGTACCGTGGTGCGCTTTCGCCCCGATCCAAAATATTTCGACTCGCCGAAAGTTTCGCTGACCAAGCTAAAGCATGTGTTGCGTGCAAAAGCCGTGCTTTGCCCCGGCCTACATTTGCATTTTTACGATGCCGCCAGCGGCGAGCGCCTCGAATGGCATTATCAAGATGGCCTAAGGGACTATCTGGTCGAAGCCACCGACGGCTGGGCGCGTCTGCCCGAAGAGCCATTTCTAGGTCAGTTTGAGTCCAAGGCCGAGGCGGTAGATTGGGCCGTACTGTGGTTGCCAGAGGGTGGTGACCTCACGCAGGAATCTTACGTTAACTTAATTCCCACAATTCAAGGCGGAACTCACGTCAATGGCCTGCGGAGTGGCTTGCTCGATGCCCTGCGCGAGTTCTGTGAGTTCCGTAGCCTATTACCGCGTGGTATCAAATTAGCACCTGAAGATCTTTGGGATCGCTGTGCTTTTGTGCTCTCAGTGAAGATGCAAGATCCGCAATTTGCTGGCCAAACCAAAGAGCGCTTGAGCTCGCGTGAGTGTGCTGCGTTTGTCTCTGGTGTAGTGAAGGATGCGTTTTCGCTGTATTTGAACCAACACACCGAGATGGCCGATCAGCTCGCCCAGCTTGTGATTAACTCAGCTCAGCGTCGGCTGAAGCAAAACAAGCAAGTCGCTCGTAAGCGCATCACATCAGGCCCTGCATTGCCTGGCAAATTGGCCGACTGTGCTGGCTCAGATATCAAGCGCAGCGAATTATTTTTGGTCGAAGGTGACTCCGCTGGCGGTTCAGCGAAGCAGGCTCGAGATCGTCAATTTCAGGCTGTTATGCCCTTGCGCGGTAAAATTCTCAACACATGGGAAGTGGAGTCGACACAGATTCTCGCTTCGCAAGAAGTGCACGACATTGCCGTCGCGCTCGGTGTCGATCCCGGTTCTGAAGATTTAAGCGGCCTGCGTTATGGCAAGGTGTGTATTCTCGCCGACGCTGACTCCGATGGTCTTCACATCGCCACACTGCTTTGCGCTCTGTTTATGCAGCACTTTCCAGCTCTAGTGCGTGGCGGTCATGTCTGTGTTGCGATGCCGCCGTTATTTCGTATCGACCTCGGCAAGCAAGTGTTTTACGCCCTCGATGAGGCCGAGAAAAAAGGCATCCTTGATCGCTTAGAGGCTGAAAATAAGCGTGGCAAGCCGCAAGTCACGCGCTTTAAAGGTCTCGGCGAAATGAATCCGCTGCAACTGCGCGAAACCACCATGGCTCCGGATACGCGCCGGCTCATCCAGCTGGTACTTGATGAACCCGAAGCCACACACGAAATGATGGATATGCTGCTGGCGAAAAAGCGCTCCGGCGACCGCAAAATATGGTTAGAGGCCAAAGGTAATTTGGCCGATGTGGAAGTATAAGAAATGACTGACGAACTGATCTTGCCCGCCGATGGCACTGAGCTGGTGCCCATGCGCACCTACACCGAGCAGGCGTATTTGAACTACTCGATGTACGTGATTAAAGACCGTGCGCTGCCGCATATTGGTGATGGCTTGAAGCCGGTTCAGCGCCGCATTGTTTACGCGATGAGCGAGCTTGGCCTAAAGAACACTGCCAAGCATAAAAAGTCGGCGCGTACCGTCGGCGATGTGCTCGGCAAATACCATCCGCACGGCGACTCGGCCTGTTATGAAGCCATGGTTTTGATGGCGCAACCGTTTAGCTATCGCTACCCATTGGTCGACGGTCAAGGCAACTGGGGTTCACCAGACGATCCTAAATCCTTCGCCGCCATGCGTTACACCGAAGCCAAGCTCTCGCCCTATGCTGACACGCTGCTCGCTGAGCTAGAGCAGGGCACAGTGAATTGGCAGCCTAACTTCGATGGCACACTCGATGAGCCCTGCGTCTTACCCGCGCGTCTGCCCAACTTATTGCTCAATGGCACGACTGGTATTGCGGTCGGCATGGCTACTGACATCCCCGCGCACAACCTGCGCGAAATCGCCCAAGCCACCATCGCACTGCTAAACGATCCCGGTCTCTCGCTCGATGATCTTTGCGAGTTTGTGCAAGGCCCAGACCTTGCTACCGCCGCCGAAGTCATCACCCCGCGCCACGACCTCGTGCAGATGTACGCCACTGGTCGCGGCGGTTTCAAAATGCGCGCGGTCTATGAAATCGATGATGGCGACATCGTCATCACCGCCTTGCCGCATCAAGTCTCTGGCGCAAAAATTCTCACGCAAATCGCCGATCAAATGCAGGCGAAAAAGCTGCCATGGGTTGCCGATTTACGCGACGAATCTGACCATGAAAATCCAACGCGCCTAGTCGTGGTGCCGCGCTCAAATCGTGTCGATGCTGAGCAGCTGATGGGGCATTTATTCGCCACGACCGAGTTAGAGAGCAGCTATCGCGTCAACATGAACGTCATCGGTCTCGATGGTCGCCCGCGCGTCATGGGCCTACGCGAAATGCTCAGCGAATGGCTAGAATTCCGCACACTCACCGTGCGTCGCCGTCTACAGCATCGCCTCGATAAAGTTTTGGCGCGTTTGCACATCCTCGATGGTTTGTTGATTGCCTTCTTAAATATTGATGAAGTCATCCGCATTATTCGCTACGAAGAAGAGCCTAAAGCCGAGCTGATGCTGCGTTTTGGCCTTAGCGATATGCAGGCCGAAGCCATCCTTGAGTTGAAACTGCGGCATTTGGCCAAGCTCGAAGAAATGCGCATCAAAGGTGAGCAAGATGAGCTGGCGAAAGAGCGCGATCATCTGCAAAAAATCTTGGGCTCGCATCTGCTATTGAAGCGATTAATAATCAAAGAAATTGAAGCTGATGCCGCCAAATACGGCGACGCGCGGCGTTCACCATTGGTCGAGCGGCGCGAAGCTGAAGCCTTAAAAGAAAGTGACTTAACACCCGCCGAGCCCGTCACTGTAGTGCTCTCTGACAAAGGCTGGGTACGAGCCGCCAAAGGCCATGATGTCGATGGCACTAGCCTCAGCTATAAAGCCGGCGATGCCTTCCTAGTGCAAGCCGCAGGCAAGTCCAACCAGCAGGCTATCTTTATGGATAGCACCGGCCGTAGCTATTCCTTGTTGGCCAATACCTTGCCCAGCGCACGTGGCCAAGGCGAACCGCTGACCACAAAATTAAACCCTCCCGCAGGCGCGCAGTTTGTCTGCCTTATCATGGGTGAGACATCGCAGCGTGTGCTACTTAGCAGTAACGCAGGCTATGGCTTTGTCGCCACACTCGCTGATATGGAGGCGGGCAATCGCAACGGTAAAGCCTTGCTGACCTTGCCTGCTGGCTCCGAGGTGGTGGCACCTGTCTTACTAAAAGGCAGTGAGCAAGATCAGTTGGCGGTGCTCAGCAGTGGTGGACGTTTACTGGTATTCCCAATTGCTGATTTGCCGCGTTTGGCAAAAGGTAAGGGCAATAAGTTAATGAATTTGAGTGCCAGCGAAGGTGAGAGCATTGTCCAAGTTATTCCCATTGCCGAAGGTCAAAAACTCACGGTAATTGCCGGCGCGCGCCACGTCACACTCAACGATAAAGACCTTGCTCACTATGTTGGCGAGCGCGGCCGTCGTGGTCAAAAATTACCGCGCGGCTTCCAGAAAGTCGACGGCCTGCGCGTGGAGTAACTGTAAATGCGTGAAATTCTCTTAGTATCAATCTCTGGCCCTGATCGTCCCGGTATTAGCGCCGCCCTTACTGAGGCGTTGGCTTCTCATAAAGTTAGCGTGCTCGATGTCAGTCAGGCCGTTATTCATGACCAGCTCACGTTAGGCCTAGTGATTGAAACTGGCGGTGAGCAGGACTCGGCCATTCTCATGCGTGCGGTGTTGTTTAAAGCGCACGCACTCGGCTTGCAGGCTCGCTTCACGCCGATCAGCGCTGATAGCTATCACCAATGGGTTTCCGGTCACGGCAAAGCGCGATATATCTTTACGGTGTTGGCGCGTAAAATCACCGCTGAGCATTTAGCGGCGATGACCAAGTTGATCGCTGAGCAAGGCTTAAACATCGATGGCCTGCAGCGTTTATCGGGTCGCGTTCCTTTAGAAGGTGAAGGCGGTGAGAAGCAAGCTAAGGCTTGCGTCGAGTTTTCGGTACGCGGCGAGCCGAAGTCAGCTGATGCCCTGCGCGCGGAATTATTACGCTTGGCTGGTGAGCACGGCATCGATATTGCCTTCCAAAAAGACAATGCCTTTCGCCGTAATCGCCGCCTCGTTTGCTTCGACATGGACTCCACACTGATTGAGCATGAAGTCATCGATGAGCTCGCTATGGCGGCCGGTGTTGGTGCGCAAGTGGCGGCAATTACTGAGCGAGCCATGCTTGGTGAACTCGACTTTACGCAAAGCTTTGAGTCTAGAGTGGCCTTGCTTAAAGGTCTTGATGCGAGTGTGTTGGAGTCAATAGCGCAGTCGCTGAAGCTCACTGAGGGAGCTGAGCATCTCATGCTCACACTCAAGGCTCTTGGCTATAAAACCGCTATCTTGTCCGGTGGCTTTAACTATTTTGGTGAATACTTGCAGCGCAAATTAGGCATCGATTATGTCTTTGCTAATCAACTTGAAATTGAGGATGGCAAAGTCACTGGCCGCGTTACTGGCCAGGTAGTTGATGGCGCACGCAAGGCTGAGCTATTGAAAATGATTGCCGAAAAGGAAGGCGTGAATCTAGAGCAAGTCATCGCTGTAGGTGATGGCGCTAATGACTTGCCTATGCTCAGCATTGCAGGTCTAGGCATTGCCTTCCGCGCTAAACCATTGGTGCGTGCAAATGCCAAACAAGCCATCTCTACCCTTGGTCTCGACGGCATTTTGTACCTGCTTGGTGTGCGCGATAGAGACTTGGATTTAATCTAAATACTGGCCAAGGCTATGTGCTTTGGTCGCAGCTATTTTTAGTCCGGTAAATTGACACCACACGCCGCTAAGAATCGTCTTAGTCCACGTGTGGTGTATTTGTTTTTATGGCGCAATACAAAAAGTGATCGGCGTAAGTCTAAGAATGGTGTGTTTAAGATCACCACGCGCCCAGCATCGTGTGCTTCCTGCAGTGTCATACGTGAGGCACAGCCCAGCCCAATATTTGCCTCTACGGCACGTCGGATGGCTTCGGTGTGACTAAGCTCTAGCCGTATATGCATGCCAACTAATTTTCCTGCGATAGCATTATCAAATACTTCGCGCGTGCCCGAGCCAGCCTCACGCAAAATCCATTGCGCCTGATTCAAGTCTTCAAGAGTCAGTGACTCTTTCGTAGCGAGTGGATGTTGGGGGCTGGCAAATATCACTAACTCATCATCTATCCATGGCAATACATCGATATCGGGGTCGTGGCAAAAGCCTTCAATAAAGCCAATATCGCAGGTGAATTGCCTTACAGACTCGACAACGTGGCGCGTATTGCCTACGTCTAAGCTGATTTCTGCTTCGGGGTGTAGCTGCAGATAGTCGCCGATGCGCTGAGGCATCAAATAGTTGCCTACGCTTAAGCTGGCACCAATGCGCAAGCGGCCGCTACCTGGTAGATCGCCGCGACAGATATCTTCGATTTCACGAACGCGGGCAACTGACTCTAGCGCGAGTGGTAGTAGGCGATGGCCAAGGTCATTAATCTGTAGGCGTCTACCGACACGATCAAAGACTTTCTCGCCAAGCTGCGACTCTAGATCTGAAAGCGCCATGCTGGTCGCGCTTTGCGTGAGATTGAGCCACTCTGAGGCGCGTGTAACGCTGCCTTCGCGTGCCACAGCGGCAAATACATCGAGCTGTTTTAAGGTGATGCGCATGAGCAGTTGCCAATAAGTAAACGCAATGCTCTAGCTTAGCGGAACTTAGTCCCTGAAAACAAAACACCCCGCACTAGGCGGGGTGTTTTTGATGTTGCTTCAGCAGTCCATTGCTGCGAAGTTGCTTACAGACCTAGCAGGCCGAGTAAGCCACCAATAGGAGCCAATGGTGTGCCAGCTAATGCGCCAGATAGTGGACCTGTGCTACCTGTACCACCGGTTGGTAAGCCGCCGCCGAGCAAGTCACCTAGTAATGGGATGCCTGCTAAAGGATTGTCACCACCAGTACTGCCTGTAGCGCCACAATTACCTGTCAGCTTCAGTGGGCAAGTTAGCGCACTTAAAGGATTTAGAAGCGTTGGTAGTAAACCATCAGTACCAGCAAGAGGAACCAAGATTGCGCCCAATGAATCCGTCAGTTGGTTAATACCAGCTTGGATTTGTGGGCCAGCGGTACTTGCTAGCTGGCCTGTTGGGTCTAGACCGATCAGGGTGCCAGTTAAGTTGCTTAGCAAATTGTTCAATAGGGCTTGCAGCTCTGCTGCAGTGCTTGGCTGTTCAATCTGATCCAGAACGCCACCGAGATCAACCAATGTGTCGGACAGCAGTACGAGTACGCCACCAACAATCGGGGCTGTAACAACTTGGTCTGGCAGGTTGTCACTCAGTGCAGTACCAAGTTGTGCAACACCTTGGCCGAGCTGATCAACAATCTCACCGTTGGCACCACCATTTTGGATGGCTAATAGTGGGCCTAAGATGGCGTCTAATGGTGTGCCAGTTGGTCCGCCAGCAGGTGTGCCTGAGCCACCTAATGTGCCAAGTGCTTCTAGGGGCGTACCAGCGAATGGGTTGCTACCACCACCAAATAGAGCAATCAATGCATCTAATGGTGAGCCGCCAGTACCGCCGCCAGTAGTGCCACCTTGTGATCCGCAGTTACTCACTGCGCTAGGGTCGGCCAAGGCCATTAATGCATTAGGCAAGTTGACTGTCAGTGATTGCAATGCAGTTGATAAGCTGTCGCCACTGGCCAATAGAGCTGCCTGCAGAGCCGCTGGGTCCTGCGTGCCTAGTGTGGTATTCAGGCTGCCGAGCAAATTGGTTAGTAGGGCGTCGGGACCATCAACAAGATCGTTTACTGTTGGGTCTAAGCAAAAGACTAAGGCGCCTAATGGATTATCAGTGCCAATAAGGCCTGCAAGGCCAGTCAATGTGCCGCTGAGTTGAGTTTGTGTGTCGTCAAGAATTAGGCGTGGGCCAGTACCACCGCCAGTACCACCGCCACCAGTAGTATTGCTATTGCCATCAGCGCCGCAGGCAGCAAGACCAAGTGCTAGCGCGCAGCTAGCAGCTAAGCGAGTAAATTTAGATGTGTTCATATAAGCCTCGGCAAATCGTGGCGCTGCAAAACCGAGGTCGAGCAGCACATATGGGTAATTTGGTTACGGTGCGGATTGTAAACGTCAAACGCACTTGGATTTGTAGAGCTTTTGTAAACAACTGTATAGGACTGCCTGGTCATATACATAAACGCATTACTTTTTGCTTAAAACATAGCCTAAACGCTGGCCCATGCGTGTCGAGCTGCTAGTTACAAATTCCTTTTCCCAGCTCATTACGTTTGGCCCGAAGAGAATAATGGCGGTGGAGCCGAGGCGGAAGCGGCCTAATTCGTCACCGCTGTTTAGTGTGATTTGCTCATGGGCTGCAAAGTCGCGCGTGCGGATTTCTGAACCTATAGCTTCGACGCCGCCCCAGACAGTTTCAATGCTGGCGACAATCATCGCGCCGACTAAAATCACAACCATGGGGCCAGCTTCGGTGTCGAAATGGGCTACTAAGCGTTCATTGCGGGCAAATAAGTTGGGCACGGTTTGCGCGGTGAGGGTGTTGACCGAAAATAGATCGCCGGGCACATAGACGCTGCGCGTGAGCTTGCCAGTGAGTGGCATGTGAACGCGATGATAATCACGTGGCGATAAATACACAGTGGCGAACTGGCCGCCAATATACGCTTGCGCACTTGTGTTATCGGCGAGTAAATCGCTGAGGCTGTAGTCGTGGCCTTTGGCTTGGAATACACGGTCATTGGTGATGGGGCCAAGCTGCGAAATAGCGCCATCGGCTGGGCAGAGAATGCTGTCGCTTTCGGTGCACAAAGGCCGTGCGCCAGGTTTTAATGCGCGCGTGAAAAAATCGTTGAAGCAGGCGTATTGCGACAAGTCTGGCTCTAGTGCTTCGCTCATGTCGACGTTATAGCGTTTGGCAAAGCGTTGAATGAAAGTATCTTTTATCCATGGTGTGGTGCTGGAGGCAATTTTGCCAACGAGGCGCGAGAGCCCGTGTTGCGGTAGCAGATATTGCACCGATGTGCGCAGGCGGTCGACTGTGAGAGCCATGGTATTAATTTCCTAAAAGTAATGTCGCGATGGTAATGCACAGATGATCTGGCATAAAGCGTTCGAAGGCAGTGGGCGTATTGTTTACGACGTGTTACAGCGCGAGTGCTGCTGGCCAACTCAAGCTAAGGACGCCAATTTCGGTTGGCGCTGCATTGGGTTCGTTTAGCGAAACAGTGAGGCTATGCCATTGGCCGAGTTGAACGTGCTCGATGACTGCGGTGGCCGTGTTGAGGCTTTTTAGATCGATGCGCAAACCCATGCCTTGAGCTTTAACGACCGCCTCTTTGCGTGTCCAGATGCTTAAAAAACCAAGATCAGTGTCAGCGAGGCTGTGTTCATTTGGGTGGTAGTAGCGGTTAATTAAGGCTTCTCGCGATCGTGAGCGACCGAGCACTTCTAGATCTATGCCCAAGGCTCCAGCTAGAGTTTCCGACTCCGACTTTGTGTTTGAGGCGGTCTGCTGTTGAAAAAACTCATGCGGAGCAATCGCTAGCGCCACAATATATTGGCTATGTGACCAGTTCAGTTGCCAACGACCATCGG
>Ga0114915_1000507_pt1 | contig 17892 bp, 20 predicted proteins | sample MalvirAntarct_55_FD_87288 | JGI IMG/M metagenome (GOLD analysis project Ga0114915, IMG submission 87288) | Marine viral communities from the Global Malaspina Expedition - Malaspina viral metaG Antarct_55 | ecosystem: Environmental > Aquatic > Marine > Oceanic | place: South Georgia Island...
GCGGCCTGAGTCATTCCTGGCGTGATAACTGCGCCTTGGGCAATTCCGGTTTTAGCCTGTAAGGCATCCCCAACCGGTAGCTCGCTTAAGTAGCCATAGGGCAGGCTGGTGATATCGCGACTGGCTTCCATGACGTCATTAGCGTGAATCTGTTCGTGTCGGCTAATGGCGCGACGTGCCACTAAAACCGAGGCTTCGGCGTTGGCTATCACGGATACATGGATGGTCCAACCCGCGGCAGTTGGGCACTTCACGGCAATACTGGTGCGCTTAGCGATGCGGCCACCAATGGGCATGCTGGCTTGTAATGGCGCCTCGCAGGGGCTCAAGCTCAAACGCTCATCGAGAGTTGGTTGTTCAAAGCTAACGTTTAAACCCTGCCAAGGATGATTGCTACGGACAAAGTCGACTGCGGCTTCACCAATAGCCTCTAGTCGCTGAGCGGGTGCTGCCACTGAGTTGATGGGCAGCAGTAGCATCACCAAAGCTAGCGCAATGGGTATCTGGCTGTTTAGCGAAAATATAGGAAGTAGCTTCATTGGCTTTAGCCTCAATACAGCAGGTGGTGCAGGGAAACTGCAGCCACTTAGATGCCTGATTAGCATCCTTCTATTGTATGGGCTTACAAAATGCGTGCCAGTTGAGGCGAGTGGCTTTAAAGCGTAATGAAAAATAGCACCGTCATGACTGCGCCAATAACAATGATGCCGCGGCGTAAGGCTAGCGCCGGCAAGCGTTTGGCAATTTTGGCGCCCCAATAACCACCGGCGGTTGCAGCGAGCATCATGACTAAGGCTTGCGGCCAAGCAACAACATCTCCGGCGGCGTAAATCATCACAGCAATCGCCGTGAGCACGGTCGACACCAAATTTTTGACGCCATTCATGGCATCGAGATTGCTATGCCCAAGCAGGCTTAGTGCCGCCAACAGCAAAATGCCCAAGCCGCCGTTGAAGTAGCCACCGTATATCGCCACCAGAAAAAGTGCCGACAGGGCGACAAGAGGTGAGGCTTGCGTGCGACCAGCCATGAGTTTGGGTGCGAAAGCAAAGAGCAGGGTGGCGACTAATAGCAGCCACGGAATGAGCTGATTAAAGGTGTTGTTATCGGTGATCAGTAAGAGTCCGGCACCGAGACTGCCGCCGAACAAGCTCAGCATTAGCAGGCGTGGCAGGTGTAGGCCTTGCAGTTGCTTGAGTTCTTGGCGAAAGCCCCACGTGCTGGCGGCATAGCCTGGCAGTAGCGCCACCGTGCCGGTTGCGTTGGCGATGACCGGTGGTACGCCGCAATAGATCAGCGCCGGCAAGATCAAAAAGCTGCCGCCGCCAGCAACTGCGTTTAAAGCGCCAGCGAAAAATGCCGCGAGGCTGAGCAGTAAATATTCGTTCATGGATGAGTGCCAAGATGCTGACTATGTTGCCGATGGTAGCTTGCTGATCGTGCTAAGGCCATTAGTCAATGTATCTAAGTCCATGAAAAATAAATCTAAATAGACATTGGCACGGCGTTTGCTAATTCATCTCTGAGCAGACGTGAATTGCGTTCGGAGGTGGAAGATGGGCATTAGTTTTGATTCGGTATTGGGCGTGCATGAGAAGGCACTGCATTTGCGCGCGATGCGTAGCGAAGTGCTCGCCTCCAACATAGCGAATGCCGACACACCAGGCTATCAAGCCCGCGACTTTGATTTTAAAGCAGCGCTAGCTGGTGCCATGGGCGAAAGCGCAGCCAACGCCAATAACTCACGCATGAGCGTAGGCAACGTCAGCCAAAACACTAATAACCTAGGCCTTAGCGTCTCTAGCTCCGGCACCAGCATCAATCAAGCTGGCGCTAACGTTAGCGCTAGCTCTAGTTCATCGGCCGAGAGCCTGAAATACCGCATCCCACTGCAATCGTCTATCGACGGCAACACCGTCGAAGCCGAGCGTGAGCAAGCTGCCTTTGCCGACAACACCGTGCGCTATCAAGCCACGCTGCAATTTCTCGGCGGCAAATTTTCATCAATGAAAACCGCCATCACCGGAGGTCGTTAATCATGAGCATTTTTGATATCGCCAGTTCAGGCATGAATGCGCAAATGCTGCGGCTCAACACCACCGCCAGCAATATGGCCAACGTCGACACCGTTAGCACTACGGCCGAAGGTGCGTATCGCGCCCGCCAACCTGTGTTCGCCGCGATGATGGCCAACTCCAGTGCCGGTGCCGGCATCAATAACGCCACTCAAGTTGGCGTTCAAGTCGATGGCATTGAGACCAGTCAGGCTGAAGTGCCCAAACGCTATTTACCCGGCCACCCCATGGCCGACAAAGACGGCTACATCTTCGGCAGCAACGTTAATGCCGTCGAAGAGATGGCCAATATGATTTCCGCCTCGCGTGCTTACCAAAGTAATGCCGAGATTTTTGCCACCGCCAAAACCCTGATGCTGCGCACTTTGCAGCTCGGCCAACAGTAAGCACGGAGTAAGTCATGGACTTCAGTCAAGTTAATAGCTTGGTCAACAAAGGTAGCGCTGCTAGTGGTACTGCGGCCGTTGGCGATAGCCGTAAAACCTTGAGCGATCTCGATCAAGCCGATTTTATGAAGCTGATGTTGGCGCAGATGCAAAGCCAAGATCCGCTAAAGCCCACCGATAATACGGCGTTTTTAGCGCAGATGGCGCAGCTCTCCAGTGTTGCTGGCATTAACGACATGAAGACGTCGATTAGTGACCTAGCCAACTCCATGTCCTCAACACAGTGGCTTAATGCCTCGGGTTTAATCGGTAAAACCGTGCTCGTGCCAGGCGATACCGTGGGTTTAAACCAAGGTACGCCAATTAATGGACAAGTCGACTTAGAGGCCTCAGCGCAGAACGTTCGCGTCGATATTTTGACGGATAAAGGCGCGTTAGTGCGTCAGATAAACCTCGGTCCACAAGCCGCCGGTAGCGTCAATTTTCAGTGGGATGGCAAGAATAACGACAACGTCGCTGCTCCCAACGGCAATTACACCATTCAAGTCACGGCCACACGTGGCAGCACCAGTGAGGCATTGGCGCCAGCAGTGCAAGCCACTGTGCAAAGCGTGAGCCTGCCAGCTAATGGTGGCACGCAACTCGATTTAGGCCCGATGGGCAGCGTCAAACTTTCCGATGTTAAAGCCGTCGGCTAAGCCGACACCAAAGACCCTGGAGTTATCTCATGAGCTTTCGAATTGCACTTAGCGGCCTCAACGCTGCCTCAACCCACTTAGATGTCACCGCGCATAACATTGCCAACGTCAATACCGCTGGCTTCAAGTCATCGCGTGCGCTGTTCAGTGATGTTTTTGCGACCTCAAGTAATGACCTTTCTGCAACGGCGAGTGGTGCTGGTGTTCGCACTGCGAGCATTTCTCAGCAGTTCTCGCAGGGCAATATCGACTTCACCAATAACAACCTAGATATGGCTGTTAGTGGCGAAGGCTTCTTCGTCATGTCAGGCCGCGAAGGTTTGGTGTATTCACGCGCTGGCGCATTCAGCGTCGATCGTGAAGGCAACGTGGTCAATGGTGACTTGCAGAAGCTGCAAGTCTTCCCGGTTACTGCTGGCGGTAATTTCGCGACTGGTTCGCTATCTGATCTAAAGCTGCAAACCACTGAGAGCCCGCCAAAAGCCAGCGAAAAAGGCGATATTGGCGTTAACTTACCAGCAAATGTGTCTCCACCTGCGGTAACGCCATTCAATTCGGATCAGCCTGACAGCTATAACCACGCGACCTCGATGACAGTCTTTGACTCGCTGGGTACGCCGCATCAGGCCACCATGTATTTCTCGCGCACAGCTACACCCAACCAATGGGAACAGCGACTGTATGTCGATAATCAGCCAGTTACGGTAAATGGCGGCGATCCGTTTTCGACACTTTCATTCAACGGTAACGGGATTTTAGATCCACTAACCGCGAATGTTTCCTACGATGATTTTGATGCTGGCACTGGTAGCACGCCTATCAGTCTCGATTTGAACTTTATCGCCAGTACGCAATACGGCAATGAGTTCGGTGTGAACAATTTATATAACGATGGCTACACCACCGGCCGTATGACCGGCATTGATGTCGATGCCAAAGGCGTTGTGTCAGCACGTTTCACCAACGGGCAGCTGCAACAGCTCGGCAAAATTGCTGTGGCTATCTTCAACAACCCCAATGGTTTGCAGCAATTAGGCGATACCTCATGGGCTGAAACCTACACCTCAGGCGGTCCACGCTTGGGTGAGGCCGGCACGTCAAACTTCGGTTTACTACAGGCCGGTGCGTTAGAGAGCTCCAATGTTGATTTGACCGCTCAGTTAGTGGAAATGATCACCGCGCAACGTAACTTCCAAGCCAACGCACAGATGATTTCGACCTCTGACCAGGTAACGCAAACCATCATAAACATGCGCTAAGTAGCTGAAATACTAGGAGTCTGAAATGGACAGAATGCTTTATATCGGGATGACCGGCGCGAAACACACGCAAATGGCGCAGACCGTGACTGTCAACAATTTGGCTAACGCCAATACGCCAGGTTTTCGTGGCGACTTTCAGACTCTGCTTAGCAAGGAAATTGAAGGTGGTGGCCAGTTCAACTCCCGCGTCAACAGTATGGGCGCTGATAGAGCCAGTTCCATGGCACATGGCACGATGGTTGCTACAGGTAGAGAGCTAGATGTCGCGATTAATGGCGATGGCTGGTTGGCAGTGCAGGGCGCCAGCGGCGAAGAAGGTTATAGCCGCCGCGGCGACTTGCAAATCAGTGCTGAAGGTCTACTGACTAATGGCGCTGGGCAGCCAATTATGGGTGATGGTGGCCCGATTACGCTGCCGCCATACCAGAGCTTAAGCCTAGCCAACGATGGCACGATTTCTATTGTGCCATTGGGCTCAGGGCCTGAAACAACGGTCACTCTGGGACGCATCAAGTTAGTAACGCTTGATGAGTCGCAAGTAGTGAAAAGTGAAGATGGTTTGATGCGCCAGAAAAATGGCGCTCCAGGTGAACCGACCACAACTTCACGCTTGCAGTCGGGCAACTTGGAGTCATCCAACGTAAGTGCTGTGGAGTCCTTGGTGGCGATGATTGACCTATCGCGCCAATACGAAATGCAAGTGCGCATGATGCAAACCGCCAAGGACATGTCTGATAGCGGTACCCGCATGATCCGCATGGAATAGGCCTAAGCGCCTCAGGAGACGATGATGAATGGTTCATTATGGGTGGCCAAAACTGGCCTAGATGCACAGCAAACTCGCATGCAGGTGGTCAGTAACAACTTGGCCAACGCTAATACCACCGGCTTCAAAAAAGACCGTGCGGTGTTTGAAGACTTGCTTTATCAAAACATTCGCCAAGTTGGTGGTCAGACTTCCCAGCAAACACGAGCGCCAACTGGCATGCATGTTGGTACGGGTGTGCGTGTTGTGGCTACGGAAAAACTGCACTCGCAAGGTGGCATTAACCAAACCAGCAATCAGCTAGACGTTGCCATTAGTGGCCGTGGCTTTTTTCAGGTGCAACTGCCCGATGGCTCGGTTGGCTATACCCGCGATGGCTCATTCAAGCTCAACGAGCAAAGCCAGCTGGTGACATCGTCAGGCAACATCATTTCGCCTGGCATTACTGTGCCTAACAGTGCGCAATCCGTGACTATCGGTAGCGATGGCACCGTTTCGGCTTTAGTTGCCGGCGAAACCACGCCACAGCAATTAGGCACTTTGCAGCTGACAGACTTTATCAATCCATCTGGCCTGCAGCCTCGTGGTGAAAACCTCTATGTCGAATCTGCCGCCAGTGGTTCGCCACAAACCGGCACGGCAGGCCTTAGTGGCTTAGGCACGCTAGAGCAGGGTGCGCTAGAGGGCTCTAACGTCAACGTTGTCGAAGAGCTGGTGAATATGATCGAAACCCAGCGTGGCTATGAAATGAACTCAAAAGCCATTTCCGCCAGCGATCAGATGATGCAGTACCTGAACAACAACGTCTAAGTTGGCGTAGGAGTGTGCTTGTGAAAATCTTAATCGCTGTAAGCGCGTTGCTAATGGCCGTTGTTAGCACGGGCTGTAGCCAAAACTTTTTGGCTAAGCCCGGCGAAACCGAGTGGGCGCCAGCAAGTCCAACGCCGGCACAGCCAGCTGCGGCAACTGCCGGTGCGATTTTCCAAGCCAACCACAACTTAAATCTATTCCTTGATCATCGTGCTCGCCAAGTCGGCGACACGCTGACTATTGCTCTCGTTGAGCGTACTGAGGCGAGTAAACAAGCCAGTACAGATACCGATCGCAGTACCAATATTGAGATGTTGCCGCCGAGCATTCTCGGTGGCCCAGTCACGATTAATGGACGCCAAATTCTTTCTACTGATATCAGTGCCAGTTCTGATTTCGCAGGGCAGGGCAAAAGCAGCCAAAGCAACCGCCTCAGCGGCAATATCACAGTCACCGTCTACGAAGTGTTGGCCAATGGCAACTTACGCGTTCGTGGCGAGAAATGGCTAACGCTGAACCAGGGCCAAGAATTTATTCGCGTCTCCGGCACCATTCGCCCAGTCGATTTAGCACCAGATAACTCAGTACCTTCCTACAAGCTCGCCGATGCGCGCATTACCTATAGCGGCACTGGCGTGATTGATGAAGCTAACTCGATGGGCTGGTTGGCACGATTATTCCAATCAGTACTGTCACCCCTGTGAGGAATTTGCCATGAACCTGCTAAAAGCCGCTTTTATCGCCACATTACTGACACTGCCGCTAGTTGCTCAGGCTGATCGTGTCAAAGATTTGGCATCAGTTGCCGGTGTGCGTGAAAACCAGCTCGTGGGTTATGGCTTAGTCGTTGGCTTAAATGGCACTGGTGATCAAACCAGTCAAACACCATTCACCGTGCAAAGCATTCGCAATATGCTCAGCCGCTTCGGTATTCAGGTGCCTGATAGTGTTAATCCGCAGCTGAAAAACGTGGCGGCGGTAACGGTACATGCCAGCTTGCCAGCATTTTCAAAACCTGGCCAAACTCTAGACATCACCGTGTCATCGATTGGTAATGCCGGTAGCTTGCGCGGTGGCAGCTTATTAATGACGCCATTGCTCGGTGCCGATAACCAAGTCTATGCCATGGCACAAGGTAGCTTACTGGTCGGTGGCTTAGGCGTGTCCGGTGCCGATGGCTCAAAAGTCACCATTAACGTACCTAGCGTAGGCCGTATCCCTAATGGCGCGACAGTGGAGCGTGCTGCACCTAGCAGCTTTGCGAATAACGGCATCATTCAGCTCAATTTACGTAGCCCAGACTTCACCACCGCCAAGCATGTTGCTGAAACAATTAATGGCCAATTTGGCGCCGATACCGCGCGCGCATTGGATTCGGTGAGTGTGCAGATTGTTGGCCCGATGGAAAGTAACCAACAAGTCAGCTTTATCTCCTTGCTGGAAAATCTTGAAGTCACACCGGGCGCGCCATCGGCTCGTGTGGTGATTAACTCTCGCACAGGCACCATTGTCATCGGTGGCAATGTTCGTGCCTTGCCCGCAGCGGTAACTCATGGCTCTTTAACGGTGACGATTAATGAGAAGCCGCAAGTCAGCCAGCCAGCACCATTCTCGCAAGGCCAGACAGTGGTAACGCCTAACTCCGGCATTGCCGTTGATCAAAACAAACCGCGTATGTTTGCTTTGGATCTTGGTGTCACGCTCGATGACATCGTTAAGTCGATCAATGCGGTTGGTGCATCGCCCGCCGATCTGGTAGCCATTTTAGAAGCCTTGAGCCAAGCCGGTGCCTTGCGCGCCGAGCTCATTGTTATCTAACGGCAGGCAACGAGCCGGAGATACGCCATGACGGGACCAGTTAGCAACTACCACGGTTACAGCGACCTTGCCGCTCTGAAAAAAGAAGCGGCCGAGTCACCACAAGACGCCATCATGCCGGTGGCGCGCCAGTTTGAATCTGTGTTTTTACAAATGATGTTGAAGAGCATGCGCGAAACCGTGGGCGAGGGTGGCCTATTCGATAACGAAAGCATGAAAACCTATCAGGGCATGTTCGATAACCAGCTCGCTCTAAGTCTTTCGCAGCAGGGTGGCATAGGTCTTGCAGATTCTATTGCGAAGCAGCTGGCACCAGAGGGCAGCGCCTTACAAGGCCGCCTTCATAGCCAGTCCGCGCAAGCAGCGGCAGCCGTTAAGGCTCCAAGGGATGAATCATGAGCGACATGCTAGGTAGTGCATTATCAGGTTTAACCGCCTATCAACGCGCCTTGGCTACCACCAGCCACAATATTGCTAACGCGAATACGGATGGCTATAGCCGGCAAACGGTGTCGCTGTCGTCGCGCACGCCAGAGCAGCTCGGCTCACTCACATTAGGCTCAGGCGTACAGCTCTCTAGTGTGCAGCGCGCCTATGATCAATATGCAGTGACGCAGCAGCGCTCTACAACGGCCAGCTATAACCAGCAGCAAACACTGCATGCGTTATCGAGCCGTATGGACAATTTACTCTCCGATAGCGAGCAAGGTTTGTCGCCAGCGCTATCGAAGTTTTATGACAGTATTCAAGCGGCCAGTACCGATCCATCATCACTAGCGGCGCGCCGTGAACTACTGGCGAATGGTTCAACTTTAGCCGCTAGGTTCCAAGGCATAGACAACGAGTTTGCCGGCATCAATGCAGAAATCAACAATCGTATTTCGGCATCGGTCAATGAAGTGAATGGTCTCAGCAAGCGCATCGCTGACTTAAACATGACCATTAGCCGCACGGTAGGACAGGGTGGCCAACCCAATGACTTACTCGATCAGCGTGACGCTGCACTGCTAGAGCTTAATCAAATCGTGCGTGTGAGCACATTGGAGCAAAAAGACGGCTCGATGAGTGTCTTTGTTGGCAATGGCCAACCCTTAGTGCTCGGCTCAAAGCCAAATACACTGCAAGTCACTACTAATCGCTTTGACCCTACACGAGCAGAAATCAGTTTCGCTGGTCAAGGTGAGATCAGTGGCTCCATAGAGGGTGGTTCGCTCGGTGGTGCCATGGCCTTTCGTGACGATGTTCTGACGCCGGCACGCAATCAGCTTGGCTTACTCGCCAATCAAATGGCGTCTGCTTTTAATGAGCAGCATGCCCAAGGCACTGACTTACGTGGTGATGTTGGTGGTGACTTTTTCAGTATTGCCGCTATTGAGCCGCAGGTATCACGTAACAACACGGGTAATGCCACGCTAGCAGTCACCGTGTCGGACTCTTTTGCTTTAACAGGCGATGCCTATGTCTTGCGCCAAACTGACACCGGCTGGCAACTTCGCAACGACGTCAATAACCAAGTCATTAGTTTGACGGGTGATGGTAGCGCCGCTAATCCACTGAGTGCGCAAGGCTTCTCTATGGTGGTGAGTGGCAATGCTGCTACGAATGATGAGTTCCTTATTACACCAACTGGTCTGTCAGCGAGATCTGTTGCGGTCGCCATTACTGATCCGGCAAAAATTGCTGCTGCCGGCAATGACGCCAGCGCAGGCCCAGGTGACAACCGCAATATGCTTGCCATGGCTGGTTTAGAAAGTAGAAAAATACTCACTAATGGCAGTGCAACACTCAGCGATGGTGTGCAGGCCATGCTAGGTAAGGTGGCTGCTACTACTCGTAGTGCTCAAGTTGGTGCTGCGTCGCAAGGAACACTGCTGGCACAAGCTACGGCAAGGCGTGATGAAGTCAGTGGCGTCAACTTAGATGAGGAGGCCGCCAACTTGCTGCGTTTTCAACAGGCCTACCAAGCATCAGCACAAGTCGCCAGCGTAGCTAACTCACTATTTCAAACCATGATTAATGCCTTTCGCTAAGGCGTGAGCGTGGAGGCTTAAGATGCGTATTTCAACTCAGCAAATTTACCGTCAGTCCATTAGCGGCATGATGAATCAGCAGCTAGAACTTACAAAAACTCAGCAGCAGGTTTCTACGGGCAAACGTTTTCAAACGGCGTCGGAAGACCCAATAGCTGCTCAGCAAAGTCTGACTATGCAGCGTAGCCTCGATCGCTTAGCGCAATTCGACAAACAGGCGGTATTGGTCGATGGCCGTTTGCGTGAAGAAGAAAACGCGGTGACTAGCAGCGTAGACATATTGCAGCGTGTACGAGAGCTAGTTGTTGCTGCCAATAACGGCACGCAAAGCAACGAAAGTCGTGCCGCCACGGCCGCTGAAATTCGCGAGCAAGTAAAGTCTTTGATGCAACTGGCCAATAGCCAAGATGGTAATGGCCACTACCTATTCGGTGGTTATCAAGACGATAAGGTGCCGTATAGCTTTGATGCAGCCACGCAGCAAGTGCAAACCAATACTCATGCTGGCCAGCGTTTAGTCACGATTGGTCCAGGCCGCCAAGTTGCCGATGGTGATACCGGCGCGGCTGTTTTTCAGCAGGTACCGGCTAGTGCCACAGACCCTGCCGCCGGCAATATCGATTTATTCAAGGCGCTGAGTCAGATTGCTGCTGCTTTGGAGACTCCGCGTACTGGAGGTCAAGAGCCGGTTTTACCACCTGTTGTGCCTGCTGACCCCACAGCCCCATATGACTTGAGCGATAGCACCACCACAGTGGATGGCTTGAACGGCGTGCTATCTAAAGCTTTAGTGGTCTTAGATCGTGGCCTTGGTCATTTGAGTGATGTCCGCACTGGAATAGGTGTGCGACTGAATCAAATCGAGCAGCAAACTGAAACCAACGCCAGTAGCAGCTTGCAGCTAACAGCTCTGAAGTCTGATAACGAAGATATAGATATTGCCGAAGCCTATAGCAAATTATCTTTGCAACTCAGTGGCTTACAGGCTGCACAGAAAGCTTATGTGCAAGTTCAAGGGCTGTCACTTTTCAACTATTTGTAAGTCTATGCTGGCATTTGTGGTGGAAGTGTAAAAAGCCCTCAAGTCTCCAGCAAACAGTTCGATATCTAGTGTGTCCGCGATACAAAGCCATTTAGGCAGAGGTCGCTTAGTTACCAACGGTAAAACGGAGAATCATCATGGCCTTGTCCATTAACACCAACGTGGCATCCCTGAACGCTCAACGTAACCTGAGCACTTCACAATCCAAAATGTCTGAATCGCTGCAGAAATTATCCACCGGTATGCGTATCAATAGCGCTAAAGATGACTCAGCTGGCCTGGCCATCTCCGAGCGTATGACTTCGCAAATCCGTGGTTTGAACGTTGCTGTGCGTAACGCCAACGATGGCATTTCGCTAGCTCAAACTGCTGAAGGCGCATTGAGTGAAGTTGGCAACAACTTACAGCGTATGCGTGAATTGGCTGTGCAGTCATCTAACGGTACTAACTCACAAGTTGACCGTGATGCGTTGAATGCTGAGTTCGTACAGCTGCAGTCAGAAATTCAACGTGTTGGTCAGCAAACAAGCTTCAACGGAACTAAGTTGTTGGATGGCTCATTTGCAGGTGTTCAATTCCAAGTTGGCGCCAATGCTGGTGAAACAATCGGCATAACCTCGATTGCCAACGTGCAAACCTCGGCTCTTGGTGGTTCGCTAACTCGCACCTCAGCAAATGTTAACGCCACTGCTCTAACAAGCTTCGCTACGGCAATTCCTGCTGGCGGTCTCACCGTTAACGGTGTCGATATTGGCGCTGTTGCGGCTGCAGGTAATGCTCAAGAACGTGCAGGACAAATGGCTGAAGCGATCAACCGTGTATCGTCACAAACTGGTGTTGGTGCGTCGTACGACAAAACCACTGGTGATTTGACTTTGACTAGTGCAGCTGCGATCACCATTGCTGGCGCTAGTGGCACAGTACCAATTGCTGGCTTCGCTGCAGGTGCCGTTGGTTCAGCAACGACTACAACAGGTATTGGCTCATTGAGCCTGTCGAGCTTCACTAACTCACAACAATCGTTGGCTCACTTAGACAAAGCAATCGCAGAAGTGAACACTTCACGCGGCAGCCTAGGTGCGATCCAAAACCGCTTCAGCTCAACCATTGCTAACTTGCAGACCACATCTGAAAACCTGTCGGCCTCACGCGGCCGCATCCAAGACACAGACTTCGCTGCCGAAACAGCCAATCTGTCGAAAGGTCAGATCTTGCAACAAGCCGGTGTGGCCATGCTGTCGCAAGCTAACCAGCTGCCACAAACTGTTCTCAGCCTACTTCGTTAAGGTTGAGCGTCACTGCCGAGCCTTGACGGTTTGGCAGATTGACCAAGCAATAAGGCAGCTGGCCATGTGGTCGGCTGCCTCTTTGTCGTTTAACTAGCGTCGACATGGAGACGTGCCATGACAATTTCTAGTGTAGCAAATGCGTATACCCGAGCCGTTGATTCAACTACTGCTCGAGTCGTAACTGATGAAAGTCAAATTGTTGCTGGTGCGGTGAATAACTCAGTGGTTGTAGAGCCAGCAGTGAGATCCAATTCTGAGCTGATACAGCCTGAGCAGTTAAAAGAATGGCAAGACCAGCTGCTGACTCAGAGAAAACTAGAGTTCTCTATTGATGAAGATAGTGGCCGCAATGTTGTAAAGGTCATTGATAGTGACTCTGGCGATGTGATTCGGCAGTTTCCCAGTGAGGAAGTTTTGAAGCTATCTAGTGTAGCGAAGAGCGGTAAAGGCGGCTTATTTGCCGAAGAAGCTTAAGTTTCTGGCATGACATTTGCTTTGCCTTACAGAGGCTTGCGTAACTGTTCTTTATTAAGCTTTGGTTAAGTGCCAACACTAGATGCAGCGAATTTGAGAAGGAGTAAGCCATGCCAACCATTACCAGTAGCGGTGCCAACGGAATAGATGTAAATAGCTTGGTATCACAGTTGGTTGCAGCTGAGCGCGCTGCGCCGGCGGCTCGAATTTCAAGTAATGAGTCGAAGGCTCAGACCAAGCTCTCTGCTTTTGGTTCGCTACAGTCGAGTGTCGACACGTTTCGCCAAGCATTGGACAAGTTGAATAACAATGAAACGCTTAATGCACGTAGCACTAGTGTAGGTAAGCCTGATCAAGTCGCGGTAACAGCATCAACAAAAGCAGCCGCAGGCAGCTATCGTGTTTCAGTAGAAAGCTTGGCGCAAACCCATCAGGTTGCTAGTGCTGGATTTGCTGGTACTGGCGCTGCTGTCGGAGAGGGGAAGCTAACCTTTAGTAATGATAATGCGAGCTTTGCCGTCACCATCGATAGTAGCAATAACACACTGGCAGGCCTGCGCGATGCGATCAACTCAGCATCAGGTAATACCACTGTACGTGCATCAATTGTTCGTGCTGACGATGGCGATCACTTAGTCATGACAAGCTTGCAAAGTGGTGTTGCGGGCGAACTGAGTGTTACTGCTTCGGATGCTAGCGGCAATCCTTTACCAGCGCTACCTATTGGCGGGTTACTACCTGGAGATCCTGCAACACTTGCATCTTTTAGTTTTAGCGCTGGCAGCAGCACTAATGGCGCGACTGAAAAGCAGGCAGCTCAAGACGCTCAAATTATTGTCGATGGCTTTTCACGTAGCTCCAGCACTAATAGCTTCACTGATATCGTTGAAGGCGTCAGTTTTACAGCAATAAAAGCCGATGCTGGCAATCCTTTTACGGTCAGTGTGACTGAAGACTCGAGCAGTGGTAAAAAACTGGTTGAAAGCTTTGTTGCCGCCTACAACACGCTGCAAAACTCACTTCGTTCACTGACCAGCTATAACGCTACCAGTAAGCAAGCAGGCCAATTACAGGGCGATGCCACTACATTACGCTTGGCATCAGTGATTAGGAATGAGCTCAACACAGCAGTTGGCGGCGCGAGTGAGAATGCCGATACGCTCTCGGAATTAGGTATTACCACTGATGCCAAAACTGGTGCATTAAGCATCGATAACGAGCGTTTAGATGCTTTGCTAGTGAGCCAGCCTGACGCAATGGCGAAATTTTTTAGCGGTGATGATGGCTTTGCTGCACGTGTTGATACGGCGTTAAAAGGATTTGCCGATAAAGACGGTTTGCTGGCAGCACGTAGTGAGGGTTTGCGGACGCAATTGAAGGGCTTATCAGTGCAGAGAGATGCCTTAGATTTCCGTATGGAAGGCATTGAGGCGCGCTATTCCAAGCAATTTAACGCGCTCGACACCTTGCTCACATCACTAAATGGTACGAGCTCATTTTTATCGGCTCAATTGTCTAGTTTGCTGTAATTTTAGAGTGTTAAAGCCTAAAGATTTGGCCAAATTGGTCGTTAATAGTCGTAGCTAGCGCAGTTCTCTCGCGCCGTTTTTAGGAGACGATAATGACTTATGCCATGGCTCGTGCATCAAAGGCTTACGCCAATATTGGTGCTCAAACCAGTGTTGAGGCAGCCAGCCCGCACCGTTTAATTCAGCTGCTGTACGCCGGTGCGATTGATCGTATCTCGCGCGCACGCGGCCATATGCAGCGTAAAGACTACGCCGAAAAAGGGCAGTGCTTAAGCCGTGCTATCGATATCATCGATAGCCTGCGAGCCAGCCTTGATAAGCGCCACGGCCATCCTTTAGCGGATAATTTAGAAAACCTATACGAATATATGGGCCGTCGCTTATTGCTAGCCAGCAGCACCAATGACACTGCGCTATTAGACGAGGTTGGTGATTTGCTGAGTGAGTTAAAAGTTGCATGGGATAGCATTCCAAGCGACTTTCATCGTGGTGCGCCAGAGGTACTCGACGGCACACAACAAGCGCAATTGATGGGAGCGTAATCATGGCAATGTCCAATGTGTTGCCATTTCCAACGCCTGTTCAGCGTCGCCCGACGTTGCAGTCCTTGCTGGATATGACGCATGACATGTTGGCGCTAGCTAAGCTTGGTGATTGGGATGGTGCGTTAAATCTACAATTGCAGCGCAGAGATGCCTTAGAGCTGTTCTTTGCTGACCTGCCACCAACGTTGTCAAAATTAGATATTGCCACCACGATCCGAGCCATTTTGCAGTTTGATACTGAGCTTACAGGTCATCTTCAGCACAGCCGGCAAACACTGATGAGTGAGGCTCGCAGTGTCCGCCAACAGCATAATGCTGCCGGTGCCTACTTGAGTTATTCAAGCTAACTCGCGAGACAATAATGACCGACACCATGAATGACGAAGCGCTGCACGAAGCCATTAGCTTAAGTGGCCAGTTGCCGTTGAGCTACAGCACGTATTCTCAGGCCTTAAGCGAAGCTGAGTTACTCAACCTCAATGAGCGCAATTTAATGCTGCTTAACGCGATTGAGGTAGCTGAGGTTCAACGTTATATCTCAGATGCTGACTCTGATGATGGTGTGCAAGTTGAGCTATTGCGGCTTGAAGCAAAGGTCGACTTATTATTGAGCCTGATGAACCAATTATTGAGCCAGCAAAATGAGCTACCACAGCCAAGCACAGTGAGCTTGAGCGCGATGGCGTTAAATTGGCAGAGTGGTGCCATTAAAGCGTCAGTCGGTGACTATCTCGTGGTCGACTTACATGTGCACAATGCAGTGGCAATGCCTCTAAGGCTGCCATTACGTGCCATTAATTCAGAACGCGGTGAGCTTTACGGCTTATCGTCGTTAACACAAAATGCATTGGACAAATTCCTCTTTCGCCAGCATCGGCGTGCTATTGCCGTGAGCCGACAGGCCCGCAGCGATGCCTAGTTGAGTTACACAGCTCACAGAGCTACAACACTTCTCGCTACAAAATCGGACTGAAGCCAAGCGTCAAATAACCGACAAATAGGACATCAAAGTTCTGACGCGGATATTCGGCCATGGCAACTTCTATCGCACTAGATACATGCACTCCTATTCGCACACGTAGCCCATTAGGTCGATCTTCGGCTATTGAGACTGTGCGCGAACTCATCAGGCAAGTAGCGCCGCACGCTACGGTGGTGTTGATTCAAGGGGAGTCTGGTAGTGGTAAAGAGGTTGTTGCACGGGCCTTGCATGATGCCTCCTCGCGCCAAAATAAACCGTTTGTGCCAGTTAACTGCGGTGCCATACCTGCGGACTTGCTTGAGAGTGAGCTTTTTGGTCATGAGAAGGGCGCTTTTACTGGTGCAATCAGCACGCGTAAAGGCCGCTTCGAAATGGCTGAAGGCGGCACGCTATTTTTAGATGAAATCGGCGATATGAGCCTGCCGATGCAAGTGAAGCTATTGCGCGTACTGCAGGAGCGTTGTTTTGAGCGCGTGGGCAGTAACCAAACCATTAAGTCCAATGTGCGCATCATAGCTGCTACGCACCGTGACCTTGAAACCATGGTCGATCTAGGCAGCTTTCGCCAAGATCTGTATTTCCGCCTAAACGTGTTTCCAATCATGGTGCCAGCCTTGCGCGAGCGCCTCGATGACTTACCGATGCTGATTCGCCATTTTTGTAATCGCCAAACCGAGCGCGACACGACTCCACCCATTTTTAATCAAGAAGTGATCGATGCTTTATCGACCTATGCTTGGCCGGGCAATATTCGTGAGCTTGAAAACTTAGTTGAGCGCCTGTCGATCACACACGCTGGCAAAACTTTATGCACGACGGATTTGCCCGCACGTTATTACCCATTGGATTTATTAGAAACAGAAATAGAGCTTGAGGCCGTTCGGAAAGCAGCTCGTCAATTACTGGCAGAGCAGCAAGCAACTCAGCTACAGGCCACTCCAAGCGTCAATAAAATGCCACCTATGGCTGCCAGTATTGATTCGCCAGCCCAGCGCGAAGCTGAGCAAGCGATGCTATTTGATATGCAATCGCAGCCAAATGACAGCGCGAGCACTGCGGTGCTTGACCTTCCAGAGGCCGGCTTAGATCTAAAGCAAACCTTGCAAGACCTAGAGATTCACTACATCACAGAGGCTTTGGCCCGTGTCGATGGTGTGGTTTCGCGCGCTGCCCGTTTGCTCTGCCTACAACGCACAACATTAGTCGAGAAAATGAAAAAGCTAGGCCTGCAAGCGTTTAGCTAAAAATTGGCACAGTGTTTGCTTTGTATCTAGGCAAGTGAGTAATTGTTTTAACTCACATAGCTAATAAGTAAGGGGTATGGGCATGACCAGTGTCAGCGGAGTCGACAACATACTCAGCCAAATTCGAGCCATGCGCCAAAATACGCCCGGCATTGGTTCAGTGCCGGCACCAGGTGTTGGCAGTGTTAATCCCAGCCAAGGCGGCGTTCAGCCCGCCGGGTTTGGCGACATGCTCAAGCAGGGCATTGAGAGCGTTAATAATCTTCAACAAACCTCTGCAAGCAATACCGCATCCTACGAGCGCGGCGACAGCGAAATGAGCCTGACTCAAGTCATGGTGTCGCTGCAAAAATCAGATGTTTCATTTAAGGCCGCCGTTGAGGTGCGCAATAAAATGATTGATGCCTATCACGAAGTTATGCGGATGTCGGTATGAGCCAGTTCAATGCCATGAATGCAAACTTATCAACCCTTGCGCAGGCACCATGGCTGCGCCAGCTACTGATTTTGGTTGGCATCGCGGCTAGTGTCGCAGTAGGCATTGGCTCGGTGATGTGGTCGCAAGGCCCAGACTATAAAGTGCTTTACGGTAGCTTAGCGCCAGATCGCGCATCGGCAGTGGTCGACACACTCAATACTCTCAATATTCCTTACAAAATTGAAAATGCGACTGGCTCTATTTTAGTCCCTAATGATCGCCTTCATGACGCGCGCCTAAAGCTTGCCGGCAGTGGCTTGGCGACTGGCGATGGCAGCGGCTTGGAAATGATGAAGGATGAGAAGGGCTTCGGCGTTAGCGAATTCATGGAAACCAAGAAATATCAGCACGCCATTGAGACCGAGCTATCTCGCACCATTGAAAGCCTGCATCAAGTTCGCCGAGCACGCGTGCATTTAGCGATTCCTAAGCAAAGCGTATTTGTCCGTGAGCGTAAAACTGCC
>Ga0114915_1000508_pt1 | contig 17873 bp, 18 predicted proteins | sample MalvirAntarct_55_FD_87288 | JGI IMG/M metagenome (GOLD analysis project Ga0114915, IMG submission 87288) | Marine viral communities from the Global Malaspina Expedition - Malaspina viral metaG Antarct_55 | ecosystem: Environmental > Aquatic > Marine > Oceanic | place: South Georgia Island...
GCTCGGCGCCGTCGCTCTCCCAGCCATAGGCCGGCATCGCGACCAGGTCGAACGCTCCGGAGGTATCGGCGAGCAGCATCCGCGGGTCGCCCTCTTCGTGGCGGACCTCGTACCGGACGCCGGCCGCCGCCGCCGCGACCTCGAACGCCGAGACGATGTCGGCGGCCTTGTCGCGTGCTTCGTGCAGGCGGTGCTCCGACAGGCGCCGCGCATAATGCATGGCGCCGAGCGGGACGGCGCCGACCTTCCGGGCCGCCGGCACGTCGACCATCGACAGGCCGACGAGTTCGGCGCCGGTTTCGCGGGCGAGCCGGACCGCCTGGTCGATCGCGATGCGTCCCGCGTCTCCCGGAACCAGCCCGACGAGCAGGCGGCGCAGGCCCGTCTCCGGTCGCGTGCGCATGGTGGCCGGCATGTGGCGCTCGGCCGTCGAGCGGCCGTCGAAAGGTAGGATCGTCATGGGGTCGACCTCGCTTGCCGTTTTCTGTCTTGCCGGATCCGCCGATGCGGGCTCGCGTTCGTCTGCTTGCGGCCGGCCGGCGTCGAGGCGCTGGACGCGCCGTGGGATGACTTCGGAGAGTTCGTCGGCGAACGTGCCCGGCCAAAGCTGGGCGCCGGCGCAATAGGCGGCGCGGGCCAGGGCGTGTGCCGCGATCGGGGTCGTGATGACCAGGAAGACGATGGCCGGCAGCACCCGCACCCAGGCGCCCGCCTCGTCGAACGACAGGGCGACGCCGAGCAGGAGCAGGCCGACGCCGACCACCCCGGCCTTGGTCGCCGCATGCATCCGGATGAAGATGTCGGGCAGGCGGGCGACACCGATCGCGGCGACCAGCACGAAGCCCGCGCCGAGCAGCATGAGTGCAGCTGCGGCCGCGTCGAGGATGCCGGTCATCGCGGCGCCCTCGCGGAGCGCTCGACGAAGGCGGCGAAGGCCACGGTGCCGAGGAAGCCGAACAGCGCCACGCCCAGCCCGACGTCGAGGAAGCCCAGATGTCCGGCGAGCAGCGCCGCGACCGCGGTGAAGCCGATCGCGATCACGCCCAGCATGTCGAGGGCGACGATGCGGTCGGCCAACGTGGGCCCGTGCACCATCCGCCACGCCGCCACCAGGACGGCGGCGAGAAGCATCGCGACGACCGGGATCGTGACCATGTCGACGAACGTCGCGCCTTCGGAGAACATCGCACCTTCGGGGATCATCGGAACGTCTCCATCACCTTCTTTTCGAAGCCGTCCTTGATCGACGCGATCGTCGCTTCGGGGGACGGCGTGTCCATGACGTGGACGTAGAGGGTCTCGTGGTCGTCGGAGATGAACAGGCTCGTCGTCCCCGGCGTCAGCGTGACCATGTTCGCCAGCACGGTGATCTGCGCGTCGTTGCGCAGGTCGAGCGGCACGCCCACGATCGCCGACCGGTAGGCGTGCCCGGGCCGCAGCACGTCGCGGGCGACGGCCACGCTGGAGAGGATCAGTTCGCGCAGGAAGATCAGGCCGAGGACCGCGACCTTCGGGACGAGCAGCAGGCGGCGCATCATCGCGGCGCTCCCATGACGGCGGCGATATAGGCACGCGGGTCGAGCAGCTCTGCCGCGGCGTCGCCCGCCAGTGCGACGAAGGGTTCCGTCCAGATGCCGATGGTCATCGTCATCGCGGCCAGTCCGACGATCGGCGTCAGCATCACCGCGAAACGGCCGCGGCTGAGCGTGACCGGCACGGCACCGCCATAGGTGGAGCCCTCCTCGGGAACGGGCTTCCAGAAGGCTTCCAGCCAGATCTTGATCATCGAGTAGAGCGTCAGCAGCCCGACGCTCAGGGCGACGCCGGCCAGGGCGTAGTGCTCGGCCTGCAGGCTGGCGTCGATGACCAGCAGCTTGCCCCAGAAGCCCGAGAAGGGCGGGATGCCGGCGAGCGACAGGGCCGGGATCAGGAACAGCACGCCGAGCAGCGGGCGGGTGTGATAGAGGCCGCCCAGCTTCTTGAGCTGGAACGAGCCGCCCGCCTGCCGGATCGCGCCGGCGATCAGGAACAGGTTCGCCTTCACGACGATGTGGTGGACGATGTAGAGGATCGCCCCGGCCACCGCGAGCGGCGTGTAGATCGCCAGCCCCATCAGCATGTAGCCGATCTGGCTGATGATGTGGAACGACAGGATCCGCCGGATGTCGTAGTGCGCGGCGGCACCCAGGACGCCGGTGATCATCGTCGCCGCGGCGATCAGCGCGATGGCGTTCGAGAAGAATCCGACGTCCTCGGTGAAGATCAGGGTGAAGGCGCGGATGATCGCGTACACGCCGACCTTGGTCAGCAGTGCGGCGAAGATCGCCGCGATCGGCATCGGCGCCGTGTGGTACGAGGCCGGCAGCCAGAAGAACAGCGGGAACACCGCGCCCTTCATGCCGAAGGCCAGCAGGAACAGCAGGCCGATCACCGTGACCAGCCCCTGGTTCTCGACCAGCGCTAGCTTGCCGGAGAGATCGGCCATGTTCAGGGTGCCGGCGACGCCGTAGAGCAGGCCGATGGCGATCAGGAAGACCGTCGTCGCGACCAGGTTCAGCGCCACGTACTTCACGCCGCCGTCGATCGCGTCGCGCCGCCCGCCCAGCACCAGCAGGCCGAACGACGTGATCAGCATGACCTCGAACCAGACGTAGAGGTTGAACAGGTCGCCCGTCATGAAGGCGCCCGTCACGCCGAAGATCATCCCCTGGAACAGCGGATGGAATCCGGCGGCCTCTCGGGCGGCGGTGTCCGGATAGGCGACGCTGTAGATCGCCACCGCCATGCCCATGATCGCGGTGATGACCACCATGACCGCCGAGAAGGTGTCGGCGACCATGGTGATGCCGAACGGGGCCTGCCAGCCGCCCATGTTGCTGGCGATGATGCCCTGCGTCGTGACGGTGCGGAGCAGCCAGACGGCTGCCGCCAGCAGCAGCACCGAACTCGCCAGGCTGATCACCCGCTGGATCGAGGCCGAGCGCCAGAAGACCGCGCAGAGTGCCGCCGCGATCAGCGGTATCAGGATCGGTGCCGCGATCGTCATGGAGTCGGTCATTCGGCGGCTCCGGCCGCGGTGCGGCGGCGGCGCGGTGCGGGACGCGAAGCCGGCGCGGCGGCCGGTTCGGCGACCTCGGTGCCCGGCACGGAGGGCGGCTCGTTCGGCGGCTCGGCCAGGCGCATGTTCTCGGTGTCGACCGTCTCCAACGTCGCCTGGGCGCGGTAGATCAGGCCCATGGTGAAGGCGATCAGCGCGAAGCTGATGACGATGGCCGTCAGGATCAGCGCCTGCGGCAGGGCGTTCGCCATGGCGCCGGTGTCGCTGCCGCCGAGCAGCGGCGGCGTCGACCCGACCAGCCGCCCGCCGGCGAAGATCGTCAGGTTGGCGGCGTTGCCGATCAGCACGAGGCCGAGGATCAGGCGCAGCAGGTTGCGGCTCAGCAGCAGGTAGGTGGCGGACGCGAGGAGGACGCCCACGGCGATGGCGATCAGGGCTTCCATGTCAGCGCTCCATGAACTCGAAGAGGATCGACGTGACGGCGCCCAGCACGACCAGGTAGACGCCGACGTCGAAGACCAGGGCCGTGCCGATCGGCAGGCCGCCGGGGAAGGTCCAGTGGTGGGTCAGGAAGGCCTCGCCCGCGAACAGGCCCAGGAGGCCGCTGCTCAGCGCGACCAGCAGGCCGATGCCCAGCATCACGATCGGGTCGACCCGCAGCGCCCGCAGGGCGGAGTCGCGGCCGAAGCCGAAGGCGAACACCGCCACGCCGCTCGCGGCGATCAGCCCGCCGATGAAGCCGCCGCCGGGGTCGTTGTGGCCGCGGAAGAGCACGATGACCGAGAAGATCAGCATCGCCGGCAGGAGCAGGCGCGCGCTGGTGCGCAGGATCAGCGAGTTCATCGGTCGGCGCTCCTCTCGGTTTCGCCGTTTCCGCGCGTCACCCGCAGCAGCGCCGCCAGTGCCAGGCCGGCGAAGCCGAGCACGGCGATCTCGCCCAGCGTGTCGAGGGCGCGGAAATCGACGAGGATGACGTTGACGATGTTCTTTCCGTGCGCGATCGGCAGGCTGACCGTCTCGTAGAATGCGGTCACCGACCTATCGAACGGCTGCGACAGCACCGCCAGCAGCAGCAGGCACGCCACGGTTCCGACGCCGATCGCCACGGTCCCGTCGGCGAGCCGCTGACTGCGCGACCGGTGCTCCGGCTCGCGGTGCGGCAGGTGCAGAAGCAGCACCGTCAGGATCACGAGGAACAGCGTCTCCACCGCGAACTGGGTGAAGGCCAGGTCGGGGGCGCCGAACAGCAGGAAGATCAGCGCGACGCCGAAGCCGACCAGGCCGACGGCGGCGACGCCGGCGAGCAGGGAGGAGAGCAGGGCGGTCGCCACGGCGCCGAGCAGGACGAGGGCGATCACCATCACGTCGAGGAGGCGCGGCGCGAGCACGTCGTCCGGGAGCGCCAGCCCGTCGAACACCAGCATCGCCCCGCCGATCGTCACGACGATCACGGCGAAGACGGCCCGCATGTAGCCGCGCAGGCTGCCGGTCTGCAGGCGCCGCGTCTGCCACACGGCGAGGCGCTGCATGCCTTCCAGCAGCGTGCCGTAGACGCCCTCCGCGCTGGCGACCCCGGGCAGCTCCGTCCGGCGCCAGCGATCCGCGAACCGGAAGATGAGCAGGCCGAGCGCCACCGTGACGACGCTGAGCAGCAGCATCGGCGTGAAGCCGTGCCACAGATAGAGGTCGATGAGGACGTAGTCCTGGCCGCCGATGGCCGCGGCCGCCGCACTGGCGAGCGGGCCCAGCATCAGGGCCGGCATCAGGCCGCAGAGCAGGCCGAGCACGGCCAGCACGATCGGGCCGGCATAGAGGCTGAGATAGACCTCCTTCGGCGCTTTCGGCAGCGGATGGCCGGGGCCGAACATCGGCCGGTAGACCAGGACGCCGGCGGCGGCGACGGTCGCCGCGTTAGTCAGCAGCGCCACCACGACGATGACCGCCGAGCCGTCCAGCGCGGCCCCGTAGACCAGTTCCTTGCCGAGGAAGCCGACGAGCGGCGGCAGTCCGGCCATCGAGACGCCCGCCAGGATGGCGGCGCAGGCGGTGACCGGCATCGCCCGGGCCAGCTTGCCGAGGCGGGTGATGTCGCGGGTGCCGGTGGCCTTATCGATCGCGCCGGCGACCAGGAACAGGCACGCCTTGTAGAGCGCATGCACGACCAGGAAGATCACCGCGGCGAGCGCCGCCACCTCGCCGCCGATCCCAAGCAGCATGGTCAGGGTGCCCAGGCCGACGACGGTCGTGTAGGCCAGGATGCGCTTCAGGTCGCGCTCGCGCAGCGCCAGGGCGCAGCCCAGCAGCATGGTGATGCTGCCGGCCGTCAGCAGGGCGCCGGTCCACAGCGGATCTTCGCCGAACAAGGGCGTGAAGCGCGCCATCAGGTAGACGCCGAGCTTCACCATCGTCGCGGAGTGCAGGTAGGCGCTGACCGGGGTCGGCGCCGCCATGGCGTTCGGCAGCCAGAAGTGGAACGGGAACTGCGCCGACTTGGTGAAGGCGCCGCCCAGGATCAGCAGGACGATCGCCGGCAGCAGCGGCGACTCCAGCACCAGCGGCGTCGCCGCGATCATCTCGGAGATGCGGAACGTGCCGACCACGTTGCCGAGCAGCAGCAGGCCGGCGAGCAGGGCGAGGCCGCCGCCGCCGGTCACCAGCAGCGACTGCAGCGCCGCCGCGCGGCCCTTGGCCTCCTTGCCGTCGAAGCCGATCAGCAGGAAGGACATCAGGCTGGTCAGCTCCCAGAAGACGAAGAGCATGACCACGTCGTCCGCCAGCACGGAGCCGAGCATGGCGCCCATGAACAGCAGCAGCAGGACGACGCAGCGGGTCAGCATCGCCGACCCGGCCAGGTAGCGGCCGACATAGAGGAAGATGAAGGCGCCGATGCCGGTGATCAGCAGCGCGAACAGCATCGACAGGCCGTCGAGCCGCAGCGCCAGTTCGACGCCGTGCGACGGCAGCCAGGGCATCGACTGCACCACGGCCCCGCCGGCGCCCACCGTCGGCAGCGCCGTGGCGAACAGCCCGAACAGCACCGCGCACAGCAGCGTGGCCATGGCCGCACCGTATGCCCGCAGGCCGGCCGGCAAGGCGCACAGCAGGCCTGCGAGAAGGAAGGGCAGCAGGACGTAGATCAGCAGTTCCGGCACATGATGCTCCGCGCTCTGGTGCGGAACACGTCGCAATGCCGGTGCCAATATGCAGAAGATAACGAAATCAGTTAGTTAATTGATGCAGAGGGGGGCCGGTGTCAGGATTTTCGAACGCTGATCGGCGGCCATGTTCTGAAGTCCGAACACGGCGGGCCGGTTATGTGTCCATGCATCGCAGATGTGCTGGCAGGGCGTTCGCCATCGGAGCGCCTTGAGGTGCTTGGCGAAGTCGTAGGCGGCGACGAAGGCCAGGACATGGGCCTCAGCCTTGCCAGGTCGTCGTAGTGGTAGACCTTGATCGTGGCGTCCTTGATCCTGCGGTTCATCCGCTCGGCTTGGCCGTTGGTCCAGGGATGGTAGGGCTTGGTCAAGCGGCGCTCGATGCCATTGTCGAGGTTGGGGATGGCATCCCTCAGGCAGCCCTACACGTCGTCCAGCGGAAGCACGGTCTTCTGGCGAAAGGCAACGACGATGGCTTCCTCGGCGGGCGTCGGCACCGTGCTCTTCGGCGCCTGCGGACCCATCGGCGCATCGGCTGTCGTCGTCCGCCTGCGCCACTTGCGCGCGGTCCTCGGATTCAGGTCGTAGCGGGCGGCAAGGGTCCGGCTACTCTCTTCCGACGTTTGGAAATCGCTACGAATACGCGGGGTCGTGCGGGCGCTGCCGTGAAGAACGCTTCCCAAAATGCATCCTCCTCCTGACGACTCAGGATCGATGATGCACCATCAGAATCCGGGACTACAGAGCTAGCTAAGACAGCAGTCCGGCTTCTACGGCCCGCACTTTGCGTCGGGACGGTCTCATTATTGACCGCGCCCCCAGTGGCCTGCCCGCCATCTGCGCGCTCAGCCCCCACGCGAATGCAACGACGGGCCAAAACACGCCCTTCGCAGCTAAGAGAAGAAGCAAGCTCGTCAGATTGAAATAAAGTGAGAGCTTGGCGATGCTGTCATTCTCGCCGCGCCGAAAAACGGCATCTGCAGCATCTACGGTGCCATAGACAAGAAGGCCGATAAACAAGAGAAAGGGGATGATGCCATATTGCCGCCAAGCAGAAAGAATATTATGAATGTAGCCCCCCACTCCGCCATGGGTAATTTCTCCCGCAAAGTCGCCAAAAAATGGACTGTCCATAATGGCCTGGACGCCTATCTCAAGCAACCTTTGTCGCGCGAGCCAGGAACTGTCATCCGAAAGCTCAAGTAGGCCGCCTTGCCGGCTTCCGGACATCCACTCCGGAATCTGATGGGCAAACACTAGAAGGAATATGGTTCCACATAAAATAAGGAGGCTGATGAGGATGACCCGAGCTCGGATATCCTTACAAGACAATAGAAAAACAATCGGCGCAAGAGCAAGGGTTCCCGCGAATTCAGAGCGCGCACCTATAAAAAAGAGCGAAGCAATCAGCAATATGTAGATGATGAAAGTGGCGGCCCAGCTTCTTACATAAGCTAATGCCAGCATGCCTATAATTGCAATAGACCGGGCTATTTGCTGGTATGTGGATGCACCTTCTGTGTTTCCGGGGTGAAAAAGCATCTTGATCAACTGTGCGTTAGCCAACATTATGATGCTGATAAAAACAAATACAAATATGATGACCTGGGCGTAGCGCCTGCTGAAATGACCCCAAAATAATCCAGATAAAAACAAAACATACCAATAAACCATGCTGCCCATGTGCAGGCGCGTAACTTCCCCGAGAGCAGCTGAGTTCACTAAGTATGGCGGCGGAAACGTAATGTTAACAATTATTATTAAAGTGACGCCCACCCAAAGAATTACGAAAGATAGTATGAAATAGGCCTGCCTACGCGGCCTTCGGAAAAGAAGCATCATTAGAAAAGGAATGGTCATCAATAAAGAAAAAACAGCGCCGGTCGCGCCGAACCCGCCGCCAATAAAAAGCGGAATCACACCGAGAGCGCCAAGGGATTGATAAATTAAAAATATCGGAAAGAGAGCCATGACCGCATAGAAGGCGATCACCCCGGAAGCGGTGGAGCGGTCTTCTGCGGGCTCATATACCGCCATCATTTAAGTCCGATTCCTTGCGGGCCTCTGGTCTTCCGACCTTGCACTGCTGCACCGATTTCCGCTCGTCCCGCCCAATCAAACTCTGCGGCCAGCGCGAAGCAGATCTGCAGCGGCAGCGAGTCGGGAGAAGGCGAGAAAGGTAGCCGATCGGATGCGCGACGTCGGAGCATTATCATGTTTGCGGCCCGCGGAATATCCATCGAAGCGGCCATCTCACAGGGATCAACGTCGCCGGCCGCTCCCTTGATAGAGCCCGACAGCTTGCCACCTCCGATTTCCGACACGATAGGAGGCGCCGAAGGTCGCACCCCATCGAGCCAGCATCCGGCCATGAATGCCGTTCGGATGCTGGACCGCATCTCGGAACGTCAGATGGTGATGAAGCAGTACCAGCCGACCGCCTGGCGCGAGTGCCCGCGCTATGCCGGTGCAAAGGCGATCGAGCGACCGTGGCGACAGGTAGTAGGCCAGTTCCGAGACCACGATCAGATCGTAAGGTCCTCGCGGCATTCCAGCCGGAAGGAGTGCCCATAAGAGCCGAACGTTCGATGCTTCGCCCAGTCGCTCTGCGGCAGCGGCAAGGGCCGAAGGCGACGAATCCACCGCATCCAGGCGTAGCGCCCGCTTCGCGAGGGCGGCGGTGGTGGCGCCGGAGCCGCAGGCGAGTTCCAGGACGCGGCCATGGCGGCCGGGGCCGCAGGCGGCGAGCAGCATGCGCCGCTTGTGGGCTTCGAACGGGCTGGTCCAGGTGTACCAGGGGTCGGGGTTATCGCGATACTTCGCCTCGAAGTCGTCGGGGTCGATCGCCTTCCCGCCCATCAGGACGCGACCGCCTCGAAATAGCGCTCGAACGGTGCGAGCGCCCGCTCGACGAAGACCGGATCGAGGCGGAAGCCCGTCGGATCGTCGTGCACGAGATCGGTCGTCTGGCTGAGATGGGCGGCGATCGCCGAGCGCTTCGCCGGCAGGACCGGTGCGATGGGCACCTCGATGCATCGGAAATGCGCCGGATCCGGATAGTCCGCGGCCGACCCGTTCTCGTCGAGCCACACCGGATATTCGAGCACGCGCGGGCGCGGCGAGAGCGCATCCAGGCTCTCCAGCGCCAGGGCGGCGACGGCGCGATGGTCGGCGTGCGGATCGCGACGCCAGGGCAGGAGTACGAGCTCGGGCCGTTCGGCGCTCAGCTTCGCGCAGAGACCGTCCCGTGCGGCGTTCCACGCGGCGGAGCCGGGCTGCGGCAGGTCGCCGTCCAGCAGGTCCAGAAACGTCGCGCGACGGCCGGAGATGCCGAGGTGGGCCAAGGCATCAACGGTCTCTGAGCGACGCACGCGGGCCAGACGCCGGCGCCGCCAAAGGCGGCTGTTCGGGTGCGATGCGCCGCCGTCGGTCGCGACCACGACGCGAACGCGCACCCCGCGCGCGGACAGCAACGCGAGCAGGCCACCGCAACCGATCGATTCGTCGTCGGGGTGCGGGGCAATGGCGACGGCGCGCGTGACGCCCTGCAACTCGGGCACCGGCAGGCTGAGGTTCAGCATGGTCCCGGCTCCCACGTGCCGTCCGCCACCGCCTGTCCCGCCTGGGCGAGGGCGCCGTCCGGGTTGGGCTGGCGCAGATAGACCATCAGGTCGCGCAGGCGCCGTTCGAGCGGATGCGGCTCGATGAGGCCGGCACAGCCGACCGCCTGCTGCGCGATTTCGACGACGCTCGTGCACAGCGCTTCCACCGCGCTTCGGGTGAGGTTGGCATGTGCGACGGCGGCCGACGCGGCGGACGGTCCCGGTGTCGAAACGCAGCCGAGATCCCAGGCCGCCGCGGCCCGATCGAGCCAGCCATAGCCGCCCTCGACCGCGATCGACATCCGTGCCAGGCGGTGAAGCTGGTAGGGCGCATCCGCACGGCCGGCATCGACGAGGTGGCGGCGCGCGGCGTCGAGCACACCGTGCATGCCGCCGACCTGGACCGCGGCGAAGCGGATCGCGCCTGCGCCGAACCACGGCTGACGCAGATAGTCTCCCGGTTGACCGATCCTTTGGCCGGCACCGAGGGCACGTCCGGCGAAATCTATCACATGACTGCCCGAGCCGCGCATGCCCATCGGTCGCCACCAGGAGCGGTCGATCGCCTCGTCCGGCGGGTCCAGCGGCAGCAGAACGAGGTGGCGCGCGCCGCCGGCGTCCGTCGCCGTGACCAGGGCACGGGTGACGGCGTCGACGCCCGACGCGAAAGATTTACCGCCCTCCAGCACCGTGCCCGACCCGGTCTCGCGTATCGTGAGCGGCCGACCGGGGATGTCGGTGTTCCACACGGCGAACACGTGACCGGTCCCGGCGTCCCGCCTCGCCGCGGCGGCCTGGGCGGGGGAGCCGAACCGATCGATCAGGTCGATGGCGTTGACGTGACCCTCGAAGATGCGCCCGGTCGACAGATCGCCGCGGCCGACGGCGGCGAGAAGGTCGAGCAGTGGCCGGACGCTGCTCGCCGGCGATCCGGCACGCAGCAGGTCGTGCCGGCGCAGGACGGCGAACGGTCCATACGGAAAGCTCGCTTCATCGTCAAATGCCGAGGCCTCCGCGACCTCGGAAGCCAGGTCGCGCCAGAAGGACGGGGTCCGCGCGTCGTCGCTCGATGCGCGACGATGTTCGATTGGGCGGGCGGCGGCGGTCATCGCAGGACGATCCCTTCCGGTACGTCGGGAGCCGAAAGCCGCAGTCTCGCCTGCAGCGATCTGAGGGCGCCATCGAGCGGCACGGTCGCGGGGGCATCGGGGGTGTCGGGCAGCAGCGCCTCGACCAGCGCGCCTGCGGAACCCGCTGCCGCCAGGGCGGCCGTCAGGGCATCGGGTGCCACGTCCGTGCGCCGGGCGACCTGCGCTACGGCGTCCGGTCCGGCGGGTCTCGCCGCGTGAAACAACGTCCGTATCGCCGCACGTGCCCGGAACAGGCTCTCCGCAGAGGCCGGATCCTGGACCAGGATCGGGGTGCCCTCGGTGGCGGCCCTGGCCCAGCCGTTCAGCGTGTCGGCCATGCCGCCGGCGGCGCGGCCGACGAGGCGCGTCGAGACCATGACTCGGACGGCGGGACAGTGTCGCAGGCGCCCGCCCGCCCGCCGCACCGCCGCGACGAGCGCCAGATCCTCCCGGCAGCGCAACGGCGGAAGGCCGCCCACTCCCCGGTACGCCTCGGCCGATATGGCCAGACTGGCGCCAGTGTGGTCCCAATGCCTCGGCACCGGATCGTAGGGCAGGGGGTCGAGCACAGCTTCCAGCCTGTCGATGGCCGCACGATAGCTGCGGAGCAGACGGCCGGTTCGCACGACGGCTTCCGGCATGATGCGCGCCTCGTCCGGCAGGTGGCCGAGGACGCCGCCGACGAGATCGGCCCCGGCACCGATCGCCGCGAGATTGGCCGCGACCCAATTTCGCGCAGGAACCGCATCGGCGTCCGTCGTGAGGAGTGCGGCACCGGCCTTGCCGTGACGGCGCAGGATCTCGGCACCCGTGTCCATGGCGATCCGCCGCGCGGTGCCCACGTGTGCGGCCTCCGCATCGAGCTCGGCCTCGACGACCTCGACGCGGAGCCGTCTGTGCATCGAGGCCGCCCGGCGGGCAGCGTCGAGCGAGCCGTCGCGGCAATTGTTGAGCACGAGGACCAGTGCGATTGCGCCGGTATCGAACGGCTGCCCGTCTAGGGTGACCTGACGGGCCAGCGCCCGACAGAGTCGCGGCAGCCGTTCCTCCTCGTCGCGCGCAGGCACGCACACGACCGCCTCGATACCCGCCATCCCCGTTCCTGTCGCATCGAAATACCGCGACGTGAAACCGGAAGGTCCGGGCTAGTTCCCCCGCGTCTCGCCGCTGCGGCTCAGGCGTTCAGGCGCGCCGCCTGGGCCATGACCTCGACGGCTTCGTCCTGCTTGGTGCGCACGGTCAGCGAGGTCGCGCCCGACTCGGCCCACGCGCCGTAGCGCTGTTTGATCCGCGCCGCCGGCCCGACCAGCGACTTCTGGTCGACCCACTCGTCCGGAACCGCGTCGGTCGCCTCTTCCTTGCGGCCGGCGAGGTAGAGTTCCTGGATCCGGTCCGCCGCGTCGCCGAAACCGCGGCGGATCATCATCTCCTTGTGGAAATTCTTGTCCTTGTGGCCCATGCCGCCGACGTAGAGCGCCACTTCCGGCTTGAGCTTGCGGAGTGCCGTCTTCACGTCGTCGTTGACCTCGACATGGACCGACGCGGCGATCTCGAAGGTGGCCAGCGACTTGCCGCCGCCGGCCCGCGCGAAGCCTTCCTCCAGCCAGGGCAGGTACTCGTGCAGACTGCCCGGGACGAATCCCAGGGGCAGCCAGCCGTCGGCGATCTCTCCGGTCAGGCGCACCGTGGCGGCGTTGCCGGTCCCGAGATAGATCGGGATGTTCGGATTCATGTGCAGGATCGACTTCAGCGGCTTGCCGACGCCGAGCGCGCCTTCGCCGGTATAGGGCAGGGAGATTTCCTCGCCGTCGTGCGTCACCGGCTCCTCGCGGCGGAAGACCTTCCGCATGATCGCGACATAATCCTTGATCCGGTAGTAGGGGCGGCCCCAGGGCTGCCCGTACCAGCCTTCGACGATCTGCGGCCCGGACACGCCCAGGCCGACGACGAACCGCCCGCCGCCCGCCATCGCGTCCACGGTCGCGGCGCACATGGCGGCGTTGGCCGGTGGCCGTGCGGCCAACTGCATGATCCCGGTGCCGAGGCGGATTCGCTGCGTCTTCGCAGCGAGATAGGCGAGGGGCGTGACCGCGTCCGATCCGTAGGCCTCGGCTGTCCAGACGATGTCGTAGCCCAGTTGTTCGGCGCGCTGCACCCGTTCCACGGGCAGCGCCATCTCGGCGCCCGAATAGCCGATCGACAGTCCGAGCTTCATCGTTCCTCCTTCGTCGCCGTCTTTCGCGGCCGGTCGTTCTTGGCCGGTCGTTCTTAGCGGGGCTCTCTGTGGCCAGAATAGCCGGGGTCGTGCGGTGCCCGCTACGGCCCGCCGACGCTGCACGACCCGCTCCAGCGAATGCGCGCCTCGGACAGCACGTCCTGGCCCTTGAGATACCGCGCCGTCGCGGTGCCGACGCCGAGGTCGAGAACGATCTCCAGGCCGTGGATCAGGTCGTAGGGATGGTCCGGCAGCCCGAGCGCCTTGAGCGCTCTGTCGAGGGCGGCGCTGAGCATGACGGCGCTCAACCGGGTGGCCTCGGGCCGCGGGATACTCGCCGGCGGAATGGTCTGCGGCGATTCGAAGGCGCGCGTGCAGGCGTCTAGGTCGCGGCTCGCATAGCCGCGGCAGCCGAAGGGCCGATCCTCGTAGACGGTGCAGAGCCGGTCTTCGCCGAGCAGGGGGCAGGGCTGTCGGAGCACCCAACGCTGTATCGGATCCAGGCCGCGCGTCGCCGTCAGCGCCTTGCGAACCGCGGCCCGGCGCTTCCCGCGGACAGGGGGCCTCAGTGCTGCGATCCGCGCAGCGATGACCAGAACCTCCGCCGCGGTCGCCGAGACCTGCTGGTGACAGCAGAAGGCGCAGCCGGCCGTGCAGGCCGCGGGCTCGGCGACGGCGGCGATGCGGCGGTCCGCCTCGTCGTGCGCGGCGCGCACCATCGTCGGCAGTGCGCTGCGACCGCCGCGCCGAAACGATGCGGCCAGAGCGTCGCCGATTCGCACGGCGACCTCGAAAGCGCTCGGGCGCCTGCCATGGGGAGCATCAGCCATGGTTCTATCGCAGCTCGGATCGGTTCCGTCACGCGCGGCATTGTGTGGCATCCGGGTAGGGATGCGCGGCCCGTATCCTAGGCGCGGGCGGCTGCCTTGTGAATGTTCGCCTCCGGCCGACGCGGATCGGAACGGACGTCACGAAAGGATCATGTTGACAGGTCGAACGGGTCCGATTACGTCATGCCCCGCCCTGCCCCGGAGCCCAGGTGGCGGAATTGGTAGACGCGCAGGTTTCAGGTACCTGTGGCCGCAAGGTCGTGGAAGTTCGAGTCTTCTCCTGGGCACCATCGCCGACCTCGAGAGAGGCGGCACCGCAGCGGGGCGATCCCATAGAATGACGGTTCATCTGCACATCGGCGATCTGCCGCCGGATGTCGCCGCCGCGCTCGCCGCGGGCGGCAGCGTAGCGGTCGATTCGGAAACGATGGGGCTTCGGCCGGACCGTGACAGGCTGTGCGTCGTGCAGCTGTCGGGCGGAGACGGCGATGCCCATCTCGTCCAGTTTCCGGCAGCAGGGGCGGGCACGTCGCCGGACTATTCGGCACCGAACCTGCGGCGCCTCCTGGCCGATCCCTCCGTCCTGAAGCTTTTTCACTTCGGCCGCTTCGACATCGCGGTGATCCGGCGCTACCTCGAGGTCGTCTGCACCCCGGTCTGGTGCACGAAGATCGCATCCAAGCTGGTGCGGACCTACACAGACCGTCACGGCCTCAAGGATCTCTGCCGCGAACTGCTCGAAGTCGATCTCTCGAAGCAGCAGCAGTCGTCCGACTGGGGCGGCCCGGTCCTGTCGCAGGCCCAGCGTGACTATGCCGCCTCCGACGTCCTCCACCTGCATGCGCTCCAGGCGGAGCTGCGGCGGCGGCTGGAGCGCGAGAACCGCCTCGGCCTCGCCGAGGCCTGTTTCGCCTTCCTGCCCATACGCGCCGAGCTGGACTTGGCCGGCTGGCCGGACGAGGACATCTTCGCTCACTGACGTCACCGGCGCCGGTTCCGGCGCTACGCGTTGACGGTACCGGCTGCGGCGACCATATGATCCGCTTGGAAACGACTACTCCCGCGTCGGATATGAGCCCGGACCAGACCGCGCCCGAAGCGGCGTCCGTGCCAACGGGCGCCGCCGATTCAGCCCTCGCCTCGGCCCGCCGCGTCCTGCAGCTCCAGGCGCAGGGCGTCACTGCGCTCGCCGATCGCCTGGACGGCGAGTTTCTGGCGGCGCTCGAACTGCTGTTCGACGTCGAAGGCCGGGTGATCGTCAGCGGCATGGGAAAGAGCGGCCACATCGCCCGCAAGATCGCCGCGACGCTGGCATCGACCGGCACACCGGCGCAGTACGTCCATCCCGGTGAGGCCAGCCACGGCGACCTCGGCATGATCACGCGGCGCGACGCGGTCGTCGCGCTGTCGAACTCCGGCGGGACGGTCGAACTGGCCGACCTGATCGCCCACGCGGCACGTATCGGCATCCCGCTGGTGGGTATCACCGCCCGCGCGGGCAGCCCGCTGGCCGATGCGGCGACCGTGGCGCTGATCCTGCCGCAGGTGGAGGAGGGGTGTCCGATGGGTCTGGCCCCGACGACCTCGACCAGCATGATGCTGGCGCTCGGCGACGCGCTCGCGGTGGCACTGCTCGACCGCCGCGGTTTCTCGACGCGCGATTTCCAGCTCCTGCATCCCGGCGGCACGCTGGGCAACAAGCTGAAGCGCGTGCGCCAGATCATGCACACCGGCGACAGGCTCCCGCTGGTCGGGCCGGATGTCGCCATGTCCGAGGCGATCGTGGTGATGTCGGCCTGCAGCTTCGGCTGCGTCGGGGTAGTGGATGCCGCGGGTGCGCTGATGGGGATCCTGACGGACGGCGACCTGCGTCGTCACATGGGCCCGGATCTGCTGGGCCGCAGCGTCGGCGACGTCATGACCGCCGGTCCGAAGGTCATCCGCCCCGATGCACTGGTCGAGGAGGCGGTGGCCGTCATGAACGCGGGCAAGATCACCAGCCTGTTCGTCGTGACCGACGGCCGGCCTGTCGGCATCGTGCATGTCCATGACTGCCTCCGCGCCGGAGTGGCCTGAGATGGCGGAGGATGGGCAGGAGCGCGGTGCGGCCGAGCCCCGGCGCCCGCTCGACTTCGGCTACGACGCCGCGCCGCGCACCCTGGACCGCACCTACTCGAAATATGTGCGCGGCCTGAAGGTCGTCCTGCCGGCGACCGCGGCGATGATCGTCATCATCGTCTTCGCGTGGCCCCAGGTGCAGTTGCACGAAAAGCTGCCCGATCCTGAGAACCTGCGCATCAGGCCGCAGGACACGGCGGATCTGACGGTGCTCGGGGTGCGGTACAGCGGAACCGATTCCGATGATCGCCCCTATACGGTGACGGCCGCGTCGACGCGACAGACGAATGCCGAATCGGACAAGGTGGTCCTCGAGAAGCCGGAGGCGGGGATGGACCTGCGCGATGGGCGCAAGGTCGCGCTTCGTGCCGACAGTGGAATCTTCGACCGTGAACACGGCGCCTTGTCGCTGAATGGCGCCGTGCGCTTCTCGCACGACGGCGGGTTCGAGATTGCCACGGACGGCGCCTCGGTCGATTTCAAGGAAGGCGAGGCGCATGGCGACCAGCCGGTTTCCGTGCGGGCACCGGACGGCATCGGTCAGGCGGAGGGCTTCAAGGTCGTCGACGACGGACGCCGGGTTTTTCTGACCGGCAAGGCGTCGCTGCAGTTGAAGAACACGGCGCCACGCGAGGGCGGGTCATGAGGTCGTACCCGCGCCGCTGCGCCGCACTGGCGATCGGTCTCGCACTGCTGGTCGGATTGCCCGCGGCGGCGGCCGATTTCGCGTCCTTGAGCGAGACCGCCCCCCTCAACGTAGAGGCGAGCGACGGCATCGAGTGGCGCCGGGAGGAGGGGGTCTTCATCGCCCGCGGTGATGCGCATGCCTCCCAGGGCGACACCGACGTCCGCGCGCAGACGTTGACCGCCCACTACCGGGACACGCCGGCGGGCGGCAGCCGCATCTACAGGTTCGAGGCGGTGGGGGACGTGAGGGCCTCCAACGGCGATACGCGGCTCTTCGGGCCGAAGATCGTCTACGACCTGGAGAAGTCGCTGTTCACCGTCTCCGGCGGCGAGACTCGGCTGGAGACCCCCGACGAGACCATCACCGCGCAGAACGGCATGGAATTCCGCAACCGCGAACGCGTCGCCACGGCGCAGGGCGACGTCATCGTCGTCCGTGACGGCCGAAAGTTGCGGGGCGACCGCGTGATCGCCCATTTCAAGGACCAGAAGGGGGGCGGAATGCGGATCACCCGGATCGAGGCGAGCGGCAACGTTCTTATTGCGACCGCGAAGGAGGTGGTACGCGCCGACAAGGCGGTCTACGATCCGGATCGGGAAGTCGTGGAACTCGATGGTGACGTGCGGGTCACCAGAGGTCGCAGCGAACTCGCGGGTGCGCATGCCTTCCTCGATCTTCGCAGCGGCGTCAGCCGTCTGGAGGCGGGCAGCGGTGCCGGTGCCAAAGGACGCGCACGGGCGCTTTTCGTTCCGGAGAGCCGCGGCCGTTAGCCTGCGGTATCGACGCAGTCAGGGAAGCGGACGTCTTGAACCAGGGCGCTCAACCACCCGCCGATGAGCAGGCGAAGCGGCCGACGCCGCGTCTCGTGGCCGACAACAAGGGATTGGTGGCGGAGAACATCGGCAAGCGCTTCAAGAAGCGCCCCGTTCTTCGCGGCGTCTCCCTGTCGCTCAACCGCGGCGAGATCGTCGGGCTGCTCGGGCCGAACGGAGCCGGAAAGACCACCTGCTTCTACATCGTGACCGGCCTGATCGCGGCCGACCACGGCCGCATCGTCCTCGACGGCGAGGATATAAC
>Ga0114915_1000510_pt1 | contig 17802 bp, 4 predicted proteins | sample MalvirAntarct_55_FD_87288 | JGI IMG/M metagenome (GOLD analysis project Ga0114915, IMG submission 87288) | Marine viral communities from the Global Malaspina Expedition - Malaspina viral metaG Antarct_55 | ecosystem: Environmental > Aquatic > Marine > Oceanic | place: South Georgia Island...
ATAGATGCATTAGTAGTTCCAAACAACGGCACTAGTACTTCAGAAGCTACACAAATGTCATTTACTGTTACTGAACCATATAGTATTGGATTATTTTTTGAATCATTGAACGTTGCAGCATTAGAAGCTGGGTTTAGAGCCGGCGCAATGGAAGCACCGTTTCTAATATCAATTGACTTTATTGGTCATACAGATAAAGATACTACTGAATCTTTGCCCACACATGACTTTGCTATTAAAATTGTCGATCTTAAATTTAATGCCACAGGATCAGGCTCAACTTATCAAATTAAAGCAATACCGGCAAATCATCAAGTGTTTACAGATACATTTCAAGAAGTAACTACAGATGTAAAGATAAAAGGACAGTCAGTTGATGAAGTTTTATCATTAAATGAAACTAGTTTACAATTTTTGTTAAATGAACAAGAATTAGACAGAGTTTCAAAAAATGAAAAAACAGTTGCAGACAAATATTACATTGTATTTCCAAAAGATCCTACTCAAGTACAATCAAGTATTGACGGACAACGTAGTTTAACACAAGGAGCAGTTGGTGTTAGAAATACCACTGACTTTGGTGCAATGTCGCCCGAAGACTACTCTTTTCATAATAAAAATAAATTTAAGGTTAGATCAGGTACAGGAGTAGCAAACACTACAAATCATGGTGCAGTAGCACCTGAAGACTACCAGGATCATAATAAAAATAAAACCGATGCGTTCGGTGGCGCAGGTCCAGATGATGGAACTAGGGGCAACCAATCAGTAACTGATTCAGTAACTGATCCATTAGATGCGTTCGGTGGCGCAGGTCCAATAGTTAGAGGACTGTCAAGAAAAGATATTCCAGTTCAATCCGGGCCGCTTACTAGAACTACAAAGGTGAATTCAAATTCTAATCAGTTTGGAAGTAGTCTGATAACTGATAACTTTCAAACAAAAGGCACCAGTCCTTTTGGTGTTGACAATCTTATTTGGGATAATGGTGTTTATAAACGAGGAAGTATGTCAATTGATCCAAATAATAGAGAATTTACATTCTCTCCGGGTACAAAAATAGAAAAAATGATTGAAGAAGTAATACTTAGTAGCGAATGGGCCGAAGGACTAGTTGATTTAAAGCCCGGATCTGATAAAAAAATTGAATGGTTTAGAATTGACGGACAATTAAAAATTATTAGTGATGATAACGGTGCAGGCCGTCCTGCATATGAATTTATCTTTGCTGTAATTCCTTATCAAATGGATTATGGAAAATTTGATAATTCGTCTGATCGTGATTATAATCAATTAATACAAGATTGTATTAAAGCATATAATTATACATATACTGGTAAAAATATTGATGTACTTGATTTTGAATTTAAAATTGATAATAGTTTTTTTAGACCAATAACTGATACACAGGCAACTGAAGACAAACATAAAGCCGGTGTTGCTACAGAAGAACAAACAGCAATTAGTCAGAATGATGTATCACAAGCAACTGATGGGTATGAAGCAGCAGCTGGAAGATTTTCACAACGAAGTGAAAAAGTAGTGTCAACAGGTACAAATATAAAAGGCGGCTCTGCTAAAAAGACTGATAAAAAACGTGTAGCTGAGCATTTTCAAACATTAGTTATGCAAAGCGATATTGAAAATATTGCCTTAGACTTAACAATTTGGGGAGACCCGTATTATTTAATAGACAATGATGCAGGAAATCAACGATTTGCAGCAAACAAATTTACAACTACAAACGGAACTATAAACACAAAATCAACTGAAGTTGATATTCTCATAAAATTTAATAGTGCTATTGATTACAATCTAAGAAATACACTACAAATAAATCCAAATAGTGCATTTAACGGAGTTTATAAAGTTATAACTATTAGTACAGCTTTATCAAAGGGACAATTTGTACAAACACTAAGTTTGTTAAGGCGTCCTGGACAAAGTGATAGCAGTGTTGATTTTTCAAATTCAGTAATTGAAAGTTTTAATTCAAATCTTAATCCTAAATTTATTTCAACCGTTTTAGAAAACAACCAGGTATTTAATAATCAAATATTATCACCATTTTTTAATAATGCATCGTCTGCATTATTTGCTGATCTCGGATTAGGAAAAATCAATGTTCAAGCGTTAGAAAAAATTTCAGCAGCACCGGTTATTGAAATGTTAAATAAATCACAAGAATTAATCGATGTTGGTTTACAAATTCAAAACAATCTAAGAAATTCGCTGTCTTCAATTGAAGGACTTTCAGGAAAATTAGGAATTGATATACCTAATCTTGGAACAATGGTACAAGATATTCCTGATGTAAGTCAAGCACTTAAACAAGTATCGTCAGATTTAGCAGGCGCAGTATCTGCTACCAGTGCTAGCAATTTAATAAAAAATGCAAAGCCATGGGTTAATCCTGATTTAGCAAAGCCATGGGTTAATCCTGATTTAGGAATACAGGAACTTAAAGACGCAACTTCTGCCTTACAAAGTCAATTTCCGCAAGGCGCTGGATCTGCACTTCAGGCTGCAAAATCATCACTTAACGGAGCAGTTATTGGAGGACTAAGCGAAATACCTCAAGCACTTAAAGGATTATCACAAACGTACGGTACTCATCAAAAAGCTTTATTAAAAGAACACAGTCAAATTTTTGATGATATCTCTTTAGCACCAAAATTATTAGCATCACAGCCAATTGAAGATTTAATAAATCTTGGAAAAGCAACTGCAGAAGACTTTGCCACTAAAAATCTTTCTGGAGAACTTAATCAACTTAAAAATGTAATAAAGGTATTTAATTAATATGTCAACTAACAAAGTCAAACGTACTTCTCATAAAATGCCAGTTAATTTTGGATCTGGGCCATTTGTTGCTAAAGTTGTAGGTCATTTAGATCAAACATATATGGGATCGCTAAAAGTACAAATATTATATAGTAGTACATCTGGTAATAGAGATTCGCAAGAAAAAGAAACACGTATTGTAAAATATGCATCTCCTTTTTATGGTGTCACTCCGTTAGAAAGTTCATCTGGAGACGATAATTATAGAAGTACACAACAAAGTTATGGTATGTGGATGGTCCCGCCTGACATTGGTACGTTAGTTCTTGTAATTTTTGCAGAAGGACATGCTGATTATGGATATTGGATTGCTTGTATAGCAGACGATTATATGAATTTTATGGTTCCAGGAGGCTATGCAGCCACTGAACTTACTACACCCGGAACTCCGCCTGAGCTAATAGGAAAAAAATTACCAGTTGGAGAATACAATAAACATACGGTAACGCCTGATAAGTTTGATCCAACATTATATCCTAAACCATATAATTATGATTTTACACAAATATTAGAGATTCAAGGATTACTTGATGATGAATCAAGAGGAACTACTACAACGAGTGCTCGACGAGAAGTTCCAAGTGCAGTATTTGGAATTAATACACCTGGTCCTTTAGATAAAAGAATTGATGCACCGACAGGCAAAGTTGGCACAAAAAGCCAGTCTGCTAATGTATTTCGAAGTAGATTAGGTGGAAGTTCGTTTGTAATGGACGACGGTGACGATAAATTTGTTAGACGCTTTCATGCATCAGATCATGCACCTGAATATCTAAGTAGAGAAAATGACGAAACTGAAGGCGACGATACTATTCCTCAAAACGAACTAATTCGTTTAAGAACTAGAACAGGCCATCAAATATTATTACATAATTCTGAAGATTTAATTTACATTGCTAATTCTCGAGGAACAGCTTGGATTGAATTATCATCAGATGGTAAAATTGATATACATGCACAAGATAGTATTTCCGTAATGAGTGATAATGATATTAATTTTACAGCTGAAAGAGATTTTAATGTTGAAGCCGGTCGTAATGTTAACATCAAAGCATCTGCTAGGTCAAGTGACGGAAATGCTGTTGAAAATGGAGCACCAAGTGGTAGGATACGTTTAGAAAGTACACACGATACTGAAATACACACTGGTGCAGACTCAAGACATACTATATTAGGAACATATGATATTAATGTTAAACAGGAAATGAAAACTACTGTTAGTGATAATTATAATCTGCATTCATTAACAAACATATTTCAAAAAGCTGACAGTGCCTTTCATCAAACTGCTGGACAAAGTTTATATCATACAAGCGGAAATAGTACATATAATAAAGCTGGAGCATTTATGTACAATGATGCAGCTGGATCAATATATCAAAAATCAGGAATGTCAATTATTAATAGTGCAGCAAGAACATTTTGTGCCGATTCAGGAACCAGTACACATCTTAAATCAACCGGAACATTTAATGTAGATTCTAGTAGTTCGTTACATCTTAAATCAACTGGAACATTTAATTTAAAATCAGGCAGTACTTCGCATTTTGATAGCAGCGGCCAACTTAGTTTAATGTCAAGTGGAAATGTTGCATTACATGGAACACAAGTTCATTTAAATACTGCAGGCAAAGCTACTGCTGGTGCCGACGGGACTGCTGGAACAACAGCTAGTCCAGCAATTGATGCAACAGCGCCAATAGATTCTCAACCTATTAGTAAATTAACAACTGTAACTTTGCCTTATATGTTACCAGGAGCATCAAAGGCTGTACCATATGAGTCAATACTCACAAGAGCCCCGCAACACGAACCGTGGACACACCATGAAAATATGAATCCACAGGCGTTCAAAAAAGCCAAAACTGACAGAGAATCACCTGGCGAATTACCGTCAAATGATAGAGTTCTTACTCCTGATACATTTTTAAGAAATACAATAGGTCGTTCAACTTCGGGGTACGTATATGATCCAGCACCAGGAACAGGACAAGATGGTGCAACATCAACGGCCAAAGGAACTACTCAAGGAACAGTTAAGATACCAGAAGGACAGGGAGATAGAGTTGGTGCAGTAAACACTAAATCTGGACCGTCTGCATTGGTTGCTAAAGCACTTGTTCCGGCATTCCAGGGATTTATTAATGATCTTGAAGCTACTGGCTATCCAATAAAAGAAATACACGGAATTTTTACTAAAAATGCATTAAGTCATCCTATTAATAATTATCATTCTATTGGCGCTGCTATTGATATCAATCCTGAAACAAATGGTTATTATTCACCAAAAAGAACAACGCTGCCAACTGATATGCCTAAGAACGTTAGCGAACTTGCCAAAAAACATGGGCTTGGATGGGGAGGCGATGCAACTGAGTATAATAATGCAATGCATTTTAGTGCTGCCAAATCCGAAGGCGGATCTTATGATTTAAAAGAACAATTAGCAAATAACGAAATACTGCCGCTTCCATCAACCGAAAGTAATTTACCTGATCATATTCCTGACGATCACAACGAAGCAGAATACGGAGATGCATCAGATGATTATGTTGCTAGTGATGTACAGCATAATGAAAACAATCAAGACGGAACATTTACAGCAGGTCCGTAATAGTAAAGGAAAAAATATGAGCACTCTTATTGAAATAACACAACAGGATAAAGCCTTGCTATCATTGATTGCAGCAGGAGAATCAACTGGTGTTCGAGGCGATCCTTACACAGCACTTTACCCAAATTCAACAGAGCCTAGTTTAATTCGTATGTCTCTTGCACAGGTTACACAATTTCAACGTTCAAGAATCAGAGCAGGTTTTAAATCTTCAGCATGTGGTCGTTATCAATTTATAAAAAATACACTACTAGATGTAGTTAAGATTTCAAAGCTTGATAGTCAAAGAACAATTTTTGCTCCTGATATACAAGATTATTTAATTTTATTAAGATTAAAGTCAATACGTAGATTGGATAAATGGAAAGCTGGATCTTTGATAAACAAAGGAAATGCCTATTCAGCTCAAGAAAATTCTGCTAATTTCCAGTTACATCTTGCGAAAGAATTTGCAAGTGTTCCAGTGCCTTTTAGAGTCGAAGGTCACCGGTTCGTAGTGGAAAAAGGCCAAAGTTATTATGCAGGCGATGGCCTTAATGCAGCACACGGAAAAGCAGATACATTTTTAGCTGGATTAATTGATATTAAAAACGGCGGAACTGGAGAAGTTACCAAAGTTGATATTGCTAATGCAGCATCATATTTGCCCGAAGGCTTCTCTCCAGTAACACAAGCCCAAATTCAATCAATGGGCGGTGTAAGTCGAAGAGGACAAAAACATCAAAATATGCCAGGACCTGGAGGATCATTACCTTCACCAGGAAATCCATATGGTTATAATATAATCAGTCCACTTGATGATAGATATGATTTTCGTGTAGGAGAAAAAATAAAAGATATCTTGATTAATGGTACCGGACCACAGTCGTTGCAAGCAGGCACAGTAGCAACTGATAATCCTGGTGTATCCAATCTAACAGAAACTCAAGCAGCTGATTTAGTTAAAAAATTAGGTCTGTCAGGAACTGATGCAATAGATGCAGCAGCTGGAAGATTTTCGTCAGGAACTAATGCAGTTTCAAGTGCTGCTTCGGTTATATCTTCAAGGGTACCTAATTCAATTTCAGGTGCTGCTTCATCAGTTACTTCAAAAATTAAGTCATTATCAGATCCTACTTCATTGCTATCAAATAAATTATCCGGAGGAATAGCAGTTACTCAAGCTGCTAGCAAGTTAGCTAAATCAGCACCACTTAATGTATTTAATTTTGAAGATAATGAGCTAAAACAACTGGCTAGTTCTGCACAAGACATACTTGATAATAATAAAGATAAGATTGAAAAATTTGTAAGTTTAGCAAAAGTAGAAACAAAGGTATTAATTGCGACAGCTGAAGAGTTAGAAAAAACTATAAAAAGTCTAAAAATATAAGGTAAATATAGAATGAGTACATTAGAAAAAAACTTATATAAACTAGTTCAAGTTGAGCCAAAATCTCCAATTAATAACCCTATTGCTAATAGGTCATATCGGGGATTAAGTACTGTTGACGCAAACAAAGATTTTAGAAAATTTGATGTTGCAATAATAAAACAGGATATACTTAACCATCTATATATAAGAGTTGGCGAAAAGTTAGAAAATCCAGAGTTTGGCAATATAATATGGGATGTATTATTTGAACCATTTACTGACACATTACAGCATTCTATTATACAGAATTTAAATGAAATTGTAGGATCAGATCCAAGGGTAACAATTGATGCTATTAATGTTGATTCTTATGAATCAGGAATACAAGTTGAGTTTGAAGTAACGTATTTAGAATACAACATCAGTGAATTTTTACAGTTAGAATTTGACAGAGACAACGGATTAATTTAAACACGCACTTTTCTAATACACATAAATACTGTATAATTAAGGAAAGCGCACATGTCCTCAACTGACAGACAAACTAGACTATTAGCAGCCGAAGACTGGAAAAGAGTCTATCAAAGTTTTAAATTTGCTGATTTTAAAAGTTATGATTTTGATAATCTAAGACGAACGATGATTGATTATCTTCGTACTAATTATCCTGAAGATTTTAATGATTATATTGAAAGCTCAGAATACCTAGCACTAATTGACATGATAGCATTTCTTGGACAAAACATTAGTTTTCGTGTAGATTTAAATGCTAGAGAAAATTTTATAGAATTAGCAGAACGTAGAGAAAGTGTACTACGCCTAGCTAGATTATTGTCGTATAGTCCAAAAAGAAATCAAGCAGCACATGGATTATTAAAATTTACAAGTGTATCAACTACTGAAAATGTAGTTGACTCAAATGCTAATAATTTAAGTGGTAGATCAATTGTATGGAATGATCCAACAAATCGAGACTGGTTTGAACAATTTGTTCGAGTGTTAAATTCAGCAATGTTATCTCAAAACAAATTTGGACAGCCTGTAAAATTTGCTAATGTAGCTAATATTCCAACAGAGCAATATTCTTTTAATTTAGCACAAGTTGGAATACCAGTTTATGGATTTAGTAAAGCAGTAAACAGTCAGGCGCTAGAATTTGAAGCAGTAAGTACTGGAATTAAAAATGCTGAAATTATTGAAGAATCTCCAACTTTATCAAGTAGTATGAATTTTTTATACAGAGATAACAGCCAAGGTCCAGCAAGTGCTAACTCGGGATTTTTTGTTAACTTTGTACAAGGTCAATTACAAAGAGGAGAATTTGTAATAGATAGTCCAGTTCCTAATCAAAGAGTAGATATTGATGCAGAAAATATAAATCAAACTGATGTATGGTTATATAAATTAGATTCAGCTGGAAATGAACAAGAATTATGGACACAAGTTGAAGCAGTTAAAGGAAATAATGTTGTTTACAATAGTCTAAATAAAGGAGTAAAAACTTTTTACTCAGTTGTTACAAGAATTAATGATAGAATAAGTTTGAGATTTTCAGATGGAGTATTTGGCAATTTACCAAAAGGCACATTTAGAATATATTATAGAACTAGTGTAAATAGAGATTTTACAGTATTACCAGCTAACATCAATAATGTTTCGATATCATTACCTTATGTAAGTAATATTGGTAGAGCCGAAACGTTAACAATAAATTTAGATTTAAAAAGCACAGTTAGTAACGCATCCACCGCTGAAACATCTGAAAGTATTAAAGATAATGCTCCGAGTACGTACTATACACAAAATAGGTTAATCACAGGAGAAGACTATAATGTTGGCCCGTTAGGCGTAAGTCAAGATATTATAAAATCTAAAGCAGTTAATAGAACTGCCAGCGGAATAAATCGAAATTATGACTTAGTTGATGCAACAGGCAAATATAGTAATACACGAATTTTTGGAACCGACGGCGTAATTTACAAAGAAGATATGTTAACTAAAGAAATGTTTAGCTTTGTTACTCGTACTGATATTGAAGGAGTTATAGAAAATAGAATATCGTCTATTTTAAAAGATAAAAATATAAGAAATTTTTATCTAGATAATTTTACAAATCAAAAATATAACGAGTTATCGTTAACATGGTCGTCGGTAACAACAGAAACAAATAGATCTACTGGTAAAATTGTTAATTCAACTAATATTGCGACAACAGTAGGGTCTTATACTGAAAGTACTTTAAGATTTTTTGAGTCAGGTGCTATGGTTAAATTTACTCCACCAGACGGATACCATTTTATGCCAGATGGAACATTAATGGTCGGTTCTGCAAGCCACGCAGGATCTTCTACTTATAAATGGACAAAGGTAATAAGTATTTACACTGATGGAAAAACTAATACAACTACAGGCCTCGGACCGATTACGTTAAATGATAAAATTCCAAATGGAGCAATATTATCAGAAATTAAACCAAAATTTGTAAGGACACTTACATCGCTAACCAAAGCAGAAATGATAGATCAAATATTTTCTTATAAAACTTTTGGATTAAGATATGATAGAAGTTCCAAGCAATGGAATATTATTTTGCAAGATGATTTAAATTTAGTTAGTAATTTTAGTATAGCATCAACTGGTGATACAACTAGTAATGCATCTGATTCTAGTTGGATTTTATTGTTTGAAACAAACGGCAGTACATATGATATAAGTTATCGATCTCTTCGTTATATTTTTGAAAGTAACACCGAAGTTAAATTTTTCTTTGATCAAAATAAGAAAATATATGATTCAAAAACAGGAAAAATTATTAAAGATACTATTAATGTATTGAGTATTAATACTGACGTTAATGCTGCGATCAATACGTCAGCTTATACAACTGATTTTAATTGGGAAATATCAAAATCAGTTTACAATGATGATGGCTATATTAATAATAAAAAGTTAGAAATTGCCTTTTCTGATTCAGACGATGATGGCATAGTTGATGATATTGAACTTTTTGAAAAAATAGTTAAATCTACTGAATACGTGTTTACTAAAAAAATAACAAAAAATAATAGTGAAAGTTATAGTTATGTTGATCAAACAGTTGAAAATATTATAGTAGTTGCTGATTATGAAAGTATTAATACACTAACAGAAAATAATCCAGTATTTTATACAAAGACATCAGGATTGTTTTATAATTTAAATAGTACAACCAAGACACTTACAGACAATTATAATTATAATGTATATACTGGAAGAAGTGATTTGAAATTTCAATACATACATGCTACAGATGAAAATGCAAGAATTGATCCTAGTTCGACAAATATAATAGATATGTATCTTTTAACAAAACAATATAATACTAACTATAGATTATATCTTTCTGGAGTGTTAACAACATTGCCACTTCCGCCAAGTAGTGATTTATTATATAGAACATACAGCACAGATATAAACAAAATTAAATCTATTAGTGATGAGTTAATTTATCATCCTGTAGTATTTAAACCTTTATTTGGAAAAATAAGTGAGTCAAAAATGCAAGCAGTTTTTAAAGTAGTAAAAAATAACGAAAAGGTTACAAATGATAATGATTTAAAATCACAAATTATTACAGCTATTGATCAATATTTTTCTTTAACAAATTGGGATTTTGGAGAGACATTTTATTGGGGTGAACTAAGTGCTTATATAATGCAACAATTAGCTACAAATATCAGTAATATAGTAATAGTACCAAGAGATGCAAGTAGTTATTTTGGAAGTCTTCAAGAAATAAAAGCAAATGCTGATGAAATATTTATTAGCGCAGCTACAGTTGATGATGTTGAAATAGTTACAGCAATAACTACTGATAGACTAAAAGCCGAAGGTGCAATAACAACTAAAACTAGCCAACCAAATTTATCAATACAAAGTGGAACAACTAGTATAGCAGCTTTGACATATTCAATACAGAGTGGTTCGAGTAGTAGTTCGAGTAGTAGTAGTTCGAGTAGTAGTAGTTCGAGTAGTAGTAGTTCGAGTAGTGGAGGATATAGTTACTAATGGCTAACAAAGATGAAATGTCGTTACCAGTTGACAATAATAATACTGAAAAATCGCATAACTTTTTACCTAAATATTTTAGGACAGATGCTAATAAAAAGTTTTTATCAAGTACTGTAGATCAGTTTATTACTCCAGGAAAGCTTGAAAAAATTAATTCTTATGCTGGCCGTCGCCAATCCGCCTCGCGAGAAACAGCAGATTTATATTTAAATGATGTTTCGTCTGATAGAGAAAATTATCAATTTGAACCAGCATTAGTTTCAAAAGATGAATATGAAAATGTTAACTTTTATAAAGATTACAATGACTATCTTGGAGTTATAAAAAAGTTTAATGGCGATGTTAGTAATCATAGTAAATTAAATGCGTCAGAGTTTTATGCATGGAATTCACATATTGATTTAGATAAGTTTGTAAACTTTCGAGAATATTATTGGTTACCAAACGGTCCAAGGTCAGTTGCTATTAGTGGACAACAACGTAATGCAGTTAGTACATATAAAATAACAAATAAACTAGATAGTAATTCAACTGTGTTTGTAGTAACTCCTAATGGAATAAAATATAATCCTACATTAAAGTTGTACAAAGGACAGACATACAAATTTGACATTAACAGTCCTGGATATCCAGTTGCTATAGCAACTAACAGGAGTTATATAGATCAAGATTATTCAGCTAACATTGATATTCAAAATACAAGTAATCTTTATACTACTGGTATAAAAAAATACATTTATAAAGATGATGGAAGTTTAGAAATATCTACACAACACTATATTGAACATGGTGTAATTGAATTTACAGTTAGTGATACAATTCCAGATACATTATTCTATATTAGTGAATCAGACGGTGATACTAGCGGAATACTTAACTTTTTTAATATTTCAGAAAATTCTCAAATTGATGTTGATAATGAACTAATTGGAAAAAGTACATATACATTAGGCACCGGTACTAAATTAAGTAATGGAATGAAAATACATTTTGAAGGAACTGTAACTCCTTTAAAATATGCCACCGGATCGTGGTATGTTGAAGGAGTTGGAGACAGTATCTCTTTAATACCAGAATCAGATCTAGTAACAACAAATGCGTTTACAACTGATAAATCATCACCGTTTGACACTGCTGTATTTGACAAAGATCCTCTTGATGTAAGCATAACACATCCAACAATAAGAGATTATATTTCGATAAATCGAAATAGTCCTGATAGAAACCCTTGGTCGCGAACCAATAGATGGTTTCATAAATCGGTAATAGAATCTTCTTTATTGGCAAATAGTTTACCAGTAGTAGTTGACGAAAGTTTACGAGCAGTGCGTCCTATAATTGAGTTTGAATCTGGACTCAAATTATTTAATCATGGTGCTAAAGCTAAAGCACAAGTTGACTTAGTTGATACGTATACTTCAGATGTGTTTAGTACAATTGAAGGCAGTGTAGGGTACAATATCGACGGAGTTGACTTGGTTAACGGTATGCGAGTTCTTTTTACTGCGGATACTGATATACTTGTTTCTGGAAAAATATATAAAGTAAGAGTGCATACACATAACCTAGTTAAGCAAATTGGGTTAGTAGAAGAATCTGATGCAGCTCCTTTGGAAAACGATGTTGTTTTATCTAAGTTAGGCGATTCTTATAAAGGAAAAATGTTCTTTTATAATGGAAAAAATTGGAACTTAGCACAAGAAAAAACTAAAATAAATCAAGCACCTTTATTTGATTTATTTGACAACTTACAAAATAGTTTAAATGATGAAATATTATATGATTCGAGTAGTTTTGTTGGTAATAAAGTTTTCAGTTATAAAATTGGAAATGGCGTAGTTGATACTGAACTAGGATTTTCCTTGTCGTATAATAGTATTAATAATATCGGAGATATTGCCTTTGATTTTAATTTACTTACAGAAACAGTAACATATCAAACTACAAATTTAACTGAACTTACATATAATACTGATAAAGCATTTCTAAAAAAATATAACACTGACGGAACTACTTTTGAATTTACATCGGGTTGGAAAAAAGCCAATGTTAATAGCTATCAACATGTTATTCAAAATTTACAAGTATCAACTATTTTAAATAATTTTGATATTGATGTTTATAATAATAGTTCTCAGTTAACTGATCTTAAAGTTATAGTATTAGTAAACGGAGTTCGCAAGGTTGAAAATACCGATTATACATTTGATAATACAAGTAATTTTCGACGTGTTGTGTTTACTAAAAATTTAAAAGTTGACGATCTGGTTATCTTTAAATGTTTAAGCAATACTGATAAAAACACTAATGGGTTTTATGAAATGCCTATTAATTTTGAAAAGAATCCGTTAAATGAAAATATTAAATCATTTACATTAGGCGAAGTTTCAGATCACCTAGATTCAATAGTTGACTCACATCCTAATTTTAGTGGCGTTCATCCAGGTATTAATAATTTGCGAGATATAGGTAATTTAGCCAAATATGGTAGAAGATTTGTTAAACATAGTGGGCCTATAAATCTAGCATTATATCACTTATCAGCAAATGGAGATATTATCAATTCTTTAAAATATGCAAGAACTGAATATGCCAAATTTAAAAGAAAATTAATTTTTGAAATAGAAAACACAGGGTTTCATGGCTCAACTAAAGAACATGCCGATTTAGCACTTTCAAATTTATCTAAAGATTTTATATCGTCAAATTCATTTAAATTTATGGATATGATTGGGTTTGGACCAACTACAAAAACTAGTCACACTATTATATCTACTAATGTTTTATACTTTTCTCTATCGTCAACATTTACACTAGATACATTATCAACTAAATCAGTATTAATTTACAAAAATGATCAACAACTTTTACATAATAAAGATTATACTTTTAAAGATGGATTTATAAATTTGTCAGTGAGTCCATCGATTAACGACATAATAGACATTTACGAATATGACTCAACTGATTCGTGGTTTGTACCTCCTACTCCTACTAAACTAGGATTGTATCCAAAATTTCAACCAATGAAGTATATTGATACAACCTATAATTTTGATACACCGGTCTCAGTAATACAAGGTCATGATGGATCTTTAATAAAGGCATTTGACGATTATAGAGATGATATTATTTTAGAAATTGAATTTAGAATTTTTAATAATATTAAAGCAAAATATGATGTTAACAAATTAGATATTCATGATTTTATCAAAGGAAAATTTCGTACTAAACAATCTAACACTACTAAGATTAATAATATTTTAATTAATGACTTTGTTAGTTGGAATGAAACAGCTGGTAATTTGGTATATAGTGAAAATAATGACTTTTTATCAACTGATTCATTTACATATAATTATTCCTATCTTAATTCGTATAATAACGAAGTACTCCAAGGAAGCTGGCGTAGTATATATAAAGATTACTTTGATACTGATAGGCCTCACTCTCATCCTTGGGAAATGATAGGATTCTATATTAAACCTACTTGGTGGGATACTGTATACGGAGTTGCTCCGTATACAAAAGATAATTTAATTTTGTGGCAAGATTTATCACAAGGTATAATTAGAGAGCCAGGAAAGACAATTGTTAAAAATAAAAAATATATACGTACTGATTTACTAAATTATATACCTGTTGACTCGTCTGGAAAGTTACTAAGTCCGTATGATTCAGGATTAGCACAAGAATTTAATATTAGTACAGCTAATACATCGTGGGTATTTGGAGATTATTCTCCAGTTGAAACAGCATGGCGTCGAAGTTCAGAGTATCCGTTTGCATTATTAACAGCATGGGTATTATCAGAACCAGCTAAAGTAATGGGATTAGGATTTGATACTAGCAGAATTAATAGAGATTTATCTACTAATTTAGTTTATAGTTCAACGCAGAAACAAATTGAATTGTCAGCACTGGTATTTCCAACATTTGATAATACACAAAATATAGTTTATTCGTCAGGACTAATAAACTATATTTCGGCATTTTTAATAGGAAAAAATCTAAATGCATATACTTTATATAAAGATACACTAACTGGATTAACAAATCAACTTTCAATAAAACTAGGAGGCTATGCAGATAAATCAAAACTTAAATTAGTATTAGACAGTCGTAGCCCTTTAAACAAAAGTACAGTATTTGTTCCAGATGAAAACTATCAAATATTTTTTAATACAAGTAGTGTTATTGATTTAGTATCAATAAGTGGAATTATTGTTGAAAAATCAAGTAAAGGATATTTAATCTCTGGATACAATAATAAAAGACCATTTTTTGACATTTATAAAACCATTAGACAGGCTGGTGATACACTAATAACTGTTGGAGGAATTAGTGAAGATTTTGTAGAATGGAACCAAGATGAGCAATATGTTTCTGGAGTAGTAGTACAATATAATGATGAATTTTATAGATCTACAATTACACATGAAAGTACAGAAAATTTTGATAATAAAAAATTTACAAAACTTCCTAAATTACCTCTAGCAGGCGGCACCACAGCATTAGTTGCTACTTATTTTGAAAGTACAATAACGCGGTTTAACTATGGGCATTTAATAGAAACATCTCAAGATTTAGTTGACTTTTTACTTGGATACCAAAATTATCTTGAGTTACAAGGATTTATTTTTGATCATTTTAATAACGAAACTCAGCAAGTTGAAGACGTTAATTTATTAATAAAAGAATTCCTATTTTGGACACAACAAAACTGGGATAATGGAACAGTTCTAAGTTTAAGTCCTTTTGCTAATTCATTAATATTTGAAAGAAAATATCATGTTGTTGATAATTTAAAAGACTCGGCAAATAATGATTATGTAATATTGTCAAATGACGGGTCAGTAGTAACTAATAATACTATAAGTGTATACAGGGACGAAAAAAATACTTTTGGTATTGAACCGTTAGATGAAAATAGTTCAATATACTCGGTAAATTTACCATTAGTTCAAAAAGAACATATTATACTAATAGATAATTCAACAGTATTCAATGATACCATTTATCAAACTTCAACTGGGTACCGACAAGATAGAATTAAACTAGTAGGCCATCGTACAGCTGACTGGAATGGAAGTTATAATATACCAGGATTTATTTTTGATGATCCAAAAGTTTATAATTGGAACGTATGGAATGATTATACAATTGGCGATGTAGTACAATATAAACAGTATTACTATTCTGCTAATATTACACATTCCAGCACAGAAAAATTTAATCCAGAGCTTTGGACATTATTGGATAAAAAACCAACTAGACAACTATTACCTAATTGGGACTACAAAGCACTACAATTTACTGAATTTTATGACCTAGATAATGATAATTTTGACTCTGAGCAACAAAAAATGGCTCAACATCTAATAGGATATCAGCCTAGAGAATACCTGTCAAATATTATTACAGATAGTTCAAGTCAGTATAAATTTTATCAAGGCTATATACAAGAAAAAGGTACAAAAAATTCTTTAACAAAGTTATTTGATCGATTAAGTACTGCTAAAAAAGATAGTTTAGAATTTTACGAAGAATGGGCAATACGAGTAGGAAATCTTGGATCATTTGATAATATTAACGAACTCGAATTTAAACTAGATGAATCTAAAATAAAATTAGAGCCTCAAATTTTTGAATTAGTTGATTTTGAAACATCACGTAATGATTTAGTATATGAAATACCAAAAAATTTATTACACATTACTCCTGAGGATTATGATAATAATCCATTTACTGAAAAATCTAATAATGAATTTTCAACTAGATATTCAGGATTTGTAAATGAAAAAAATGTTTCATTTATTGTTACCTTTAGAGATAATATACTTGATTTAAATATAAATGCTATATCAACTGGAGAATTTATTTGGGTAACACATGAATTAAATAGTTGGAATGTTTATAGAGTAGAACATGCTGATGAACTCATAATTAATAGTTTTGCACTAAATTTACCAGTTGGATATCAACTAGATCAACAAGGAAATTTTGTACAAGGGTTTACCTGTTATTTTAATGGATATGTAAATTTAAGTGTTAACGATATAATTGGTATCCGTTCAGATAGTATAGTTACAGGATTTTATAAAGTAAACAGTTTAGAAGTTAAAGATGGATTAACTGAAGTTGGATTATTAACTGCGCAAGCAATTAATGAAGAAGATCAGTTTCCAGCACTAAGCTCGACAAATGTACTTAAACTTGTAACTCGTAAATTTCCAGATGTTGAAACAGCAAATAGTTTGGCAATTGATTTATATAGTACACCAGGTGACCGAATCTGGTTAGAAAATAACGGTAGTAACGTATGGGAAGTTTATGAGAATCAAAACATTTTTAAACTACACAATGAAATTATTAATCCTGTTAGTATTGATGATGTTGCCGGTGGATTTGGCACAAGTATATCATCAAACAAATTAAATAATATTGTTACAATTGGATCACCTACATATAACAGTGTAGGACTAGTAGGAATATTTGTACGTAATACTGAATTTGAAAATTTAACATTGTCACAATCTCAAATTGCAGATACTACATTGCACGACACTTCGTCTAATTATGGATTTTCTACAGCAGTTACATCAAATGAAAGATTTATTGCAGTTGGTGCACCTCTAGCAACTAATGTTAAATCAAAATTAGTTGGATCATTAACTAGTGGAGGAAATTATAGTGCAGGTGATATTGTTTTAGATAGAGGAATTTTATGGGAAGCACTTAGAACTGTGTCAGGCGATAACAGTACAATTACTGATCAAAGTCAAGATTGGAAAGTTGTATCTATGCTTACAGCTAATAAAGATGGAACTTCAAGCAGTATAACTAATCAAGGTGTAGTCTACTTATATGAAAAAAATTATCAAACAGGCGCTTATGATTATCACTCTTGTATAATATCACCGACTCCGTTAGCAAATGA